>Ga0105240_10001401_pt1 | contig 41397 bp, 26 predicted proteins | sample KBSC54metaG_FD_80426 | JGI IMG/M metagenome (GOLD analysis project Ga0105240, IMG submission 80426) | Corn rhizosphere microbial communities from Kellogg Biological Station, Michigan, USA - KBS C5-4 metaG | ecosystem: Host-associated > Plants > Roots > Rhizosphere > Soil | place: Michigan, USA... | reverse complement strand
TGAATTGATGAACTCCTGGATACCGTTGATCTCTTCTTCCACACGGGTCTGACGGGCGTGTAAACCCTGGATCTCATCTTCCAGGTCGCTGACCTCCATCGGTAGCTCCCCTTTTAATATTTTATACTCGTCTAACTTTGATTCAATTTTTTGAAGGGTCACCAGGGAGGTGAGCTTTTCCTCAACAGAGAATTCTTTTACGTTTGACATAGTGTTGTTAATAATAGTGGATCGGATTTGTTTTTGTTTCCGATTTAAGGACCGCGAAGTTACGGAATTTTTCCTGTAAAACCTCAAAAAGCAGGTCCACGGTGTATTGCTCGCTTTCGAAGTGACCGATATCCGCCAGGACCATCCGGTCATTTGCATCAAAAAACTCGTGGTATTTGACGTCAGCCGTGATATAGAAGTCGGCCTTTTCCGCTAAAGCCTTGGAAATGAGAAAACTACCAGCCCCTCCGCAAACGGCGACCCTTTGCACCGGCCTGCCGGTCAGCCGGGTATGACGGACCACAGGGGTCTGGAAGGCCTTTTTAACCCTCGCTAAAAACACTTTTTCCTCTATTGCCTCGGGCAATTCTCCTATCAATCCGGAGCCAATGCCCGGATGGGTATTGGCAAGGTTCACCAGGTCATAGGCTACTTCTTCATAGGGATGCGCTGCAATCATGGCCTTTACTACGACGGTACTGATATGTGCCGGCAGTACCATCTCGACACGGGCCTCTTTTTCCGCATGCCGCAGACCGGGCTGTCCTACAAAGGGATCGGTGCCCTCTCCTCCTTTAAAGGTGCCCATGCCTTCGGTGGACCAGCTGCATTCGCTATATCCCCCGATGTGACCGGCGCCTGCGGAGAAAATAGCGCTCCGTACGGCCTCCAGATGGTCCACTGGGACAAAGCAGTACAGTTTGCGTAAAACACCTTCTTTTAACAGAAGGGGGCGGCCTCCCGTGATACCCAGCTTTTCAGCGATCTTTCCATTGACGCCTCCGGGTACAATATTATCCAGGTTGGTATGGATAGCATAGATCGCTATGTCATGCTTGATAGCGGTGATAATCGCCTTTTCCACATAGTTTTTCCCGTTGAGCTTTTTTAACCCGGAGAAAACGATGGGATGGTGGGCAACGATCAGGTTGCATCCCCGGTCGATGGCTTCTTTCACTACGGCTTCGGTAGCGTCCAGTGTCGTAAGTATGCCGTGGCATTCCCATTCCCGGCTGCCGGTGATCAACCCTGCATTGTCATAGCTTTCCTGGAAGACGGGCGGGGCCATCTGCTCAAGGTGCGAGAGAATGGCATCGATAGTAGTAGCTGCATCCATGAAGGTAAAGGTAAAGAAAAAGGGGACCGTAGCCCCCTCCTTCAGTTGTATTGCCGCAATTGGACTTTGGAAAATTTAGTCCAATTGCGCAAAGTATCTAATATCTGCCCTTCGGGCAACGAACCTTCGGTCCGTTCTGTATGGTGTATCGTATACTATTGAACGATGAACCTGAGTACTTTTGACTTTTGGCCGTCGGATTGTATCGTCAGCATGTACATACCCTTCGTCAGTCCGGCTGTTGGTATGGACTGTCTGAAGTAGCTGAATTGATTCTCCAGCACTACCTGCTTCACCAATCTGCCGTTGAGATCGTAGATAGTGAATTTCACCGTACCTTCTTTCCATCCCTGACCTTCTACTGCAAATTGCTGGTCTACTGCTACAGGATTTGGGTAAAGCTTCACCATGCAATCTCCATCCGCAGCGGTGGAATCTCCAGGGGATAAGGCCGAAGCTTCATCCGATTCTACTGCCCGCGCAGCAGTAGCCGTCTTCACCGTTACTTTTATTTCATCATGAGCTGTCAGGTCCGCAGAACCTGTAGCGATCAGCTGGAACATATAGGTCCCCGCCACGAGGTTGACCGCCTGTGTCTGAGCAGCATTGGAATTGATGAGATAGGCTGTATTGGGACCGCTCAGCTGTACCCATTGGTAGCCGGTGATCGCATTATTGGTCGAATGTCCTTTGCCCGTCAGTGCTGCCCTGCCTGGCAGGATAACGGTCTGATCTCCGCCCGCATTGACAGAGAGCGTGGGCGGTGTGCCCGGCTTGACCGTCAATGTCATCTGGTCGCTGGCTGTCAGACCCGTAGAGCCTTTTACCGTCAGCTTGAACACGTAGGTCCCTGCGACCAGACCCACTGCCTGCGTCTGGGCTGCATCGGAATTGAGGAAGTAAGCGACGGCAGGACCGCTGGTCTGTGTCCATTTATAGCTAGCAACGGTACTATTGGCAGCCGTAGCCTTACCTGCCACATTTGCCCTGCTGGGCCAGGTAATAGTCTGGTCGGTGCCGGCATTGACGGTCAGTGTGGGTTGCGGAGCCGGTTTCACCGCCACAGTTATCTGGTCGCTGGACGACAGACCGGTGGAGCCCGCCACGGTCAGCTTGAATACATAGGTGCCTGCCACCAGGTCGACTGCCTGGGTCTGGGCGGCATTGGAGTTGACAAAATTGGCAGTGTTGGGACCGCTGACCTGCGTCCATTTATAGCTCTTGATGGTGCTGTTGGTCGCTGTTGCCGAGCCTGTCAGCGATGCCCCGGCAGGCAGGGTAATGGTTTGATCGGCGCCGGCATTGGCAGTGAGTGTGGGTGTAGCGGCAGCTTTCACTGTCACGGTCACCTGGTCGCTGGATGACAGCCCCAACAGGCTGGTGATCGTCACCCGGAAGACATAGGACCCGGCCACCAGCCCACCGAAAGTAGGTTTGATGGTATTCCCATTAGTAATGGTTGCTGTTGACGGACCGCTTACCTGCGTCCATTTGATCGTGGACAGGATCTGACCGCCTGTAAGGGTGGCTATTCCTGTCACCAGCACGTTATTGGTCGGCAATGTAATGGTCTGATCGGTCCCTGCGCTTACGGACACACTACCTGCAGCCGGCTTTACCGTCACAGTCACCTGGTCGCTGCCTGTCTGGCCCTGGCTATCCGTCACGGTCAGCTGGAATACATAGGTGCCCGCTATCAGTCCGCTGACAGCTGTCTGTGCAGCTTTGGCATTGGCGAAAGTGGCGTTGTTGGGTCCGCTTACCTGGGACCATTGATAGCTTTTAATAATCGTGGTGCTCGTGCTGCTAGTGGTACTCCCGGTCCCACCGCTGGCTTGCGCTGTCCCTATCTGCCCTCCTCCCGTCAGCGTTATAGTGCTGACAGGAAGGGTAATGGTCTGGTCCCCCCCTGCGCTGGCCACGGGGTTCGGCAACGTCACCCCACCTCCATTTACGGTGATCGTAGCAGTAGCGCTGATAGTACCGGTGTTGTTATCCGTGGTCTGGATGGAGAAAACGTAAGTGCCGGTGACCAATCCCGTCACCGGCGTGTTCAGCGCATTCGGTGAGGCGATCACGGCTGTGTTCGGACCGCTGACCTGCGTCCATTGGTATTTTACGATCTTATACCCATAGTCCGGCTTACCTGGAAATTTTAATACACTCGCGGTAGCAGTTGCCGACAGCGTCGTACTGCTCTTATTACTGATATTTTGATTTGCCGTCTTCACCGTGTATGGCGTAAAATTATAGATGGTCGTCTGCGTGGGCTTGACCCCTATTGGCGTCCGCAGGGTCGGCTTTAGCACATCCAGCGCATTCGGTAAGGTAGCTTCCATGTTGTTTGAGGAGCCATCACCTCCCACAAAGCTCTTGTTCCTGCCCCAGAAATACAGCGAGTCATTTACATCCGATGCATAATTATAAAATACAAATGAATTACCCGTAAACAGGTGCTTCCATTTCGTACCCGGCAATATTTTGACGGGCGACATGACCATCAGTCCGTATTTCCCCCAGTCCCATGCATACGGCGTGGCATATTTCTCGGCATGGTTCACCAACTCTTCACCGTTGCCCACTTCTCCATTCGCATTATCGCCCATTCCATACATATCTCCCTGGCTGTCGATGTAATGAAGGGTATTCTGGTTGGCATTGATCTCCCGGATCGGATAGGTCATTTTCCATAAAGCTTTGATGGACACCGGCGCTGAGGGCGCTGCGGGAATCTGGCTGCCCCAATATTTACTCTCGGGACCAAAGGCATATGGCCACCCGTCCTTGCTGGCAGCGATATCGTCGGGAACCACCGCAATAAAGTATCCCATATGGCTGGCGGCGATATCAGAGGCAGGCTTAGGCAAATTGACTTTTTTATAGTTACTGTCACCCTTCTCCCAGTAGTACACATCTCCCGTAGTGGACAGGGCCAGCAGGGCATTGCCGGTGGAGACCTTGGAGAACTTCACACCAGGTGGCTGATGCAGCTTCACCGGCGCATCGAGCGTCCTGCCGCCGTAAAGTTTATAATCGTCACCCCCCCAGTACCAGATGGAACCATCCTGCCGAATCGTAAGGTAAGTAAAGAAATATCCGTAAATAGATACATTGCCGTTGAAAGGAGCCCCATAAGCATCCTTATCAAAACGCGCAGTCAAAGCCGTTCCGGCATAGGTCAACCATACATATCCCTGGTCATCCAGGATCGTGATCCGGTTGAAACCCGTAGACACATCTACTGCTTTGCGGCCTCCTATCGGAAAGCCGGTGATCTCCACGTGCCCCGACTTGGTATTATAGACAAAGCTGCGTACGACGCCATCTGAATACAACCAGGCAGCCTGATACTCTGTACAGGCGGCTTTGGTCACTACCTGACCGGATACTTCCGATACAATTACAACGCTACACACTAAAACGATAAAGAGTAGAAATCTGGCTCTCATAGCTCATTAGTTTTAAGGCACATTAATAAATCGAAATTAAAAAAGAGGAGGTTTGCAGCACAGTCAACCAATCAAACAATACGTGAATCTTTCTACGCAGGAGGTTGGGGAAATTTATACAAATCACGAAAAACTATGCCAAACCATGTCCGGCATAAAAACAAATGAAAAATTGTTGGAGAAAAAATAAATGTGCTGCCAACATAAAAATCATGCCACGCAAGGGTTTGCGCGAAAAATTGATCTATCTCAATCGGCGAATTTATTGAATGACCTGCTCGATATGTGTGAGCTTGCCTTCTTCATTGACGCCTTCCACCACAACTCTCAGCTTCTTTGAAATGTCATTATTGAAGAATTTAATATTTACCTTCTTGTTATCCTTATCTGTCAGGACGAAAGGTTTCCAAAATAAGGTAGTACGAATATCTTCTTGCACACTTTCGGGAGAAGTCTCCAGATAATTGGGCACATAAAACTCCTTCATCACAGAATATCCTACCAGTGTGGCGCGATCCAATCCTTTAAAATTGGCGTCATTGCGTTTTTCATCTCCCCCCTTACGGGTGTATACTGCAATCACACCGCCGGCGCCGCCGCCAAACCCGACACCGGACCCTGGCCGGAATACTTTTACCATGGCCACATCCGACACCGGCGTGTTCTGCAATTGCTGGGCATCTACCTGCATTTCATTTAGATACAAGCTGGGAGTAGATCCTCTCCAGGTCAGCGAGGGGGATCCGCCAGGTCCATTGGCCGTGACTATCTGTAAGCCGGCTACCTTCCCCTGCAGATATTGGAAGATATCCATCATGGATACTGCATAGGGATCATTCACGAGGTCAAAAGTATATGCATCACCGCCACTGAACATCCCTGAAGTATATTTTTCATCCAGCTTTTCCGCATCTGTTTTCACTCTGCCTTTCACCGTCACAGACTCCAGTGTCTTTACTTTCTGATCGATGATCGGCTGTATACGGGCTGCTTCTTCCGTAACAAAACGGTTCCGTCTGAGATACAGCGAATCTTCTGCTGTCCATCCATCATAAGTCCTGGTCAGCGGTCTGGCTTGCCGGGGACCTTTTACCAATCCTGTATTAAAAGTTACAGCCGCCTCATTGGATAATTTACGATTTACATTAAATTGATAATAGGCTTTGGCAGTATCGAAGAATACCAGTCCGGTGACGCCAAACTTGATCCCGGTCAAGTGAGGCACCTGTAACATCTGCGTACTGGAATCTTTTTTGGAGAGGATCACATTTAATGATTCTTCTTTTGCAATCTTATAAGGATCGATCCCCAGCACCTCTACCTTCAGGGACAGATAATCGGACTCAGGATTTTTTATAGTGGGTAATTTTCCTTTCGCCACCTGGTCCCATTTAAATCGCCGCCAGCCATGTGTCATCATGACCAGATCCAGTTGATTGGTCAGACTATCCGCCGTACCCGAAAAATAATAATAGGGATTATGTACATACCCCCTGATGTCTCCCAGCAGCAGCAGATGGGAAATAATATTGTCATCACTGGGAAAATCTCCGTCCGCCGTCGCATCAGTTACGGCGATGGAAAGATTGCTCTTCAATGTGTCAGGCACTTCAATCTGCAGATTGTTGCTCCCCCGCTTGTTTGTATTCTTCGACAGAATAGCCAGCTGGGGAGTGAAGGAATATTCGTTGTTGTTGACGAACACAACCCTCTCTGCCACAGGAATATTCATATCCGTAAAAACAGTGACCTGCAATACGCCTGTCGGCAACTGTCCTGTTGGGATGGTGCCTCCGCTCATGAAATTCTCTTCCAGGTTGATCTTCGCCTTGTACACCAGGTGCTGGTGCATATGCGCTATGATGGTAAGATGTTTGTATTCAGCACCGCCTTCGGATGACCTGGCTACCGAGAACAATACTTTTTCGTGCCCGGTGACTGTCCTCAATACGACGCCTGCCGGCTTCACCTCCGGTAGTGGGGTTCTCCGCTCAACACCATGTCCATCCTTCCATACGGCGATAAGGCTGTCACCCTTGTCTGGAGTTATCGGGAATTTGCCCATGCCATCATGCTCCGAGTTGAAGGCTATCAGCTCCTTGCCCTTTCCATCCTGTATCACCCCTTTTACGTTCACAGGCAACCCATACTGATCATTGGCCTTGAAGGCCACCATGCTTTCCACACCTCCTACCATGTCTCCGCCTTCCGGGAAGAACTGGATCAGCGCCTGCTGTGGGATAACGGTCACGCCTGAATCCGTCTTTTTGTCATATACCCGGATATCTTTTTCAAAGTAAAAAGCTGTATCGAAATTGGTCATCCAGGTTGTGTAAGCCCTAAAATGCAGGTGCCGCGTTTTCAATGCCTTTGGCAGGTCATAATTGCCTGCTGACGTAGCTTCCAGAACGGGAAAGACCTTTCGCTCCAGGATATTGCCTTCGGCATCGGACAATTCGGTATAAAAGTTTTTGCTAAAAAGAGAAGGATCGGCTCCGGTAAAAATATAGGCTTTGAACCACAGCGTCTCCCCGGGGTTATATATTTTTTTATCAAAATGAACGTATACCTTTTCCTGTGGATAGTTGTTGGCATAAATGTTCATCGTTGAATCCAGCACCTGGGAAAAGGATGACAGGGGTAATATAAAGACGAAGGCAATCAGGACGCTACGAAAATGACTCATAGAAATAAAATTACCGCTATAATTCTCTTTCATTCGGGGAAACTACTTAAAAAGCAATTAATTTCGGCAAGTTTTAAAATTTATTCCGTTTTGCAGCTAAGAAAAATGTTTAAATGATTTTAACAAAATCAACAAAGGATCTCTACGAAGAATATACGCTTCGCATGAAAAAGATTGCCGACGTAAAATATGCGGCAGCTGTATTGCAATGGGACGAGGAAACCTATTTGCCGGCAAAAGGCGCTGCCTTCCGGGGACGTCAGCTGGCCACCCTGTCGGAGATAGCGCATGAATGGTCCATCGACCCTGCATTGGGCGATCTGCTGGCCACCCTGAAGGACAGAGATGACCTCGAAGAACCGGCCAAACGCAACATTACATTGAGCCTGGAAGATTATACCAGGCAAAAAAAATTTACGCCCGCATTTATCCGTCTGCTGAGCGAGACCACTTCCCGCTGTTTCCATACCTGGATAAAAGCCCGTACGGCCAATTCATTTGCGGTATTCAGGGACGATCTGGATCAGCTTATGCAGCTGAAAAGGCAGGAGGCGGAATTAGCCGGCTATGAACAGCATCCCTACAACGCCCTGCTGGACCAGTTTGAGAAGGGTGCTACCGTATCCCTCCTGGACAAGACCTTCGACCAGGTGAAAGCTCCTTTAAAGGACCTGCTCACCCATATCCAGGCCAGGCCGGCCGTGGATGACGGGTTCCTGCATCGTACCTTTCCCAAACAGTTACAGTGGGACTTTGGCATGGAGGTCATCCGGCACCTGGGTTTTGACTTCGAGGCGGGCCGCCAGGATATCTCCGAGCACCCTTTTACCACCAGCTTTAATAAATATGATGTCCGGATCACCACCCGCATCGATGAGCAGGATCTTGCCAATATGACCTGGAGCTGTATCCACGAGACAGGGCACGCCCTTTATGAACAGGGACTGCCCGGGGAATATTATGGATTGCCTTTGGGAGAATATGCATCTCTGAGCATCCATGAGTCCCAATCCCGTCTATGGGAGAATAACGTAGGGAGAAGCCTTGCCTGGTGGCAGCACTGGTACCCAATCCTGGTGACCTATTTTCCTCAACAATTGGGAGATATCTCCCTCCAGCAGTTCTATCAGGGTATCAATAAGGTAAAAGCCTCCCTCATCCGTACGGAAGCGGATGAAGTATCCTACCATTTTCATGTCATGATCCGTTATGAACTGGAAAAGAGGCTGATAGAGGGCAGTTTGAAGGTGGATGACATCCCGGCTTATTGGAATGAGCACTATGCAGACTATCTGGGAGTCATTGTCCCGGACGATAAACGGGGTTGTCTCCAGGATGTTCACTGGAGTCATGGAAGCCTGGGGTATTTCCCCACTTACAGCCTGGGGAGCTTTTATGCGGCTCAATTATTCTTTTCTGCTGAAAATCAAGACAATAGCATTCCCACTTCCATTAACCAGGGGAATACAGCCCCATTATTGGGCTGGCTGCGGCAGAAGGTTCACCGTCATGGCCGTCGATATACCAGTGAAGAGCTTTGCCAGCAAGCCACGGGACAACCATTGGATATTCAACATTTTCTACATTATCTACTTGATAAATACAAGAAAATTTACAATTTTTGAGGTATAAAATCCCGTTCTATGAAGCGGCCATACCTCCTAACTTTCATATGCCTCGCCTTTTTTACATTTTCCTGTAAAAAATTTATCCAACAGCAGGAAGAGAAGGCTGTCATGAATATTATTACTAACGGTTATTGGCATGTGGAGCAATATGTCAAAAATGATAGTGACGTTACTGCTTCATTCTCAGGTTATCTTTTTAAATTTGATGCGAATGGGACCGTTACGGGAACAAAGGATACCGTATCCTGGAAAGGCACATGGGTCCCAAATGCAGATGCCAGGACCATCAGTTCTAATTTCCCTTCGGCCCCTTCTCCGGTAAGTTTGTTGAATGGTCTTTGGAAAATAAAGGACAGCGGTACGGATTTTGTTCTTGCTACGTACACCGATACCGTGCTCAATACATCCAATATCCTCCGATTGAAAAAGTAGCAGGTATTTTAGTCTATTAGAAGCTTCTTCCCTCTTTACATCCGGTCCGCCGGTTGTGGAAGGTCCTTCATTTTAATGACCAAAATTGACACCCTTTTGATCCGGATAAGACTTATTGCTAGTGCCATTTGCCTCTTTTTTGGGATAGCTCATCTCTGTGCCCAGGCTCCGGTAGCCGATTTTTCCGCTTCGACGGTGTCGGGCTGCGGGCCATTGTCCGTCCATTTCACGGATCAATCTTCCAACAATCCAATATTCTGGGCCTGGGATTTTGGCAATGGACAGATCTCCAGCCTCCAAAATCCCAGCGTTACCTACGGTACCCCCGGGACCTATACGGTGACGTTAATAGCCAAGAACAGCAGTGGCGCCGCCTCTATTGTAAAAACAGACTATATAACGGTCTTCCCCTTTCCCACCCCAAAGTTTACTTCCAACTTACAGGTGGCCTGTGCGCCTGCCACTATTCAGTTCACCGATCAATCGACACCGGGACAGGGCTCCATTGCAAGCTGGTCATGGGACTTCGGGGACGGGCAGACCTCCACTGACCCAAATCCTTCGCATGCCTATACCCAGACGGGCTATTATAATGTCCGTCTTAACGTGACCAATTCGGGCGGTTGCAGTCTGGCGACTACCTATAATCGTTTTATCCGTATCGTCCCTGGTGTTCAACCGGACTTTACCTGGTCACAGACCTCGGGGTCGTGCGCTGCGCCCTTCGATATTACATTTACCAACCAGACCGCTGGACCGGGTACGCTTACCTATTCCTGGGATCTGGGAAACGGCACGCCTGCATCCAACCAGGCCAATCCATCCACTACCTATCCTGCCAATAGCCCATATACGGTCAACCTGACGGCCACCAGCAGCTTTGGTTGCAGCGCGTCGACTTCGAAGACCATCAGCTTTCAGGGCAGCGCCCCGGTAATAACGGCGCCGGATAATGCCTGTCTCAATGTGCCGGTGACCTTTCAGAATGGATCCTCTCCGGCGCCGCTGTCTTCTTCATGGGACTTTGGGGACGGCACCACTTCCACCCTAACCAACGTGGAAAAGACTTATGCGTCGCCGGGTACTTACACAGTAACGCTGACCAATACCTATGGGTCCTGCAGCTCCACCGCAACCAAAACGATCACGGTAGGTTCTGCTACCGCGGCCAGCTTTACAGCCGACAAGACCACAGGTTGTAAAGTTCCTACTACCGTCAATTTCACCGACCAGACGGGCGGTGGCACAAGTTGGCTATGGGACTTTGGGGACGGCACGACCTCCACACTGCAGAACCCCAGCCATATCTATACGAACCTGGGTAAATTCGATGTCAGCCTTAACGTGATCACCAACTCAGGCTGCACCAACGCGCTGACCAAGACCCAGTATATCAGGCTGGGCGCGCCGCAGGTCTTTGTGAGCAGCGCCAGCACACAGGGCTGTGTAGGAGACCCTATCAACCCAGTATCGGGCATTGGTGCGCCTGATGGTGTGGCTGCATATCTATGGACGGCTCCGGGAGCTACGCCTTCTTCTTCCACATCGGCCACCCCAACCTTTGTCTATAGCGCGGAAGGAAATTACAATATCACTTTTCAGATAAACACCAATGACGGCTGTACTGCCTCGCAAACCTTCTCCAATATTGTGGTCATCGGCAACAAGGTGCCGGCGGCATTTACAGGCACCCCTGCCACACAGTGCGCCCGTCAGCCCGTTACTTTTACCTCTACTTCCTCACCCGTCGATAAATGGCTATGGAATTTCGGGGACGGAAGCACCAGCACAACAGGACCCACTGTTACACATTTTTACCAGGATACAGGTTTTAACGATGTCTCGCTCTTTGTGACGAACCATGGCTGTACGCAAGGCGCGGTGCTGCCAAAATACGTTTATATCAATCCGCCGCTGGCAGGTTTTAAATACCTCATTGATTGCATTAATAGGAGGATCGTCACCTTCACAGACACCTCGAAGACCGACCCGGCAAAAGGTCCCGTCACCTATCGATGGAGCTTCGGTGATGGCACCCCCGATGACCTCACGCCAAACCCGCCGCCACATACTTATCCCGACCTAAGCCCGAGAAACGTTACACTCACTGTCAGCCAGGGTAGTTGTACAGACGCCGTTACTACGAGCATCGTCTTACAGCCGGTGATCCCTTCCTTTACCATAACCCCGAACGGTGCCTGTAAGAATGACTCATTCACGGTGACTTCTACCAGTACCCCAGCCGCAGCCATCGACTCCTTTACCTGGACGGTAAACGCCGGTACACGCACCCTGGCCAACCCAAGCTTTACCACTGCCATCCCGGATACAGGCGCCCACGTGATCTCACTGGTTGTAAGAGACAAAGGAGGCTGCACTTATCCGGTAGTGAACAATACAGTACAGATCACCGGTCCCACTGCCAAGCTCGCTCCGGGCATCGGCGGCTGTAAGAACAGCGCCGTCACTTTCACCGATCAATCGGCCCCTTATCGTACCGACGCCATTACCTCCTGGTACCTGGACTTTGGGGACGGCAAAACACAGACCTTCCCGCCACTGCCAATGACACACGTCTACACGGACACAGGTACTTATAATGTCATCCTTGCCATCCAGGATGCCAGAGGATGTGTTGACACTGCCAGGCTCACTGCGGCCGTAAAGATCTCTTCGGCTACGGCGGGGTTCCTCGCACGCGATACTGTCTATTGCCCCAACGCACCCGTCCCTTTCACGGACAGCTCCAGGGGAAATAACCTTACTTACAGCTGGGACTTTGGAGACGGCACTGCCGGCTCCACCGCTAAAGATCCGACACATCCTTACGCCAACAACGGGCAATATTACAGTGTCAAGCTAAAGGTCACGGATGGGGCAGGCTGCTCCGACTCGGTGACCTATAACAATTATATCCATATCCAGAAACCCATTGCGGCCTTTACCCTGGACGACAGCACGGGCATCTGCATTCCCATGCAAACGAATTTTTCTCCGGCAGGCAAATACTATGACAGCCTGTATTGGGATTTTGGGGACGGTAATACTTCGACACTGGACACGGTCTTTCATTTTTATAACAATTATGGACCGGCGCCTTCCTATGCTTTTCAGGCCCGCCTTATACTGCAAGGGGCGGGAGGATGCCGGGACACGGCTACACGAAACGTTTATATTTTCCAACCCTTCAACGCCAGCGGCCTTACCTTTACACCTGTAAAACAATGCGACTCCATTACGGCCAACTTCGTCGCTACCCCTCCTCCCTATACGAAATTTACGCTGGTCTTCGCAGACGGCAGCGCCGACTCCTCCGGCGCGACCTCGCTGACGCATACCTACAGATCTCTTGGCACCTATTCCCCGCAAATGGTCCTCCAGGATGCCAGCGGCTGTATCGTGCCTATCAACAGAGGCAACCTCACAGTGCTGGGATCGGTGCCTATTTTCTCTGTGGATAAAAAGGATATATGCGACTCAGGCACAATTTATTTCCAGGGTATTATCATCAGCAATGATGGACAAAGCACACTGACGTGGGACTTTGGGGACGGCACCTCGCTTTCCTCACCAACACCCACAGGCACACCGCAGGATCCGTTCCTCTTCCAGTCAAAATATTACAACGGACCAGGCATACGCCTGGCCTCGCTGAAAGTGACGACCAACTCGGGTTGTAATGAAACCTATACGGATACGATCCATATCTGGCAAACGCCTCATCCTCTCATCAGCACAGAAGGCACTATGTGTACGGGTCTTGTACAATTCCATGGCAACGTGACCACACCCAACATCGACAGTGTCGTCTATGCCTGGACCTTCAGCAGCGGCTCGGGCTCGGACTCGAAGGACCCTTACCTGCAATTCCCGCCGGGACAGCTGACGGCTCATCTCAAGACCTCGGTTCAGTTTGGATGCAGCGACACTATCTCACAGACTGTAACTGTCTACCCCCTGCCGGAGATAAAAGGTCCCAGGGTTATCACCACGCCGACGGGGATATCCGTCACCCTGCCTTTTACTTACAGCTCCAACGTCAATAGCTATATCTGGTCGCCGTCTACATACCTGGATTGTACGGATTGTCCTACCCCTGTATGCACCCCCATTTTCAATACGACCTACACGATCACGGCAACGGATGAGAATCATTGCATTTCCATGGATACGGTATTGGTGAAAACCATCTGTGCAGGGGACAATTATTTTATCCCCAATACATTCTCCCCCAACAACGACGGCGTCAACGACGTCTTCTATCCCAGGGGGAAAGGTTTGTACGACATACAATCCATGCGGATCTTCAATCGTTGGGGACAGTTGATTTTCGAACGGAAGAATTTCCCGGCCAATTCGGCATCCATGGGATGGGACGGTACGATCAACGGCCGCCCGGCGCCATCCGACGCCTATGTATATATCATCGAGGTTATCTGTATCAACGCACAGGTGGTAGCGCTGAAGGGTGATGTCACATTAATACGATAGACTTGAAAACATATAAGCACATATTACTCCTTATCGCGACGGCAGGCTTTCTGTGCATACAAAAAGCATATACCCAGGACATCCATTTTTCCCAGTTCTTCGAAGCGCCATTGCTCCGGAACCCGTCCCTGGCAGGCATCTTCACAGGGGACTATAGGATCCAGACGGTCTTCCGTGACCAATGGAACAGCTTTACCAACGCCTATCGAACGGGCTCGCTCAATGGGGAATACAAAATGCCGGTCGGCAGAAGTAACGATTTCCTTACGGTAGGCCTCCAGGTATTATACGACAAGGCCGGTACAGCAGCCCTGACCACTACCGAGCTGCTGCCTGCACTGAACTATCATAAATCCCTAAGCGACGAACGGGCTATGTATCTTTCCCTGGGATTTATGGGAGGATTGGTGGAAAAAAGGATCGACATGTCCAAGGTCACCACCAACAGCCAGTACAACGGTACCGCTTATGACCCCGCCCTGCCGGATGGCGAGGTATTGACTAACCCAACCATCCGGTATTTAGACGGCAGCCTGGGGCTGAGCTTTAACAGCGGCTTCGGGAAAAATAAGGGCAATAGCCTTTTTTTCGGAGCGGCCATGCACCATGTCAACCGTCCCAAAAATTCTTTCTACAAGACCCCGGGCATCGAGCTGGACCCCAAATATGTCTTCTCTGCAGGCATGAAAATGATCGTCAACGAATTTACCTACTTCACCCTGCAGGGAGATCATACCCGTCAAGGGCCGGCACAGGAGACGATCGCGGGAGCCCTCTATTCCTACAAGCTGGGGGAAGACCCGGAGAACTCCAACCATATCCTCAGTCTCGGCACCTTCCTCAGATGGAAAGATGCACTCATCCCGGTGATAAAACTCGAAATGAATGCCCTCTCGGTCTCTCTCAGCTATGATGTCAATGTCTCGCAGCTAAAGACAGTCAGCAACGGCAGAGGAGGAGTAGAACTATCCATCTCGTATATAGGATTTCTCGACCGCGAAAATTCAAAATACCGTATCCTGTGCCCGAAATTTTGACGTAGATTTACGCCCGTAAATAAATAACTATGTCATTAACCGTCGGCCAGCAAGCGCCCGCCTTTAGCCTTTACGATTCCGAAAAAAAGAAAGTTAATCTGGATGATTTTAAAGGAAAGAATGTACTCCTGCTCTTTTTCCCGCAGGCTTTCACCGGCACCTGCACCAAAGAGCTCTGCAGCACCCGTGACAACATTGCGCTATACGAACAGGTGAACGCACAAGTACTGGCCATCAGCGTGGATTCCCTTTTCACGCTCGCAAGATATAAGGACGATCAGCAGCTGAACTTCCCCCTTCTCAGCGACTTCAACAAGGAAATTTCCAAAGCCTACGATTGTCTCTACGATACCTTCGTATTTGATATGAAGGGAGTCTCCAAAAGGTCCGCTTTTGTCATCGACAGGGACGGTATCATCCGTTATGCGGAAGTATTGGAAACAGCCAGCGACCTCCCGGACTTCTCGAAAATCCAAAAAACACTGTCAGATCTTAAATAACTGGTAAATAAGTAATTACATATATCCGTTATTTAGAATTATTTTCAAAAATTAGCATTATTTTTGGACTATTTTTTGTATCTTCGATAGCAATGACTTATTTTGGATTCACGTGTAAAATAGCCGATGCATGAGGATTTTTTACATTATTTTATCCATTATTCTACTGACATCCACCCAGGCTTTTAGCCAGGCGAAAGGGCCTATGCCTGACCCGGAATCCAAGGTCATCAAATTTTATCCCAATCCGGCTATCTCCTACATCACTTTCGAAGTTGCAAAAGAATCCAACAAAGCATATACACTCCAGATATTCAACTTCCTTGGAAGAAAAGTAAAGGATGTTACAGACATCTCAACCAAAACGGTGGTCAATCTCAGTGAGCTGGTCAGGGGTATCTATATCTTCCAGTTGAGAGACCCCAACGGCAGGGTCACTGATTCCGGCACCTTCCAGATCAACAAGTAGCTGCTACAGCACCTGTACAATCAAAAATTTAAGATAGTTCGTGTTTTCCCATCCTTCGATGATGGGATGGTCACTTGCCTGAGCCTGAAAAGTCACTTGCCGCAACCGGCGTCGCGCATCTTTGGCGGCCATCTGTATCGTCTCCAGGAAAAGCTCCGGCTGTACGAGATTGGTACAGGAAGAGGTCACGAGAAACCCTCCTTTTTTTACCAGCTTCATGCCCCGCAGGTTGATCTCCTTATAGCCGGTGATAGCCTTTTGAATGGTCTCCCGGCTCTTGGTAAATGCAGGAGGATCAAGCATCACCACATCATACTGCCGCCCTTCCTTACTCCATTGCTTAAGGGCATCAAAAGCGTTGACGGCCTCGTATTTACAAATATTTTCCAACCCGTTCAACACTGCATTTCGCCGGGCCTGCGCCACTGCGTTCTCCGAAATATCCAGCCCGAGGACAGACTTGGCGCCATACCAGCCGGCATGCGTCTCAAAGCTGCCTGTATAACAAAACGCCCCTAATACATCCGCCCCTTTGACGATATGTTGGATGGCCCGGCGGTTGTCCTGCTGGTCCAGGAAATATCCTGTTTTCTGGCCATTCTCGATGTCCACATGCATTTGCAGCCCATTTTCCCGGATGACGATCTGGGTATCAAAGGGCGCTGACAAAAACCCCTTTTGCTGGGACATGCCTTCCAGCTCTCTTACGGGGACATCATTCCGCTCATAAATACCTTTAGGGCAGAATATCTTTTCCAGAGCTTTTACAATGGCGGGTTTCCACTTGTCCATCCCCAGCGCAAGAGTCTGTAAGACAAAATAATCGTTGAACTTGTCGATAATGAGGGCAGGCATAAAATCCGCCTCGCCGAAGATAAGCCGGCAGTTCTCTGTATACCCCAGCCGCTGTCTGTATTCCCAGGCCTCTTTCAGACGGTTGAAGAAAAAGGCTTCGTCGATACTGTCGGATTTGTCCCTGGTGAGCAATCTTACCAGGATCTGGGATTGCGGATTGATATAGCCCTTTCCCACGAATTTCTTGTCATGTGTATACACCTCTACAGTCTCGCCACCGGCAGCATCTCCATCTACCGTATTTACTTCATTTCCAAATATCCAGGGATGACCATTCTCGATACGGCGGCTGATCTTTTTCTTGAGATAAACTTTTGTCATGGGCCGCAAAGTTACGACTCAGTCCCGAATGAACCATTATCCGACTATCTTATTGATTTACAATACAGTTCCTTCGGTATTTCAAAAACTGTCAACAAAAGATGAAATGACAGACAATTTGTCTTTATTTACCGCTTGGCAAAACTTTTGACTGTCTTACCTTTGTGCCCGAAAACGCGGATACGCACACCTATTTTATGACTATGCAAGAAACGAATCCACATATGGAAGACATGAATACAGACGAAAATGTCGCCGGAACCACGCATTTGAATGAAAGTTTGTCTGGCGAGGATGAGATGGAAAAGCTGAAGGAAGAATTGCAAGCGCAAAAGGACAAATACCTGCGACTTTTTGCCGAATTTGATAACTTCAGAAAACGTAGCGCCAGGGAAAATCTCGAGGTGAGACAAACTGCCGGAAAAGAGGTTATCACCTCCCTCCTGGATGTGCTGGATGATGCGGATCGGGCTGAGAAACAGCTGCAAACCACTGAAAACCTAAATCAGGTGAAAGAAGGTATCCAGCTGGTATTCTCCAAGCTCCGCAATACCCTTCAAAGCAAAGGGCTGAAACCTATGCAAAGCATTGGCACCGATTTCGATGTCGAAAAACATGAAGCCATCACGGAAGTACCCGTGCAGGATGAGCAGCAGAAAGGGAAGGTCATCGACGAAGTACAGAAAGGCTATTATCTGAACGACAAGATCATCCGTTTTGCCAAAGTGGTGCTGGGTAAATAGAGGATAAAGGATATAAATCCAAGTTACTATTATTATGTCTACGAAGAGAGATTATTATGAAATACTCGGCGTTGCCAAGAGTTCTCCGGCCGAGGATATCAAAAAGGCATACCGTAAGGTAGCCATGCAGTTCCACCCGGACCGCAATCCCGGCGACAAAGCCGCAGAAGAAAAATTTAAAGAAGCGGCTGAAGCTTACGAGGTATTGAGCGATGCGGATAAACGCGCCCAATACGACCGCTTTGGCCACGCGGGCCTCTCCGGTAATGGCCGGGGCTTTAGCGGCACAGGCAACATGGATGACATCTTCAGCCAGTTTGGGGATATTTTCGGGGATGATCTCTTCGGCAGCTTCTTTGGCGGTGGCAGAAGGGGCGGAGGCGGCTCCCGGGCAAGAGGTGTCCGCGGCAGCAATCTTCGCGTAAAGATCAAGCTCAACTACGAAGAAATAGCCAAGGGTGTCACTAAGAATATCAAGGTTAAGAAATACGTCTCCTGTAACACCTGCAGCGGCACCGGTGCCAAGGATAAGGGCAGCATACAGACCTGTTCCACCTGTGGTGGCAGCGGCCAGGTCCGCAAGGTCACCAGCACTTTTTTGGGACAGATGCAGACGGTGACTACCTGTCCCACCTGTAATGGAGAAGGATCAACCATCACGGCTAAATGTTCGGTATGTAAAGGCGAAGGCAGGGTCTATGGCGAAGAGACAGTAACCATCGACATACCAGCCGGTGTACAGGAAGGAATGCAGCTCAGCGTAGGCGGCCGGGGAAACGCAGGAGAAAGAGGCGGCGCACCAGGCGATCTTATCATCCTCATTGAAGAAGAGCAACATCCGGAACTACATCGCGACGGACTCAACGTCGCCTATGAATTGCATATCTCATTCGCAGACGCCGTTTTTGGAATGAATGCGGAAGTGCCTACCATCGATGGGAAGGCCAAGATCAAAATACCACCCGGCACACAGAGCGGTAAGATCTTCCGGCTCAAAGGCAAAGGCTTCCCGGGCGTCAATTCATATGAAAGAGGCGATCAGCTGATACACGTCAACGTATGGACACCTCAGCATGTCAGTCCGGAGGAAAAGGCAATCCTGGAAAAATTGAGCGATTCACCCAATTTCCAGCCCAAGCCGGATAAGAATGAACGAAGCTTCTTTGATAAAGTAAGGGAAATGTTTAGTTAGTCTCTTTTCCTGTGCTTCCCGTAGATCTTTCTGGCTTTCTCGACAAGACCGATAAATTCCTCCTGCACCCCATCCTCGGGATCACGGGACTTTTCGGCCAACTCTATTACATCTTTCCATCCTGCCTGGGAGGTAAATTTGGATCTTTTCAACAAACCTCCAAACAAAGCGATGGAAGATGCAAACCTGTAACAAGGCTGAAGGTCCCGGAAAGCCGTCAGCTGAGAAGGACAGATATAAGTGCTGGTTTTTATCAACGAATCATGCGGTAATCTGTAATTCAGGACGACACGGGCCAACCGGCTTTTGTCCTCCATCTCCACGCTATCGGGGTCGGTAGGCGTGATTTCAAATAAAGCCAGCAGGGAATGACCGGACCCGACCTCTCCTCCCTGCACTTCATTTAAAGAATCAGTCAGCATCTTGACCTTATTGTCGAAGCCTATCAACCTGTAGCTTTTTACCAGCGTCGGGTTGAATGCGATATTCAGGTAAGCATCATCGGCCACGGCATACACTGTCTGTGTAAACTCCCTGACCAGCACCTTCTCCGCCTCTTTCTCATCGTCCAGGTAAGCAAAATTCCCATTGCCTTTCTTTGCCAGTACCTCCAGTTTAGAATCCTTGTAGTTACCCATTCCCACACCAAGACAGGTAAGATAAATGCCCCATTGTTTGTGTATCGTCACAAGCTTTTCCAACTCTTCTTCCGAGGTCTCACCCACATTGAAATCCCCGTCTGTCGCCAGGATCACCCGGTTATTTCCCCCCTTGATAAACTGGCTCTTAGCCATACGGTAAGCAGCCCGGATACCCGCTTCACCCGGTGTCGGTCCGCCGGGAGACAAATCCTCGATAGCTTTCAATATCTTTTTCTTGTCTCCCCCGGAAGTAGGCGTCAGCCATATTCCCACGGCACTGCCATATACGACGATGGACACAGTGTCGATAGGCCGTAGATTGTTTACCAATAAACTAAAGGCTGACTTCAGGAGAGGCAGCTTATTGGGCATATCCATCGAGCCGGAAACATCCACCAGGAACACAAGATTGGCCGGAGGAATTTTTGCGGGGTCTACCTTGCGTGCACAAACTTTCAGGAACAACAGCTGATCATCCTGGTTCCAGGGGCATTCCGAAAGATCGGAATGAATAGAAAAACAACTATCCCTGGGCGGATCGGTATAACCGAAATTAAAATAGTTCAACAGCTCTTCAATACGCACTGCATCCGGCGGGATCGTGCTGCCCATGTTGAGGAACCTGCGCACATTGCTGTAGGACGCTTTGTCGATGTTGACGGCAAAACCTGTTTCGGGGAACCGGGCAGCAGGGACAAAGGCATTTTCTACGAGTGAGCTGTAGGTTTCACTGCCTACAGTCCAGCCTTTCCAATCCGACCCCTTCAGGTCCTTTGTCAGGGAAAGCAGCCGCTTTTTTGGCGCCGGCGGTGGGCGAAACAATAATTTCAGCGTGATATTCTGGTATTGGGTTGCATCTACATGTACAGTGATAGTCTGAAATCCTTCTGCGGAAAGTGTAAGCGAGTCATTGACCTGGGGCAAAGGTATCCCAAACTCCCCGGAGCTCCCGGAATGATATAAATACCCGCTGGAATGAAGCAGTATTCTCACATTTGGCAAGTAGCTATTGTTCTCATCCTTTATTTCGCCTCTCAGGTAGAATTGCCCGGCAGCAGCATGAAATAAAAGACAGCCAATAACAAAAGTGGCTACATCTTTCAATGGGATATTTTGAATCTTAAATTAATACGTTCCTTCCTCTTTGTCAAGACCGGCTTTGTTAAAAACTGGCACAATTGGCCCCTTATAATCTACTCCACCAGCTTGTAGATGGAAGGTATATTCCGCCCCAGTCCATCATAATCCAGGCCGTACCCCAATAAAAACTTGTTGGGCACGGAAAAACCAAGATAATTCACCACAATGGGATACACGGTCGCTTCCGGCTTGTGCAGCAAGGCCGCTATCCGCATGGAAGCTGGCTGCTGGTGCTCCAGCTGGGGCAGAAACTCGCTCAATGTCTTGCCGGTGTCCACAATGTCCTCCACGACAACTACATGCCTTCCGATGAGATCGATGTCGAGTCCAATGGCAGTGATCACATGTCCGGAAGACTTTGTTCCTTTATACGAGGCCAGCTTGATAAAACATATCTCTGCCTCGATGGAAATGGCCTTGAACAGGTCAGACGCGAACATAAAGCTTCCGTTAAGTATTGCGATGAACAGGGGCCTTTTTCCGTCATAATCCTGGTTGATCTGCTCAGCTATCCCCTTTATTCTGCCGCTGATGGCTTCGGCGCTTAAATACGGCTCGAATGCTTTATCGTGTACATGGATCGTCGACATCCTGTTAATGTTAGTTTTAGTTTACACTTCTTATAACCACTGGCCTGGAAGGGGCCGAACCCTGCAGGTAGACCTTCTCTCCTGCAGCCGGCTGCGCACCAGGGCTCAATTGATTCATTTCTATTATGTCCTGGTATCTTACACCCTCTTTTTGGCATATGTCGTACACTGATTCCCCCTCTTGTACGATATGATATTCAGAAGCTCCTGTCCTGCGTTTACGCTGCAGGAAAAGCAATTGATCCCTGGTCAGCACATCCTCCTCCTTCATATCATTAAACTCCAACAGACGGGGTAGGGATATATCATATTGATTGGCGATGGCCAGCAGGGACATGCCTGCTTTTGCAAAGATGACCCGGCTCCTGTTGATCTGGAATTCTCCCTCGGGATAAGAGGAGGATGCAGCCATGCCTGCAGGCTGGACTACAGCTCCATTTGCACCAGGGGTGACTGCCACTGCCGGCCCCTGGTTCGACGCTGACAACGGTCTGCCGGACGTACCGGGTACTGTCAGCACCACCTCATCCGAAGGCTTGAGTTTGCCCATTGCGATAAGAGAATACTGCTCCAGGTTATAGTCCTGTATATATTTTATCAATATCTGGGGATACTTGGGATTAGTGGCATACCCCGCCTTGCGGAGGCCATTGGCCCATCCCTCATAATCTGTAGGATCGAGATTGAAAAGGAAGGCATACCGGCTGCCGCGTTTCAGAAAGTCCGAATGATCCTTGTAGCTGTCTGCGGCAGTGGGATAACTGCGGAAACATTCTCCCCGGGCATCGTCATCATGATATACCCGCTCTCCTGTCCATTCATCCTTGCATTTGATACCAAAATGATTATTGGATTTTTTCACCAGGTCGCTGTTGCCTGCCTCGGACTCGTGAATACCCTGCGCCAGCGTAATGGCGGCGGGTATGCCTGTACGCTGCATTTCACTGACAGCCAATTCTTTGTAAGTATTAACGTAATTGATGACGTCCGGGTTGATCTGGGCGTGGAGACCTTCGCCTGTCAGGACCATGATCACGATCCCCCACCCCATCGATAGAATTTGTTTTCCCTTCATGAAAGCCCTACGTTTATTTTTTCCGGATGAACAGCAGGCCATCCCGGATAGTAAGCAATATTTTTTCTACAGATCCATCCTTTTCCACATACTCGTTAAAAGCTTGTATTGCTTTGGCATTCTTGTCGTTAATGGGTTCTTCCAACACCTTTCCATGGAACAGCACATTATCGGCGATGATCAAACCTCCGGAGTTCAGCCGTGGTAACACTAATTTATAGTATTCTGTATAATTGACCTTATCCGCATCAATAAAAACTAAATCCCAGTCCTCTTTTAGGGCTGGGATAACTTCTAACGCATTTCCCCTGTGCAGTATTATCCTGCCGGTCACATTTGCCCGGCGGAAGTACCCTTCAGCTATGTCTGCATCGTCATCCCTGAGCTCGATGGTATGGAGGAACCCGCCTTCGGATAGACCGGCGGCCAGGCAAATGGCGCTGTATCCCATGAAAGTACCGATCTCCAGTATCCGGCGGGGACGCAGCATCCCGCTGACCATCTCCAGGAACCTTCCCTGCAGGTGGCCGCTAAGCATATGAGGCTGGGCATGATGAGCATTGGTATATTCGGCTATCTCCCGCAACAGCTCGGGTTCGGGCGAGGAATATCGTTCTGCATAGGCCTGTGCCTGAGGATTGATAATGTCCACCACGTAAAAAGTTTCCGCAAATTTATGTCCGGAAAACGGGCTTTCCCGAAAAATCTAGCCCGTTTCCCGGAAAGCGCTAACGTCTGAGGCCTTCGGCGGAGCTGCTTCGACACGCTCCTTCTCGGTCGTAACCTTGCGGTTACGGACACCGAGCCTACGGCTCGTTCTGACCTAAAAGTTCGGCTGCAGCGGATGTCGCTGGTAAAATGCCAGAACGTGCTCAACCACCTGTTCAGCTGTATCAGCTATCTTAAGCAGGTCCATATTATGTGGTGATATATTTCCATGTTGCTCCAGCATGACAGCCTTCATCCAGTCCAGCAATCCTTTCCAATAGGAGGAGCCTACCAGGATCAGGGGAACCGTATCCATTTTCCCCGTTTGGATCAGGGTGGCCACTTCAAAAAATTCGTCCATGGTGCCGAATCCGCCCGGCATCATGATAAAACCCTGGGAATATTTGGTGAACATTACCTTACGGACGAAGAAATAGTCGAAGTTGAGATTGGCGTCTCTGTCGATATGAGGATTGCAATGCTGTTCAAAAGGCAGCTCGATATTCAGTCCAACCGACTTGCCTCCCCCCAGCTGTGCGCCCTTATTGGCAGCCTCCATAATGCCCGGGCCGCCGCCGGAGATGATCCCAAACCCTTCTTCCGCCAACCGCTGTGCGATCTCGGTGGACAGCTCGTAATACGGTGTCCCAGGCTTGGTGCGCGCCGATCCGAAAATGGAGATACAAGGCCCCAGCTTGGCCAGTGCCTCGAAACCATCTACGAACTCAGCCATTATTTTAAAGATCTGCCAACTGGAATGTGCTTTTGATTCTGCCCATCTACGCTGCTTGGACATACGGATCGTGTCATTCATACTATGCACTCGTTTAAGATATTGGATCTATGTATCTATCCCTATAACGTAGTACAGCAGAAATTAGTTTGTAGTCGTCGCTCTTTTTGAAATGAGCAACAAACCCAGAAAGGTAAGCACGCCATTTATCAGCAGCAGCTCGATGCCTATCTGGAACCCTCCGAACCACCGTGCCGAGTAGTTGCTGATAAACCAGCAGCAGATGGGCGCCAGCAGACAGATGGCAGTGACAGTCCCATTGTCCGGCAATGTCCGGCGCGAGAGGATGCCGAATGCAAACAGCCCGAGTAAAGGCCCATAAGTATATCCTGCCAGCTCCAGGATGACATAGATGATGGACTTATTATTGATCCATTTAAATATCATGATACAAAAGAGAAAAAGCACGGTAAAACTGATATGAACGGTCATCCGTATCCTTTTTTTCTGCTGCTCGCTGAGCCCGGCCTTTTCCCGGAGCCCTAATATATCGATACAGAAGCTGGAGGTCAGCGCTGTCAATGCTCCGTCAGCGCTGGGAAAGAGGGCCGATATCAGCCCGATGATAAACAGGATGGACACCGCCTTTGGCATGGCATGCAAGGCCAGGGTAGGAAAAAGGTCGTCACCGATGACGTTATGCCCATCCAGCAGGAGACGATGCCCCTCATAAACGGCCCCTTTATGCAGGACGAACAGGTACAGCAGCCCGCCCAATAAAAGAAAGAGAAAATTCACCAGCACCAGTACGACGCTAAAGACCATCACATTCTTTTGCGAATCCTTCAGGGTCCTTACGCTGATGTTCTTCTGCATCATTTCCTGGTCCAGACCTGTCATGGCGATCATGATAAATATACCGCCTACTATCTGCTTGAGGAAATAGCCCTTGCTCTTTACGTCCGTATTGAATATCGCGGTAAAGCTCTTTTCATCCATTGCCTGCAGGGCGCCGCCAAAGGAAAGGTCCAGATGCCGGAGGATATAGACGATACACACCCCCATCCCGAGCAGCATAAAAGTGGTCTGCAGCGTATCCGTATATACGATGGTCTTTACACCTCCTTCGAATGTATACAGCAATATCATCAGGAGGATGACAAAGACACTGAGAACAAAGGGAACACCCAGGTCCCGGAGGATAAAGAAATGCAGGACGTTGATCACCAGGTAGAGCCGGGCAGTAGCGCCCACGGTCCTGGATAAGATGAAGAACAACGCCCCTGTCCTGTAGGCGGTCTTGCCAAATCGCTTGTCCAGGTAATTGTAAATAGAGGTAAGGTTCAGCTTATAGTATAGGGGCAGCAGTACGAACCCGATCACAAGATACCCGATGAAATTCCCGATCACTACCGGAAAATAACCAAACCCCTTGTGGGCATCACCCGCGAAGTCCCCCACGGTACCGGGAACAGATACGAATGTAACGCCCGAAAGAGAGGTGCCGATCATCCCAAAGGCCACCAGCATCCAGTTGGAGTTGCGGTTGCCTATAAAAAAAGAGTCGTTGTTGGAATGACGCGAAGTGCGCCAGGCCACTCCCAACAACAGTAAAAAGTATCCTATGACAAAGGTGAACAGCAGCAATGAGGACATGGGCGGTATTATTCTAACCCGGAAATTAGGAAATACAGGGGTAATATGAGAAATTTAATTTTGAATCAGCTATGACAAAAACTACTAAATCCGTCGCAGTCTTCTGCGGATCTCAAAAAGGCAATAACCCCGTTTTTGCAACCCACACCATCGAATTGGGCAGGCTGCTGGCGCTCGCTAATCTCCGGCTGATATATGGCGGAGGCAATACAGGCCTTATGGGGCTGGTGGCGAACGCCGCCCTGGCGGAAGGCGGCGAGGTCACTGGTATTATCCCTGAACGATTGAAGGAATGGGAACGTCATCATGGCGGTCTTACTGAACTGATGGTCGTTCCGGATATGCACACCCGTAAAAAGATGATGTACGAACGCTCGGACGCAGCCATTATCCTCCCCGGGGGGTTCGGCACCCTGGACGAGCTGTTCGAGATGCTCACCTGGAATCAGTTGAAGATCCACAATAAACCGATCTATTTTCTCAACTCGGCCGGCTTCTACGATCCGCTGCATCTCCATATGATGCATATGCAAAAAGAAGGTTTCCTTTATGATCCTCTCGAAGAAAGGATCCATCTCTGCCCTACGCCGGCGGAGGTGCTCAACAGGCTCGTATGATCCTTACCGTTTGTGCAGATAGACGTTGAACCCGGCCTTGATCACGGGTAATGGATGACCATAAATATCATTGTAAGGGGAATTCTTATCTCCCAGCACGTCGAACATGATGGCAATGTAAAAGCTTCCCTGGCCGATCACCCGTTGCCCATACCCTGCACCCAATAACAGACTGGGGGCATTAGTATTTGAAGTGGCCGATGCGCCGGAGGTCACTTCCTTGGCATTGACGCTTATCCAGTTGTATTCGGGCTGCGCGGTCAGGAAGAGAAAAGGGAGGGGATAGCCTCTGGCAAAGAGTCCGCCGCCATAATTGAAAGTATGATAACGGATATTACCGGTATAATTAGGGTCCGCCCGGATGGAATTATAATTGAAGTTCACTACCACACCGGCATCCAGCCAGTTATTCAGGGAGTACCCTATTTCAGGGCTGACGCCTACGTTAAAACTGTAAGATCCGAATCCAAGGGCGAGACTGCCGCCAAGAAAAAGATTGTTCTTGGAAAAACCTCCATCCGCACCTTCGTCCGAATAAGTATAGACGCGTTGAGGGTTGCGCTCCTGGGCAAAGCCTCCCAATGCGGCGGTCAATAATAACCCTGCGAATGCGATCCGTTTTATCATTGTTTGTTTTTTATTCTTAGTGACAATACCTAGCATCCCTTCGCTGCCTGCTATCAGTCGGGTAAGGTCATATCCGGTGGAATTTTTCAATACATTCGCTTCGTAAATTTTGTACAAAAGTAGCCTCAAAGTTTGAAAGTGGGACACAACGACTGTCGCCGGTTGCCATTATACTCATTATAAAAACCCTGGCTGGTGAGAGCAAATTCATAAGCCCCGAATCCTCCGTCATAATGCTTCAGGGCGGAGGTGGTGACATCGTATGTGAAGGTTAGCTTTATATTCTTGTAGATGAACCCGATCATGGGAATAACGGCGTCTCCGGCCCTGTAGTATAGCCCACCGATCACCTGCTGGTCTCCGTCATCCTTGAGATTGTATTGTGCATTGATGCCCAGGACGGCCTCGGATGAGCCCGCCATGCTGGTATAGTATGCCATGGGATTGATGATCACCAGGTCGCTGGCCTTGATGCTGGCATTTACAAAGCCGATATACCGGCGGGGGATGCGATTGTCATAGCCGGTGGGCTCAGTGATAAAAAAGGATTCCCGGGCCCTGTTGATATGCTGAACGGAGAACCCTGCGTTCAGATACATTTTATTCGTGGGGAAATAGGCATAGTTCAACCCCACCTGCATATCGAAATAAGTTACGCTGGGGTTATCGATCACCACGGAAGTGGGCAGTTGGGAGTCAAAGAAATGTCCGTCGAACTGGTCGGGAAATTTCAGGGTGGTAGTATTGATGCGTTTGTTGATAAAACCTACATTGAATCCTGCTGTGATAAGGCTGGCGAAGCCCACCATCTGGTGATAAGCGATAGATCCGTATGCCTGGGTGGAGGTCAAGGTGCCGGCGCCCGCCTGGTCGCGCATGATCACACCGCCAAGACCCATCCAGCCGTTCTCTATCCTGTTACGGAATACCTGGGCATCTCCCCAGATGCTAAAAGTCCGGTAAGGCGTGGACATGACCGGAGACCACTGATCCCTGTAATTGGCCCCAAGCCTGTAGTCGGCGTCGGGAATAAAACCGGTATTGGCTGGATTGGTCGTCAGAGGAGAATTGAACCATTGGGAAAAATGGAGATCCTGCGCTCGTCCCTGCAGCGTAGCCAGGATGATGCAACATCCCCATATTGATATTTTTTTTGCGCCCCTCATGAACCTCTATAATTAACGTTATTCTCTTCTTTTTGGTTGTCTTTTTTACACATTAAAACCTTATAAAAACAATCTCATCGTATCAAGGTCAAATCCCCCTTCCTGGTTGCCCGCTTACCATTGGAGAACTCCGCCTCCACAGTATAGGCATATACACCCATGGGCTGAGGCGTGCCCTGGTAGCTGCCATCCCATCCATTGTCCTGGTTTGTCGACTGGAAGACCAGTTGCCCCCATCGATTGTAGATCCTGAACATCAGCTTGGTGATGCCAAAGCCTGCCACTTTAAAGATGCCGTTCTGCCCAAACCTGCCTGGCGTGAAGGCATTCGGCATATCCAGTAAGGGATTGATCAACGTTGCCACTGTGTGGCAAACCGTATCCGTGCAGTCGTATTGGTTATAGGCGACAAGACAAACATTGAAGCTGTCTGTAAATTTATACAAATGTTGGATAGTATCCATGGTTGCCGTCATTAAAGTGTCTCCATCCCCAAAATCCCATTTGTATTTTACGGCGCCCGCAGAACCGTTGGTAAACACCATGGGGGTATTGGAGACAGGCGGCGAGGGACTGAAAGTATACGCGGCTGTCGGCCGGGGGCTTACCAGGATGGAAATGGTCGTATCATCCACTTTGTTACAGGTGGTGCTGTCGTAGACGGTCAGCTTGATCGGGTAAGTACCGGGATTTTCGTACAGATGAGTGGGTACGGGGTCGGTGGAAGTATTGAGCACGCCACTGCCGGGATCGCCAAAATCCCAGGAGAATGTCAGGCCGCCCAGCGAGGTATTGTCAAAGCTGGCCAGGTAAGGAGCGCAGCCTACGGCAGGCGTAACGAATTGCGCTTTGGCCAGCGGAGATACCCGGATAGTCTTTGGTAACGAATCGGGAGAATTGCAATAGCCTGTATCCACGAGCTTTAGCTGAACGGTATAGGTACCAGGCGCAGCAAAGGGATGGTTAATAGAGCTGCCGTTAAGTCCTGCGGGTATTTGCCGGCCGGAGGGATCGTCGCTGAACACCCACACCACCGACTGGTCATTCAGCGGCTTGGCGCCGGGCACCGCCTGCGAGAGATTGGTAAACTGATAGTTCATGCTCATACAGTCCCCTATCTTCGTATAATTGAAATCAAGATTGGCCTTGTCGGTCCTGCCGCTCACCGTCCGCCAGGCTGTATCCCGGACATTACAGGTGTTGCTGTCGATGGCTACCATCATCACTCTATATGACCCGGGGGTATTATAGGTATGGCTGACAGTAGGACTGATGGTAGCTGTATCCGGACCTCCATCTCCAAAATTCCATATATAGGATTTCGCATTGCGTATCGTATCCTCGAATACGGCATCGAGGGGAATGCAGCCCGTCGTATCATTGGGGCGTCCGTTGACGGAAGCCTTCAGCCCTGCCGCCACACCGGCGAAATTAAAGGCGATCTTGATCGCTGCCAGGTTGCAGCCATTCCTGCCGGCCCCGTTCCGGGGCGACCATACCCCCGGTGTCGTGGGGAAAGGTTTGGCGGTATTGCCATTGCAATTGGCGCAGACGGCCTGGTAGATGATGCCGAACTGATCATACCGGCTGGTGCCTCCATCCACATGTTCACTGATGCTGCTGCTGTTGTCGTCCTGTCCGTAAAAGGTTGCGTACAGCAGGGCGGATGCGTTCTTCTTGATGACGATGAAATAGAAATCCCTGTTATCCGTCTGCTTTTTTATAGCATCTCCTGTCACGGGCATGCCGATAGTGCCTGCCAGACCATAGGGATCTGCCTCCTGGCCAATGATCCACCCACCCCATCCGGACACATACATGTTCTCGCAACGGTCTACCAGGAATGCTACGGGAGAAATATTCGGCAGCCTGCTGCTGGAATTGCCAAATGTAGTGGAGAAGACAAATCCGGAAAGATCATTCTTCAGCTTGGACACGAATTGTTTGGCGTTCTGGTTGATGAACTGGACATTGGATGTCGTAGGCCATATCCCATTGGTCGTCCCCATGATGTAGGGAACTCCTTCCTTATCGAACGCTATCCCGTATATAGCATCGGCGGCAGCAGTACCAAAATAGCTGGTCTTGCCCTGCCGGGTACCGTCCGCAGAGATCACAGTGACAAATCCGTCGCATTGTCCTCCTCCATAGCTGGATTGGAACACACCACCCTTGTCCCCCGGAAGGTCCCTGCTGGTGGTAGCACCGGCAACATAAATATCTCCCGTCAGGGGGTTGGTCTTTAATACAAAGGCAGCATCATTGCCTGTGCCTCCGAGAAAGCTGCTCCAGATGATATGATTACAGGTTGGGTCTATTTTCACCACCACTCCATCCTGGCCGCCGCCGCCATAATTTGGCTGGAATACGGCTCCCTTGATGGGGAACATACCGTTGGAAGAGCTCGATTGGGTATTGGCAGCTATCAGGATATTATTCTGGCCGTCAAGTACGACTTCGCTACGTGAATCGTCCCCGTAATTACGCACGAGTGAGTCAGACCTTTCATTCCGACTCCGCAGCTGGTCGCCCATGTTGACACAGTCATTACCCGACCCGCCGACGCGCATACAGCCGGTGAGCGTGCTGCCGGAGACATCCAGCAGTGCTACGAACATGTCCGCGCCGCCGCCAACGCCTTCCTTTGTCTTATAGGGGAAATCGGTGGAATAGCTCCTGCCCAGGACAACGAGGTTGCCGTAGGCATCGGAGATCATGCTATGGGGAGACTCACTGTCTGACCCGCCCAGGTAGGTGGCATACACTTTCGAAGCTCCGTTGCTGCTGAACTTGATGATGCCCACATCGAACTGCCCACCGCCATAGCGGGGTTGGAGCACGCCTGTATTCCAGGGAAATGCATTCCCAAAGACGATACCTCCTGCAAAGAACGTCCCTCCCGGACCGGGTGTTGCAGTGAACCCCCAGTTGCTGACCTTACTGCCCGTAAAAGTGCAGAACACCAGCGTAGGGTCGATGATCAGCGTAGCGTGAGTGTCATATTCAGCGACCTTGAATTGTACTGTATTGCCATTCCTGATGGAAAATCTGGATCTTACAGGAGCACGCCCTTTTTCATCAAACTGGAAGGTGACGGGCGCCAGCTCTTTCACCTGTCCCACCGAAGTGTTCACCAGCAGCTGTCCTTTTTTGATCTCCAGTCCATTGGCGCCCTCATATTGCATGGCGATCTGATCCACATTGCCGCCGGGATGGACAATGATCTCGTATTTCAGCTGTCCCTGGTCAGTGTAATAGCGCAGGTCGATGTTGGGGTAGATATCCTTATAGGTCACTCCCTGGTATATCTTACAATCCCTGGCCCATTTGGAAGGATCATTACCGATGAAATAGTTATTGTAGCCAGGAGTTGGCTTATCCGGAATGATGGTCACCCCTTCGTTGGCGCCGACAAACGTCACACGATAGGCATGCGAATGAATGAGAAGGTCTGATGTATCGCCCGGCTTGGTCCGGCCGGAAGACGCGGCATCGGCGCCCTTACTTTTTCCGGACTGTCCGCCGGCCCAGCCTCCTGCCGGAGGGACGACTCCATGAAGCGCCAGCTTCTGCAGATCGGCTGGATTATGCAACAGTACGGTAAAGCCGGTCTTTTGAAGGAAAAAAGCTCCGGTACTCATTTCGCCCTTGAAATTCACCCGGTTGTCCCATTGCCCCTTGTTTTCAACAAATTCGATATTGCCTGCCTCTTCCTGTGCAAAACAGGATGTAGCGACAGCAACCAGCGCAAGCATGAATATATAGTACCGTTTTTTCAATTTTACCTTTTTACAATATACGAAAATTGTACCTGATTTCTTCTATCTGATCAAGGTAATATCTCCTTTCCTGGTAGTCCTCGAACCATCGAAATATTCTGCCTCCAACGTATAAGCATATACATCCATCGGTTGCACGCCCCCCTTATAGGTGCCGTCCCATCCGATGTTGGGATCATTGCTTTGGAATACCATCTGGCCCCAACGGTTGTAGATCCTGAAAGTCATATGTGTAATACCAAAGCCTACGACCTTCACAATGCCGTTTTGTCCAAACCGGCCGGGCGTGAAAGCATTCGGCACATCCAGGAGAGGGTTAATAAGGGCGGCTACGGGATGACATATGGTGTCTGTACAGCCTGCCAGGTTAAAAACGACCAAACAGGCCTGGAAAGTATCCGTCCGCTGGTATTGATGCGCTGCTGTGTCCGGGGTCGTTTTTATGGTCGACGCTCCGTCACCGAACAACCATTCCCATTTTACTACATCCGGCGAACTGTTGATGGGAGTCAATACGACCGGGGTATTGGGCGTAGGCGGATTCGGCGCCCAGGTAAAGTCGCCTGAAGGTTTGGACTGCAGAATAATAGTGACGGTCATACTATCCACCTTGTTGCAGGTGGCGGGGTCCCACACGATCAGCTTAATGGTAAAAGTTCCGGGATTGGGATAATAATGGTCCGGCGGCACCCGGTCGGTGGAAGTAGTGCCGTCGCCGAAATCCCAGAGATAGGTCTGACCACCCAGGGAATTATTGTCGAAATGCGCATTGTAGGGAGCGCAACCGGTGGCCGGCGTTGAGATGACTGCCTTTACATTCGTTGCTATGAACAGTTGCCTGGTCAGTGTGTCCGGAGCGTTGCAATAGTTGGTGTCGGTAAGGATAAGGCTCACATTCTTGGTCCCTTCCGACGCGAACTTATAGGTCGTAATGCTGGTCACCGGTCCCGCAGGTACCTCCTGGCCGTCAAATACCCATTTGAACGAAGTATCCGTAAAAGGCGGCGCAGGCGCTATCGGCTGGGACAAATTATGGAAATTATAGCTCAGGCTGCCGCAGGGAGGCACCATATCATAAGAGAAATCCGGCTGAGCTCGATTATTCTTTACCGTTATATTCCTGTACGCAGTATCGGCCACGTTGCAGCTGTTGCTGTCGATGGCTACCAGCATAACCCTGTATACACCCACTGCTGTATAGACATGGGTAACGCTAAAAACGGTGGTGGCTGTGTCCGGACTTCCGTCCCCAAAATTCCAGATATAGCTTTTAGCGCGGCGCACGGTGTCATACAGCGTCACTGTCAGCGGAACACAGCCTAAGCTATCCCCTCTTCCGGCCAATGCTACCTTCAGCCCTTCGGCGATACCGGCGAAATTAAAGGCGATCTTTACCGCCGCCTCGTTACAGGCCAGATCTCCCGTTCCATTCCTGACGGCCACAACACCGGCAGTCGTGGGGAAAATATCGACAGGGCCATAACAATTGGCGCAGACGGATTGATAGATCACCCCTTCTTTGTCGAACCGGCTGGTGCCCCCATCTACGTGATCTCCGAACTGACCGCCATTCTGCCCGAAAAAACTACCGTATAGCTGGCTGGCCGCATTCTTCTGCAGGACAAAAAAGTAAAAGTCGTCCCCGTCCGTGGTCGACTTGATGGCTCCTGTAGTCGCCGTCAACCCTGAAGTACCGTCATTGTTATAACTCTCTTCCCTGTCCACCACGCCACCCCATCCCGATACATAGACATTCTCGCAACGGTCTACCAGGAAGGCGGTGGGGGAAATATTCGGGAAAGAGCCGCCGGGGCCAAAATTGGCGGAATAGATGACGCTGGTAAGACCTGGTTGCAGCTTGGTGATAAACTGCTTGCCCGTGGCCTGGTTACCCCCGGCATTAAAAGGAGAGTTCACGGGGGTAATGACGCTGTATGTCGTTCCCATGATATAAGGGAATCCCTTGTTGTCTACCTGGACCCCATACACCAAATCCGTAGAACCGGTACCGATGCAGGCCACATTTCCCACCGACAGGCTGCTGCCGTTATCGTGAACGATAGCCACTACACCATCCACGCCTCCATGATAAGCCTGTACGATCGTTCCGCCCGTCGTCTTCTGCAGATCGCCGCTCATAGTGCCGCCCGACACATACAGGTTATTTGTCGCGGAGTTCAATGCGACCGAAAAAAGTCCATCACTGTTGCTGCCGCCAAAATAACTACTGGCCATTATAGAGCCGACATTGGGACTCAGCTTCAGGATAACACCGTCCTGGTTTCCTCCACCGTAGGTTTTTTGGAAAGCGCCTACCATGGGAAAATTGGAGGATTTGGTACAGGTAGCCACAAATATATTGTTGGCTGCATCCAGGATCACTTCCCCCCTGCCGTCGTCGCCATAGTTCAGCCGCAGCTCCCGCGTCCCACCCCCGCCTGCATTCACATATTTTGGAGAAAAATTCACCCCGTCATCCCCCGTACCGCCTATCCGCTGCGAGCCGATGGGATATGTACCGTTTGCATTCAGCTTAGTGACAAAAAGATCAAAATCAGTATTTTGTTGCCCCGATGCCGGCAACACCTGCGAAGGGATAGCGGGAAAATTCCTGGAAGAGGTACGACCCGTTATCACGAGGTTACCCTGGGCGTCGCAGATCATGCTGTGCGGCTGCTCATCGCCACTCCCTCCCAGATAAGTCGCATATATTATCTGGGTACCGTTGCTGTTGAACTTCTTGATGGCCACATCGAAATCGAATTCCCCTACCTTAGCGCCTGTGTTGTCACGGATAATGCCTTCACTGCCATCTCCTCCCTGGAACCTGGTCTGGAAAGCGCCCGATGTTGCACCGAAATTATTAGCATCCAGCTTACCGGCCACCACGATCCCTCCTGCATAAAAATTTCCCGCATTGTCATACGTAGATGTATATCCCCAATTATCACTCCGGCTGCCTGTGAATGTACAGAATATCTCCGTGGGATCTATCACCAGCGTGGCGTCGGGAGAATAATCCTTTATTTTAAAGCTGACCTTATTGCCGTCCTTGACGACATAGCTGCAGGACACGTCTGTTCTACCTTTATTATCCACCTGGTAGGACCTTGGCTCCAGCTCCTTCACTGTGCTGGCGGAAGTTTTCACCAGCAGCTGCCCTTTTTTGATGCTGAGCTGATCAGCCCCTGTATATTGCAGGACGATCCGGGAAGGGTCTGCTCCCGGATGAACGATGATATCGTATTTCAGGACGCCTTCATTCGTATAATAATGGACGTCGATCCCGTCATAAACATTTTTAAAGGTCACGCTCAGATAATTTTTTACCTGCGACGCCCATTGCCTGGGATTCCCGATCATATAATTATTGTAGAAAGGAAGCGCCTTTTCGGCAACGGCCTCAGGCCGTGGATTCGCATTTACAAAATTGACGTGGTAGAGATGGGAATGCAATATCATATCAGGTACAACCGGGCGCCCCTTGTCTGCCGTACCCGATACTGCGGTACTCGATACACTGACCGACGCTCCTTTCCCGCCGCCGCCGCTGGACCCGGTATGTAAAAATCGATTGACACGCCGCAGATCACCGGTATCATGGAGGAAAACAGAATACCCTCCATTTCGAAGGAAAAAATAACCGGCAGTCATTTGTGCGCGAAATTTGATAGTCGTATCCCATTGTCCCTTGTTCTCAACAAACTCGAGGTTGGAATAGCTGGATTGTGCTGAGAGATAAAGGACGGAAAGATTGAATACCAGAAAAATGAGGCCGATTCTTCCCAATTTATTGAGTTTCAGATGTTACAATAATCTACGAAATCCTGCTCCACTGCGTTTTACCCTGTTGTGCCTGTAAAAAGTGCTTCAGCCCTGCGTTCTCTGCTGCGTCAAGGTCGGGATCTTTTTCCAGTATCCTTTCTGTCATTTCCCGGGCTAGCTCCAGCAATTCCCTGTCCTGCACAATATTAGCTAATTTAAAGTTCAACATGCCGCTCTGGCGGGTCCCGCTGATATCACCGGGACCTCTGATCTCCAGGTCTTTTTCAGCAATTTTAAAGCCATTATTGGTTGAGCACAAGGTGTTTAACCGCTCTCGGGCTTCTTTGTTTAAACGAGGGCTTGTTAATAAAATGCAAAAGCTTTTTTCCCGGCCTCGCCCTACCCTGCCTCTCAGCTGGTGTAATTGCGATAGTCCGAATTTTTCAGCGCTTTCTATCACCATCACAGTGGCATTGGGCACATTTACCCCTACTTCGATCACCGTGGTAGCGACCATGATCTGAGTATCATTTGTAAGAAAACGTTGCATGTTCGTCTCCCGGATCTCCTGCTTTTGCCTCCCATCCACCCGGCTAATCCAGTATTTTGGCTCTGGAAACCAAGCTTTTATGTTTTCATACCCCTGCTCAAGATTCTCATAATCCACTTTTTCCGACTCCTCTATCAAAGGGAAAATGATATAGGCCTGTCTGCCCTTATCAATCTCATGACGGATGAAATCCATGACCTGAGGCCTCTTATCATCAAGACGATGTACAGTGGCGATAGGTTGCCTCCCCGGGGGCAATTCGTCCATTACGGAATAGTCCAGATCCCCATAGGCAGTCATTGCCAGTGTCCGGGGTATAGGGGTTGCGGTCATTACAAGCACATGCGGCGGAATGGCCGCCTTTTTCCAGAGACGGGCCCGCTGTTCGACGCCAAAACGGTGCTGCTCATCCACAATGGCCAGTCCCAGGTTGCCGAATTGTACAGACTCCTCCAAAATGGCATGGGTGCCGATGAGGATGTGTAATCCGCCTTCCCTGGCCAGATCCAGGGCCTCTTTTCTGGATTTGGATTTGGAGGACCCGGTCAGCAGCCGCACTTGCACGGGCATATCCTTTAAAAGGGCAGTGATGCCCTCATAATGCTGCCGGGCGAGTATTTCAGTCGGGGCCACCATACAAGCCTGGAAACCATTGTCAATGGCCAGCAGCATGGCCAGCAGCGCCACCATGGTCTTTCCGCTGCCGACATCTCCCTGCAGCAGCCGGTTCATCTGTCTGCCGCTGCCGGTATCCCGGCGTATCTCTTTTAGCACCCGCTTTTGAGCGCCCGTCAGCTCAAATGGCAAATATTCACTATAGAACTTGTTAAAGATCTCCCCCACCTGACCAAAAACTACTCCGCGGGAATACCGGTGCCGTTTGGATTTGATCATTCCCAGCCGTATCTGTGCGATAAAGAATTCCTCGAATTTCAGCCGGAAAAGGGCCTGCTGGTAAAGGTCGGGATGGGTAGGGAAATGTATCTGCTGATAGGCATTCCAACGGGAAAGATGGCGTAAAGGGGCGCCTCCCGCCGGATTGGGATATACCATAACGGACCCCGGCAAATTCTCGGGCAGATCCTTCTCCTTCAACATCCCCAGCAGAGTTTGGGTAAATTTACCCAGCTGTCTTCCGCCCAATCCCTTTGCCTTCAGTTTTTCGGTGGTGTTATATACGGGCTCCAGGGTGGCCTGTCCCCCCGCTTCTTTTACCAGGGTCTCCATCTCGGGATGGGTTATCTGCGGAGAGCCCTGGAAAAAGCTTACCCTGCCGTATACAAGAAACTCGCTTCCCACCTGTATCAGCTTCTGCAGCCCATTGATTCCCTGGAACCACACCAGCTCCAGAACACCGGAAGCATCCTTCACCTCGGCCACCAGCCGGCGGCTGCGCTTATCTCCCATTACCCCTACACTGACGATACGTCCAGCCACCTGGATAAATTCGGTGTCCGGGGTAATATCCCTGATAAGGTTGATCCGCGTCCTGTCCACATGCCGGTAAGGGAAAAGGTTCAGCAGGTCATTGAACGTAAAGACCTGCAACTCCTTGTTTAGGAGCTCCGCACGGTAAGGCCCCACCCCTTTCAGGTATCCGATCGGATTGCTGAGTATGCTGACAACAGTATTGATACGACAATATATTTGCCGTAAAGTTAGCCGGTTTTACCTCACGGAAGATATCGAAGCTGTAGCATCCACCGGCCGCACATAAATTTCGATCTGCCCCTTTGTCTCCGGTCCGCGTCTGGGAGCCAGAAAAGAGTCCACCAGCTTATAGTTCTCACGCAGGCAGTCCCGGACACGAAAGGGATAAAAATTATTCAGCGTAGGTATATACTCGAAAAGTACGAGGTCATAGTAACGTCCTTTGATCCTGGTTTCGAAGATCTCTGCCTGTCTGTTGAACATTCCAACGCCGAGATGATACCATAAAGGAAGCTGGGAATTCCTTTCCAGCGAAAATGGGATCTCGGCAGCCAGGGGAGTAAGCTCGGACATGTTCAATACACGGATGCTCTCCTTTGCATCCATCCCTGCTCTCTTTACAATGTCCATTTTCATCAGCCGGTGAATTCCATCGACGGTAGGCGCCGGCATGATGATATGATCGAACGCAGGCAGCCCGCACTCCACCCATTGATCCATGGGCACATCGGTTACAGTATCCCGTGGGATCATATAGGTTTGCCGGTTCACGACATTCTCTCCTGTAACGGATTTGGCCACCTCCTTATGAGGAAGAACACGGGCTGCAATACGTTGTGTATATTTCCACCAGGTGCCGCTCCACCACAATAATATTCCGGCGGAAATGACGGTGAGCAGCCGGGGACTGGCAAAGCTCACAGGCAGCAGGGGACCTAACATAGAAAAGATACAGGCGAAAGCAAAGCTGTGAAAAAAGATATTATTGTCAGGCGGTGTATAGCTGGTGATCTGGAATACGGCCGCTTCTGCGAGTATGCCAAAGGTCAGCAGAGCCAGGAGCACGCCCTTCCTGTCAGCCTTCAACGCAGCCACACTTCTCCAACGGGAGATACATAGTACGATCAGCAGGAATATATAGAACTTGATCCATTGGGAAGAGCCGAAGAATTCGTCTGCAATATCCCAGGCAGACACGCGTGCAGTGTGAGGAGCTTGTCCGTGGTTGAACCAGTAACCAAACCCGTATCTTGAAAAGAAAAGGATAATGATCGACAGCAGCAATGCAAAACTACCCACATACACGAGGACCGGTCGCCATTTCCGCTGTAACAGGCCATCAGCTGCCAGTAAAGCGCAGCATATAAAAAAGGTCAACCCGCCTCCGTCCTGCTTGGTAAGAAAAGAACAGACAGTGAGAAGCCCCGCGCCTATAAGCCAGGTCAGCCCTCTTTCTGGAATATCTAGCCGAACATATCTGAATAAACAGGCCAGCGCAGCTATTTCATACACAATGACAGAATGATTATACCAGGGCCAGAAATTGAAGAACGAGTATGAAATGCAGAATAACAGCACTGAAGCCAGGCGGGTGCCCCTATCCACGGAGAGGCTGATAAGGATGCTGCGGAAAGCCAGACCTGCAACGATGTTGATCAATACCTGCGCTTTGACGAGCGTGATGAGTTTTGCGCCAAAAACCTTAAAGAACAGGGCCGGAACGACCCAGAACATACCTCCCAGAGGGGTGCCGAAATCCCTGAACGGCAGTTGCCCCTCGCTGATCCTGTAGGCCCCTTCCCAGGAAAGAAAGATATTCACCCGGTAGGGTAGCCGTATAAAAAGAGGTACACAGGCCAGCAGGACGATGAGCAGGATCTCTGCCTTTACGGCCAGGTTTCGGATCATTGTATTAATTTTCAGGCAATATTATAAATTTTGTTTTTTTGTTTGTACTTTGTCGCGATAATTTAATGCTGTGGCGTACCTTAAACTCTTAAGACCAAAGGACTGGGCAAAGAATCTCTTTCTTTATATCCCCTTATTTTTCGGCGGTGAAATTTTCAATGTTCAGAAGTTGATCGACGTCACTTTTGGATTTATCGCTTTTTCCTTTGCCGCCAGCAGTATCTACATCATCAATGACTACCGGGACAGAGAAGACGATCGCAAGCATCCTGTAAAATGCAAACGCCCGCTGGCCGCCGGCACGGTGTCCCCTTCGGCTGCCCTGGTCCTCTGCGGACTGCTGCTGCTGGCAGGTTTTGGTTTGGCCTGGTGGATCCGTGATAAATTCGCATTTGTCCTGGGCATCTATTTCCTGGTGAACCTGGGTTATTCCCTGGGTCTTAAATCCATCGCTATCCTCGACATAATTCTGCTGGCCATTGGGTTCGTACTGCGTATCAAAGGAGGCTCAGTCATCTCCTTCGTGCCTTTGTCCGAATGGATCGTCATCATGGTATTCCTGCTGGCGGTGTTCATGGCATTGGGTAAAAGAAGGGACGACGTGCTGCTGAAGCTTAGCTCGGGCACAGATATGCGCAAATCCATCAAAGGCTATAACCTGGAATTGCTTAATACCTTGCTGGCGCTGGTTTGCGCGGTCATCGTCGTGGCCTATCTGATGTATACCATGGCCCCTCAGACCACTCAGCATATGGGCACCAACCGCCTTTATTACACTTGCATTTTTGTTTTTGCGGGAATTTTCAGATATTTGTCCCTCATTTACATATCTACCGATTCCGGCTCGCCTACTAAGATCCTTTACAAAGACCGGTTTATTCAGATCACATTACTCCTTTGGATCGCCAGCTATATAGTTCTCCTGTATGTCCTGAAAGACAGAACCTTTTTTTAATTAATAAATGCAAATTGCATGAAGAAAGACATTGCCAACTGGGGAAACTATCCGGTAATGGAGAGTGATGAACAGAGCTTTACCCTGCTGGACGACATGGCACGCTATGTCAGGGACGCTGAAACATTTATCCCCCGCGGCAACGGCCGCTGCTACGGAGACGCTTCTCTCGCCGGCAATACCGTCTGCACAGTAAAGTTCGATAAAATACTTTCTTTCGATACAGTGACGGGCGTATTCGAATGCCAGAGCGGTATTACCCTTGACCAGGTGCTGGAAGTAGTGGTACCCAAAGGATGGTTCCTTCCCGTGACACCGGGCACCAAATTCATCACCATCGGCGGAGCTATCGCCAGCGATGTGCATGGCAAAAACCATCATGTGGACGGCTGTTTCTCTCATCATGTGGATGAAATGGATATCCTGCTTGCGGATGGCAGCCTCGTCACCTGTGGTCCGGGTCTGCATACGGACTTATTCGAAGCCACCTGCGGAGGCATGGGCCTCACCGGCGTGATCACCCGGGTCAGGTTCCGGTTGAAAAAGATCGAGACCTCCTATATCCGTCAGAAACAGGTAAAAGCAGCCAACCTGGAAGAGATCATTGAGCTTTTTGAAAAATATAAGGACTATACTTATTCGGTAGCCTGGATCGACTGCCTGAAAAAAGGTAAGGGATTCGGACGCAGCATCCTCATCCTGGGCGAACATGCCGGACTCTCTGATCTGGATGCCAAACAGCAATCCGCGCCACTGCAGCTGCCAAAGAAAAAACAGATCACTTTTCCCTTCAATCTCCCCTCCTGGGTGCTGAATACCTTTACCGTCAAAGCATTCAACTTCCTCTACTATGGGAAGAACTTTAAAAAGGAGATCAATAATACCGTCAGCTACGAGCCTTTCTTTTACCCGCTGGATGCCATCCT
>Ga0105240_10001394_pt1 | contig 41539 bp, 57 predicted proteins | sample KBSC54metaG_FD_80426 | JGI IMG/M metagenome (GOLD analysis project Ga0105240, IMG submission 80426) | Corn rhizosphere microbial communities from Kellogg Biological Station, Michigan, USA - KBS C5-4 metaG | ecosystem: Host-associated > Plants > Roots > Rhizosphere > Soil | place: Michigan, USA... | reverse complement strand
CTCGGCTCGGCCAACTACAACGCCGCGCAGGCGAACAGCACGGCGCAAACCGGCATGTATCTCGGCGCCGCCACGGGCGCGCTCGGGGCTTACGCGCAGATGCAGGGCGGCGGAACGAAGAGCGACATTCGCGCCAAGAAAGACATCGTCCCGGACAGCATGTCTCACCGGAATTTCGAGGATGCGCCGGCTGGAGACAGCATGCCGTCGCCGGAGCAGTACGCTCGGATGCAACAGCTCCAAGCGCTCGGCGCGATGGGCGATTTCAAGGCGCCCGACCTTCGTCCCGCACAGGGCTACGAATACAGCTACAAGAAGCCCGAGCAGGACGGCGCCGGCCGCTACGTCGGCCCCATGGCGCAAGACCTGGAACACCTGCCTGGCGTCGTCGAGCGGGCCCCGGACGGGCAGAAGGCAATCAACGCCCCGCGGCTCACCTTGGCTAACACGGCCGCCCTGAGCGAAGTGCAGCGGCGCCAGGACGAGCTCGACCGGCGGCTCAAGCTCCAAGCCCTCGGCGGCGAGCTGCCATCCAGCGGCTTCGTCCGCCCCGACGTGCAACAGCCCGACTACGAGGCTTACGGCCCCGCGGGGTATCACTACTGATGGCCGGCGGGTACATCATCGACCCGGCGACGGGGCAAGCGGGCGTTCAGACGGCGTCAGGTGGCTTTCTGCCGCTCCCGATGAGCCCTGACCAGCTGAGCGCGGCGGGGCTACCTGGGCCGCCTGGGCTGCCTCCAGCTCCGCCGGCCGGCCCTGATATGCGCGTTGCCGGTCCGGGTGGTGGGCCCATGGCGCAGTGGGGCGACCAGATTCCGACATTGCCGGCTCCGACTCCCCAAGAGCAGCAGGCGAACCAGGCGGACGCGATCCGCGCCGAGATGGCCAGCGCGGGCGTCAGGCCCCAAGGCGTTTCACATGAAACGAAGCCCCAGCAGCCCGGGTGGATGCCGACCGGTCAGGGTGTCGGTAAGCCACAGCCGGTTGGCGTCGACCCTGCCTCGTTGGCTCGTGGTGGTTCTGCGGCACCTCAGCAGACCGGCGCGCCTGCCGATGACGAGGCCGCCATTCGCGACCAGCTCATGCGCGAAGCCATGCAGCCGCGCGGTGGCGGTGGTCCGCGCGGGCTTGGCGTGACGGGCGAGACGCAGAAATACACGACTTTCCAGAATCCCGGCGGCGACCCGACCAAGGTAGCGGCCGCCCAGGAAGCGCTCGGCGCGTCCGACAAGTACGGCGAAGAGTTGGCCAAGTCGCTGACGCTTCGCCAGGAGCAGGCGTACCAGGCGCAGCAGGGCGAATACGCCGCTCGAGCCGGGCAGATGGCGGCGCAGCAGCAGCGTTTCGAGCAGCAGCAAGCGATGCTGCAGGACTACCAGGCGAAGCGCGACGCGGCGATGCAAGAGGCAGCGCAGCTCAAGACGCCGCAGATGGAGGACTACTGGGAAAGCCGCGGAACGATGGCCAACATCGCCACGGCGCTCAGCATCACGCTCGGTGGCGCGCTCCAGGGGCTTCGAGGCGGCAGCAACACTGGCCTGGAAATGTCGAACCAGGCCATCGACCGGTGGATTGCCGGCCAGCGCGAGCAGTACCAGCGCGCGCGCGAAAAGGGGAACGACATCGATAACCAATACGCCAAGATGGTGCAGCGCTTCGGGTCGGAGAACCTGGCAGCCGACCACCTGCGCGAGCAGGCTTGGACGGTTCGAGACGGCATGCTCAAGAGCTACGCCGAGAAGATTGGCACCCCGAGCGCGCTCGAGAACTACAACCAGGCCATGCTGCAGACCGAGGCGCAGCGGGCCGCGCTCCAGGCTCAAAACAGCCAGGGCGCTCAGGTCGACATCGAGCAGAAGCTTTCGATGCAGGGTGGCGGCGGCGCGCCCCGCAAGACTTTCCGCCAGGCGTTGGCTGAGACCGCTGCGGGACTCAAGGACTACCGCGAAATCGCCAACGGCGGCCAAAAGGAGCCCGGCCGCGCCATCGACAGCGAAAAGACCAATTCCCTCGCGGCTGCTCTGGAGACGGTCCAAGCGGCCGACGAAATCAAGGGACACGTCACGGCGCTCGGGTACGGCGAATCGGACACAGACGACCCGCGTTCCGGTCCGCTCGACGCCATCACCAAAAACATCCCCGGGACCGACACCCGCAAGCGCGGGCAGGACCTGGATCAGGCGACCTTTAGCCTGGCCCGCGGCGCGCAGCAATTCCTCGGCAAGAGCGACAACGACGCAAACTTGGCCGAGAAACAAGCGCGTGGCCTGGGTGGCTCCGGCCGAGAGCGCATTCAGGCAGCCGAGCGACTGAAGCAGAAGGCGATTTCGAAGGCGAAGATCGAACTCTCCGCCATGACGCCCGACCAGCGTGCGGCGTTCCTCCAGGCGCTCGCTCCCGATCAGCGCGCCATGGTTCAGACCATTTTCGGCACCGACAATCGACCGGCGGCGTCCGCCCAAGAGGTCCGCTAAATGGCGGAACCGGCCCCCTTCGTCCAGCCCCAGGCGTACGACGCCAACGGGCAACCGATCGCCCCTGAGGCGTATGGGCAAGCCGTTGCCGAGGGGAAGGCTTTCTTTCAAAAGGGGGCCAAGGTTTTTGCGCGGGACCAGCGAGGGACGCTCGTTACCCTCGACGCGGCCGAGGCAAATCACCCCGGCTATCAGGTTCTGACCCCGGCCGAGATCGAGCAAGCCCACGCCCAGAAGCAGTACGGCGAAGGGGTCGGCAACGTCGCCAAGGCCACGGCGGCCGGCGCTGCCCGCGGCCTTACCCTCGGGGCGTCCGACGCGCTCCTGTCCGGCATCGGCGGCGATGACACCCGCAAGGCTCTCCAGGGGCTCAGGCAAGCCAACCCGGTAGCAAGCACGGTCGGCGAAATCGGCGGCGCGCTTGCCCCCTTGGTGCTCTCGGGCGGCGGAGCCGGCGCTGCTGAGGGCGCTGCGGCCGCCACGGAAGGCGCCGGGGCGCTCGGGACCGCTGGGCAGGCCGCCAGCGGCGCAGTCCGGGCGCTCGGAGCCGGTCACCGCGCCATTGCCGGCGTCGGGAGCCTGGTCGAGGAAGGGGCCGCCAGGGGCCTTGCTGCGCTTGGGGCGACGGGCGAGACCGCGCTGGGTCGCATCGGTATTGCCGGCGCCAAGATGGCCGCCCGGGGCGCCGCAGAAGGCGCGCTCTATGGGGCCGCCCAGGAGGCGAACGATTCCGTCCTGAACGGCGACGCCATCACGGCCGAGAAGATTGTCGCCGGTATGGGCCATGGGGCGCTGTTCGGCGGCGTCGTCGGTGGGCTGCTCGGCGCAGGGACCAAGGCGGTCGGCGAAGGGCTTGAGCGGCTGGTGCCGAAGAAAGAGACCCTGAACCAAATCGCGCGAGACCAGGCGGCCGACGCGATCGGTCTGACCGGTCCGCAGCGGGCCAAGCTGGCGGGCCGCGCGGTAGGTGAGGCGGGACAGGCGCGTGTCGACGCGACGATGGACGACCTGCTCAACACGAAGCTCGAGACGGGCGAACTCGCCGGCCAGCGCGTGCTGCAGCCCGCGGCGAACGTTGGCGAGTCCCTGTCCAGGATTTCGCAAGCTAAGACCGAGGCGCAGGCGAAGCTGAGCGGGCTCAAGGACACCATCTCGGAGGGCATGGCTGCCACCGGCCATAGCCCCGATGTTGGGGAGTTCCTGCGCCGGGCAGACGAGCAAGTTTTCGCGCCTGCCCTGAAGAGCAACTCACCAGGCGTGCGCTCCGAGATTCGGGCGGCACAGCGAGAGCTTTCCCTTGTTCGCGAGCGGGCGGCCATGGCCATGGAGTCGGCCAACCCGGAACAGGCCGCCATGTCGTTCCGCGAGTTGGACCAGTTCCGTCAGGACTTGGCCTCGCGCGTCTACCCGAAGCCGCCGCCTGGTGGCGGTCTGCCAGCCCCACCGCCCAAGGGCGCCGAGCAGTTACAGAAGGTCGAGCGCATCCTTGCCGACTATCTCAAGGAAGAGGCCGGCACGTTCTTGGCCAAGGTCGGCGAAAACCCGAACGCTTACAACGAAGCGAATCGGCTCTACAGCAGCTTCAACAAGCTCGAGCAGGTAGCGAACAAGGCGGACCAGATGGCCCAAGGGCGCCGCGGCGTGTCCCCCTCGGACCATGCGCTCGGTCTGACTTCCGCGCTCGGGGCGCTTGCCACCGGCAACGTCGGCGCGCTCGGGGCCATGGCTTACGGCGGCGCTGCGGCGATCGCGAACAAGATGGTACGGGAGCGTGGAAACGCGCTTATTGCCACCCTGGCCCGCCGCGCCGCCGAAACCGACAACGTCATCGACACCGCCGCCAAGGCCCTGGCCGGCACGGGTGAGCGGGTCAAGGCGCCCGTCCTGACCACGGCTTTCGAGGGCAAGAGCATCGCCGAGCAGTACGAGCGCACAGCTGAGCGCGTTCGCGAGCTCGCCCAGCCCGCCTTCGCTCAGCAGCACATCAGCAACCTCATCCCCGACGTGACGGCGCAGTATCCGAACGTTGGCCTGGCGGTGTCGCAAAAACTGCTCGGCATCTACCAAGCTCTCGCTGCGAAGATTCCCCAGACGCACGCGGACACGGGAGCAACACTGACGCCGCTTGCCATCAAAACGCGCGTCTCTCCGCTACAGCAACGCGAATTCCTAAACGCCGCGATGGGCGCGCTGCAACCCGAAAAGGTCATCGCCGACCTCGGACGCGGCGTCGTGAACCGCCAGGCAATCGAGATGCTAAAGACGGTCCACCCGCTCACTTTCAAGCAACTCCGAACGCAGGTGGCCGACGTGGTTCAGCACAGAACCAAGGCTATCCCATACCAGCGCCGAATCATGCTCAGCACCGTTTTCGACTTCGTGGGCGACTCATCGCTCGAGCCGACGCGCTTCACGGCGCTGCAGCAGATGACCAAGGCGATGACCATCCAAGACGCCGCGAAGGATGCGCAGGCGGCCAAACCGACTTCAGGCAGCGGCGGCGGGAGCCCAGGAAAGCTGACCGAAGGCATGCAACTACCGGCGCAAGCCGCAGCAGGAGACATCTGACATGACGTTGAAGGCAACAGACAGCATTGCGCCGAGCGGCGACGGCACGAACAACACGACCGTGCTTTACGGCACGCTTGACACCACGGCGCGCGTGTTCGCCCTGCCGGATGGTTTCAGGGGGAATTGGATTCGCGTTCGGCCAGTCGGGGCCGCGGTCCGCTGGGTAGTTCGTTGCCTACCCATTGGCAGCTCCGCCCCGACTGGTGCCCAGATGAACGTGCTACCCGTTCCCGCTGACCCGCCGCAACAGGCGACCACGAACGGCAGCTATGTCCCGGACGGCGAGATGATGGAGCGGGAGCTGCCGTATTGTTCGCCTGGTGGCACGCTATACTTCGGTTGGCTCGGGGCCGCAGCGGGCACGTTCATCCAGATCGAAAAAGGTAGCGGCAAGTCCGCGACGTTGCTGGAGCCCTGATGTCCTTTTCACGGATTCGAGCCCCACGCCTCAACCGCGGCCGCATTGCTGCTGGCAGAAGTAGCAACGGTCCCGACTTTACGTCCCTCGGCGCCGCCTGGTGGCTCGACGCGTCGCGCCCCGCCTCTTACACGACGTCGGGCTCGGACATCACCGCCTACACGAGCCTCGTGTCCGGTACGTCAATCTCCACGAAAGTCGGCGGAGCGGGAACCCAAACGCTCATCACCGACCCGCGCGACGGTCAGCCGGCCTTTGCTTACCCAACCGGGACTGGCTGGATGAAAGGCGTCGATGCGACCTACATCGCGGCCGTCAACGGAACGAACAAGCCGTTTTGTTCCATTGCCGTTTTCGAGCTGGGGCTGGCCAGCGGCGCCTACTGTGTGGACTCGGTCAGGGACAGCGGCAACACCGGCAACGGGCAGTTCTATCTCAGCTCGGCTGGTGATTGGTACTTCGAGCGTGACGGGGCCCCGAGCGGGCCAGCGCGCACGGCCACGTCCGAGAAAATCATGGCGGGGCTCTGTGTCGTCGTGCAGTCGTCAATCGATGGGCTCACAATCAGAACGAGCATCAACGGTAGTGCCGAAAGCTCGGCGGCTGCGTTCCTCACGGCCGGCGCGATTTCGGCGAACATCGTTGGTGTCGGCGTCAAGACGGGCTCCGCGGACACGCTGGGGTTCTTCGGCGTAATCCGGGAGCGGGCATTCTTCGGTGCGAACAAGACGTTCGCCGAATACAGCCCCTGGGTCGCCGCCCTCATGGCCAAATGGCCCGGCACCACGAAGCCCTGCGTCTATTTTGTCGGTGACAGCATCACCACTGCACAGAACGCGACCAACGGCGGCATGGTCACGCTGCTCTCGCAACGCATGCGTGCCCTGGGCGCCTACGCTGACCCGATTGGGCCGCTAGCTGTCGGGCAGGCGTTTCCTTACTCGCATTCCGCATCCTCGGGCAATACGTGCCTCCAGATGAACACGCGAATTCTGGACGCCACGACGGGTCTCGGGTTCGGCGGCGGCTCCAAGGGTCTCTACCGACGCGCCAAGCTGATCTGCCTGTTCGCCGGCACAAACGATGTGAGCACCGCGGACTATACGACGCTGCTCAACAACATCTACACGCAAGCGGTCCAGGCGCAGCCCGGTGTGAGGATTGCGGTCACCACCATCACCGACATCAACGGCTCTACGGCGGCCGTCACAACCTTCAACAACTCGCTGACCGCTGCCGGGACTGGCGTCTGGGACACCTTCGAAGCGGCGCACCCTGGCGTGTTGATTCGCTGGGACGCCTTCAACGCCTGCCCCTGGAATGCTGGTGACTTCGTCGACACCACGCACCCGAACAACTCCGGCTACCTCAAGCTGATGGACAACCCCACCTATGGCCTGCTGCAAGCGGTCCAGCCCTACCTGATGAGCATCCAATGATCAGAATCCCTACCGGTCCCGTCACCAAAAATACAGCCCGCAACGTCTCGCTCGTTTTGGGCATCCTCTCCGCCATCGCGAGCGTTTTCGCTCCGCAGTACAGCGACCTGTTGCAGAAGGTCGGGCTTGGGCTCGGTGGGCTTGGGTTGACCCTGGGCAAGGCGGAAGGGCCGTGACCCGTGCGCCACAAGGCCAAGTACGTCCCGCAAGCGGATGGTTCAACGCTGAAGTTTCGCCGAGTCAACGGCGGCTGGCAGCGCTGGCTTGTCCACCGACCCGGGCAAGGGTGGTCTCGGTTCGCTCGATGCTATCGGCCACACCCTTGCCAAGAGTACGAGAGGCCCTGACTCGTGCTCTGGTTCTTTGCCTACTGCTGTCTGCCTGCTCGCCTGCGACGACGGTCGAGCGCAAAGAGCAGGTAGTCCAAGGCGCGCTGGACGGAGCCTTCGTTGCATGCACAGCTGCCCTGGGCGACCCGCGCGTGACCTGGGCCAAGGGCGCTCGGGAGTACTGCGAACTCATCGTCAACGGTGGATGCGGGGCGCCGTGAAAGCCGCCCTGCGCACCCTCCGAGCCCTCTGGCGCTTCTTCACTGGAGTCAAAGGATGATCGACTACCGCGCGCGAATCCTCGAAATCGCCACCGCCGAAATCGGGCCGCAATCCAAAGGCTCGGCCAAGGTAGAGGCGTACTGGCGCGACGTGCTACCGCCTGAGTGGACCGACGCCCAGGTTCACGAGTACGCCAAGACGAAAGAGTGGTGCGGCTGCTTCGCCCTGTGGTGCCTGCGCCAGGCCGGGCTCGCGAAGGGCGTCCACTGGCACGACGGGCTAGGGTTCCTCGGACCCGCGAAGCTTCACACGACCCGGACGCCGTCGCGCGGTGACATCGGCTACGTCTCGCAGCCCTTCCAGCATCACTTCGTTTTCGACCGCATCGACGGGGATGGCTGGGTCCACTCCATCGACGGCAATCAGCCCGACGTGCGCGAGAAGCGCCGTCGCCTCGAAGGTCTGCTTTTCTACAGCATCGAGCCACTCATCCCGCTACCGGAAGCGGGCTTCGTGCGCGATTCACCCTACAGCGTTCCGGGCATTCAGGACCCGAAACCATGAAGGTCGCCGAACTCGAAAAGCTTGTCACCATCCTAGAGACGTTCGACAAGCGCATGAGCGACGCGGACAAGCGCGCCGTGAAGGCCGAAAGTCACATCGCCGAAAGCGCCCAAGCGACCGAGGAGATTGCCAAGAGCGTCCACAAGCTCAGCGAGCTGTACGTCTCCATCGACCGACGCTTGGAGGACATGAACACGATGATGGCAAACTACATCGACGCCATGCGCGGCCGCCTGGAGCAGGCAAAAAAGACCGAGGATGCGGCCAAGGGACTTGTCTCCGAGATTCGTAAGCGCTGCCCGGAAGGTGCCGTCGGTGGCTAACGGGACTGTGGACGAAAAGGTCGCCAGGGCGGACCGCATCCGGGAACAGTCCGCAATCGAGCAGCGACGCGCCGAACAGAACCGGCGTGGAACTCAAAACGCCCTGGCGGCGCTGAAGCAGTCTAACGCGCCAGGCTCCGAGCCCTACCGCGAGGAGATGGACTCGGTCAGCGAGGTTACCATCGGCAAGGAGGGCGTCGTGGTGAAAAGCCGGGCGCCCTGGTTGCAGTTCGCAATTTCGCTACTTGCGTTCCTGGCGTTCATCGCCTGGCTGTTCAAGCGCTGACTGTTCGCCTGCTGCGGGGTGTGGCTGGTGTTGCGGGCTTGGAAGGGGTGAGCGCTGGTTGCGCGGGCTAGGGTTCGCTACCGGATTCAAGGCCAAACCGCTTCGGCCGAGTAGCGGGCGCCCTGGCGCGTGCTGGCTTTGACGTTGTCCAGGTGGCGGAAGGGGAGCCACGTCGCGCCAGTGTTCTCGCACACGATCACGCGCTGGCCTTGCATGTGCAGCGTTTCGCAGAAGTTAGCGAGCGCCGAGTAGTCGATCGTCGAGAAGCGGTAGTGCTTGCCGGCGTTCTCGTACGGCGGGTCAATGAAGTAGGTAGCGCCGAAGTCTTGTGGCGCGTCGTACCACTCGCCCTCGAAGATCCGCCAGTGCTTGATCTCGGCCACGCCTTGCGCCGTCGCGGCGCGTCGCGCTGCCCACCAGGCGCCAGCCTCGAAGCGAGGGAAGAGGGGGTTACGCAAACGCGAGGGAACAGACTTCTTGGGGATTGAGCTACCTCCGTTGATCTGGAAACCAACAAGCCATCGCGCCTCTTGGCAGATCGGCAGGTCGTCCACGTGCGTGTCTGCTGTGATGTCTGGCAGCGCTCTAATCTCTTCTGGGGTTGCCTTGATCAGGTAGCGCCAGAGTGACGCCAAGAGCGGGTCACGCTCGACAAGCAGCACGGCCCGATCCGGGTAGCGCGAGGCGTAGCAGGCCGAGCCGGCGAACAGCTCGACGATGCGCGGGCCTGGCTTCTGGTACTTAGGCGCAATGCGCCACTTAGCGCCGTAGAAACTGAAGAGTGGACCTTTCATGATTGCCTATGACGCAAGAGTCAAGCCGTTCGGCGACTGACCACTAGCGTCCCTCTCTAGCGGTCGGCAGGCACTTCAGGTGCCGCACGGAGAACGGGTGAAAGTAAGCGCGGTCGCCCTTGCGCACCGCTCGCCCGCACCCGTCGCACTTGTACGCGCGCAACGCGCGATCGAGAGTCCAGCCAAAAGGGTTGTCTTTCATGTTCGCTCGCTAGTGGCTGTCTCTAGTGATCACTGTTCAGGCAACCGATGCAACCACATGTTGCGGGGTGCGCGGACTTCTTTCCTTGTTCAAAGGCGGCCTGTTCGCGTTCGTCGATGGGCCCGGCCGCGCACGCGCGCAATTCTTTGATTGTCTCGATCACGGTCTCGACCGAGTAGGTTCGGCGCGTGCCGTCGTCAGGCCACCCGAACGTGGCCCGGGCAATCGCGTCTAGTTGCTTCTTGCGTTCAATCTCGAGAAAAGTTGCCATCATTGCTCCCTAGTTACGTTGGTTAGCGAATCGAACGGTTTCGCCCGCTCAACTCGTAGGGTCCTTTACGGGGCGCCCTTGGTTTCGGTTGTCGATAGGCGCGCAGCTCTGCGATCATTGAGACCACGACGTCGCAAGGTAGCGGCACCTCTCCACGCCACTTCTCTAGCTCGGCCTCCAGCTTGTCCAGGTCAACGCGCTTCACCATCGGTACCCGCTTTCGTTTTCGTAACAGGTGCACGGGGCGCCCCGCTTGCTTGTCTCGCAGCCCTCACACTTGAGGCCGCCGAGCGCGACGATCCACCCGAACAGCACCACGACTAGGGCGCCCATCAGGAGCAGGAACGTCACTGGGCCTCGCGCTTGCTAGGCTGGCTAGCGGTCGGCACGACCGTGTAGCGGGCGCCGGCCCGGAAGCATTCGAGACACCACGTCACGTAGCGCAACGGGTTTGATGCGACGAGCATGATCCGCTCGAACGGCCTTCGATGCACGAGACAGGACCTTGCGCTCACTTGACTACTCCTTTAGCGGTCGTTCCCTCCCCACCTCCCTCACCCTTCGCGCCGGACTCGGGATTGAGGAGGCCGAGCTTGGTGGCAAGGTCGATGGCGGCGGCCTGCGGAGTGAGCCCGGCCCCGTAGCGAGTCTCTTTGCCGTCCTCTGCACAGAATCGATACGAGTGGCTTGACTCGTACCGCTCCTCCGCCACGAGCGCTCGGTAAACACCAGGCTCAGCCTCCCACTCCGCCAGCGCCCGCCAGGCACTGTTCTCCAGCTCCGCCGCCTCCGCTCGCGCCAGGGCTGCGGAAAGCTGTGAGCGCAGTCTATCGATGGTGATGACGCGGCAATTCCCAACCCATTCAGGCATCACCTCAGCGAGACAGAATCCGCTGCTGCCGCCGTAAATTAGGCTGCGCCGCTTGGGCCTCCCGCAATCCGGACAGTCGCTCACCCCATCCCCACTTTCTCCAACGCGGCTCGGGCGGTGTCGTAGTCCTCAAGCTGGTGCGCTCGCACCTCGTCGAACGGGGACGGCTGTTTGATAAACCTGTCCGCCGCCTCGACCAAGTCGAGCAGCAGCGGGAGGGCGCGGAATGCTTGACATATCCCGCATGGGCAGCGCGAATCGGCGTCGGCAGTAGACGCAGTCAGCTTTCGCAGTCTTGAAATCACATCAGTCATCGCGCTGTCCTTTCTCGGCGCCGCTGGTGACGGAGTGCCCATGAGTGATGGCGCTCACTGCAGGCGAAGCAATTGGCGCCGGCTGGTTTTTCCTTGTGCGACTTGACCTCGACAGCCTGCGATGGCGGCACGTTGTCTGCCCCGCAAAGCTCGTCGCAAGCGAATCGCGCATCGCTGGGAACGTACCAGGCCATGTGAATGCGGTCGGTCATCCTGTGCCTTTCGGTTGGGGCGGGGCGGGGAGCGGCATCCAGTGGGTAACGTGTCGGCGCGGAATGATAGTGTCGCCGTGTATCCAGTCCTCGCCATCCCACGCTCCCGTGAGAACCTCGGTCGTCGCGAAATACATCAGTACCGTCTCGTCCTCGACCGGTTCCGGCATCCGCTCCTCGCAGCTCACCCACTCCCCAGCCGGTTGGGTGGATTCGGGGACGTAGGAAGCGATGTGCGGCTCTAGCAACCACTTCAGGTCTTCCGTCGTGAGCCCGCTCGTTTGCTCCTTCGTTTCGCATTCGATGCCGTTGCCGTCCAGCGACCACTCGGACCAGCGACCCTTGACGCAGCGAACGCCGTACTCCTCGACGCGCTTCTTTTTGGTGCTTGAGTCAGCCATGCTTCTCGCTCCCCTTCCGCTCTAGCGCCTCGACTAAGGCCTCTGGGTCGATGTACGCGACGCCATCTCGCGGGTGCTTCGTGGCGACCTGGATAGCTCGGGATAGCTCCGACATCATCAACGGCCTGTCGCCGCCTGGCCTTGGTGGCGCGGGGTCGGCGGGCTCAAGCTCGTTAGGCAGGTAGCGACCAACTCCTCCGGCGAAACGGACTGACCACCTTCCGTCATTCGCCGAGTTGAACCCAAGCACTTCCCCGAGTTCTCCGACTCGCAGTTGCATGCCGGTAACCTTGACCCGCTGCCCGACCCGAAACCTTGGCTCCGCTTCCGCCGCGGGAGGGGTGGGATTCAGGTCTGGATTACCAAAGTCCCAATCCTCGGCCTGGTTCGGCCACTCGCCACCGAGCGCAGAATGAACACCGAGATGGTTCCGAGGGTGCACGCATTGCACGACAGAGCCAGCTGGGTTCTTTCTTGTAGCGCGACACCGCGGCAGCGCTTCGACCGTCGTCAGCTTGGCTGGCTCCCCTCCGGTGGGTTCCTTCGCTGCTGGTTGGAGCTCGGTTGCGTACGGAAGCGCCATCAGCTCCGCGTTTAGCTCGTTGGCGCAGCGCGCGAGTGGCTCGTGCACCCAATCTCCGCCACTTTCGTCACGGGCTTCCTCTGCCCACTTTTCTGCAAGCTTCAGCAGTCTGCCGTGCCAAAGCGGTCGAGATGCCTCACCCAGCTTCCGCTCTGACTCGGAGAGCTTGGCGCGCAGGGCGTCGCGCTCGGCTTTCCCGCTCGCCTCCAATTCACGGGCGCGGGTGCTCCAGTACTTGAGCGCGTTACTGTCGGCCTTTTGCTCATGGATGTACCGACGCAAAACGGCCGACGATGATGGCAGCGAATCGCTGTGATGCTCCAGGAGCATCAAGGCTCGGGCATGCGTCACCCGCTCCGGAGCTTCGGCGACGGGGGCGGGCTCAGGGTCGCACTTCATGCCCAGGCACTGCCTGCAAACGAACGTCGCTCGGTCTACGAATCGCTTGGCTTTGCACGATGAACAAACAAGCCACTCCCTCGTATCCGGGCTCTCGGCGGTTGGGGCGTGGGGGGCCTGGTCGCGGCGAACCCAAGCGACGCGCCGCATGTCCCATTCCCCGTGCGAGCCACTGAGGTAGCACCGCAGCAGCTCCGCCGCCTCTTCGAGATGCGCAACGCTGACAAGGCGCGTCGCTGCGGTGGTTTGCGCATCAACGAACTCCGGCATGGCGCCCAGCACCGCCATTCGGGCTTCGGGGTTGGCGAGGAGCATTCGGATCAGGTCGTCCACGTCGCCTTGCGTAGCGTGATAGTCGCCAGGCTTCCGGTAAACAGCTAGGCGGCACGCCTCACCCTCTGCACCAATCCACTCCAGCGCCTTCCCGTTCGTCTCGCCTTTTGAGTCAGCCATGACGCTTGCTCGCTTTCTTCTTTGCCTTGCGCTCGATGGAGCGGGCCTCTTTCTCCCACTGATGGGCGGCGAACGTGTGCATCGTCTCACCGCAACGAAGGCCAGCTAAACCAGCCGCCACCGCCTGTCGCCCATGCCACCGCGCGACATAGCGCAGCGTCTTTGCGTCCAATTCCTTCGCCATCCTCAACCCCCTTTCGCCCGGGATGTGGGGCCGGGCCAGCCGACATGCCCAGCCGCGATCTCGACCGATTCGCCATCCGGCGCGAAGCGCAGCCCGTCGCTTGTGACGAGCACAGCGGCTGCCTTGTCCAATGCGTAGAGCTGCGCCTCGAGTTCCAGGAGCTTAGACGCCATGCCGAGAAGCGCCTCCTCGACACCGTGCGGCAATTCGCCGTGGTGACCGAAGTAGGCTAGCAACTCCGCTATCTCCTCAGCGCTGAGCGATTGGGTCATGGGCGCCTCTTGCGCTTCATCAACTCCGCAGCGATGTGGCTCTCTAGCGCATCGGCGACCGTCTCCAGCGCGTAGTTCTTGTCGTATAGGTCGCCGCTGCCGCGAGACTTCTCGACCTTTCGCAAAAGCGCAATCGCTTTGAGCGGCGTCAGTCGCGGGCGTTTCGGCTCAGTCACTCCCGCCCCCGAATCATCCCATTCGTCACGGAAAGCGCCCGGTCGCTGCGACCTTCCGCGGGGAAACGAAGCGTGACCGGTTTCGAAAGCTCGACGGCGAGGGCGGCGACGAGCCGCTTACGGTCACCGCGCCCGACGCTGTAGCGGTCGACCTGTTCGGCAATGAACTCCTCGACGGTGCGCCCTTCCAGCTGAGCGGCGAATGTGGCGCCCTGGCTCTGGCGCCATGCTGTGTACGGGTCTTCCTTCGGTTTCAGCGCCTCCGCCTGCTCCTCGTTGACCCGCACGCTCCCGTCGGCAGTCAGGGCGCGGCCGGGGCTGAGGGCGGGCTCTAGGTAGCAGAAGTTGATCTGCTTACCATCTCCGAAATGCGCAATATCGCTTTGCCACACCCTCGTAATCCTGCCAATCGCCCCGCGCCACGATGGCATGGGGCACGTCGATAGCACCCGAACAAGTTGACCAACCTCGAACTTCGAATCAGTCGCCATTCCGCTCTCCTTTCATCTCACGCCAACCCAAACCACCCCAACGCACCAAGCCACCGCCATCACCGCCAGGATGACCACGACAACCCAAGGCACCGTCGTCACGCGGACGCAGCGGTAACATCCGGATGCGGGGCCGTGGTAGGGGCAGCCGGTCACAGCGGGTCTTCCTCCGGGTCGTCGCCGGGTTCGCGTTCGGGCTCATCCGCAAAGCTCGCCTCAACCGGCGGCGGCTTGATTGTAGCCTCCAGCCTCTCCGCCTTTCGGTTGCAGCGCTGCCATGTCTTCCCGAGTTCCTGGCGCTGGGTCGGGCTGATGTCTCCGCTTTCGGCCTTGAGCTGCATCGTGCGGGTCAGTTCGGACTGCTTCGCCTTGGTTCCGAGGAGCGCGCGCAGGGCCGTAAGCTTTTCCCAGCTGTCGCAGGAGTCCAGGTCGGCTTCGATGGTCGAGAAGCGGCCACAGAGGTGGCGGAACAGGTCGGCGTCGCCGGGGGCCTCCGGGTCCTCACCGGGGGCAAGGTGCGGGCTGAACGCGCCGCCGGTCCGTCCGCCCTCTTCAATCTGGGCACCGGCAACTTCCTCCTCGTCGAGCATGCCGAGCCCGCAGATGCTCAGCGTCACGCGCCGCTTGGCTTTGGTCTCGCACTTCATGAGCGCGTTTGCCAGCACTTCGCCGCCGAGCTTCGCGACTGAGAGGGCGCCGATTGCCTGGTCCACGCGGCCGTCCGGAAGCTGGGCCTCTGCTGTCACGATCAACAAGTCGCCGACAGTCTCGCGGCTGAGGATGCGCACACTCACCTTATCGCGCTTGCGGAGCTGGTCCGAGCAGTCCTTGTTTGCGTAGTAGATGAGCTTCCCGTTCAGCTTGAGTAGCGTGAAGGGGCGAGTGAGCGGGTTGAGGTCGAGCGTGCGGCAAAGCTCGACGTAGTAGGTCGCCAGTTGCGACTCGCTCATCGCAGACAGGTCGCCGTGGACCACGACGGAGGCGGCCATGCGGCCTTGTTGCTCGGTTCGGACGATTGCTTGCTGTTCGGTCATGCGTACCTTTTTGGCGCGGACGTGGTGGATGCTGCGCCGTAGTTGTTCTTCGAGGTCGGAGGCAGCCATGGGCTCACTCCGCGAGACTCATCTCGCCGCCGTAATAGCCGTTGTGGTTCAAGCGCAGGGTGAACGTGATCGTCCCGGCCGTGGTGTCCACCTTTCCGAAGCATTGTTCGTTGGTGTCGTCGGTTCCTTCGGGCCACTCCTCCCACGAGCCGAGGTCTGCCGCCGAACAGAGCCCGCCGCTCTTCCCAAAGTCTGGCACCTCCAGCTCATCGAAGAAGCACTGGGCGCAGCAGTCGCCGCTTGAGTAGTATTTCACGGGTCCGTCAGTGGTCTGGAAAATAAGCGTGGTCTCATCCGGAATTTCCACGTCGGTGATGGTTTTTCCAATCAGCTTTTCTAGTCCGTGGTCCATGGTTTCCCTTTCACTCCGCGTTGCTCAGAGCCTCGCGCTCGTCCTTAGTCAGCCCGGAATTCCCGAGCTCGGCGCGGTCGTAGTTGACGATGCGGGGGCCGTCCTCCCAGTTGCGGTCGTACGTGCGCCCAGCCTTGAAGCCCTTGTAAAACGCCAGCGCGTACCCGAACTCGGCGAACTCGACCTTTTGCGAGCAGAACGGGCCGAACTCTACGGTGTAGGGGAGCTTGCCCATCAGACTTCTCCCGCTTCTATCGCCTTGGCAGCTGCGGCGCGGGCGGCGTCGGGGTTTTGCCCGAAGTAGTGCTTGGCCCCAAGCGTGCCGTTCTCGGGGTAGAGAGTGCAGCGCCACTCGCTCATGTCGTCTGATGTGGCCGTGTACCAAGCAGCTCGGCTTTTCAGTGGGTTTCCGGCCCACGCATCCAGCACCCCAACCACGCGGGCGCGTTCGAGGGCTGCGAGGCAGTTGACGAGTACGAACCTGACCACCCCGTCGTCGCATGCCGGAAGCCGCAAGCCGAGCTTAGTTGCCGCAGCGCGGGCAAGGTCAGCGTCAGAAGGAATATCGTTGCTCATTCTTCCTCACTTTCAAACAGAGTTACCGCCTGGGTGCTGCCGCACGAGCATTCCCAGAGCAGCAAATAGAAGCCAGGCCAAATCATCGGCCGAGCGCTTTCCGGAGTCGGCGCGGCGGGGAGCGAGCAGCAGGAACAGAGACGCATCAGACTTGCTCCGGGCAGAACCTGTCGAGCGCATTGACGATGCTGTTCACAGCAAACCAGTTTTCGCCTTCAAGAATCGCGACAACCCGCCCTGCGTACCAATCGACGACATCGTCCGGACTCATGTCTTTTTTGCCGACGTTCTTGTGTGCAACGGCGCCGGCTTCCTTCAGTGCTGACAATGCGTCAGGAACGGCAGACATCCCCCCGCTATCTAGCCGGTTGACGGCGGCTCGCACGATCGAGCGAAGTTTGCTCATCAGACAGCCCTCCCGCAAAACGCCGCGTCCTCACCAACCGGCTCAGCATCCTCGGCCGCCTCATTCATCAGCTGCTCTTGCAACCACTCGGGTAGCGCCACCCAGATTGCGTCACGCTCGGACTTGGTCAGCGCGCACCCGCCGGCACTGGCGAAGCGCGCCTTGCTGCGACATTCCACGCCGACTTCGACGAGGCGGTCTGACTCGACCAGGAAAGACAATTCAAGGGTAGCTGTTCCGCGGTTCATGGGGTCCTCCGTGAGCTGGTTCAAGTGTTGTAGTCCCGGGCGAAGAAAGTGTCAAGTTCAACTTGCGCTTTTCTTTCGGGTATGCCAGAAAGGGGTATGGCATTTCAGTTCACACCCAAAGAGCGCGAGCGACGGGAGGCCACTCTCCGGCGCGCGCTGCAATCTCGCAAGGCTCGCAAGCTCACGTACCAAGAGACGGCGACCGAGTCAGGCTATTCTGTTTCCACGCTCAAGCGCTGGGCCAAGCTGCTCGGGCTCGATGATCATCCGGTGAACAAATGACCATCGAATGCTGGGACGCGCCGGGCTGGCCAGCTCCGCCAACCAAGGTAACCAAATGCCGCGTAAAAAAGCAGCTCACTCAACAGCAGAAGTCCTTCCGTGCGATGGTCAACCTGCGGAAGCTGCGGAGCACGATGACGCCTGCCGATGCGAAGGCTGCGTCAATTCGAACTACCCACGGAGTCGCGCCGTGATTCTCGCCGAATTGACTGCGGCTGCCCGGGAGCATGGGTGCCTTTGGGTGTTGGAGTTCGTCATGCCGCAACAGCTGGAGATGTTCCGATGACGACTTGCGCGAGGTGCGGCTGGTCCGGATGCGGCGCGAAGATGATCATCGATGCTGTCGTGGTTCAGTCGCCGACTGTTCTTGCTGCAATTATAGGCTGCCGCGACCGCCAAATCGCAGCCCAGGCCGCGCTGCTGCGCTCCGTGACGGGCAAGCTGGAGGAGGCGGCGGAGTTGCTGCAAACCGAGCATTCAGACGGCGCCATGTCAGCTGCCGCGCTGATTGATTCGGTGCTGGAGGTGCTGAGCTAGATGGCAAACCAAGCTGAACACGTTTGGCACTCACCGGACCGGCGCACCGTCCCCACTTGCGCCCTATGCGGGCAGTCGCATCCGAACCCATTCAATACCGTGTTGCCGTTCTCCGTGGCCCTAGCAAGCGTGCCGCTGTGGCATTGCCATGAGCGAGCGGCCATTCAGCGGAAGTTCGAAGTGATGGCACGGAGGAGAGCATGACCGCCGCCCTCCGTCTCGCCACGCCCGAGCCGTCCCTAGGCGAATCGCTCCTGGGCCTTTTCGACCAGGAGCTGGAGCGCAACATCCTCGGCGCCGCGATGCTGGCCGAGCCGATGCCGCGATGGCTCGAGCCGCGCCACTTCTTTTCAACCGCCCACCAGCGCATCTACGAGACTGTCCTCGAAGTCGGCGGCAACGTCGCCCAGGTCAACGCCTGGCTGCGCGAGTCGGCGCCGAAGTACGGGCCGATTCTGGTTAAGGCGACCGAGCTCGCGGAGATGTGCCTTGAAGCGGAGCACGCGCGGCGGATGGGCTGGGCGCTCGACTTCGACCGGCTGCGCGAGTTGGCCAAGCGGCGGGCGTTCGTCGAGTTGGCGGCGCGGCTGACGATTCGGCTGCGCGCGGACGGGGCGGAAGACATGAGCCACACCGAGGCGATTCAAGCGGTGCGGGAGCACCTGAAGGAGTGGAAGTGAAAAAGTCGAAAGTCGACCGGCTGATCCAGAAATTCAAGGCCGAGGCACGCACTCAGGGCGAGAAGATCGGGGCCGAACGCGAGCGTTCTCGCTGGGAGCAGGTTCACGTTCCGGACCGAGACGGGGTCATTTGGCTTGGGGAGCCGCCGCGCGCGCAGACTCATAGGATCGCGATGCATCAGGGATTCCGCCATGTGGGCTTCGACCCGGACAACTGGCATTCGATGCACATGTTCGAGCGGAGCGATACGCTTATGGAATTCAGGCTCAAAGTGAAGGGCATCGCTTTGGCCAACGGAGTCATGATTCGTTGGGCCGACTGGGAGCCGATGGGGCCATACCCGGTAGTCGACATGCCTATGCCACCGAGGCGCTGGTAATGCTGACCACCACCGAAGCCCGCGCTCACCTCACGATCGCGGATACTCTCGCCCAAGTCCTCGACTGCCGCATGCACTACAACACGGCGCTGGCGGCCATGTGGAAGCCGCTGGAAGTTTTTGCACCGCGGTGCAACTGCCGCCGGGTGTTGACGTTCGGGCCTTGGCGTGACGGCTCGCGTCAGGTCATATGCCGGTGCGGCGCGGTGTACTGGGAGGCGCAGATTTGGCGCGGGGTGCCGAAAGTGGAGCTAGCCGCCCATGCCCGTCGCTGAGCAAGACGCCGTCGAAATCCTCGGAGCCGTCCCGAAAGGGACGCGCAAGGCGAAGGTGCGGCCGGTCATCTTGCGGGACACGCGCGAGAATCTTCCTCTCGATCGCTTCTTCAGCCCTGCCGTCAGGGTCGATGTCGCCAGCATCGGCACCGGGGACTACACGCTCAAGGGTTACAGTTCGCAGCTGGCGGTGGAACGCAAGAGCCTCCCCGATCTGGTTCACTGCTGCGGGCACGACCGGGACCGCTTCATGGACCAATGCCGTCGCATGGCGGACTACCGCGTCAGGATGCTCGTGATTGAAGCTGACGAGGCCGAGGTGGTAGCCGGCGCCTACCGCTCGAACATCGACTTCAAGAGCGTCGTGGGCGCCGTGCGGGCTGTCCAGATGGACTACGGCGTGGCGGCCTACTGGGTCGGGAACCAGCAGGGCGCCGCGAAGCTTATCGAGTGGGTCTGCATGCGCATGGTGCGCAAGTCGGACATCTACCGCTGTGAGGAACCGGATGCGCAAGACAAGCCAGAGACGACGTGAGCAAAACGGCCGAGTCGAGAAGTACTGCCGAGGTTGCGCGGCTTGGGTGCCGCTCGAGGCCTGCGTGCCCGTGAAGCGATGCCAGGACGGCCGAGCTCCGCGCTGCCGACTCTGCGAAAACCTAGCCTGGAAGCTGCGCGACGTTGCGAGGTCAGCATGAAGCAAATCGAGTTCAGGTGTTCACATTGGTTCATGCGATCACTGGTGCCCTGCCAAGCCTGCGGCGACCCCGACTGGCTCAACGTCTCCGCGGCGCGGCACGTCGAGAACAAGCGGCGCATCCGGGCGGCGCGAGCTGCCAGGTCGCCGGTCATCAGCCACCCGCACGGGCGGACCGCGCAGCCGAGCTATCGCGGGAGGGGCGTCTGATGGGACCGATTGAAGCGGAGTTGCGGGAACTCGGTAGCGTTCGGCGCGGGCGTGCCTCCGACAGGGTTTTGTATCGGCGTTCGCTAGCCGCGAGTGAATCAGCATTCGACATGCTGAGCTGTGGAGGGTGGCTTGGCTACAAGCCGGGAGACTGCATCACGGACTCGTATTCGGATCTCAGGCTACCCGACGTGCTCTCCGAAGCCATCGAAGCCGCCGAGGCGCTCGGTCTATGACCAACAGCATCCCCGCCCGGGCAATGGGTAACGGCGAAGGCCTCACGACGCTCATCCTGACAGATTCGGAGTCGAGGCTGATCCGCGAGCTACTAGCCGGAGCCGTAAATCCGAAGGCGCCAGAGGGGGAGGCCGCCTTCAACCGCGGCATTCAGCGCGCCACCGAAAAAATCGCCGCCGAATTTAAGTTAGAGCAGGACAAACTCAAGGCGCTTAAGTCCGAGCAGGCCGCGGCCGTACAGAAAGGGAAGAGATGAGAGTCTGGCGCTGTTTCATTCACACAGTTGGGGTTTTTGCAATCACGGGTCTCATTTGCGCGGCCGTCGCGTTTGGTACCATCTTCGGATTGCGCTGGTTCGGCCAGTGGGGGCCAATGTTCTTGTGCTTGCCTGCCATGTTCATTGGTCTTTTCCTACTCATACTTTCGGACAGGACCTTCAAGTGAACCGCTCCAACATCACCGCAATCCTAGGCGACATCGACGACACCATGGCCCGCGTGCGCGACCTCAGCACGAGCCCGGAGCGGGCGGCGGCGCTGCAGTGCTTGGCGGACGCGAGGCGTCACTTGGCGCGCGCGCTTGCCGTCCAGCTCAAGAGCGACCCGGATTGCCCGCGTGACATGTCAGTCGAGTCGGTTGAGCGGTGTCTGAGTGGCCCGCGAGTCGTGAGCGCATCCGTCCCGCCCAGCGCTACCGACAACCAGCGCGTTCGGACCGAGGCGGGCGAGCGGTTTCGCGAGTCGAGGCGGATTCTGCGCGGGGTGCTGTCGACGCGTGACATCGCCGAGCGTGAGCACGAAAAGCTGCTGGAAGAGCAGGCAACGGGGCGGCGCAAGTGAGCCCCACCCAACGCGTCGCCTGGCTCGGCATCGCCGCGCTCTGTTGCGTCGGCTTGGCGTATTGGCGGGCTGGGTTTTTGAGATGAGAAATATCAGTGGCGTAACCGGAAGCCCAATTGGTTCTGGGGTGGTGATGAGGCTCAACTCTAATAACCGGCCAATCAGGAGCCTTCGCGAGCTTTACGACAGATCACCATTTGAGCTATCGATGTCGAAGGCAAGATCAACAGCTCGCCTTTTGAAGATGTGGGATGTGCCACGCGCTGATTTTGACCTTTGGTTCTGCGGGAAACGCGACACGTGAATCTAGGTATTTCTGCCAGCGTCCCGGGGCACAGCGGCGACAGAGGCACCAGTCATGCGACCACATTCGCTGCCAAGTACGTCTGCGTCGCTTGCGTGCCTGCTCCTTAGTCACGCGTGAAAGTATACGCCCTGTGCCCCGCTGGCCCGCCCCAGAAACGCGCACCCGACAGATGACCTACAACCACGCCGCCTACATCAAGGCCGAGTACCGCCTGCGCAAGCGGCTCGGCCTTTTGCGTCCGATGCGGCCAGGACCGAGCTCCGGGGCGCGTGCATTGCCCGAAGCATGTGGCTTGGGTCAAGGCGCGGGATGCGAGGTTGAAGCGAGAGGGGCGGTTGTGGAGGCAGAAGCAATGCTGAAGAGCGCCCTTGTCGCCGCGTTGCTGCTGTCGGCCTGCTCGTTCCAGACGGCCGCCGCAGACGACGTGCTTGGCGCCGCTGGGCTCGAGACCAGCTGCGGGTACTACGAGCTCAGCACGCTCGTCACGGAGCAGCGCGCCGCCTGCTGGGAGCAATACGGTGGCGGCAAGTGCTTCATGTCCGAGCGCGGAGCTTGCGGGCCGCATGCGACGCAGTGGCCGCCGGGGACGAAGCTGACGCAGTGGTGCCCGATTGGCGACCCGGGGACTGAGGTGACGGTCGTGGTGCCATGTGACTGAGCGTCAGGTAGGGTGACGTAGGACAAAACGCCCGAGACGCGCTTGCCAAACGACGCCGAACGGTGCTAAACACGTGTTCCCGACATGACGGAACCGAAACGTGGGCGCACTATAAACGTGGGTATTCGCCTCACTCCGGAAGAGCTTGAGGCGATTCGGCGCGAGGCTACTCGGCGTGGCTGGAGCATCAGTCAGGTGATGCGGAGGCGCACGCTGAAGGGACTTGACGTGGCCTCTGTTTCGGTGGGTGAGGATGAGCGAAAGGCGGTGGGGTGATGGGAAAGGTCACCATCAAGCGTTCTTTGGAGGCAGCTGTTGAGCTGCCAGACGGTTCCGGAGCCCATGCGTTTGCTGGAAACCTTTCGATCTGGTCGAACATTGAAGGCGCCAAGCAGCTAGCGTTAGTTTTGAGGGCGCTGGCGGATGATTTCGAGTCGCTTGCTGAGGCGGAAGAGAAGCGCATTGGTGCGAAGTGATGCCGGGGCCAATCGATGACGACGGTTGGATCCCGTCGGACGAAGATGCGCCTGACGCGCCGCCAAAGGCGACCGTCACTGACATTAGGACGCGCAAGCCGGCGAAACCGAAGGAGCCGCTTGTCGCCGGTGAGGGCCAGCACCTATTCGACCTCGGGGACCACGTCGAGATCGGCAAGTGGCTAAACGCTGACCTTCAAGGTGTGGCCCACACGACCTTCAGCGATGGCGGGTTCTACCGATACGACCCAGCGCGCGGAGTGTATTCGCAGCTGACCGAGCAGGCTCTGCGCTGCATCGTTCAGGACTATTCAGGCTCGCCGCTGAGCAACGAGAAGCGCCTGTCGCTCAAGCTCTCGGACATCAAGTCGGACATCACCTGCGCGGCTGACCGAATCTTCGAGCAGGGATTCTTTGAGCAAGGGAAACGCGGCATTGGGTTTCTGTCCTCTTTTGTTGAGGTGACAGCAGACGGCATCACCCAGCACGAGCACAAGCAAGAACACCGCGCGCGCTTCGCCTACGACTTCCCGTTCAAGGAGCATGGTGAACCTACCGAGCTGCTCACCTTCCTGCGAGCTTCATTCCGAGACGACGCTGATGCCGAAGAGAAAATCGCGCTGCTCCAAGAGCACGTTGGCATGTCGCTCATCGGCGAAGGGTGCCGCTACCAGAAGGTCATCATGATGACCGGCAACGAGGGCTCGAACGGCAAGAGCACGTTTCAGGCAATCATCGCCGCGGCTATGCCTCCTGACTCGGTCATCTCGATCTCGCCGCACAACATGAACCAGGACTACGACCGGGCTCAGTTCCCGGGCAAGCTGCTCAACGTGGTCTCGGAGGTGGAGGCCCGCGAGATTGGCAGCACCGAGCCCTGGAAGGCCATCGTCGACGGCAAGAACCTCATCAAGGCTCGCGCCATCTTCAAGGATATCGTCCACTTTCGCCCCATTGCTGGCCACCTCTACAGCTGCAACATCCTGCCCGACACCACCGACCAATCCGGAGGGTTTTGGCGCCGCTGGGAGGTAATACCGTTCTTGCGCACCTTCCTCCCTCACGAGCAGGACACCAACATCGAAGCTAAGGTCACGGCCGAGCGCGCCGAGCTGGTGTCGTGGCTCCTGCGCGGCGCCGTGAGGGCCTTGAGGCAGGGCCAGTACACGAAGCCCGCCAGCTCTGTCGAGGCGCTCACGGCGTGGCGTAAGCGCGCGGACCAGGTAGACGCCTTCGTGACCGACCGGTGTGAGCGACTGCCAGCGACGGCTCCGCATCATTGGTGGGCAACCTCGGACCAGGCCTACAAGTCGTACAAGGTGTGGGCTTTGGACAACGGGCACTCGAAGCCGCTGACCCAGGGTCGGTTCAAGGAGCGAATGAGCATGCTCAAGCTCGCGGCAGTCAGGTCTGCCCAGGCGGTAATATATCCAGTGAGGTTGACAGACTAACAATGAGACTAGAAGAAAGTGTAGGAAGTGTAGCTTTTCAACAAACCATGGTCTTCACGCGCGCGCACGCGCAGGCGCACACATCATGTGAAGCGAGGTTCGGCGAAATCCTACACTTCCTACACTGGTTGAACCAGCTGTGGATTTGGGCTCTCACGAACCACTTGACCAACCGGCCGAACGCTGACAGAACCTTGACACCACGCGCGCGAACTGAAACGCATGTCGTACAAGCCGCCGAGACCGAACGATGGGCCGATATTCCGTACGCTTCGGGAGATTCTGGCCCTGCCTCTCGAGCAGCGACTGGATGCGTTCGTCGACCGGCTCGATTTGCTGGACCAGGACGAGCTCGCAAAGGTCTACGTGAGCAAGTCGGGCGAAGCTTACCCGCAGTGCAACAACTCCACGCGGCTCAAGATTCTCGACGTGGGCAAGCAGTGGCTGCACGACGCGGAGAAGGCCGGCTACGGCGCGGACAACGTGCGGCGGTTCGCGGCGTTGAAGAAGTTCGACGCGCAGCCGAAGAAAGCGGCGGGGTGATGAAAACCATGGCAGACGTTATGACGCGGCGGTGGCGCGTTGGTCCGCCTGAAGAGTTGGCCGGCGAGAGCAGCGATGCTCGCGTACGGAATCGAGCTGGTGGGGTCGACGCAGACGGGCTTAGCGGCTCAGGTCACGTCGACTCTGCCAGCTCAGCGCTAAACATCGGCGCGACCGTCAAAATGACACGCCACATCGGCGCGCTGTTCCTGTACACCATCGTGAACCGCATCGGCGACGACTGCGACATCAAGGACGCGCGCGGGCGGATTATCCCGAACGTGCCGGTCGAGTTTTTGCAGCGGGTTGGCGACGAACCAAAGAGCGTGGAGGCAACGTGATCAGGATTCACTGTGCGCAATGCAGGCACTACGCCGGCCCATCTTCGCCGCTCTCTGGAATTGACGGCGGATGCAAGAACATCGACCTCAGGGCGTCGTTCTCTCAAACCATGGACGCGCAGCAGCTCGCGCAATTCATGCGCCCAGCGCCGAGCGACACGTGTTCCCTAGCCGAGGCAAAAAAGTGAAGTTTTCAGCAGTCCGATTCAGCATCAGCGTGAAGGTCTTCGGTAACGAAAACGCCGTTGGCATGCTCGCGACGTACGACAACCAGACCAGCCAGCGTTGCGACAGCATCGAGCAGGTTGGCCCGCTGCTGGTCATCACGCGCGGCGACGACGTGAAGGCGCTTCCGCTGAGCAAGCTCGAAAGCGGTGACCCGGTCGTCGATGGCAAGGCGCAGATGCCGCGGAAGGCTGGCTGAGTGTGAGTGAAAACATTGCTATGGCTGTCCGCAACGGAACACTACTGGAGCCGGACCCTTATATGGACCTGCCTCAGGTCATCGAGTCATGTTTTTTGCTGTATCGCCGCAGCCAGATCACAAGCGACGAGGAGCTAGGGCGGGTCGTAGGATTTGTTCACAAAGCAACCGACATGCTTTTCGGACTGCAGGGCCAGGTTGGGAAATGAACCGCGCCTACCGCGAGGTCGACGAGCTGAATGACTACAGCGCGAGCACCGTGGTTCCTGCTGAGCCTTCGGATACTGAGCCAGCGCCGCCGCCAGCCGACGACGAGGAACTGACCGCGCCAATCGGCCCCGTCGCCGCCCGCATCGTCACCCCCGGCATCGACGACGTGCTGGACGCATTCGAGTCCGAGGAGGACGTGGTCAACGCGAACCGCGAGCTCTTGGAGGGCCGCCCGCTGACCAAGGACGAGTCGGCCAAGTGGCAACGGCTGTTCCAGGAGATAATGCAGGAGTGCAATAAGCGACTGCTCGCCAAAGGCATCATCCTGCTCGCCGCGGCTCCGGAGCCGAACGGGCTCGGCGGTGTGCTCGCCGGTCAGGACAAGGCCAGCATCGACGCGGCCAGCCGTGGCATCAGCATGCCGAGCGAAGACTACCTCGTGACCATCACCTTGCCTGCTCGTGAGCGCGTCGACATTGCGCGCAGCGAGCGTGAGGAGTTCGCGCGGCGAATCATCGACCTTGTTTGCTCTGAGTGCGTGGAGCAGCAGAAGGCGTATCGGGCGAAGGCGGGGATGCATTGAAGCCGCTCAAGAAGCACAAGTGGGGCGTCACCAGCAAACAGGCGCGGCGCCAGGAGAACGTCGTTCGCAGGCGTCAGGCTGGTTACGAAACAGACCCGTACCTTGCTCGGCAGAAGGAACTCTTGCGGCTCGACCAGGAGTTGTATCGGCTCATGTACGGACCGGCAGTCAAGGCGGTTTGGTAGTGCCCTGGACCCGCACCTCCGACTCCATGCCCGAGCCGAACGTCTGGCTCATGGGCACCGTGCCGGGGCGCGAGTACCCGATGCTGGTCAAGCTCCGTACGGACACGGCCGAGCCTTGCTGGGAGACGCGCACCGGGGATACGACGCCGCTCCGGGCTTGTTCGCATTGGAGCTACTTCGAGCCGCTGGGGGCTGACCCAGCATGATGGGCCTCGAGGAGTTGCTCTGCTCGCCTGACGGATTCCGCCTGACCACGGCGACCGTCCTGCAGCGCGCAATTGCTCGAGCCGAGACCGGGCTGGAGCTTGGTGAGTACGCGGAGCATCCCGACGTTGTTCGCGCTTTCGGTGGCACCCAAGCAATCGACGCTCTGCGCGGCATGGTCGGCATCGCGCCCACAATCGCCGTCCTGCTCGCCGCCATCCGCACGGCTAAGAGCATCAAGGAAGCGGCCAAGGCTTTCCGCGCCAGCCAGACCATCAACCTAGACGGCATCCGCGAGGACGAGATTGCCCGCTACAGCATCATCAGCCTCGACAAGGACAAGGCTCACGCCATCTTCGAACACTTCGTCGGGGCCTTGCGCGCGTCGCCGGACCTGAGCGGCGTGATGATTGGCAAGCCCACTGCTGACTCCGTGTTCTTGATGCACCCGAGCGGACGGGCGGTCGAAGTCATGGTGAGCGCCGGCAAGAAAGCGGGCGGCTCGCTCGTTGCGCGCTGGTCCGCCGGCTGCAGCTTCGACGAGGGGCCGCGCCTACAGGGACAGAGCGAAGGCGTGGTGAATCTGCCTGATGCGCTCACCGCCGTTCGCGGCCGCTTGCTGCCTGGTGCGCAGATTGGCATCCCTGGCTCACCGTGGAAACCGCACGGGCCCGTGTACGACATGTACGTGGATTGCTACGGGCGCCCGACGCCCGACGTTCTGTTCGTTGTGGCCGACGGGCCATCAATGAATCCAAGTTGGTTTACCCCAGAGCGTTGCGAGAAGCTCCGCCGCGAAGACCCGCGCGCGTACCGAACCGACGTGCTCGCACTGTTCGCCGATGGGGAAGACTCACTGCTCTCAAGCATCGACGTCCAAGAATGCACCCGCAAGGGCCCGGACGAGCTGCAGCCCAACGAGCACCCGTGTTCCGCCGCAATCGACCCCGCCAATCGCCGCAACGCTTGGACGCTGGTCATCACCCGCCCGGACGCGAAAGGCAACCCCGAGGTAGTCTTGGCGCGTCAGTGGATGGGCTCGAAGTCGGCACCGCTTGCATCGTCTCGCGTGTTCGCGGAGATGAAACCCCTGCTCGAACTGTACAAGGTCGACCACGTCTGGACGGACCAGGCGAGCTTCAACGACAAGTTCGAACTCGCCCAGCAGCAGGGCATCACGCTCATCGAAGACGACTTCACCGAATCGAACTGGAGGGCACATGCGAAGCTTTTGGAGAAGCACGTTAGCGAACGCACAATTAGCCTTCCTCCTAACGCTGCTCTACGCGCTGACATTTTGGGGATTCAGCGCCGACTTACCGCCCGTAGTTGGCAGATTGTTCTTCCTAGCACTGGGGACGGTCGTCATGGGGATTACGCACCCGCCCTCTGCCTCTCGCTGAAGCACCTCCCTGAGCCCTTCGTCGCGGTAGACCCGAGCGGCATCGACGAGAACGAGCGCCGCGTTTTGGACTTCATCAACAGCAGCAAGAGCAACCCGACCCGCTATGCGGCGGAGCGGTTGAGGAGCGTGTTCGCATGACCGAAGCCGAGCAAAGGCTACTGGACGAGGTCCTTCGTCAGGCAGGGCTGTCCGTTACGGAAGACCCGAGCTACTACAGCCCAATTCGGAGCCTGGCCGACGCTGTTCTCCAAGAGCGCATGCCGCCGGAGTTCGAGCGGAACATCCAAGACCTTGCCGACAGGTTCGTCACGGCGCAAGAGGGGCTCTGGGACTACGCCAAGAGGCACCCGCTTGGGAAGAAGATGGCCGGCGAAGCGCTAAGCGCCGCTCGTCGGGCTCGCGGGATTGGCCCATGAACAGCATGATCGAAAACCTCGTCATCGACATGCGCGCGCTCGGCATTCGGAGTCTGGCGCTGGAGTTGTCCGACGACTCCGGTACGCCTGCCATTGCGCCCTCGGATGACCGCGCGACTCTGGCGCCAGACGAACCGGAAACTCCGCCCGAAGTCGAACCCGAGTTCCGCGGCGATCCGAACCAATGCGCCGTGGAAGGCTGCGGCGAACCGAATGGCGGCGTGCTCGGCGGGAAGCAGAAGGCGCTTTGCCGGAAGCATGCGTTTGCGAAATTGGGAATCAAGTGATCGACTGGGTACCAGCTACGGAGCGCTCTCCTGAGCATTTACAGCATGTGTTGATGTTCCACGAACCAAGCAACGGCATGACCGTTGGTTTTTACCGAGCCCACGACAGGCCGATGCATTTATCCAAGGGATATTGGTGCACCTCGGGCTTACAGCGCCCCGTCACCCACTGGGCGCCGTTGAATTATCCAAACGGCAGCGTCGTCGAGCGAGTCACAGAGTAGTTTTTTGACCACGAATCACTGACAAGAGCCTGACATGCCGAACCCACTCTGGTACCACGATTCACAGACCGAAGAGCAGCAAGCCGAGCGCCTGACAACCGTCGCGCAGCAGCTTTGGAACGAGCAGGGCACGGCTCGGCGCCGCATGGCCGACGACGCGCTTACGCTCTGGGCCGGCACGACGCAGCACGGGCTCTCCGGCATGTCGCCGATGGGCGTGCTCGGGCTGGTCGACGAGACCGCCGGCTACAACGTGGTCCAGGCCATCGTCGATACGAAGGTCAACCACACGATTCGCAACGAAGTGCGCCCGCTGTTCATGACCGAGGGCGGCGACAGTGACCTACGCGAGCGCGTCGACGCGATGCAGGACGCCTGCGACGGCCAGCGCGAGATTCTCGAGCTCGAGGAGATGGAAGAGCAGGCCGCTTGGAACGGCTTCATCTTCGGCAACGGGGGCGAGGAGTACAGCGCCGACGTCGCGAACTCGCGAATCCTTGTCACGCCCGTCTGGCACTGGAACTATTTCGTCTCGCGCCAGGAAGCTCGCTCCAACAAGCCCCAGCAGCTATTCAGCCGCCAGGTCATCCCGCGCGACGTGCTTCTTTCATTTCTAGCAAATGCCCGTCCCGAGGTTTTGCAGGCCGTGAAGGACGCCCCGGCCGCGAGCTGGGACGACGCGAAGGAGTTCGACAGCGGCGAAGTAGGCAAGGTCGCGGACCTCGTCATCGTTTGGAAGGGCTGGCACCTCCCAAGCGGGCGCGTCGACCTCACCGACCCGAAGGCGTTCGGCAAGAGCGACAAGGACGGACGCACCGTGAAGCCGAACCACGACGGCTTGCACATGGTTTGCCTTGACGGAACCAAGTCGGCGCCGCCTTTGCTCGTTCGCCCGTGGCCGTACGACCATTTCCCGGTGGCCTGGTTCAAGCCGAACCGCATTCCGGGAAGCTTTTGGGGGCGCGGCGAGCCGGAAATCCTGGCGGCGACCCAGCTTGAGTCGAATCAGTGGAACGAGCGCGTCTACCAGGTGCTCGACCGCTACGCGCGGCCCGCCATCGTGCTCAGCAAGGGTGCGAAACTGAACCCGGCGCAGATCAACAACGCGCTTTTCAACATCTGGCAGGTCGAAGGCAATGTGAACGGGGCGATGGAGGTCATCAACCAGCCCGCCGTGCCCCAAGAGCTGGTTGCGCGGCTCGATCGCCTGCCCGCCCAGGCTCGCGACCAGCGCGGAATGTCCGAAATGTCGATGACCGCGCGTCGTCCCGCCGGTATCGAGCACAAGCCGGGTCTCAAGTACCTCGCCGACACCGAAACCATCCGGCACATCATCGAGTTCCGCGCGTGGAAGCGCTATCAGCTCGACCGGTATAAGAACATCATCCGTTGCCTGAGCGAACTCAGCGAACACGACCCGAATTTCGAGGTCATCTTCGAAAAAGACGAGCAGCTCACGCGCGCCAAGTGGTCCGAGATTGCCGCGAAGCCGGATGAGTACCGAATCAAGGAAAAGGGCACGAACCTTTTCAGCCAGGACCCGAGCGAGCAGGCCGAGCAGATTGCCGACCTGGTCGAGCGCGGTCTGCTGCCGCCGTCGGCGCTGTTCCAGGCGGTGAAGTCGCCGGACTTGCAAGCGCTGGCGGATGACAAGGAGATTCTGCGCAAGAACGCCATCGCGACGGTCAAGAAGGTCATCAAGGGCCCGGAGTATTCCGAGGACATGATGCCGACGCCGTACCACGACATTGAGACGTGCAAGGCCGAGGCGCTGAAGGCGTTCAACCGGCTGCAGCTCAACGGTGAGGGGGCCGAGAAGATTGAGCGCGTCGTCGCTTTCCTCGCCGACGTGGACGAGCTGATGGGAATCACGCCTCCACCGCCGCCCCCGACCGCGCCGCAGATGGCCGGCGCAATGAACGCAGCAGGCGGGCCGCCTCCGGGACCCTTGTCGCTGCAGGGACAACTACCAGGGCCGCCCGGGGCGACCGTCGCGCCGCCCGTGATGCAGTGAAGGACCAACCATGACCGAACAAGCCGCACCCGCCGCAGCCACCCCGACCCCAGCAGCACCGCCTGCGCCGCCGAGCATCGACCAGGCCAGCGCCCTTTCCCAGCTGCTTGGGTTCGGGGATGAGCCCGCCAAGCCTGCGCCCAAGCCCGAGCCGACCGCCGAAGCGAAGTCAGAGCCGAAGCCCGGCGAGTCGCGCTCGGTCGTCCCCAAGGTCAAAGAGCCCATCGACCCGCTCGATGAGGCAGACTTCGACGAGACCAAGCTCAACAGCCCCGAGGCCATCAAGGCCGCTCGGGACCGGCTGCTCAAGGCTCGGGCGCAGCAAGCCGAGCTCACCCGGGCCTCCCACCGCGCGCATGGCGCGGCCGGGCGCCGCGAGGCCGCCGTGGAGCGCCGCGAGGCCGAGGTCGAAAAGGAAAAGGCCGCCGTCGTCGCCTACGACCGCGCCTTCAAGGCCAGCATCGCCGACATGCAGAGCGGCGACCCCGACAAGTTCCTGACGGCTATCCATCGGCTCGGGAACGTGGGCGACCCGGCCGGCTTCTGGCGAACCATCTCGCTCAAGCTCGCCAGCGGCGGCACCTTCACCGAGGCCGAGAAGAAGCAGGCCCAGGCCGACCCCGAGATTCAGCGCCGGCTCGAGCAGATTGAGCAGGCCGTGAAGGGGAAACAGCAGGCCGAGGAGGACGCCGCCTTCGATGCACAAGTCGCGCAAGTGAAGCAGCGGAACCTCGAGTTCGCGGCAAAGAACGAAGAGACCCCCCGCGTCGTCGCCTACGCATCGGACCCGCGCACAGCGGACTACACCAAGGACGCGCTGGCCGAGATCATGTTGTCGATGCATCGTCAGCATGGACGACCTATTGACATTCGCCGCGCTTGTGAAATACTCGAAGAGAACCTAGCGGTTCATCTCGAGTTGTCTCAGCGAGCGAACGGAACGGCGCAAGCCCGAACGGATCGCGAAAACGAGACTGCCGGCTCCGTGCCGGAAGCTGGACGGGCACCCAGCCAGGAACCTCCGAAACCCGCGACAACACAAGCAACGATTCCTGCAACCCTCAGCACTTCCCCGGGCGGCGCACAACGGCGCATGAGTGAGGAAGAGCAACGACGGGAGCAGATTCGCCAGCTCGAAGCCGCGGGTTTTTACGGGTGATCTGAATCAGCCGGACCTCCGCGACCGAGCGTCGCAAGGAGGTTTCCGTGGCTGCAGAACAGATTTCCGGCTCAAACATCTTCAAGATTCTCTACCCGGACGACGTGTCCACGCCTCAGTACCAGGCCTCCAAGGCTTACGGTCTGATGAAGAAAGACACGAAGTTCGCCTCCGACGGCACGAAGTACGTCGTCGTGAGCATCGCTCCCGGCGCTGGCGGTTCCGCGAACATCGCGAACGCCCTGGCCAACCAGAGCGCGACCCAGCAGGTCCGCTTCTCGCTCGGTCGTCGCAAGCTGTACGAGATCGGCAGCATCGACGGCGAAGCGATGGCGGTTGCCAAGAACGGCGGCGGAGACAACTCGAAGGGCGCCATCCTGGACATCGTCAAGTGGGCAATGCAGCGGGCCCGCGACGCCTTCAAGCGCACGTTCGGCCGCGCCGTCTGGGGCACTGGCGGCGGCTCGCGCGGTCGCATCCTGAGCGGCCAGACCACGACCACCATCACCCTGACGAACCGCGCCGACGTGGCCGGCTTCTTCAAGGGCATGGTGCTCCAGTCGGCCCCGAACGACGGCTACGCGACCGTCACCAGCCCGAACATCGGCAAAGCGACCATCACCTCGGTGACCCGCAAGACCTCGACCGGTACGGCCACCCTCACCGCCTCTGCGGCCTGGAACACGTTCATCGGTGGCATCGCCGCGAACGATTACCTGTTCCGCGACGGCGACTACAGCATCTACCCGAACGGCATCCCCGGTTGGGCTCCGACGGCTGACCCGACGGGCGGCGACAGCTTCCTGGGCGTGAACCGCTCGACGGCTGGCGACGTGAACTACCTGTCTGGCTGGCGCGTGAGCGGCGGCGGGCAACCGAAGCAGCAAACGCTGGTCGACGCCATCGCCGAAGCGAAGCTCTCTGGCATCGACCTGAACACCGTGTTCATGAACCCGCTGGACATCCGCGACGCCTTCAAGGAACAGAGTTCCTACAAGACGATCGACGTGGCCACGGACAACCCGCAGATTGGCTACGAGGGCATCAAGCTGCTCGGCTCGGTCGGCGCTTGCACCGTGTTCGACGAGACGGACGTTCCGCAGGGCACGGCCTGGATCATCAACCCGCGCGAGGACTGGACCTGCCGCAGCGCTGGTGACTGCCCGATGCTGCTCGACTTCGATGGCATCAAGTCCTTCCTCCGCAACCCGAACGGCGACGACTATCAGTTCCGTCTGGGCTGCTACATGAACTTCGAAAACGCGAACCCGGTCAACGCCGTGGTTGCCGCATTCTGATTGGAGCAAAGCAATGCCCGTAGCAACCAACCTCGGCAACGCAAAGAAGGCGCTTTCCGCGTCTATTACCCAGCTCGGCGCGCTGGGCGTCATCGACGAACTCCACGCCATCAACGTTGTGTTCGACAAGGCCGCCGCAGATGGCATGGCGAGCACAGCAACGACCGACACGCTCGTCTGGATGAATCCGTTCAACGTGCCGGTGTACATGCAGAGCGCGGTGGCCGTGGCGACTGGCGCTGGCATCACGGCCGACGCCACGAACAACGCGACCATTACGTTTCGCTCCATCGACCTGGCTGGTGGTGCGAGCGCGGCAGCGCTGACCATCGTGACCGATGTGGCCGGCGGCAACTGGACCCAAAACCAGGCGAAAAACATCACCACGCAAACGGTGGCGAACCTCGCGGTTCCGGTTGGTGGCGGCATCACCTTCAGCATCGCCAAGGGCGGAACTGGCGTGGTGGTCCCTGTCAGCAAGTTCGTCATCAAGCTCTTCAAGGCGGAGACCTGAGCGGTGGCTGACTTCGCCGGCTATGATGGGAAGTCCAACGTCCCATCCGAGAAGCGGATCGTCTTCAAGCTGTTTGTCGATGGCGCGAACGCTCCGATTCTCGCCGGGTACGCATCGGCTGGCGTCAACACGTCGGGCAACCCGCTAAACCTGTACGTCGCCAGCGCTTCGCGTGTTTCCCAGGGTCTGTTTCGGCTCACGCTGACCCACGCCTATAAGAACCACGTGTCCACGATGGCTCACCTGAACGTCAACGCGGCCGGCCAGCAGCGCTTTTGCCAGCCTGGCCCGGTCGCGAACGTCGGCACGAGCACGCCGGTCACGGTCGATCTGCTCGTGGTCGACAACACGGGCGCCGTTCAGGACCCGGCCGCCGCGAACGCCAACAACTTCATCAGCGGCGAGATCGTTTTCGCCGACATTGCGGCTTGCTGATGGCTGACGGAGCAGCACCGAAAAAGGCGAACCTGCTCATTGCCCTCGGCGGCTTGAAAAAGAAGCCGTCGATGGACAGTGAGCCGGACCCCGGCGACCCGGGCGAGTCGACGGAAAGCGACGAGCCGAGCTACGGGGACATGAAGTCGATGGCGGCCGACGACGCTTTCGACGCTATCAAGTCGGGTGACCGCGCCTTGTTCGCGGACGCCTTGGACCGCTACGTCAAAGCGTGCATGTGAGATGACCGAACCGGAGGCATATGGGCAGCGTCAATCGAGCGTATCTTCGCAACTTGGCGCGCACGTATGCCGACGGTCGTCCGGGCGGCTCGAGCTCGTTCGTACCTGACAGCGACGCCACGCTGAACGCGGTCAGCCTCGACACGCTCATCAACACGTGTCTGGCTGAGCTGTTCGACGTGCTGGTGGCTGCCCGGGGCCATGAGTACTACGCCACGGACGCAGACATCGCCGTGGTCTCCGGCACGAAGCTCTACGCCCTGCCATCGGACTTCTACCAGCTGCTCTCGATTCGGCTGAACTGGGGCCCCACGCAGATTGAGGAGCTCCACCCGTTCGGCGTGCGTGAGCGCACCCGCTACGAGATGCTCCAGATTTTCGACCGGTTCACACCCAAGGCGTACCGCCTGCAGGGGACGCAAACCGCGTCGGCTCGGTCCGTCGAAATCCTGCCGATGCCACGGACGGCGGTGACGGCGAACATTCGCTACATCCCGCTTTTTGCGCCGCTGAACGACGACGCGGCGACCTTCGACGGCGTGAACGGCTGGGAAAAGCTGGTCGCGCTCAAGGTCGCCATTGAGTACCGGACCATCGCCGAGAAGCCCATCGGCAACCTGGCCCAGCTCTACGCCGAAAACTTTGCGCGCATCTCGGCACTCGCAGACCAGCGGAACGCCAACTACGCCGAGCAGATTCAGCAGGTTTTCCCCGAGCGGCATCGGCGCGGCTACCTGGGCTCGCCCGGGTCGGGCAACGGCATTTTCGACGACACCTTCGACGAGTCGTTCAACTGATGGCCTTCGTACCCAAGACCATCGTCAAGGCCGCCGCGAACCAGATTCGCAACGAGCATGCCGACAAGGCCAACACGGCCACGCGCGTCGGGAGCATGGAGGGCGCGGACGTGGATTCGGCCATGTATGGGCTCGACGTGAGTACGTACGGCGCGGTCCCAGGCGGCACGGCAGTAGCGAATGACGCGGCGATTGCGCTGGCCATCGTAGACGCCCTGGCGATCGGCGCCTCGCTCTGGTGGCCCTCCGGTGCGGCTGACGTTTTCTACGATGTGAGCGCGAACATCGCGAACTTTCACAGCGTGAAGCATCGTGGGCCCGGCGCAGTTCGGCGCGGTTCGGACATCTACTACATGGAGCCCAAATCTGGGCAGACCAACCACATCTACATTGCTGCGACGGGTAGCGCCGCGAACGACGGACTTAGCGCGTCCCTTCCAAAGCTCACGCCCCAAAACGCATTCGATGCGCTGACGAACGCAGGCCATGCGCTCCTTGACGGAACCTGGCGCATCGACTGCGCAGCTGGCACTTGGGCAGGCACCGTTCACCGGAATAGCCATACGACGCCAAGCAAAAACCCGGTCATCTTCGCTGGTCCGGCAGTGGGCGGGCACCCCAACGTCCCAACGGCCATCTTCGACGGAACGGTTGGAGCGGTGGCGAGCGATTGGGCGATTCGCGCAACTGGCCCGAACGCGGGCGTTCAAATCGACGTGCGCGACGTGAAATTCCAGAACTACATCGGAGGCACCGACTCGTGCGGTCTGCTGGTGGACTACGGCGCCAGCCTGGCTTTCTCGAACGTCCACGGATCGGGTAGCAGCTACTCCGACGTTTACTTGCAGGGATGCACCAACGTGCGCGGCGGTGGCGGCATCTGGGCGAGCCCGCGCGGCGCGCTCGTGAACGGATGCGTGGACGTGACGTTAGGCTACGGCGGGGTACCGGTGCGCTGCAACGGGAACACGAATGCAGCGATCGAATGGTCCCGCGGCACCCAGGGGCACATCGACAATTGTGAGTTCAACGATTGTGCCGTCGCTGTCGACGTAATGCACGACGCGCGCTGCCATCTGCAGGGCAACAATTTCAAACGCTCCACGGTTGCTGCGGTTCGGGCTCGGACTGGCGGCTACTACTACAACGACCTTGCGACTCCGAACACGTTCAACAACGGCGCCGCCGACAAAAACGCCGTCGACTTCCTGAACTACGTCGGCAGCGGAGAGAGCGACGAGGACGCATTCCTCTCGCAGGGCATGCGGCGACGCGCCTTCGACAAGAACAGCCACAACCTAACGGGGACTACCGGCCTTACGGTCATGTCGACGCTGCTGACCGGCGCTGCGAACTCCCGAATCAAGGCCTACTGGTTCGAGGACAACACGAAGAAAATCATCGTGCGCGTCACGGGCCGCTTCGTGACGGCCGCTGCGCTGTCGTCGATTGGTTGCAGTCTGGGCGGCGTCGAAATCGATCGCATCACGCTGACGGCCGGACCGGCGGCAAACGCAATCTTCTTCTATGAGTGCGAAATCGAAGCGGTAGGCGCTAATTCGCAGTTCAAGAAGTCGCGCTTGCTGGTGGACGGGCTCAACCCCAAGCTGCAGCAGAACAGTCCGACCGTGACCACCAGCGCCGACCTGTCGCTGACCGTGAACGGAAAGCTGGCTGGCGCCGGCGACTCGATGGACGTGTTTTGGACGGAGGCGTGGCTAGTCGGATGAGCGCCCTAAAACGCATCCGCGACTTCAAGGCGCCGAAAGACGACGCGAGCGCCGAGGAACTCCGCAGGCAGCTGGTCCAGCTCGAGCAGAACGCCTCGGACATGGGCGACGCGATGCAGCAGACGAGCATGTCGAGGCTCGCGCGCACCAGCCCGCGAATCATCCACGACGACTCATGCGTGATGGCGCCTGGCCAGTTCCAGCTGTTCGACACCAGCGTCACCAACGTGTCCACCACGTTCGCGACTCCGCAGCCGGGCGACGCGGGGAAGTTCAGTTTCGTCATCAACCTCCCGGGCAGCACGAGCAACCTCTATCTGCGCGCCCCCGCAGGTCGGACCATCAACGGGCTCGACCACGCCACGATCGCCACCGCCGGCAACGCGCTCGTCTTCTGTGACGGCGTCAACTACTGGACGGTGCCCTGATGGCGGCGGAAACCGAAATCATCGAGTTCCCGTTCACCCAAGGACAGAACGAAGGGCAGGCCGTTCAGGTGCTGCCCGTCGGCACCTTTTCGCGCATGCAGAACGCGCGGTTCCGCAAGAACAACCGTATTGGCAAGCGCAACGGCTACACGAGCAAGAGCGGCTTGGATGCGAGCGGCGCGGCGCTCGGCAACGGCGGCGGTCGGCTCGTTTGCCTCGGTCCAGAGTTCTGCGTCGTCGATGACACGTTCTACCGGCGTAACACCATCTCCGACAACTGGGTCGCCAAGCCCAGCATCGGCGTGCTTGGGGCGACGCGCATGCTTTGGAACAAGTTCCCGGAGTTCACGCCCGGACCAATCATCGACCCGCCCGTCCAAGAGACACTCGAAGTGGCCGGCGGCGGCGCGCCCTACAGCGGCATGACGACCGGGCTCGGCTTCATCTGGACTGCCGAGGGGCGCATCTACAACGGCGGCTGGTACATCTGCGTGAACGCCATGGACCCGGAAACGGGTGCCGTGGAGTTCAGCCAGGACATCGCGCTGACCAGCGTCGCGACGACGGACACCCCGAGTGTTCAGATGCTGAGCATGCCTTCGCCGGCAACCATCGTCGTCATCACTGACGTTTTCACGGCCGGCAACAAGACGGGAATCATATCCTACACGCTGACCGATCTCGTGAACGGCTTCGATGACGCGCCGCCCTTCACCTGCAGCCAGTCCGCGGCGAACTACTACCCGACAAGCAACAACCTCCTCCTTTTTGCTCACGTTCTCTCGGGAACGCCGCTCATCGTCCGGATCGGCACGCTCGACCCTGTCTCTGGGGCCGTGGTAACGAACGTTACGGCCGGCGGCGCTGGTAACAAGACACAGCTGAGCATTTTTGGCCGCGCCTCGGGCGCCTTGTGCGTGGGCTACTTCGACGCGACGAGCGTTTTTGCCGTCTCCTACAACGCGGCATTCGGCGGCGCTGGCGTGGTTAACGTTACCACTTCGGTGGCCGGGGCAGTCGGCCCGGTCATGTTCGCCGAGCGCCCGGCCGTTTTCGTCTACAAGCTGCTCGCGGTCGTGACCGGGGCGAACAACGATACGTTCGTGTTGGACTTCGACTCCACTGCAGCCGTGACACTGGTGGTGATGCGCCAGAAGAACTGCGTTCCGCTTTCGCAGCCATTTAACATCGGGACGACCGAGGTTTTCATCTGGCTCCGCTACATCTCTGGCGAAGGGATCGGCGTCGCGACGCTCGTCCGAATCCCGCACGATCAGGAGTACTCCGGCGGCGCAGCGTCATTCCCTGGAGTGTTTCCTGTCCAAGCGACCGTGGATGACCGCGATGTGCCGACGCCGCTAGTTGCTGCCAAGGCAGGGCCACCGTTCCCGACGCCGCTGCTGGCCGCAAATGGATACGTTTCGCTCATCAACTACAACCGCCAGAGCTTCGTTCGCAACAGCGCGACGGTCTACCAGCGCTCGGTGATGGTCGTCCCGGTGCGGCACATCACCGAAGGGGTGCGTTACGCGCAGTCCTGCGTCGTCCCCTGTACGGATCGGCAATTCGTGGCCGGCGCGCAGCCGCAATGGGTTGACGCGGTGGCGGCATACGAGGCGGGATTCATCCAAGCGCCCGTTTCGCTCGCTGCTCCTTCGGTGGCCGGAGGCGGCGTGCTGCCTGCTGGCGGAAGCTACAAGTACACGGCTGTTTTCGTGAGCAACGTGGGCGGAGTGGAGGAACGAAGCGCACCCGCGCTGCCCGTCTCGGCCACTACTGCGGCCCCCAACACGACCATCATCACCCGGTGGTCGACGATGGAGCTGGGGTCTCGTCGCCAAGTCACGTGCAAGGTTTACCGCACGCTCACCAACGGCACTGTGTACTACCTCGTCGGCAAATTCGACGCTTCCCCGGGCGGCGACGTGCTTGGCTACTTCAACTTCGCCGATAGCCTATCAACCGATCTGGACATCGTTCAGAACGAGGCGCTTTACGTCAACATCGGACAAGAGTTAGCCGCCTCGCAGTTCCCAGCGTGTTCATTTGCGAACGTCGGAGGAAACCGGCTGTGGTGCGGCGGCGGGTTTGCCGGGAACACCATCCAGGCGTCCAAGCTGTTCATGCCTCACCTGGCGCCAGAGTTCGCTGATGATGATGCATTCCGCGCTACGTTGCCGTCCGCATGCACGGGCATGGCCTGGTGCGACGCGCAGGTGGCATTCACGCAAGAGGGCATCTACGTCGTCAGCGGCGAAGGGCCCGATGCTTCCGGGAACGGGTTCTTTTCCGTCTCGCGTCTGCCTTTCGATATGGGCTGCATCGACTGGCGCAGCGTAGACGCGACCGACGCTGGCATCTTCTTCCAGTCGGCCCGCGGTTTGATGCTGCTACCTCGCGGCTTTGGCGCGCCGATCCAGATGAGCCAGGTGCTGGACACGCTCAGCACGTACCCCATCATCACCAGCGCGCGCTCAAGCTACAATTCCCGCGGTGGCGCGGACAACTCGGAGCAAGTGGTGCAATGGACAGCCGTTGCCGACGAGGCAGCCACGTCTGGCGTCGTCATCACATTCGACGTTGCTTACCAGGCATTTTCGGTCGACACCTGCTCCGCGGACTACCCGGCGACTTTCCAGGCTGGGTGGTCCGGAGACTCGGTTCAGGCTCCGGCCCTGATGACCGTCGGCACAGGCGGCGCGTCTAAGTGGCACCCCTTCCGCGTTCGCGACGACTTCCACAGCGATGGCGGCTTGGCCATTTCGATGCAGCTCACGACCGGCGACATCCGACCCTGGGGCACATTCGGCCATGGTGTCGTGAACCGGGTCGGCCTGCTCGGTGTGCTGGGCTCCGCTTGCACGCTGAGCGCCACCAAGACGACGGACCTCGGCAGTCGAGCGACCACCCGTGGCTACACGGGTATCTCGCCGGACTACGTCTCCGGCGACGATGTTTACCTCGACGTGGAACTCGGGAACGTCGAGCAGCGCGACGTGACGGCGCTGCGGTTCTCCATCTTCGAGTCCAGCGCGCTCGAAGGCATGGCTTTCATCGGGATCGTCATCGAAGCGGATGCGAAACCCCAAGGTTTCCGGCTCCTCAAGCCGGCGGATCGGGTCGTCTGATGAGCAGAGGAGGAGATACACTCAAGGGCGCAGGAGCAGGCGCAGCCACGGGCGCAGCGCTCGGCTCGGTTGTCCCTGGCATCGGAACCGCGATTGGCGCAGGAGCTGGTGCCCTCATTGGCGGCATCGGCGGCTGGCTGAAGAGCGGAGACGGCGACAAGGCGGCGCCGAGCTACACGCCGAACCGCAACAACTTCTCGTATGGGCTCGGTCCGTCCGGCGGCTGGGCTGAGCAGCAGTCCGAGCGCTATCGGCAACGCCAGGAGCAGCTCGACGCGCTGGGCGAAGGCGCGCAGTTCCGCGAGGGACCGACGCAGAAGATGCCGAACAGCATCCAGCAGGTTCAGAGCGGCGGGCTCGGGTACCTCCAGAACTCCGATGCGGCTGGTCGACAAGCCCAGCTCGCAGCGCTCGGCGGTCTCCAGCAGCAGACCGGGGCGCTCAACCAGTTCGCCAATCGCGAGCAGGGACCCAGCGCGGCACAGGCGCAACTCCAGGCCGGCACGGACCTTGCCGCGAAACAGCAATACGGCTTTGCCAGGAGCCAACCTGGCGGCGGCGGCGCGGCGCTTCGGACAGCCGCCTTCAATGCCGCTGGTATCTCGAGCAATGCGGCGAACGCGGCGGCGACGCTTCGAGCTCAAGAGGACCAGGCTTATCGCGCGCAGCAGCTCCAGGCGCTTGGTGCGGCCCAGCAGGGCGCGGGCATGTCGGCTGGCTACGCTGGGCAGCTCCGTGGTGGCGATCAAAGCTTCGGCCAAACGATGGCCGGGCAGGCGAACTACGATGCAGCGGCGGCGAACCAGTTCAACCAGGGTCAGCAGCAGCTGCAATACCAAGTTGGCGCGAACAACCTCAACGCTGGGCTCCAGACGCAAGGGCAGAACGACGCATTCACGCTCGGCGCCGGTGCGCAAAGCATGGGCTACGAGGGGCTCCGTCAAGGGCTGGCTGGCTCGGCTACCGGCCAGAACAACGCTTACGAGGCGGCGCAGGCGCAGGGCGCGGG
>Ga0105240_10001390_pt1 | contig 41597 bp, 32 predicted proteins | sample KBSC54metaG_FD_80426 | JGI IMG/M metagenome (GOLD analysis project Ga0105240, IMG submission 80426) | Corn rhizosphere microbial communities from Kellogg Biological Station, Michigan, USA - KBS C5-4 metaG | ecosystem: Host-associated > Plants > Roots > Rhizosphere > Soil | place: Michigan, USA... | reverse complement strand
GTCGAGAGAATCGTGAGCGGGTGGATGTAGCTCTCGTAGAGCACGCCCAACACGATGTACACGGTCGCGATCGCGGCCAGCAGCAGCAGCACCTCGCTCGTGAGCGAGGACTCGAAGGCGAGCGCCTCGCCCTCGAAGGTGGTACTGATGCTCACCGGCAGCCCGATGTCCTTCTCCGTCTGCCGGATGGCCGCCACCGCCGCGCCGAGCGAGGCCCCCGGCGCCGTATCGAAGGAGAACACCGCCGCCGGGAACTGGCCGAGGTGCTGGATCGAGAGCGGCGCCTGGCGGACACCGACGTGCGCGATCGACCCCAGGGGTACCTGGCCGCCCCCGGCTGACGGCAGATAGATGTAGTTGAGGGAGTTGACCGTGTCGTTGAGGGTGGGATCGGCAGTGAGGATCACGCGGTAGTCATTCGACTGGGTATAGATCGTCGAGATGATCCGTTGACCGAAGGCATCGTAGAGTGCGTTGTCTATCGTCGCGTCGGTGATGCCAAAGCGCGCGGCGGTGCTGTGATCCACATCGACCTGCGCCGTCAATCCCTGGTCGAGAAAGGTCGTCGACACGTGCGCCAGCGACGCCGAGCGTTGCAGGGCAGCGAGCAGCTTGGGAACCCACGGATCCAGAATGGAGCGGCTGGCGGCACCGAGGATGAACTGGTACTGGGCGCTGCCCTGGATGGAGCTGATGGTCAGGTCCTGCACCGGCTGCAGCGCGAGCGCGATGCCGGGGACCTGCCTCGCCTCCTGCCGTAAACGCTGCATGACGGTCTCGATGCTGTCGCTGCGATCCTCTTTGGGTCTCAGGTTGATGAGCATGCGCCCGTCGTTGAGCGTGGCATTGGTCCCGTCCACTCCCACATAAGACGTCAGGCTCTCGACATCGGGATCCTTGCGGATGACCTCGGCCAGGGCCTGCTGGCGGCGGGTCATCTCGCTGAAGGAGATCGCAGGCGGCGCCTGCGTCGTGGCCTGCAGCAGGCCGGCATCCTGCAGCGGGAAGAAGCCCTTCGGGATCAGGACGTAGAGGAGGACCGTCAGCACCAGCGTCCCGACCGCAACCCACAGCACCAGGGGCTGATGCTCCAGTGTCAGTTCCAGCGCGCGCCCATAGCGCTGGATCAGACGGTTGAACCCTTCCTCGGCGCGGCGCGCAAAGCTTCCCTGGGAGCGCGCCGTCTCCTCGTGCGTGCGCAGCATCTTCGCACACAGCATCGGCACCAGCGTCAGCGAGACGACTGCGGAAATGAGGATGGAGATGGCGAGCGTGATCGCGAACTCGCGAAACAGCCTGCCCACCACCTCGCGCATGAAAAGGAGAGGAATCAGCACGGCGATGAGCGAGATGGTGAGCGAGACGATGGTGAAGGCGATCTCACCGGAGCCCTTGAGCGCCGCCGCGAGCGGCTTCTCGCCCTTCTCGATGTGGCGCGAGATGTTCTCGATCATGACGATTGCATCATCGACGACGAATCCCGAGGCGATGGTGAGCGCCATCAGCGACAGGTTGTCCAGGCTGAAGCCCGCGAGGTACATCACGGCGAAAGTGCCGATGAGGGATACCGGCACCGACAGGCTGGGAATGATCGTCGCCGGGACGCTGCGCAGGAAGAGAAAGATCACCATCACGACCAGCGCCACGGCAAGCGAGAGCTCGAACTGCACGTCGTTCACCGATGCACGGATGGTGTTGGTGCGGTCCGTCACCACGGAAAGACTGACGTTGGATGGGAGCGACGCGCGCAGCTCCGGCAGCAGCGCCTGCACGCGATCGACCACCTGGATGACGTTCGCGCCCGGTTGCCGCTGCACGTTGACGAGCACTGCCGGGACGTCGTTCACCCAACTCGCGAGCTGGGTGTTCTCTGCGCTCTCGACCACCTGGGCGACGCTCTTGAGGTACACCGGCGCGCCGTTCTTGTACGCGACCACGAGGTTGGCGTATTCGGCCGGGCTCTGGATCTGGTCGTTGGCGTCGATGGTGTACGAGTGCGCGGTGCCGTCGAAGTTTCCCTTGGGCGCATCGGTGTTGGAATTGGCGATGGTGGTGCGCAGGTCATCGAGATTGAGCCCATAGGCGGCGAGCTGCTGCAGGTTGGCGAGCACCCGCACCGCGGGCCGCGGCGCACCATTGAGGCTCACGAGGCCGACGCCCGTCACCTGGGAGATCTTCTCCGCGATGCGCGTGTCGGCGAGATCCTCGACCTGGGTGATGGGCATGGTGCTCGAGGTGACCGCGAGGGTCAGGACGGGAGCATCCGCCGGGTTCACCTTCGCGTAGATGGGCGGTGCCGGCAGGCTCTGGGGCAGCAGGCTCTGCGAGGCGCTGATCGCCGCCTGCACTTCGGCCTCGGCCACATCCAGGCTGAGGTTCAGGTCGAACTGCAGCGTGACGACGGAAGCCCCGGCCGAGCTGCTCGAGGACATCTCGCTCAGGCCCGGCATCTGGCCGAACTCCCGCTCGAGCGGGCCGGTCACGGTCGAGGCCATCACGTCCGGACTCGCGCCCGGAAGGAAGGTCGTCACCTCGATGGTCGGATAGTCGACCTCCGGTAACGTCGAGACCGGCAGCAGCAGATAGCCGATCGCCCCGAGGATGACGATGGCCACCATCAGGAGGGAGGTGGCGACCGGCCTCAGGATATAAGGCCGGGACGGGTTCATGTCGCCGGGGCTTTCGTGCCCGCTGGCCCGCCGCTGCAACCCAGGCGTGCAGACATCTTGGCGAGGCGCGTGGCCTTGGAGCCGGTCGCGCCCTTCATGTAGGTCGCGATGCGCGCGCAGCGGGCGCTGTTGGATCCTCCGGATGCCCCGCCGGCGAAGCCGGCCGGCTTCTCGCCCGGCAGCAGCACCTTCGCGCCGTCACGGAGTTGATCGGCCCCGTCCGTCACCACGGTCTCCCCGGCCGACAGACCCTTGGTGATGGCGATGTTGTTACCGTCGGTCGGGCCCGTCACGACCGTGCGCATGGTCACCGTGTGATCGGGATTGACGATGTAGACGAAGTTGCTCGACGGTCCATTCTGCACCGCCGCACCCGGCACGACGATCTGATTCTGCAGCGTATCGAGCACCAGCTTCACATTGACGAACTCGTTCGGAAAGAGCTCCGCGTGGGCATTGTCGAACAGTGCCCGCAGCTGCAGCGTTCCGGTGCTGGTGTTGATCTGGTTGTCGATGCTGGAGAGCGAGCCGGTGGCGATGAGGTGCTTCATGTTGCGGTCGTACGCCTGGACCGCGAGCTTCCGGCCCCCGCTCACGCGCTGGAAGACCTGGCTCAAGTCATTCTCCGGCACCGTGAAGAGCACCGACATCGGCTGCATCTGCGTCACCGTGGCGATGGCCGTCGTCTGGTTGGCTTGCACGAGATTCCCGAGGTCCACCTGGCGCAGCCCGACGAGTCCCGCCACGGGCGAGGTGATGCGGCAGTAGCTCAAGTTGAGCCGGGCCGTTTCGATTGCAGCCTTGTCAGCCTCGATCGCCGCCTCGTCCTGACGGACGGTTGCCAGCTCATCGGAATAGGTCTGCTCCGCCACCGAGTTCTGTGCAAGGAGCTTCTTGTAGCGCACCAGGTCCGTGCGGGCGCCCGCGAGCATCGCCTGATCGCGGCCGAGCTGGCCGACAGCCTGATCGAGCGCCGCCTGATAGGGCCGGGGGTCGATCTGCGCCAGCATGCCGCCCTTCTCGATGTGCTGCCCCTCGGTGAAGGCAATCTTGACGATCGGGCCGGTCACCTGAGGGCGTACGGTCACCGTCGCAAGCGGCGTTACCGTGCCAAGCGCATCGATCACGACGGGGACGTCGGTCGTCGACACTTTGTCGACACTCACGGGTAGCGGGCCCATCATCGCGGCGAAAGACGGCTGGTCTGCCTGCGAGGCGAGCCGGTGATGGATGACCCAGATGACGATCGCAATGAGGACAGCGAGGCCGGCGATCCACATGAGGCGGCGGCGGCGGGCGACCTGCGCCGCCTGTTGGGCCAGATCCGCGACGGCCGACTCGCGGTCGAGAGTGTGATGTTCGATGGCGTCGGGAGTCATTGGGGTCGGACCTTTGACCGCGGGTGGCAGCTCGTGTTCCGGCGCGCAGACTACCATCTATCTCCCCACCGCCGTTCAGGCCGTGGGGCGAAATTTCTCAAGATATGTCAGTGGATTGCAACGACCTCGTGGTCGTCTACTTCGATTGGAGACGCTGCTCGGACGCGAGCGTCTCAGAAGCGTCGGATTCCACCGCTGAGGAGCCATTGCGCCCGAACGACGAGGCGTCGATGTGGTGACGCTCGATGAGGTCGTAGAGCGTCGGGCGGGTGACGCCCAGAAGCTCCGCGGCCCGCGAAAGATTGCCTCGGGCGACCGCGAGCGCCTGCCGCGCCGCCTGCACCTCGGCGCGCTGGCGCGCGACTCTGAGGTTGAGGTACTCGGGGTCCTCGCCGGGATCCTTCAGGCCGAGGTCGACGGCCGTGACGACGGCGCCCTCCGCCATGATGACCGCGCCCTTGATGCGGTTCTCGAGCTCGCGCACGTTGCCCGGCCACGGATAGGCCTGGATCGCACGGATGGCATCGGGCGCGAGGCCGCGCGTCGGCTTGCCGAAGCGCTCCGACATCTGCTGCAGCAGCACTTGCGCGATGAGCAGGCTATCCCCCTGGCGGTCGCGCAGCGGCGGCATCTGGATGGTGACTTCGCTGATCCGGTAGTAGAGATCCTCGCGAAAGCCGCCGCTGCCGGTCAGCGTCTCGAGCTTGCGGTTGGTGGCGCAGACGAAGCGCAGGTCGAGCGGAATCGGCGCGCGGCCGCCGATACGCTCGACGGTGCGCTCCTGCAGCATCCGCAGCAGTTTCGCCTGCAGGGACGCCGGCATCTCCCCGATCTCATCCAGAAACACCGTGCCGCCGTCGGCCGCCTCGAGCTTGCCGGCCGTGCGCTTGGCCGCTCCCGTGAACGCGCCCTTCTCATAGCCGAACAGCTCACTCTCGAGCAGCGTGTCGGGAATGGCTGCGCAGTTGATCGGCATGAACGGCTTGTGGGAACGGCCCGAGAGTCGGTGCACGGAGCGCGCGATCAGCTCCTTGCCGGTGCCGCTGTCACCGAGTATGAGCACGGTGGCACCGCTCGGGGCGACCTTCTCGACCGCGCGGCAGACGCTGCGCATCGCATCGCTGACGCCGATGATGCCCTCGAGGGCCATCGAGCCCGTGCGCTCGCGCAGGCGCCGGTTCTCTTCCTCCAGCTCGCGGATGCGAAAGGCGCGCCGCACCACGATCGAGAGCACGCCGGCATCGAGAGGCTTGTAGTAGAAGTCGATAGCGCCCAGGCCGACCGCGGCGACCGCGAGCTCCCGCGCATCGTGCTCGGTCATGGCGATGATCTTGGTATCGGGCGAGAGCTGCAGGATCTGCCGCAGCAGATCCAGGCTCTGCGAGGCGACGTTCGGCTGGCGGGCGGCGCCGAGGTCGAACAGCACGACCTCAGGCTCCATGCGGCGCACCAGCGCGAGCGCCTGCTCGGAGGTCTCGCCGGAGAAAACTTCGAGGTCCGAGAACATGCCCTCGAGCTCGCGGCGCAGCGCTCGGTCGTTCTCCAGGATGAGCAGCTTCCGATGCAGAATCTCAGCGGCCATGGGACCCCGATGCGATGAGGGTGCGTCGCCCCCCTTTACAGTCCAGTGTAAAGGCTTTGCCGCCGGACGGCGTGCCGCAAGTCACACAACTCGAGGGTGCATAGGCCCTGGGCGGCGCCGGTCGGGATAGACTGCGGACCGTGAGCGGAGTCGAGTGTATTCAGCCGGTCCCCCGACCCCACCGAGGGCGGCTCGCCTGTCGGCTCACGCTCGCGATCCGCGTGGGCGTGCTCACTGCCGTGCTGTTTGCGGAGAAATCGGCCCTCAACCTGCTGGTCGATTTCCGGCTCGCCGATGCAGCAGCCGGGCCTGCCGCGCTCCTCAGGCTGGCACAGCACTTCGGGCTTCGCTTTGCGGTGACCTTCGCCGTGGCGCTCGCCTTACTTCTGTACGTTCGTCCGGATCCCGCGTTGCTCGAGGTCAATGCCCAGGGACGCGAGGCGCCGCTGCGGCCTGCCTGGCTCATTTTGCACGGCGTGCTGATGGCTGCAGTGGCCGCCGCAATCGACAACCTTTATCGCGATCATGGCCTGCACCTCCCCTTCGCACTGCTTGGCTCGGCGGCCGTGCTGCTCAGTGCGGCAGGCACCGTCGCGCTCCTGCTGGCGCTCGCGCCCTGGCTGCTGTGGCAGCGCGCGGCGCGAGCCGTAGGTCTGCGCTGGGCATATGCGGCGTTTGCCGCCATGGCGGGCGCCGGTGCAATTCACTGGAGCCAGGCGCTGTGGGCACCGACAGCGCAGCTGACCTTCGATCTGGTCCGCGACGTTCTCGCCCCTGTGCTCCCCCGGCTGCAAGCCGACGCCGCTACGCGCGTCCTTCGCACCCCGCATTTTGCAGTCGAAGTATCCAGGATCTGCTCCGGTCTCGAGGGCGTGGGACTGATGCTCGCCTTCTGCTCGGCCTGGCTCCTCTACTTCCGTGCCGAATACCGCTTTCCACGCGCACTGCTGCTGATTCCGGCCGGCGTACTGCTCATCTTTGCGCTCAACGTCGTGCGCATCGCGGCGCTGGTGCTGATCGGCGATGCGGGCCATCCCGACATCGCCATCTACGGCTTTCACTCCCAGGCCGGTTGGATCGCCTTCAACTGCGCGGCCTGCGCGGTCGCCTTCGCCAGTCGCCGCAGCCACTGGCTCAGTCGGACCCTGCCGCGTGAAGATCGTATCCTGACAACCAACTCAACGGCGGCCTATCTTCTGCCCTTGCTCGCCATTCTGGCCGCCGGCATGATCTCGCGCGCGAGCTCGGGCGGCTTCGAGACCTGGTACGCGCTGCGGCTCGTCGCCGTCGCGGCCGCTCTCGCCCTCGGATGGCGACCGCTTACCCGGCTCGACTGGCGGTTCGGATGGCGCGGGATCGGCGTGGGGGCGGCAGTGTTCGCTTTCTGGCTCGGCGCTTCACGCCTCATTCTAACCTCGCACGGAATGCCGGCGCCGCTCGCCGCCATGGCGCCCTCGGCACGCGATCTCTGGATCGCTTCCCGGAGCTTCACTGCTGTCCTCCTGGTGCCTGTCGCGGAGGAGCTGGCCTACCGCGGCTACCTGATGCGGCGCCTGCGGGCCGAGGATTTCGAGTCAGTGGCGTTCGGCTCGGTGGGCTGGGTCTCTCTGCTCGTGACGGCGGTCGCGTTCGGCGTGTTGCATGGCCCGCTCTGGCTTCCGGGAATTGCCGCGGGTGTTGCCTATGGCCTGGTGCTGATGCGCACGGGCCGCATGGGTGAGGCCGTGGCGGCGCACGCCACCAGCAACCTGCTGATCGCGGTCTGGGTGCTCGCGGCAGGCGAGTGGCAGCTATGGTGAGGACCGCGGCCGTAGATGCCGCGGTCAAAGTCGATCGGGTGCCGGGGATTTGTCCCTTGACACCTGCGTCTTGGGCTCCGCCGCAACTTCCTCCGGCCACGGGTCCTGGCGCGCAAACAGCTCGTCACTGAGCACCTCCTCCAGTACCTGTCGCGGGCCATTTCGGCTGAAGGTGTGGTCGGCGCTGTCGATGATTCGTACGCGGCATCTTTCGCCCAGGCGCCGCACGATGGACCCGGCCTCGATCCGTAGAAGATCGATTCCCGGCTCGCCGCGCGCGAACACGAATATCACGCGCACACCCCGCGCGATGATGGTCTCCAACTCCCTGCCCAGGTCGTGGCGCAGCCGAACGCCCGCCACCCTCGCTATATCGCGCAGCATGGACTTGAGCGCGAGCACCGGACGATGGAGATAGATCTTGACGATCCGCCAGATGTTCACCTGGCCAGTCAGGAATCGCCTCCAGGCTCTCGCCGAGAAGATCCGCTCGCGATAGATCGTCGGATTGCGGACCACCTCCGCGAGCTGCAGCCCCTCGAGCGTCATGCTCTGGTCCCAGAAATAGTTCTGGGCGTTCACCATCAGCAAGCGGTTGAGCGGCAGGCCCGCGACGGCCGCGCGCAAAGAGTGATACGCGCCCGAGCAGAGACCGCTCAAGGTGATCTCGCGCGCACCATAGCGTCGCGACATGAAATCGGTGGCGGCGCGCATGTCCTCGATCGCATCGGGCGGGAACACATTGTTGTCGGCGCAGCCCGCCCGCGCCGGACTCTCGCCGAGACCCGACAAGTCCATCCGCAGTACGTAGTAGCCGCGCTGCGCCCAGCGGCGCGCCAGCGATACGTACATCCGGCTCGATCCGATGTGATACGTGGCGCCGGCGTTCAGAAGGATCACCGCCCGGCGGCGCGTCTCCTGCCCGTCCGGCGCGGTGACGATCCCGAAGAGAGTCTGGTCCGCGCCGAAGAAGACGGGACGCTCCGAGATGCCCGAGGCCGAGGAGCCGGGGCCCGATGTTTCGCTCTCGAGGGCGAGCAAGGCGGATCGCGAGACGAAGGTGGCCGCGCGGCCGGGATGCCACGACTGGCGGCTCAGTCCCTCGAGCGTCGACAGCCAATTGCGGGTGGCCGCCAGCATTTCCTGCGGCAGGGACGCAAACTGCGGATCCGTCAGCATCATCTCGACGAAGCCCGGCAGCGCCTGGTAGGTGACCTTTGCACCTTGCCCGCCGAGCTCCTGTGACCAACCGCGCGCGACCGGCAGATCGCTGCGATCGATGAGCAGCACATTCGCGATTCCGGGGAGCGGGACACCGTTGAGATCGAGCGCCGAGAGGCGCGCGACGCTCGCCGCCGAGAGCGGGAATCCGTTCACCTCCATCGCGCCGTGTGCCGGAGTCTGTGCCCCGCTCGGGGTTGACCCTGAGGCGGGTGCGGCCGGCGGCGCTTCCGGGCCGCCTGCCGTAAGCTGCTCGACACGCTGCGCCTCGCCCGCCTCCGCCGCGAGCTGTGCAGTACGCGCCTCCCGCAGATACTTTCGGCCGCTCAACACCGGTGCGACGAGCGCGAGCGCATCGACCTGACACGACCGTGTGGCAAGCACCGAGAGCAGCGCGCCGAGGCGAAAGCCGAGCAAACACACGCGCGCGACACCGGTCCGCCGGCGCAGCTCCGCAACGGCGCTCGCGATGTCCCGCGTCCAGATCTCGACCTGGTCGGCGTCTGCTTCGATCTCGGCGGAGTCACCCGTGCCGAGATAATCGAAGCGCAGCACCGGTATACCGAGCGCGGCGGCCATGCCGGCAAAGACGCGCATGCTTCGATGGCCGCAGAGCGCCTCGAAGCCGAAGGGTTTGCAGAGAACCACGCCCCAACGCGCAGGGACCGTCCCCGGGGGACGGTGCAGCCATCCGAAGAGTTGTCGATCGCCGGAGGGGATGTAGAGCGCCTCATTGCCGCCGGCGGCGATCCTGACGTCCGTCTCCTCGATCGCGTTGGCGTTCAACGCTCCCTCCCCGTCAGGCGGGTACGAAGAGCTCGACATATGACCCGATGCGGCCATTGCGCACTTCAACCAGATCAACGAGCTCAGTCGGCACACTCGCTCCCGTGACGCGCGAGTGGATGCTCGCCCGCCAGTGGACCGCGGCCCGCTGTCCGTCGATCACCATGGACAGAATCTCATGGCGCGTAATTTTGAATGTCTTGACCAGCACGGTGAGCCAGGAGCGGACCTCCTGACTCCCCCGGGCAGACAGTGCGATCGGCTTGCCGTCGCTCGATCCGGAGATCTTGAAGATGGCATCTGGCGTGAAGAGCGCGCACAGGGGCTCGAGCGCACCGGTCGTGCGGGCAGCGTACAAGTCTGCGAGCAGCTTCTCGACGTCTGCTCGGACGTCATCACGTGGATCGGCTTGCGGCATGAGGTTCAGTCGAGCAGTGCCCGGATATCCGCCCCCATCTGGCGATACGCCTCGGCACCGTACGGAATTACGGCCCTCAGTGCATAGAACAGGTGGATCATACCGGAGTGGCAGCGATAACTGGCGGGCACCCCGGCCTTTTCTAGACGAGAAGCATACTCCGCCCCCTCATCCCGCAGCGGATCGCATTCTGCCGTATGGATGCACGTCGGAGGCAGCCCCTCGAGCCGCGGCGCCCGCAGCGGCGAGATGCGGGGATCTCCCGGGTCCGCATCCTCCCCCAGATAATGCCGTAGATCGTGCTCGAGCGTCTGCCGATCGAGGAAGTGACCGGACCCGAAGGCATCCCACGAGGCGGTCTCCGCCCGATAGTCGAGGATCGGACAGAGCAGGAACTGCATCGCGAGCCGCGGCGGCCCTTCTGCGGTGAGGATCTGTGCAACCACCGTGGCGAGCGTGGCTCCGGCTGAATCGCCGCACACTCCCAGACGCCGGGCATCGATACCGAGCTGAGAAGCATGCCCTGCAATCCAGCGGGTCGCCGCACAGGCATCCTCCACGGCGGCGGGGAATCGGGCCTCGGGACCCAGCCGATAATCCACTGCGACCAGCCTGCAGCCGCTCGCATGGGTGAGGGACCGGCAGATTCCGTCGTGGGTCTCGAGACTGCCGGCGACGAAGCCGCCGCCATGAAAGTACATGAGCCCCGGCAGGAGGCCCATGCGCGCGCCCAACGGGGTATAGATCCATGCCCGCAGCATTCCCGCGGGGCCGGGGATCGAGCGCTTCTCGATGCGCCCGACGGCCTCGGGCTCGCCGCCGAGGGCCGTGAGCCGCTCGATGGAGGCGCGGCGCTCGGTTACGCTGAGTCCGGAGGCCTCGCGCGGAGCGGCCGCCGCCAACCTGTCCAGGAAGCGCCTGACCTGCGGATCGAGAGGCACGGCCTTTCAGCGCCTGAGAGCCTGCCGGGCCTAGAGCGCGAGGGCGCGCCGGGCCGAAGCCGGCCAGCGCGTGAGGTCGAGGCCATGGATGCAGAAGAGCGCCACGGCCAGGCGGTCCATGCCGAAAGCGACACAGCTCGTATGCGCCGGCGCGCCATCCTCGCTCCCGATCCCCCAGGTGATCCCGAAGTGGTCGCGATGATAGTTGAAGCTCATGCAGGCGGTCGGCTTCGCGCCCTCGTAGTAGGGAATCAACAGCTCGAATTTGAGCGACTGCTGGCGCTGGCTCACGGCCATCATCTGTCCGACGCGGCCGAAGAAAGGATCGTTCGCCACATCGAGCAGACAGGGCAGCGCCAGCTCGCCCGCGAGCCGTTGCGCGCGACTCATCCACTCCTCGCGAAACACCTGGATCGCCTCGGGGGAGCCGATGCGCACGAACTCGCGCATCCTGAAGGACTGCAGCCGATCGAGCGCGAGTGAGGGCTCGCGGCGGAAGCAGTCCGCGGCCACATCGAAGATCCAACCGTCCTTGGGCAGACGGCCGCGCTCGGCCGCGAGAGGATATACGGGATAACAGGCAGCGGGCGAGAGCACCAGATCGGACGGGGCGAGCGAGCGCGTCCAGTCACCGCCCGACTCATGGCTGTCGGCGGCGGCGCGGACCTCTGCTTCGGTGCCATGCAGCGCGCAGACACAGCCGAGAAGGTTGGGGAAGCTCTTGAGGTATCCCGACTTCTCGAGCTGCGCCCGGCTCATCACCGGCGGGAAGCGCAACACCTCCGCTCTCGGATCCCGTTGCCGCGTGACGAACGCCGCCAGGCGCTGCAGCACCTGTTCGTAGAGGCCGGTGCGGGCGTACACGCCATCGGCTCCGATCCGATGGAACAGGGCCCCCCGGATGCGTTCCAACGCCTCGGGAACGCTCGCAGACGTTTCCAACTGAAATGGGCTCATGAATCGTGAAGGGGTCAGTCGCTCAGTGAAGTCGGGACGGCCGCCAGCAGTGACGTGCCGGCGAGACTCGCGAGAATGCGGTCGTTGTTGATCATGAGTGGCGATGAGAGCACGTCGCGCAGCTGTCGCTCGACGCTGAACTCGCTGTCGCAGCGGTAGCCGGAGAGTCCGCAGACCCGCAGCGCGGTGAGCACGGTCGCGACGGCCAGCTCCGAGACTTCCACCTTCGTCAGGGTGATCTGCGACTGGAAGTCGAGCGCACCGAGCGCCTTCGGATCGTCCATCCTGCTCTCGTAGGCGCGCAGCGAGTTGGCGAGGACGCCGCGCAGTGTCCGCAGCTTCGACTGCGCCTGGGTGAGCTGCGGCGCTCCGGGAGGCGCCTGCCCGCCCGCCTGACGCGCAGCGTGGCGCACGAAAGCCTGGGCGCGCGCGGTGGCCCCGGCGGCGATGCCCGCCCAGACCGATCCCCACAGCAGGTGCGCGAACGGCACCATGGTCTGCGAATGAATGCCCGCGTAGGGCTCGGGCAGCACCTGGCCCGGTGATCCCGACGCCTTGAGGGTATAGCCCTCGCTGCAGGTACCGCGCATGCCGAGCGTGTTCCAACCCTGCAGGCGCGTGAGCGTGTAATCGTCTTTGAGGAACGCGATCAACACCTGGTCGGAGGAGTCGGCATCGGCGGCCCTGCGGGCAGTCGTCACGACACCATCCGCCTGGGAGCCGTAGGAGATGACGGTGGCCCGCCGCTCGAGATGAATGCGGCCATCGCGATGCTCGACCGCCGCCTCGCTCGAGCGGACGTCGCCCCCGCGTTGGCCTTCCGTCGTCGAGGAAGCCAACAGCAGCTGCTCGGCGCACAGACGCCGCAGCAGGCGCTCGATCGCTTCGCTCGCGCGCCCGTGGCGCACGAGGCAGGCGACTTTCACCTGATGCATCGCATAGATCATCGCCGTCGAGGAGCAGGCCTGGCCGAGTCTGTAGCAGACATCGGCAACCTGTTGTACGGATGCGCCTTCACCGCCGAGGCTGGATGGCACCAGGATCCCGAGGAGGCGCTGTGCCTTGACGGCCGCGAAAGTCTCCGCCGGAAATCGCGGCGCCGAGTCGACCTCGGCCGCATGGCGTGCAGCCACCGCGGCTACGGCCGCGGAGCGCTCGCTCAGAGTGGCTGCCGAAGAAGCGGAACCGGCGGCGATGGAATGTGCGACAGACGAATCGTTCACAAAAGCGGTCCCCGCTGGGTTCTAATTCTTTCCTGACGCTGGTATAGATAGGCTCCCCGGCCTGGCAACTATTAACGCATAAAAGCCGGGCTTGCCGCCAGTACCGGATCACATAACGCACCGAGAGAAATCATGCCGCTCGAAGTAGAGCATCGCGGCTCGCGCTCCCGCTCGCAGGGCCGCTCGCAGGGAGATGTCACGATCGGGCTGGTGAACAATATGCCCGACCCGGCGCTCGAGGCGACGGAGCTGCAGTTCGGGACGCTGCTCGCCGCTGCCGCGGATTCGCTCACGGTGCGCTTGCGCTTCTCGAGCCTGCCGCAGCTCGCGCGCGGTCCTGTCGCGCGGGCGCGGATCGACTCGGTTTACTGGGAGCTCGATGACCTGTTGTCGCAGCGCCCCGATGCGCTCATCGTGACAGGGACGGAGCCGCGCACATCCGTGCTCGAGGAAGAGCCCTACTGGGCGGCGCTGGTGCAGCTCATCGAATGGGCCGACACGCACACGGCAACGTCCATCTGGTCGTGTCTCGCGGCACATGCGTTGGCACAGGCGCTGGCAGGAGTGCGCCGGCGGCGCCTCGAGCAGAAGCGCTTCGGCGTATTCGAGCACCGCATCCATGCCGGCCATCCTCTGCTAGAAGGGTTGCAGGCGCCGCTGCTCACACCGCATTCGCGCTGGAATGAGCTGCCCGTCGATGCGCTCGCAGCGGCCGGCTTCAACGTGCTCAGCTTCTCGGATGAGACCGGTGCGGATCTGTTCGTGAGCGAGCGTCGCAGCTCCCTCGTGTGCTTCCAGGGCCACCCGGAATACGAGCCGGCGACCCTGCTCAAAGAGTACCGCCGCGACGTCGGCCGGTATCTGCGCGCGGAGCAGCCGGCATGGCCCACCCTGCCCCACGGCTACTTCGCTCCGCGGGCGCTCGGGCTCATCGACGCTTTCCATCGGCGCGCCGCGACGGCACGGGATGCGGGGCTGCTGACGGTGTTTCCGATGGCGGAGCTGATTGCCGGGCTCGAGGCGCGATGGCAGTCAGGGGCGCGGGCGATTTACCGTAATTGGCTGAAATATGTGGCAAATGCGAAGGAATGCACGCGCAAATCCGCGCTTGCCGGGGTATGATCGGTAGCAAACGAGCGTGGGCGCATGAGCATAATGAGTGAAGCGGTGTCTTCCCTGACTGCACGCGAGCGGCTCCTGGCGCTCGTACGCAAGGCCCTGGGCGCCCCCGGCGCCACGCGGCCGCTGGCCGTCGATGCCCGTCTCTCGGAGCTCGGCATCAGCTCGATCAAGATGGTGGGCCTCATGCTGGCGATCGAGGCCGAGTTCAACCTCACCATCGCGCAATCGGAAATCACGCCGGAGAACTTCGCCTCCATCGCCTCCATCGAGGCGATGCTCGAGCGGATCACCCCGGCAAGCTGAAGTCAGCGCGTCGCTTCGAGCGCTGCAACCAGCTCTTCGACATCGGCGATCGTGATCTCGCCGTGCGTGGCGCAGATCCGCACCACTTCACGCCCCTCGAGCTTGGCGACAGCCACCCAGGCACGTCCCGAGGCGAGCACCTTGCGCGCGATCTCGCGGATGGGCGGAAAGCCCGCGGGCGGCCGCACGCAGAGCACGGCCAGCCGCGAGTCGTTGGCAATGCTCCAACCTTTCGCCGCGAGGCGCTGCTTCGCGCAATCGATCACCTGTTGAGCCCGCTCCACGTGCGCAGCGTACCCCTCCCATCCCGCCGCGGCGAGTGACAGGAAGAGCCTGAGCCCCATGAAGCGACGCGACCACTGCACGGTGTTGAGATAGGGGTCGATGCTCGTGGCGCTCGAGGGCATGAACTCGGCGCCCACCCGGAACGCCTCGCTCAGGATCGCCGGCTCGCGCGTGATGAACATGCCGCAGCCCATGGTCGTTGCCAGCCACTTGTGCGCATCGATCGTCAGGGAATCGGCGAGCTCGATGCCCTCGAGCTCGCCGCGCAGACGCTCGGAGCAGAGCGCCGCGCCGCCCCAGGCCGCATCGACGTGGTACCAGATGTTGCATTCGCGCGCGACGCTCGCGCACGGCTCGAGAGGATCGACCATGCCGGCCCCGGTGGTGCCGGCCGTCGCGGAAATCAACACGGGCACGACACCCCGACGCCGGTCCTCGCGAATCTGCTCGGCGAGCGCGCGCACGTCCATGCAGCCGGTGCCATCGGTGGCGATCAGCTTGAGGGCGGCGCGGCCGATACCGGCCTGGTGCACGATCTTGTGCCAGGCGGGCTGGCACTCACGTGAGGTGTACATCGCGACCGGGCCGTCGAAAGCCCGCACGCCTTCATCGGCAAAGCGCGTGTCCGCGCGGGTCAGGGCGCAGATCAGAGCGGTATAGTTGGCTTCCGAGCCGCTCGTGGTGAAATGGCCGGCGGACTCCGCCGGCAGGCCCGCGCGCTGCGCGAGTGCGCGGATGACGTGCTGCTCGATGGCGACCGGCGCGGGCGAGGAGCCGGAGCTGGCGAGCTGTGGATTGAAGGCTCCCGAGATGCGGTCCGCGCATTGTGATGGAAAGTTGGACGGCGGATTGAACAGACCGAAGTAGCGCGGGTGCGTCATGTGCACCGTGCCGTGCTCGAGCGCGCCGATGGTCCAGTCGAGCAGCTCCTCGAGCGGCCGGGGCTGCGCGAAATCGAAGGTGGCGAGCTCGCGGCGCAGCTCCGTCATATCGATGTCCGGCACGACCGGCCCTTGGAGCACCCGTTGGGTCGCTGCCGCGAGCGCACGGGTCAGACGGTCGTCGATGTCTTCGCGGACCTGACTCCCGGGAAACAACGCCGCTACCGGCGGCGCGATGCGATCTGCCGTCATGTGCACTGCTCAGTCGGAGACCGCCGCACCGAGAGCCTGATCGAGATCGGCGAGGATGTCGTCGATGTGCTCGATGCCGATGCTCAGCCGCAGGGTTTCCGGACCGATGCCCGCGAGGCGCTGTTGCTCCGGTGACATCTGCCGGTGCGTGCTCGAGGCCGGATGACACGCGAGGGACTTCGCGTCCCCGAGGTTGACCAGGCGCTTGAACAGCTTCAGGGCATCATAGAAACGCGTCCCGGCGTCATAGCCGCCACGGACCGCGAAGGTCATCAGCGAGCACGTCCTGCCCTTCAGGTATTTCTGGACCAGCGGGTAGTAAGGACTGTCGGTAAAGCCGGCATAGCTGACGGATGCCACGCGCCGGTCGGCGCGCAGGAATTCCGCGACGCGCCGGGCATTCTCGACGTGGCGCTCCATACGCAGCGCCACTGTCTCGATTCCCTGCAGCAGAAGGAAGGCACTCAGGGGCGAGAGCACCGAGCCCATCGCGCGCTGGAAGACGCTGCGGCAGCGGCCGACATAGGCCGTGGGACCGTAGTGGTCGGTGTAGACCAGCCCGTGATAGGACTCGTCCGGCTGAGTCAGCATCGAAAAGCGCGCGGCATGGCGGGTCCAGGGGAACTTGCCGCTGTCGATGATGATGCCGCCCATGGTCGTGCCATGGCCGCCCAGGAACTTGGTGAGCGAGTGCACCACGACGTCAGCGCCGTAATCGATGGGCCGGACGAGAATCGGCGTCGGCACCGTGTTGTCGACGATGAGCGGTACTCCGGCACGATGGGCGACTTCCGCCAACGCCTCGATGTCGCAGACATTACCCGCCGGGTTGCCGACCGTCTCGCAGAAGACCGCGCGCGTGTTCTCGTCGATGAGGGCGGCGAGCGCTTCCGGCCGATCCGAGTCGGCGAACTTGGCGCCGATGCCGAGCTTCGGGAGGATGTGGCCGAGGAGCGTGTGAGTCGTGCCGTAAAGCTGCGGCACCGAGACGATGTTGCGCCCGGCCTCGGTCACCGCGAGCACGGAGTAGTGCAGCGCGGCCTGCCCGGAGCTCACGCAGAGGGCGGCCATGCCCCCCTCGAGCTGCGCCATCCGCTCCTCGAGCACGTCGGTGGTGGGATTGGCGATGCGCGAGTAGCGATATCCGTCCAACTCCAGGTTGAAGAGCGCCGCGCCGTGCTCGGCGCTGTCGAACGAGTAGGCGACGGTCTGATAAATGGGCACCGCCACCGCTTTCGTGGTCGGGTCACCGTCGAAGCCCCCGTGCAGGGCTATGGTCTCGGGTCGCATCGTTGCCTCAAGCTGTGTTACCGGCGTCAACAGTCAGGACGACGCCCGTGATATTGCGCGCCTTCTCGCCGAGAAGGTACTCGACCGCCGCGGCGATATCGTCCGGCTCCGCCATGCGGCGAAGCGCGCTGCGGCGGGCGATCTGCTCGCGCTCCTTGTCGTCCATGGCGTGGGTCATGGCCGTGTCGACGAATCCCGGCGCGACGGCATTGACCGTGATGCCGAGCTGGCCGACCTCCCGTGCCAGCGAGCGTGTGAAGCCTTCGAGCGAGGCCTTGGTGGCAGAGTAGGCGGAGAGCCCCTTGTAGCCGCTCGAGGCGACGATGCTCGAGATGTTGACGATGCGGCCCTGGCGCTCGGCCATCATGGCGCGCGCCACGTATTTCGTCAGCAGCAGCGGCGACAAGGTGTTCAGACGCACCAGCGCCTCGATGTCCGTATCCCGCATCATGGAGAGGAGTCCCGCGGTACCCAAGCCCGCGTTGTTGATGAGGCCGTAGAGCGGCCCCACCTCCCGGCGCAGCTCGCCCACGAGGCCGCCGATCGCGGCGAGGTCAGCGAGATCGAAGGCGCGGAAGCGCAGCTCTCCGGTCTGCGCCCCGCGTTGATCCGCGCCGGGCGCAGCGGCTGCCGCCAGGCGATCGATCTCGGCGCGCAGCTCTTTGGTCTCACTGCGCGCGAGCGCAATGACGCGGTAGCCGCACGCGGCCAGCCGCGAAGCGATGGCGAGTCCGAGGCCCCGACTCCCGCCGGTGACGAGCACGTTACGCACTTGGCCGCACCAGCTTTCCCGAAGCCGACATCTCGAGCGAGGGCACGAAGCGGATGAGCGCCGGCACCTTGTGCGCCGGCAGGGTAGTGCGACAGGCCTCGAGGATTTCCAGGCGGATGCGCTCATCCGCCCCGTTCTCGGTCGCCGCTGTGGCGCCATCCGCCAGGACGACATCTGCCGTGACTACGGCACCGGTGATGGGATTGCGCCGCGCTCTCACCAGCGACATGCGCACGCGCGGATGCGAGTTGATCACCGCCTCGACTTCTTCCGGATGCACCTTCAGGCCGCCGACGTTGATGATGCCGCCGCGGCGGCCGACGAAATGGTAGCGTCCATCGCGTAGCTCGATACGATCGCCCAGATCGACGAATCCGTCGGCATCCCGCAGAGACGGGGCGGCCGCGCCGAGGTACGCCGCCGCATTGCCGGGCGATTTGATCCTCAGCGTTCCGCGACTGACGTCGAGCTCGACGCCATGCTCGGATGTGCCGACCAGGCTCGCGGGAAATCCTGCGCGCCCGTCCCGCACCTCGAAACCGACACCGGCTTCCGTGGAGGCGAAGGCATGCGCCACCACTGCGCGTGGAAACGCCGTGCGCAGCGCATCGAGAATGCCCTGGTCGGCGATCTCACCGGAAAGGCGTACATAAGTCGGAGAGAAGCCCGCCGTGGCCCCGCTCATCAGTGCTTTGCGCCAATGCGAGGGCGTACCCGAGATGTGGGTGACGCCCGCTGTGGCCGCCCGCGCCAGGAACTGCGTCGTGTCCTCTTCCTTGCTCGAAAGCAGGAGGGACCCGGCGTAGAGCCCGCGAAGATAGATCTGCAGGCCGCCGTAGCGGCGGATGTCATAGAACGTGCTCCAGACCGGCGTCGCGGGCTGCTCCGGCGCCTGTCCTACCCGCGGGCGCCCTTCTGGCTGGGCACTCCGGCCAAGGACGTTGCTGAGGCTCGCGAGCGTGTGTGCCACCAGCTTCGGCGCACCAGTGGTTCCCGAGGTGAGAAGCACCCACTCCGTGTCCCACGCGCGCGGAGCATCACCCGGCGAAGGCCATCCGCCGCCGGCGGGCTTCAGCTCTGCCGCCACGGCGAATTCGAGTCCCACTCCCGCAGGCGGTTCGCTGCTCGAAGCGTCTCCCAGCCAGGCGTCCGCCTGCGCACTGCGCACGACATGGGGCAGATGCTCCGGTGACAGATCGGGAGTGCAAAGCACCATGCGTCGCGCAATGCCATCGAGCTCGAGGAGTGCCACTGCCGCGGTGAGCTGATCGCGTATCGCCACGATCACCGAGCGGCCGCGCAACGCCTCGAGACTGCCGCCGAAACACGAGCCCTGAGCGAGCGATGCCAGCGGTATCGTCCGCGCCGGATCGATCAGCGCGCCGCCGCGCGCCGCAGCGGCCTCGATCACCGCGTCCCGAAGAGCCATGGAATCAAGCCGCGCGGGCTTCGTACAGCTTGACGAAATCCCCGAAGGTGACGGGGAAACTCTCCGCCGTGTCGAACGGGTCGTACCCGAGCGTGTCCTCGAGGCGCGCCACGATGAGTGCGAAGCTCAGTGAGTCGAGTCCGCACTGCAGCAGCTTCAGGTCATCCGTGAGTGGCGCGAGCTGGCGCTGCTGCTCCCGGGCGACTTCCTGAAAGAGAGTGGTAATTGTGGATCTCACCGCCATGGTGCTGAGTACCTTGTGATGACTGAGCGTGCCCGAATGGCACGTCTTATGTTATGGATCGGTCGTGAGCGATGGACCTGAGCTCACAACCCCTCGAGAGAGTGTATACGCACCGCGACGGCTGCAGTAGCCGCAGCACTGCCCTCTTTGTGCGCAACGTCACGATGTTGGAACGTGCTGCGGCGTGGGCGCACCTCGAGGTCGCCGTGGGACGACATCGATTGACAAGGATGCTCATTCCGCCGCATCCAGGCGTCGGCAGCAAGAGACAGTCTAAAATAATAATAAAATCAGCGAGTTAGACCCCATCGAGAGACTTCGATCTCATCGCCGAGTCGTTGCCACCCGACAGGGCTATGTCCAATCGCCCCGTAACGCCTGCGTCAAGGACATTTTTCCCTTTGGAAACAACGACATGCCATTCTGGCACGTGAGCTGCATTTGCTGGTCCTGGTACTTGGCGGGAGGCCGGGTCGAACGAGACGGCAGCGGCACCGTGGACGGGTGCCTTGCCGAATGGAGGGTGGAGAAGAGTGACCATGATGATCGGAGGGGTCGGATCGCCGCGCATCGCGCAACTCGCGCTCGCGGCGCTCATGTGTACGGGCCTCTGCGCCTGCGGTCCGGATGACTCGAACAGCGCGGCAGCCGTCAGCGCGAATGGCCCGACGGGCGGTGGCTTGACCGCCGTCAGTGTCGGTGGTTCGGGAAGCGCGAGTGGCGGATCATCCCTGTCAGATCCGTCCGACAAATCGATTGCGCTGACCTGGAGCCGGCCCAGGCGCAACAGCGACGGCAGCTCTCTTACCGACCTCGCCGGCTACACCCTGCACTACGGCACCGCCTCGCAGGACTACACCGGCAGCATCGAGATCACCAGTCCGATGCAAACCTCCTATGTCATCAACGCCAGCACCTTTCCGCCCGGCACCTATTACTTCGCCATCTCCGCCTACAACACCGAGCAGGTCTCCAGCTCGCTTTCAGTCGAGGTCAGCGTCGCGCTCGACTGATGGCTCAGGGGGTGGGGGTCCCACCGTAGCCCGGTGACACGCCCGGCTCCACGCCCGGCTCCATGTCCGCCGAATGCGGCCGGTAGCCGATCATGATGAAAACCCGGTTCTCGTCATAGACGGAAGTGCTCAGAAACGGCGTCCCCGGCGCGCCGGAGCTGCGGCGGAATGAGTGGTCGTACCTGGCATAGAGCATCACCCAGCGCGCGGCTCGATACGTGAGCCCGGCGCCCACGGTGCCGATCTTGTCCGTGAAGCCCTCGTTCAGGTAGCGGTATTGATCCACCGAGCCGGTGAGATTCGCCGACAGCTCGGGCGTCATCGCTCTCTCGAGCCTGAGTGCGAGACCCGCGCGAGTGGCATCGTAGATGGTCTGACGGTCGTGGATATCACGCTCCCAGTTGCCGGCAAGTCCCACTGTCGTTCGCAGCCGCCTGAAGCGCCAGCCGGCCGACCCGTAGGTGCGCAGGTAATTGGCGGTAGTCTGCGTAACCGGGGCCACGGTGATGCCTCCGGCCGGACCGGCTTCCAAGCTGCTGAAGCTGCGCGAGGCGTCGCTGTACTCCCTCCCTCCGGAAAGGGTCACATCGGAATACGGAGACAGCCGGCGTGTCACCAGCAGGCGCACCAGCGGGCTCGTCTTCCATGACTCGGCGTCGTTCGCCTGGGTCGCCCCAAGCTGCGCATCGATCGAAGTCCTTGCGCCCAGTAGGACATAGCGGCCGTACGCCGCCCGCCGGTCGTAGTTCGTGTTGACCAGCGTATTGTCGAAGCGCAGCTGCTCGCCCTGAATGGCGACCGACAGGCGCGAAAGCGGCGAGAGCTGACGACCGAATTCGGCGGAGCCCAGGAGATCGTGGCCGTCGAAAGGGCTCTTTTGATAAGTGGTGCGCGAGTAACGGGCGCCGACGTCTACGAAGGTCGAATAGCTCGGGCGCAGCGTGAGGTCCGGCCCTGTGGAGAGGATGTTGATCCGCTGCACATTGACCGGAGTGATGGGCGCGAACGGGTCCGTCTGCGCCTCGCCGAAATCATCGGCAACCACCCACTTCAGCCGATCGGACCAGAGCTTCGCGGTCGCAAGCCCATCGAATCTGCCGAGGACCTGATTGCTGAAGGCGCCCTGCAGGAAATAGATGTCCGTGAAGGCGCCGAGCGCCGCAGCATCGAGGCGCGAGCCGGTGCGCTTGAGGTCGAAATCGAGGTTCGCCGCGGCCAGGGTTTGCGACTTGGGGTTGGTCGAGGAGAGCTTGACGTTGTCGGTTTCGCCGATCCCGGCGGCGATCCCGTAGTAAGCGAACTCGGGAGGACCCTCGCCGAGGCGGCCGGAAGTCTCCCCGGGCACTGCCGCGGCGGGCAGCACGGCTCCCGTGCTGCCGACACCCTGCACCGGCTGCACCGGAGGCGGAGCGGCGGTGTTGTCCTGGGGCGATGCGGCCTGTCCGAGCGCCAGCGCAGGTGCCAGCGCCGACGCCAGGACGAGGGCCTTGAGGCGGATTCGAGCCTTACGGCTTCGCGCCGTAGCCGGAATAGCCGTAATGAGCGTAGTAGCCGTCTCCGCGGGAGGCGTGAGCATCATTGAGTACCAGGCCGTGCAGTTTGGTTTTATCGAGGAGGGCAATGGCATCGAGCAGCGCCTGGCGGGGAGTGCTGCCCGCTCGGGTGACGATGAGGAACTGTCCCGGAATCTGCTTGAGGGCCCGGGCTTCGCTCGAGGCGAGAAGCGGGGCGCAGTCGAACAGAACCAGCCGCCGCGGATGACGCGCCGTGAGCCGTGTGGCGATCTGGCCCATGCGCGCGCTGGCGACGAGCTCTGCCACCCCCTCGACAGAGTTGCCGGCCGGCAGAATCTCGAATCCCCTGATATCGGTGCCGACCACGAGGGATTCGACATCTGCCGCCTCGTCCGCGAGGGCATCGAGCAGGCCCGGTGTGCCCTGCAACCCGAAGGTGCGACTCAAGTGTCCTTTCGGGAGGTCTGCATCCACGAGGAGCACGGACACGTCACGCTCCCGTGCCACGCTGAGCGCTAGGTTGAGAGCCGTGAAAGTCTTGCCTTCGCCCGGCAGGGCGCTCGTGATGAGAACGAGCCTCGACTGTGCGCCAGCGTCCGCGGCGAGCATCGCCTGGACGAGCGGGCGCTTGATCTCGCGGTAGTAGTCCGCAAACCTGCGCTCCAGGCCCGCCTCGGGTATCTCTCCCTGGGCGCGCAGCAGATTGAAGTCGATCGAGATCCGCCGCTGTGGCGGCAGGATCGCCCGCTGGCCGGCATCACCGGGCACTTCGATAGGCGGCGCCTGCAGAGTCGGGGCGGCACTGCCGGCGGGCGCGGTGGGCGCCCTCCTTACTTTTTCGAGTGCGTTCTCGATGATGCTCATGCGTTCACCACTGGCATCCCGGTCAATCTGACTCCGAGGTAACTGAGCACCACCACCACCACGAATCCGACGATCAGACACGCCACGGCGATGGAAAACAACTTGATCTGCGCGCGGGCGGTCAGTGCGGCGCGCGTTGGAAACGCGCCACCGACGACTGCCAGCACGGGGATGCCGGTCAGTCGCCGCAACGCGGTCGGCGAGCCGATGACCGGATGCAGCTGGTTGAGAGCGTAGGCGAGCGCGCCGCCCACCGCCAACGCGGCGATCAGCACGATCGAGAGGAGCAGACCCCGCGGTGGGAACACCGGCGCGTAGCTCACGACCGGCGGCTGTACCATCGCGAAGCGCACCGCCCCTGCGGTACCGGCCCGCTCGCCGAGCCTGGCCTTATCGTAGTTAGAGAGCAGCGCCGTGTACTGTTTCTTGTTGATGTCGTAGTCGCGGCTCAGCTGCGCGAACTCCGCCTCGAGCTGCGGCGTGGTGTTGAGAAGGTGCTCGAGCTCCTTGGCCCTCTGTTGGTGCTGGCCCAGCTCTGCCCGCAACGCCGCGATGCTGACGTCGGCCTTGTTCAGTGCCACCTGGATGCTCTGGTAGACCGGACTGTTGCTCACGCCGCTGAGCGCCGCGGCATCGGCGTCCCCTCGCCGCAGCGCGGCGATCTCCTCGGTGCGCCTGCGCTGCAGCGCCGCGAGGTTCTGCTTCGCGGCGATGACGTCGGGATACTTGTCGGTGTATTTCAGCAGCAGCTCGTTGAGATGCGCCTGGACCTGCTGGATCTGCGACAGCGTGTCTCCCGAGACCACGGCCCCGTTCGGTCCCATCACCGTCGCGGGTGCCGAGGAGATCGCCACGTCGCCATGGAGCTGGCGCTCGAGCGCCCCGCGCTGCGTCTCCGCGACGGCGAGCTGGGAGTTGAGGTCCTCGATGGCCTGTGTCTCGTGCTGCAGCTGATCGAACAAGCCGCCATTCTGCTTGTTGCCGGTATCGGTGGTGATCACCCCGAGATGCTGCGACTTGAAGGCCGCGAGCCGATCCTCGGCCGCCTGGAGCCGCTTCTCGTAGTCGGCGATCTGCGATTTCAGGAACTGCTGCGCGCGCTCCGCGCCCCGCTGGTTGCCCCCCAGCGTCTCGTTGATGAGGGTGTCGACCAGCATCCGCTCGACCTTCAGGGCGCGCGCACGGTTGGCATCCTGGAAGGTGATGCCATACATGGTACTGCCCACGCTCGGACGGCCGCCCGGGCTGGGTGTGCCGCCCTGATCGGGTGTCACCGCCACGGTGAGGTCGATACGCGCCCGCAACCCATCGAGCACCCCCTCCAGGTCATTGGGTGCGAGGCCGCTCGCCGGGATGATGCCGGCCAGCTTCCCCAATTGAGTGAGCTGCGGATCGGCGAGCAGCGCCTGGCGGACGAAGTTCAGCTGCGCGTTGACGTCCTGATTCGTCGCCAGCCCCTCGAGGAGCGGCCCGAGCGCCGTTCGGGTATCCACCAACACCTGGGCCTGGGCCTCGTAGCGATCCGGCATGCCGAAGATGACGAGCCAGCCGGCGACCGCCACGCCCGCGGCCGCCAGCAGCGCCATCCAGCGGTAGCGCCAGGCGCCCCGCAGCTCGTCACGCACTGATTCCAGCTTCGTCATCATGGCGATCAGAACCTGCTCTCGGGCACGACCAGTACGTCTCCCGGCTTGAGGGCCACGTTCTGTGACATGTCACCGCTGTTGACCAGCGCACCGAGGCGCACCGGGATTTCCTGCTGAGACCCGCCGGCCATGCGGATGATCCGCGCCCGATTGCCCGCGGCGTATTCGGTCAAGCCACCGACGGCCAGCACTGCATCCAGCACCGTCATTCCCTGGTGGTAGGCGATCGCCTCCGGCGTCTTGACCTGGCCTATCACCTTGACCTGGCTGAAGAGACTGGCCGGCTTGGTCACGATGACGTTGACATGGGGCGAGCGCACGTACTCGGAGAGCTTAACCTCGATGTCGTGGGCAAGCTGGCTCGGCGTCTTGCCGACAGCCACCATGTCCTCATCCAGAGGCGTTGAGATCTTGCCGTCGGGGCGCACCGGCACGGTGACGCTGAGATCCTTGTTCTGCCAGACGAAGACCTGGAGCTCGTCCCCGGGACCGATGATGTAGTTGGGAACCGTCGCAGGGGCCTGCGCTGCCGCCACGGACAACCATAAGAGGGTACCGAGAAGGGCCCCCCATACGCCTATCGCGAAGTTCTTCTGCTTCATGTCGACTTCTATTTCAATGTCGAGTGCCACTATCTCGAGCAGTTCCGCCCGAGGCTGAGGTGGGCTGAACGGCGCGCGTGGAGCGAAGTTCCCCGGGGGGCCAGCATCTGCATCTACTATTGGCGCAGCCGTATGTGGCCATCCTACCACGAGCAAGCCGCGCTCGGCGGTGGGCTTTTTTGAGAGCGCGTCACCGGTTTTGACACCGGCCGCCGGGGGTCATCGTCCTGACACGATCGTGTGGCAAGATTCTGTCACATCGGATCAACAGCGGATCCCTATTTTTCAGTGCAATTAGAAATTGTGCACTATGTCTCAAACTCCCGACACCCGAGCGGAGAACCTCGGCACTCCTTCGGACACTTACTTTAGGTTATGATACGCGCCGGTGCACGGAGGCTTGGGGCATCGTGGCGGAAAACGAACAACCGCGGTCCTCGAAAAGGCACCTGGGAGAGACCTAGGGAGTCGAATCCCCATCCGACGACACCCGACCCGTGACAGCGGGTCGAGTGTTCGAGAACAGGCACGAGAGTTGCACATAAGCGTGACTGTACGGCGGCCATAGCACTCGTCTGTGAGGGTGTAGCCGCTGGGTTCAGACGTGACGCAATGACTTCCCGCCTTGGGCACCGTACCTGCGCGTCCCGGATGTAGTAACGACAACTCGAACGGCTTCAGACGGCCGCGGGCCGCAAGGTGAAGGGCATCATGTCGACGGTTTCGGAATCGTTCGCGCACCGCCGAGTACGGCTCGGGAATGTGGAGCCGGCACTGGTCGCGCTGCTGAAGCAGCTCGATCCCATCATCGTCGTCCTGTCTCTGTTCGGCTGCGAGCTCGCCTACGGCGATCGACTGTCGCCTGCCTTCGCGGCACTGGCGATCCTCATTTTCATCGTCTGCAGCCGGTTCTTCGGGCGCGCGGGAGCCTCGGAAGAGCCTACCTTCGTACAGTGGGATTTCCGCAAGAGTTACACGCGCGTGCTCGTGCAGTGGGGGGCCGTTATCGGCCTGCTCCTGCTGGCCGCATACGCCTTCGAGGTACCCGACTGGTTCAAGCGGAACGTGTTCCTGACCTGGTTCATCGTCACCCCCATCGGTCTGACAGCGACCCATGCCCTGCGTCATCGCATCCGATGGCTTGCCGCCCACGGGAGCGATGCACCCCGCTATATCATCATCGGCGTCAACGAAGTTGGTGTGGAGCTGGCCCGCCGCCTGCCACAGGCCGGATTTCTGGGTTATTTCGACTTCCGCAGCATCGATCGGGTGGCCAAGGTCCTCGACCTCGACAAGCTCGCCGGGCACTGCAAGGACGTTGCCAACTACGTGCGCAAGCAGAGCGTCAAGGTGGTCTACATCGCCCTGCCGCTCGCCAACGTGCCGCGCATGAGCGAGCTCGTCAACGCGCTGCGTGATACGACCGCATCGGTGTACTTCGTGCCGGACGCGTTCGCGTTCGATCTGATCCAGGGGCGGCTGTGCGAGATCAACGGCATGCCCGCCCTTTCGGTGTGCGAGACTCCGCTCCATGGCATGCCCGCGGTCTGCAAGCGGGCGATGGATGTCGTGCTCGCGGGAGTGGGCCTGGTCCTTCTCTCGCCGTTCCTCTTCCTCATCGCTGCCGCCGTCAGGCTCACCTCGCGGGGGCCGGCCCTCTTTCGCCAGCGGCGGTATGGCCTGGATGGCGAGGAGATCCAGGTCTACAAATTCCGCTCCATGAGAGTCTGCGAGGACGGCCCGGTCGTGACCCAGGCGCGCAAGGGCGATTCCCGCGTGACCCGGGTTGGCGCATTCCTGCGCAGGACCTCGCTGGATGAGCTGCCGCAGCTGCTCAACGTGCTGCAGGGAAAGATGAGCCTGGTAGGGCCGCGCCCGCATGCCATCGCCCACAATGAGCTCTACCGTAAGCTCATCAATGGGTACATGATCCGGCACAAGGTGCGTCCGGGCATCACGGGCCTGGCACAGGTCAATGGGTTGCGGGGCGAGACGGAGACCCTGGAGAAGATGTCGGAGCGGGTGCGCTACGATCTCGACTATCTGCGGCACTGGTCACCCTGGCTCGACATCAAGATTCTCGTGAGGACGATAGGGGTGGTCCTCCGCGACCGCCGCAACGTTTATTAAAAGCGCTGGATCCGGGCATCCTGCCTCTTTGATGGCGCTGGATCCGGGCATCCTGCCCGGCCCAGCGCTGCTTCGAGCAAAAAGCGTGGTTTTTGCTCGAAGCTCCGCCACCTACGGCGGCGGGGCACATCCCTGTGCCTGAGTGCCGTGCTATTTCGCTTGGTCACTCGGGGTCGACCGCAGATCGATGACAGTTATTGACGGGAAGAAAGCGTGGGTACGGGCACTCGAGCGCACCGCGCCAATAGAGCGTAACCCGCACAGAACGCTGCCGGTAGTCATCGAGGCGCTCGCCGGGCGCTACGGCTCCGCGCCTGCCCTTGCCTCGCCCGAAGCCACCCTCACCTACGAGACGCTCGCGCAGACCGCAAACCGGTATGCCCGCTGGGCGCTGGCCGAGGGTCTCGCGCCGGGCGACGTCGTCTGCCTGCTGCTCGAGAACTGCCCGGACTACCTGGCGGTCTGGCTCGGCCTCACTCGGGTGGGCGTCACGGTGGCCCTCCTCAATACGCATCTCACGGGTGAGCCGCTGCGGCACTCGATGCGCATCGTCGCCCCGCGGCGGGTCATCGCGGGCATCTCCCTCGCTGAGCGGTTGCACGAGGGACCCGCTCCGATCACCGAGAGCGTGTCCTGCTGGGCTCATGGGGGCGATGGCGCGCGTCTGCGGCGCGTGGACCGGGCGCTCGAAGGACTCTCCGCCGAGCCCCTGACCGATGCGGACGCCCCGGCGCCGTCACTCTCGGACCGGGCGCTCTACATTTATACCTCCGGAACGACGGGACTCCCCAAAGCTGCGGCCGTCAGCCATCACCGGCTGATGCAGTGGAGCCATTGGTTCGCCGGGCTGATGGGCATCACGCCGGCCGATCGCCTGTATGACTGCCTGCCGATGTATCACAGCGTGGGTGGGGTGGTCGCGACGTGCGCGACCCTGGTCGGGGGCGGCGCCGTGGTGGTGCGGGAGCGGTTCTCGGCCAGCCGGTTCTGGCAGGACGTCCGGGAGGAGCGCTGCACCATCTTCCAGTACATCGGCGAGCTCTGCCGTTACCTCACGGCCAGTCCCGCAGGGCCGGGCGATGAGGCCGTCCACAGCCTGCGGCTCGCCTGCGGCAATGGCCTGAGGGGCGAGGTGTGGAAGGAGTTTCAGAGCCGCTTTCGCATTCCGCAGATCCTCGAGTATTACGCCGCGACCGAAGGCACCTTTTCCCTTTACAACTGCGAGGGCCGGGTGGGCTCGATCGGGCGGATTCCGCCATTCCTCTCGCATCGCTACCCGGTGGCGCTCGTGCGCAGTGATCCTGCCTCCGGAGCTCCGGTGCGCGACACCGAGGGGCGCTGCATACCGTGCCAGCCGGGAGAGCCGGGCGAGGCCATTGGGCAGATCGCCCTCGCTGCGGGCAGCCCCGGTGCGCGTTTCGAGGGCTATGCCGACGCGGAGGCCACTCGCCGCAAGGTATTGCGCGATGTCTTTCAGTTTGGGGATGCCTGGTACCGGACCGGTGACCTGATGAGCCGCGACGCCCACGGGTTCTACTACTTCGTCGATCGGATCGGCGACACCTTCCGCTGGAAAGGCGAGAACGTCTCGACCACCGAGGTCGCCGCCATGCTCGCGGGCTGCCGCGGCATCACCGACGTGGCGGTGTATGGAGTGGCCGTGCCCGGAACCGAGGGCCGGGCCGGGATGGCCGCGCTGGTCGTCGGCCCGGAGTTCGAGCTCACGGCCTTTCGGCGTGAGCTGGCCGGCAAGCTCCCGGATTACGCCCGTCCGGTGTTTCTGCGGATCGTGTCCACACTCGAGGTCACCGGCACGTTCAAGCTCCGCAAGCAGGAGCTCGCCGAGCAGGGGTACGACCCCGCTCGGACCGACGACCCGATCTACTTCGATGCCGCCAAAGAGGGCCGGTACGAGAGGCTCGATCCACCGCTCCACCGGCGGATCATTGGAGGGGGCGAGCGGCTCTAGCAGCCCGACGGCGGAAGTCCGGATCTTTGACAAACTTCACAGTTTTCGGCCGCAGAAAGTGGTCTATAATGTCGCCGTTACGCGACGACCACTTGAAGAATAATCCCTCCCCCGGGGACGACCATGAATTACAAAAGAGAGGCGGAGGCTCTGAGTCATCCGCCCGAGCATCCTCCCCGACCAACGCCCTTCCCAGCCAACGCCTCGCAGCGCATGATCCCGCGCAGAGCCACCGGCTGGGATCCGTATGAAGTCTGGCGAACACGCGTCAAGAAGCGCCCCGACCACGAAGCCGAGGCCTTGGGCAAGGTCGGATAACCGCAGGAGGTGTCCGGATGGGCGATGATCGGGAGGGTCACGCTCGCCGGTATCGCAGCGCTCTCGGCGCATTCGCCACTGGGGTCACCATCGTGACGACCCGGGACGCGGAAGGCCGTGACATCGGCCTGACAGCCAACAGTTTCAACTCCGTCTCTCTCGACCCGCCCATGGTCCTCTGGAGCCTCGCCAAGAACGCCCGGAGTCTGCCGGCGTTCCTCGCCGCGCCGCATTTCGCCGTGCACGTGCTCGCCGCTGACCAGGAGGAGCTGTCGCTGCGGTTCGCCACACGCGGCTCGGAAAAGTTCGCCGGCCTCGACATCGAGCGCGGCGCCTCGCAGGTGCCGCTGCTGCGCGGCTGCTCGGCGCGCTTCCAATGCCACACCGCTTTCCGGCACGAGGGCGGCGATCACGTCATTTTCGTGGGCGCGGTGGAGGCATTCGATCACTCCGACCGCCCGCCGCTCGTCTTTCACGGCGGGCGCTACGCGCTCGCCGTGCAGAAAGAGCCTGCGGCGCAGCCGCCGCAGGACGGTGCCGAGCCCGACAGCAGCTTCAGCCAGGACTTTCTCATCTATCTCCTCGGGCGCGCGCGGTTCCAACTCTTCCTGACACTGCGGCGGGACCTCGAGCAACACGGGCTGAGCGAGGTGCAGTGGTTCGTGCTCAGCATCCTGGGCGTATCCGACGACCGCACCGTCGCGGAGCTCGACCGCCTGCTCTGGTACACCGGCCATCGCGTGACGTACGAGCTGATCGCGAGTCTCACGGCGACCGGATTTGCGGACTTGCGCGGAGGCTACGACCCTCACGCCAGGGTAACGCTGACCGACGACGGCCGGCGCGCCGTCATCGAGCTGGTTGCGGCGGCCAAGGCGGCCGAAGACCACGCGGAGCGCAACCTCGGCACGGCCGAGGTGCGGATCCTGAAGCGGGCGCTGCGCACGATCATCCGCGAGACCGACCCCGGAATGCCGCCGGTGCTGGTCCCAACCTATCCAGAGTGACCGCGCCCTTGCCTCTGACACCCACGTCCGCGCAATTCCAACGTCAGCTCGCCGAGCTGGAAGGCATCGCGCGCGAGATCGCAGCACCCAACGCCGCTGACGTCGACGCCCGCTCCAGGTTTCCCCAGGAGACCCTCGAGGCGCTGCGGAAGGCCCGCCTGCTCGCCGCGCCGGTACCGAAGGATTGCGGCGGTCTCGGCTGCGGCATCGTCGAGCTCGCCGAGCTCTGCTCGAGCCTCGCCAAGGCGTGCGGCTCGAGCGCCATGGTGCTCGCCATGCACTACGTGCAGGTGGCCTGCCTCGTACGGCACGCCGGCGATGAGGGATTCTTTCGCGCGTATCTCACCGAGCTCGCCGAGCGGCAGCACCTGCTCGCCTCCATGACTTCGGAGAACGGGACCTTCGGGGAGATGCGCACCAGCCTCTGCGCCGTGCGGCGCGAGAGCGGCCGGTTCTCTCTCGAGAAGGACGCTACTACCGGCTCTTATTGCGCACAGGCGGATGGCATCCTCGTGACGGCGCGCCGCGCTCCCGATGCAGCGGGCACCGATCAGGTTCTGGCGCTGGTCAACCGCGGTGACCGGCAGCTCACCCAGACCGGCACATGGGATGCGATGGGGATGCGAGGCACGTGCAGCCCGGGCTTCCGGCTGCAGGCCCAGGCACCCGAGGAGCAGATCGTCCCCGTGCCCTTCGCCGACATCGCGGCCCAGACCATGGTCCCCTACTCGCACGTCCTCTGGTCGAGCCTCTGGTGGGGAATCGCGGCGGATGCGGTCGCGCGCGCCGCGGATCTGGTCCGCGGCAGCGCGCGCCACAATCCGGGCGCCGTGCCACCGAATGCCGTTCCTCTCGCCCAGGTCTCCGCCGATCTGCAGTCGCTGCGTCACAACTGGCTCGCGGTCGCGGCCGCCCTCGATGGCCTCGAAGTGCAGGGCGCCGCCGGCCGCCGGGAGCTCAACTCGATAGGCTGGGCGCTGAAGCTCGACCATCTGAAGATGGCCGCGTCGGAAGCGGCGCCGCGCATCGTCCACCAGGCGCTGCAGGTGACCGGCATCCTCGGCTACAAGAACGACACGCGCTACAGCCTCGGCAGACATTACCGCGACGTGTTGTCCGCCTCACTCATGATCTCTAATGCGCGCATCGCCTCGAAGAACGCCTCCATGCTGCTCGTCTTCAAGGAAAACTGATCCAACAGTTGGGATCCGGCCCGGCGGTCGCGCGGGCCTTCAGCGGCCGCCCTTGCCCATGCAGACGATCTCCGCCGTCTGCAGGAGAATCGTCAGGTCGAACAGCAGGGAGTTGTTCTTGACGTAGTAGAGGTCGTACTGGAGTTTCTCGAGCGAGTCCTGCTCCGAAGAGCCGTAGGGGTAACAGATCTGCGCCCAACCGGTGATGCCGGGTTTCACGCAGTGCCGCTCGACGTAGTAGGGGATGTGCTCGGAAAGCTCCGCCACGAACTGCGGCCGCTCCGGACGCGGTCCGACCAGACTCATCTGTCCGCGCATGACGTTGAACAGCTGCGGCACCTCATCGAGTCGGGTCTTCCTGATGAAAGCGCCCACGCGCGTGACCCGCGGATCGCTCTTCTGCGCCCATCGCGCCTTGCCGTCGCCCTCGGCGTCGATGCGCATGCTGCGGAACTTGATCACGTCGAACAGGCGTCCGCCCAGGCCCACGCGGCGCTGGCGATAGAGGACCGGAGCCCGCCAGCCCTCCTCGAGCTTGATCATGACTGCAACCAACAGCATGAGCGGCAGCGCGAGGAGCATGGCGGCCACGCTCACGGTCAGGTCGAGGATCCTCGAGGTGACGAGCCGCAGGGGATCGCGTCGGAATCCCTGGCCGAAGATGAGCCAGCTCGGGTTGAGAACGTCGATGCGTACACGCCCGGTCTCGCGCTCGAGGAATGTCAGCAGCTCCGTCACTTCGACACCGGCGAGGCGACACTTCAAGAGCTCGGCGATCGGAAAGCCGCTGCGCCGGTCGTCCATGGCGACGACCACCTCGACGACGCCGAGCTTCTCGCAAAGACTCACCAGGCTCCCGCCCGGGTCGAGGACCCTGTCGAGAGCGACGGCCCGCTCCGTCCTGTGGGCCGGGACGAAGCCAACTACGATGAAGCCGCGCCGATCCGCGCGGCGGCGAAGTCCGCCGATGGCGGCTGCCGAGGCTCCGGCCCCGTAAACGAGCACCCGGCGCTTGAAGAGATTCTCATCGACCACGTGCGAGAAGATCACGCGCGAGACGGTGACTCCGCACAACCCGCCGATCGCCGCCAGCGCCTCCAGTCCGCGCCCCATCCAGAGCACCGGCACCAGATAGAACAGCGTGGCCGTGATGATGAAGCCGACGAACAGGGCCAGCGCCACCCGGGCCGCCATGCCTGCAAGCCGTGCCCGCTGGCGCAGGCTGTAGAGGCCGAAAGCGAGAAAGCAGACCATCATGACGGCGCTGAAGAGCAGTGCCCGCGGCCAGACCGCGCCCTGCAGCTCCCCAAGGTCCGCAACCGCCAGCGGACTCGCGCCGAAGCGGGCCATCACCGCGCCGTAGACGGCGGCAAAGAAAACCGTGGCCTCGATCGCCGACAGCACTGCCATCGAGACGGGGACGTGGTGTCCGAGCATGCGGATTCGCATACGCTCAGTTGCTCAGTCGAGCAGGCATTCCTGCCCGGGCGCTCAGCCCTGTCTTTTTGCCGGGATCCGCTCGACCCGGCACGTACGATGGTGCCATTGTTGTTGATCCCCGTGGCCGTACTGTCGCACGACCCCGACCTTCGGGGCAAGCACGGCGCCCGGAACCATTCGACATATTGGAAGGAATCATTGAGCCTCACGCCGGGAATCGCCGAATCCGCTGCAATCCCGCGTGCTTTTACCTTCCTTTTGTTATCCTATCGAGCGGGTACCGGGCCATAAAGATTGCACGACGATTACACACCCGCGCTGCCGGGTGCATTCGTAGAAATACTGACCCCGCCCTACCCGACGGACAGCCTCAACCCAAGGTCGATCTCCGCCCGTGAGCGAGACAGTGTGGCGGGGCATGCGGCGATCCATCTGTGCACGGCCATGAGAACAAGATGACTGTCAGCAAGCCTCGATCGGTCTTTCTATTGGCCAACTATTTTTCCGGGGCCACTCTGTTGACCATCCTGCTGTCGGGCCACCCGGAGATCGTCAGCAACGGGGAGGCGATGTACTTCGACGACACGGACGAGGACCGTTACGAATGCACCTGCGGCAGATTCATCGATGAGTGTGAGTTCTACGGCGCCGCCGCGGCCCACATGCGCCGGTCCGACGGCTCGGGCTGGGATCGGCAGCTCTTCGTACATGCGCCGAGATTTTCCCGCAACCGCATTCTGCGCTCGTTTCTCGGCTCCTGGAGGTACGAGAGCGCCCTGCGGGATCGCTTCATCACCGCGCTTCCCGGCTACCGCCGCACCCGGGACCGATTCATGGCAGCTCAGCTCGAGTTCTTTGCCCATGCGAGGAGGATCTCGGGCGCTTCCATCTACCTCGATGGCACGAAATCGGTCCGCCGCGCCCAACTCTTCGCGCGCGACGGCCGCACCGACATGAAAGTGCTGCATCTGATCCGTGACGGCAGAGGATTCAGCAGCTCCGACCTCAAGAACACACCCAACCAGACCCTGACTGCCTCGGTGAAGGAGTGGCTGGGCTACATCGCGCAGGTGGACCGGTTCACGCAGGCTTTTCCCTCCGTGCCGGTTCTCATCGTGCGCTACGAAGACCTGTGCCGCGCCACCGAGAAGACCCTGCGCACCATCTACGAGTTCATCGGGGTTCCCTACCAGCCGGCCGGAGCGGGCATCATGGACGGCGCCCACATACTCGGTAACAGGATGCGCAAGGGGTTCAGCGGCGCGATCGTCGAAGATACCTCCTGGAAGGAGAAGCTCGATCCCGGCACTCAAGCGCTGCTGACCTCACGGACGAAACGCCAACTCGAGCGCTTCGGATACATCTGATCCATACGACGAGCACGCACCCCGTGAGCAGAAAGACGATTCACCTCATCGCCGCCGCGCGCCCGAACTTCATGAAAGTGGCGCCGCTCCATCATGCGCTCTCGAGCGAGGACTGGTGCACTGCACGGATCGTGCACACCGGCCAACACTACGACGCCAACATGTCGGACTCGTTCTTTCGGGACTTGCGCCTGCCGGAGCCCGCGCATCACCTGGAAGTCGGCAGCGGTACGCATGCAGAGCAGACCGGACGCACAATGATCGCCTATGAGGCGGTGTGCATGCGGGAGCCGCCGGATGCGATCGTGGTCGTCGGCGACGTCAATGCTACCGCGGCTTGCGCGATGGTCGGCACCAAGCTGTGGATTCCCGTCATCCACCTGGAGGCGGGGCTGCGCAGCAGGGACCGGCGCATGCCCGAGGAGATCAATCGACTCGTCACCGATGCGGTGGCGGATCTCCTGTGGACGCCCTCCCGGGACGCGAATGACAATCTGCGCGCCGAAGGCATCCCGGAGCACAAGATCGAATGTATCGGCAACATCATGCTCGACTCGTTCGAGATGTTGCGGGAGAAGATCGAGCTGGCGGACACGGGCGCGCGGCTCGGCCTCGACGGTCCCTATGCCGTTGCCACGCTCCACAGGCCCTCCAACGTCGATGACCGGGATACGCTGGCACGTCTCGTGGCCGCGCTGGAGGAAGTTGCCCGGCAGATGCGCGTGGTCTTCGCCATCCACCCGCGAACGCGAAGGCGGCTCGAGAATTTCGATCTGCTGCCGGCGATCACCCACAATCCGGCGATCGTCCCGACCGAGCCTCTAGGCTATATCGAGTTCATGAGCCTCATCCGCCGCTGCACCCTGGCCATCACCGATTCAGGGGGCGTGCAGGAAGAGACGACCTACCTCGGAATCCCTTGCGCCACCCTCAGGGAGAACACCGAGCGTCCGATCACCGTCACCGAGGGGACCAACCGGCTGCTGCGGCCAGAGGGGCTTGCCGAGGCGGCGCGGGATGCGCTCACCGGCAGATGGCGAGGCGGCCGTCGCCCGGAGCTCTGGGACGGCCAGGCGGCATCCCGCGCCGTGCTCAGCCTTCGCGAGCACCTTGCCTGAAGGGCTCGCCGCGCTCAGCGCGGCGATGCGAGGCCCGGCACCGGTGTGGCAGCGCGCCACAGCGGTTCGCGCATCAGCTCGAAGCCGAACTGATGCGGCGTCGCATACCATTCGGCGATGCCGATCCGGGCAAGCTGAAAAGGATCGGTGACCGGCGGATTCGCGCAGCCGTGGCAGGCGACACAGCAGGTGAATCCCGCCTCGCGCACCAGCTCGAGCGCGGCCGGCGAGATGTTGTCGACTCCACCGAATGGATAAGCGAAAAGACTGACATCCCCGCCGACTTCCCGCTCGAGCCTCTGCCGGCACGTTCGCAGCTCGGCGCGAACGGTATCGGGATCGGACGCGGCCAGATCGATGTGCGTGTCCGTATGCGCCCCGATCTCGAACCCCTGAGCCTTCAGGGAGCGCACCTGATCCCAGCTCATCCAGGCAGGCTTGGGCACGAGAGTACTGTCCCACGGCGCCGTGATGCCTGAGCCGATGAATCCGGTCGTCACGAAGAAAGTCGCCGGGAGTCCGAGCCTGCGCAGAATGGGCGCGGCCACTTCGTGGTTGTCACGGTAGCCGTCGTCGAACGTGATCGACAGCGTGCCGCCCATGTCCTTGCCGGCCTGACACGCGGCAACCTGCTGCGACAGCGGCACGATCCGGAACTGCTCACTGAAGAACCTGCAGAAGGCCTCGAACTTCGCCGATCCACAGGTGAGCCCGTCCTCCGGGATCTCATCGTTCACGCGATGGAAGGCGACGATGATCATCTTGCCGCGAAAGTCGCGCGCATAGATGCCCGCCATGCCGCTGGCGCCGCCCAGGACCGCCTTGATTCGCTTGGAGATGGGAATTTTCATGATGAGGCAGCCCGTCAGCGGATCGGATTCCAGGTGACCATACGCTCGCCTCTCGCGTAACGGATCGTGGCGATCGCCGAGGCGAGGTTGGTGAGCAGGAAGTAGTAAGGCTTGCTCAGCACGCCCAGCCGCTCAGCGCCGGCGAATCCGAGGAGGCCGGCGCCGATGACCAGGACCTGACAGAAAAATGCAACACGGTAAAAGGGACTCGCGGCGAGCGCCGCCGCGGAGACGAGCGTCATGAGCAGACAATACGGAGAGGCATAGCGCAGCAGCTTGTGCGACCAGAGCTGCCATGCGAAGAGCGGGTCGATGAGCGGATTGAGCAGGCGCCGCTCTCCGACCAGCGCGTTGATGCTGCGAACGGCGACGCGCACCCGCATGGCGAGCTCCTGGCCGGAGCGCTCGAGAGTCTCCTCGAAGCAGACGGCCCGAGGCTCGAGCACGGTACGCAAGCCCTGCTCGCGCATCCGCATGGCGATCACGAAGTCGCTGATGAGCCCCGGTGCGATTGGCCGGTAAGCGCTGCGGCGCACGGCATAGAGACAGCCGCTCACCCCGATGAGCGTGCCGAGACTGCTCTCCGCGCTGCGCAAGGCGACTTCATAGCTCCAGTACGACACGCCACCGGCCGCGGTCAGATTCTCTTCCTTGCCCTGATAGATCAGGAGGCCGGCCACACAGCCCACCTCGGCATCGGCGAAGTTGCCGACCATGGCCGTGAGCGCATCCGGCCGGATATGGGTGGTGGCATCGGTGAACACGACTATCTCGCCCGTCGCATGCGACACTGCAGCGTTCTGACACGCGGTCTTGCCGACGCGGCCCTCGACCCGCACAAGCTGCACGCGAGAAGAGCCGTACGCACGCACCGCCTGATCCGTCCCGTCGCTCGAAGCATCGGAGATGACGATCACATCGAGCAACTCCGGCGGATAATCGAGCGCGAGCACGTTGTCGATCTTTGCCGCTATCCCCTTCTCCTCGTTGTAGGCGGTGATCAGCACCGTCACGGTAGGACGGGTACCGAGGGATTGTCGAACGGGCCGGCCGGCCACGCGCGCGAGCGCCCGAACCATGATCGGGTAGAGCACGTAGACGTAAGCGAGGATCGCGGCGAAGGTCCAGAAGACCGCGATGGCGGCGACGGTCACAAGCCCACCGCCCGTGCCTGGATGCGCTGCGGTTTGGGCTCACGCAGCCATCGCTCCGCCCACTGTTGCAGTTGGAAGAGGATCCATGCGCCGGCCGGCGACCCCCGGCGACCCGCGGATGACAGGAAGTTGCCGACGGCCGCGCCGACCACGTGCTCATCGAGGAGCCCCGCAGCGCGGATGCGCGCCGGCGAGAGCGCCTCGAGGAAAGGCTCACGTAACGGTCCCCGCAACCACTCTCCCACGGGAGCCGAGAAGCCCTGCTTCGGACGATCGAAGAGCTCCGGCGGGAAGTATCGCGCCAGCAGCCGCCGCAGGACGTACTTGTTCTGTCGATTGCGAATCTTCCAGGAGATCGGCAGCGCGGCCGCGAGCCGCGCCGCCTCGTGATCCAGAAACGGCTCGCGCGCCTCGAGCGAGACGAACATCGAGGCGCGGTCGACTTTCACGAGCAGATCGCCGGGTAGATAACGTGTCATGTCCTGATGCATGAATCGATCGCGCACGTCGGACCCGGACACGGAGTCGAATGCGGCGCGCGCGCCGGTCGTGGCCCGCGGCGCGGACTTCAGCAGTCTCAGCGTTTCCCCTTCCGGCCACTCCGAGGTTGCCGCATCGTAAGCCTCGAACGCATCGCGAGCCCGCGACATGCGGACGAACTTGCGCAGCTTGTCATCGATGGCTGCGAATTTCGGCCCGCCCCTGCGCGTGAGCGCATAGGCGCGCGCAACCACTGCCGGAGGCAAGGCGTCGAGCATCTCCCCCGAAAGGCGATACAGGGCTTTCAGCAGGCCGGACTGCCGCTGTGCGAAATCGCCGCAGTAGGCATAGCGCGCATATCCTCCGAAGAGCTCATCGGCGCCGTCGGCCGACAGCGCGACCTTGACATGCTGACGCGCCAGCCTCGAAACCATGAGGGTCGGCACGAGAGAGCTGTCGCCGATCGGCTCATCGGCAATGTCCGGAATCTCCATGGCGAGATCCAGGGCTGTCTGGGGTGAGACTTCGAGCTCGACGTGCGTCGTCCCGAGCGTTCTCGCGACCTGCCGGGCATAGACGGTCTCGTCGAACTCCGATGCGCCGTATCCGATGGTGAAGGTGTTGAGATGGATGCCCGAGCGCCGTGCGAGAAGCGTCGCAACCAGAGAGGAATCGATGCCGCCACTCAGGAAAAGGCCGACCGGCACATCGGCAACCATGCGGTATTCGAAGGCCTGCTGCAAAGAGGCCTCGACCCTGTCGAGCAGCGGCTCGTCGGCCAGTGTTGCGACCTCCGCCCGGAGTCTCGCGGCTTCCTCTCCGTCGAAGAGGCTCCTCGCCTGCCAGTACACCCGCTCCTGCCGCTGCAGATGCTCATCGAACGTGCAGATCGTGCCGGGCGGGACCGTCGCGACGTCGGCGAGAGCGCTCCGCGGCGCTGAGATGTATCCGTACTGCACGAACTCGGCGATCGAGGTGGGGTCGACCCGCCTCCCCGTGTATCCGGCGCAATTCAGCGCCTTCGATTCCGAAGCGAAGGCGAGCACGCCATCGCGCACCGAATAATACAGAGGCTTGACGCCGAACCGGTCGCGGCACAGATGCAGCTGCCGGCGCGGCCCGTCCCACAATGCAAAGGCGAACATGCCGCGGAACCGAGCGACGGCCTCGAGACCCCACTGCCGATAGGCGGCCAGGACCACTTCGGTATCGCTGTCACTGCGAAAGCGCCAACCGAGAGAGGCGAGCTCCGCCCGTATCTCGCGGAAGTTGTAGACCTCTCCGTTGTACACCATCCACGCCGTCCGGTCGGAGGAGGCCATGGGCTGGTGTCCGAGGGGCGAAAGATCGAGGATGGCGAGCCGCAGATGCCCGAGAACGAGCGCCCCCCCGGCGAGGACTTCCGTGCCCCGATCGTCGGGCCCCCGGTGAGCCATGACATCGAGCATGGTGCCGACCGCCGCGCCCGTCAGCAGCTGATCCGGCGCATAGGCCCCCGCGATTCCACACATAGAGATAGTCCAGCGATACGCTGCCGGTCACCGATGGCGGGCCGGGTCGAAATTGTATGTCAAATCGGCGTACGAGGATGCGAACTGCATCCCGTGATCGCCCCCGTGACGCATTTCTCGTTCTCGTCGACCCATTTTAGAGCAAATCCCGCGCGAGAATGAAGCCATTCCCGCGGCCTTGCGCCGCCGGCCAGGCCCGGCAGTCCCGGCGCCGGCAAGGCCGCCGGCCGGCCATTGGATTGCACGACCTCGGCCCGTTGCCCATCCGCGCTCTCGCAACACGCACACGGGAGCGAGCGCCACATGATCACGACATGACATGACACATCCCCAACAGGCTCGCCAATGTGACTCACCGCACGTATCCATACACCGGCGTCAGGAATCGGAGACAGCTTCAGCTGCGGCCCGAGTTGAGGCATCATGCCTGCAGACACGCCTTGGAAAGTCCTCATGGCTCACCTTCATTCCAGATCGCCGCTGCGCACTCTTGCCATGACAATCGCGCTGGCCGCACTTGCCGGTTGTGGCGGCTCCGGGTCGAGCGCCGCCATGCCAGGTCCGTCACAGTCCTCGAGCGGCACCGGCACGACCGGCACGCCCCCTCCGCCGTCGGATCCGGGGACGCCGCCGCCGTCGTCCAAATCCGCTCCGCAGATCTCGGGAACACCCGCGACGTCCGTGAATGCCGGCACCGCCTACTCCTTCACCCCGACGGCGAGCGATGCCGGCGGTGGGACATTGACCTTCTCCATCCAGAATTTGCCCTCCTGGGCTCACTTCAGCTCAGCGACCGGCCAATTGTCGGGCACCCCTGCTTCGTCCGACGCGGGCGCTTATTCCGGGATCGCGATCAGCGTGAGCGATGGAAAGGCCAGCGCGGCGCTACCGTCATTCTCCATCGCCGTCACCAACACGTCCCCGACCGCGACTACGCTTGCACAGAAATATCCTGGCGATGTCGGTATGGCCTCCGACCCGTCGGTAGTCTGGTCGGAAAACTTCGAGGAAGGCAGTTTAGCGGCCTTTACCGCACGCTATGACAGCTTCACCGATCAAGCAGGGATGACGCTGGCGGCGGACCATCCTGCAAACAGCTCGGGCCAACACGCGATCGAGCTGACGGCCGGAGGCAGTAATTCCGCGACGGATTTCTACAAGAGCTTCGGAGCCGGATATGACGAGCTCTGGTTCCGTTACTACGCGAAGTATGTGGGCAGCGGCCCCTGGCACCACACCGGACTCTGGTTCGGCGGCTACGATCCGCCGCTGTCATATCCGAGCCCACACGCAGGAACGAAGCCCTCGGGTACCGACCGCTATTCCATCGGCCTCGAGCCGGACCCTGATTTCACCGGCGTCCCGATGGACTTCTACGCTTACTGGATGGGAATGCATTCCTGGAAGTCGAATCCGACGGGCGCAGCCGGCGACTACTACGGCAACTCCCTGCTTCACGACGCGGAATTCCACGTGCAGAGCAATACCTGGGTCTGCTATGAGGTCCATCTCAAGCTCAACCCGGATCCGACGAAGGGGTCCGGGGCCATTCTCGAGGTCTGGGAGAACGACGGCCTGATCCGTCGGTTCGACGATACCGCGCCGTATGGCTACTGGGTAACCGACAAGTTCTGCCCGAACGATGCGGACGGATCGGAATGCACCACCTACCGCCCCGCCAATCCGGTCCTCGCACTGCTCGATCAGCAGTGGCGCAGCACCACGGCCCTCAAGATCAACTATTTCTGGCCGCAGAACTACAATGACGCCAGCACGAAGTCCTCGCTCCTGCTCGATGACATGGTCGTTGCCAAGCAGCGCATCGGGTGCACCGTGAAGAACTGATTCGCCGGCTCGCCGGCGCCTC
>Ga0105240_10001388_pt1 | contig 41638 bp, 34 predicted proteins | sample KBSC54metaG_FD_80426 | JGI IMG/M metagenome (GOLD analysis project Ga0105240, IMG submission 80426) | Corn rhizosphere microbial communities from Kellogg Biological Station, Michigan, USA - KBS C5-4 metaG | ecosystem: Host-associated > Plants > Roots > Rhizosphere > Soil | place: Michigan, USA... | reverse complement strand
GCGCCATTTTCCGGAGACGATTTCGCGGACGAGGTCTACCTCTTCGAGGTTGATCGGCTGGAGCAGGTCCATGTAGCCCGTGGTCATTGCGTCGAAGAGTGGTTGTTCTTCGGTGTTCAGGATAATTTTCTGGCCGGTTAACGAGTGTCGACGCGCGTTCTGGGCGCAGATTGCTCGTCCCTCAGGGGTCTTCGGACCGCCCAGGGCTCCATTGATCCTATTTACGTTTCGTTGTTCGTCCGTCATAACTAATTCCTCTCTTCCCTTCAAAATTAGGCGGGATCCGCGTGGAATCCTTCCTGATTGGAAAATAGCAGTGGGAGTGGTGGGCTAGTCTCGGTGGGATCGTTATTTCATTTGTTTTGTGAGGGTTGGGGATGAAAGATTTTTGTGACCGGGTTTCGGTGGGGTTTATAAGCGACGTCAACTCGTTCGAACATTCCAGCCGTAAGCAACGAAGGCTTGATTCCATTCCACTCTCGATTTGCGACGTACTCATCCGGCGGAGATAGGGCGACGCAGGGATGCGACTTCTGGACGGCCCGGTCGTTTGCCAGAATCTCCCACGGCCCTAAGCCGGAGCTTGCGCGCTGCTCCAGATGTGGCTAAGTCAGGGGTGTGACTATCGAACTCAAACCCGAGCAGGAACGAACCATCCAGGAGCAGTTAGCCAGCGGTCATTTCAAGTCGGTCGATGAGGTCCCTCGCCACCGCTTTAGCCAGCCTTGCACACGACCGCCGCTTTGATCGGGAGAATCGCCGCGGGGCGGTTCGGCGGATGATCGAATTCGGTGAACGCCGCAAACTCAGCTTGGGAGAGCCGGTTACCCGTCAGTTTTTGCATGAGGGTCATCGCATTTAATGGACGGATTCGTCCTCGATGCGTCCGTAGCCCATCTCGTGGAGTTTTCCCGGCGATCCGAACGAAAACACTCCTTACAGCCGTGCGATCTTGCAACACATTGAAGATGCCGATGCCGCTGTGCCCGAGATATGGGCTTTCGAAATAGCGAATGGAATCTTTGTCGCCTACAGCAAACGCAAGCGGGTCAGTGAGACTGACATTTACGAATACGTTCAGCTTTTGGCATCTCTGCCCGTCCGGGTCGTGCGCGGAGAATGGCTCAAAAACATTGCGTTGGGATCTTTGGCGCGGAAACATAGTCTCGCCGCCTACCATGCGCCTATCTCAACCTGGCTCTCCGTGAAAAACTTCCTCTGGCCACTTCGGACGATGCACTGAAAAGGGTGCTCTTGTTGAAGGCGTAGCCCTCATCTAAGACTGTTGCAATCACCTACGATGGCATCCCCAGAGGGGATAGGGCGGCGCAGGATGCCACTGGAGGCCGATTTGGGTGCGGCAGATCCACGCCTAACAGCAGTAAGCACTAACTTAAACAATTGACGACTGCCTGAGCAGCTTGCTCGGTGATCTCACAGAGCGCTGCTTCTCGCCAATGTACGAGTGGCCGATTATCGAAAATGCCTCGGCTTGGATACACATCTTCGCCCCAGCCTTATGCGCCGAGGCATTTCCGATCAAGGCTAACGACGATTCGGACAGAGGTGACGATAACTTCCCAGAACCCGACTTCTGGCTGCCAACTTCGGAATGGCGAGTAAACCAGGGATAATAAACTGCCAGATCGATTCTGCGAACGGTTTGCTGCCAATTAGCGTGCTCAGTGATAAGATTCGTAAGAACTTTTTGTCGGAGCTCATGGGCCACAAGTGAGGATGAATTGTGGATAACTTTGTGACGTTGGAGAACCGCCGTAACGGAGAAATCTTGCGGATGCACCGCAGGCGTGACGTGGAGGGACGAATCGTCCTATACCTCGATGGCACGCTGCCTCCCAAAGCGGAGGGCCCGCCTTTGCACGTGCACGTTCGTGAACGGGAGGAGGGCATCGTTAAAGCGGGAACTCTCGGCGCTCGAGTCGGAGGGGAAAAGATCGTCGTGCCAACTGGGGGCACTGTAGTCTTGCCCGCAGGCGTTCGTCATCACTGGTGGAACGCGGGCGACGATCTGTTGGAGTTTAGCGGCCACGTAGTTCCAGCTGTAGACCTGGATCGCTTCCTCCAAGCACTGTTTGCCGTTCTCAACGCCAGTCCCAACGGCCGGCCACCGATCTTCTATCTCGCGCACGTGCTCTGGCGCCATCGGGACACACAGGTTCTTGCGGTCCCGCCTCCAGCCGTTCAGCGGATGCTTTTCCCCATCGTTCTCTTTATAGGGCACATCTTAGGCAAATACCGTGGCTCAAATTGGCCCGGTTCGCCCGAGTCGTGCCCTGGTGCGCCGCTTGTAGACACTAACGCCTAGGGCTGCACTGCTCATAGCGCTACTTTCAACCAAAAATCATTCTGCGGTGGATTGCGGATATTAGGTCCGGATGGTCAGCGAGTCGGAAGTTTGGCAAGTCTCGAGATGGTAACAAACCGTCAACATGGATTCGTAAACGCTAGCCGTTTATCGCGTGGAAGCGATCCCGCAGCCTTCGGAGGCCGCACTGGTCAGCCTAGGCACACCTGTTCTTTCTTAGCACGTTTAGCAGCTAGCCCGTCGCGTGCCATTCCGATTCTTTTGCACCATAACCGGGACGAGCGGGCTGCCGCCAAGCGGTTACACGGATGGCTATTCATTTGCTCCCCTTGGCCCTGTGAATCTCCGAGTATCCTTCATCTGCTCCTTCGTCTCGACCACGGCTGGCATCGCGTTCTTCGTGGCGTTCCTTTGTGTCGTGGTCGCGAGCCCACTTTCCGGGCAAGAGTTCCGGATTGGATTTGTCGGGGGCACGCCGATTGCCTCCAGCTTTGTGCAGTCAACCTCGGTCTATGGTGGCGATACGGTAAATCCACCGAGTATCTTCACGGTTGAGAGTGGGCCGCGGAGTTTCATCGCTGGCTTAAGCCTGGAGGCGCTGATTAGCAGCCGGTTCTCTCTCGAAGGCAACGTGCTACACCGGAATCTTTGGGCCATGCAGATTTACACGCTGTATCCCGGTTCGAATGCAGCCAGCACAACCACTAACGAGTTCGTCGCGAGCACTACATGGGAATTCCGTGCTGTTCAAGTACACGATGGGCGCCAACCGCTGGCGGCCATTTGTCGACGGCGGCGTCTCCTTTCGTTCGCTGGAGCGGACGGGCGCGCCGGGGCCTTCGCGGGCGCGGCCTTACCGGTGGAGCGGGGGTAGCAATCGAACTCGGCCGCATTCAGCTCACGCCGCAGCTCCGCTATACGCGCTGGGCGCAAAGCGAAAGCAATGGCTTTTACGACGTGAAACGGGATCAGCTGGAATTACTGACAAGCATCGGCTACCGGATGCCGGCCACGTTGCGCGTCGGGAACCAACGAATGGCGGTGGGTGTACTGCGTGGGGTGGCGTTGAATGAGACGTTAGTGGGCGCACCCAATCGACTGGACAGACGAGCATCCGGCGGCATGTCTCTCGATGTGAACGTGCGGGCAGGATTCTCGATCGAAGCCGACGGCATCTATAAGCCAATTGGGATAACCGGGAATTCCGAATTGACTTGGGAGTTCCCCGTGCTGTTGAAGTACTATTGGGGCGTTCGAGGAGCGCGATTGTTTAGCGAGGCAGGACCGTCGTTCCGCGCTTCAGGTAATCTGCAGTCTTCGATTCCACCGTCGCGTTACGGATTCACGGCCGGGGCTGGTATCGAAAAGCGGGCTAAGCGCATTCGGATCGCTCCAGCCCTACGGTATACCTGTTGGAGTGAGGGGCAAAGATATTGCGGATCTTCGGGGCGTATTCTCTACAACCCCAACTCGATGGAACTCATTGTTGGCGTCTCTTTCTGAGCGGCCCCTGTATCGTGCTGACCAGCGATTCGGCCTGGGAAGTGACCGATAGCTGGCGGGAAATCGTGTCGATTGTCCGCTAGTCTCATCTGGGAAGTGTCAGACTACGGTGCGGTCGTGTCACGCACTACTCGTACAAAAGGCTCTGATCGGCGTGACGCGGTCCCGAAGCCCGGCTTTTGGGAAACGCGGCTGCTCGCGCATGACCTCGGCCCGGCCTAGCAATCGACAATTGTTGATCTTGAGTTAGCGCCTAGGCCTAACCGCCCCCTCGTCCATTTCGTCCTCAAGCCGCGTCATTCGTTCGGTATTGGGGAGAAGGCCACATTGTAGAGTCGCCGGCGAATGTCTTGGACTTCTGGACGAGGAGTTACGCTTGGCTTGCTCAATTCATGGAGTGAATCTCAGGTACAGTCCAGATCGTCGATAGCGGCTGAAGCTGCTAGTCCGATTGCCAATCGTATGTCATTCCTGCCCTTATGGAGACGTGGGTGCGCCGAGCAGGAGCCTGGCGACGATCACGAAGTTTTATATCGCTAAGTGCTCTACTATAAAGGTATGGCGGGGCGTGCAAAGAAAGGGGCCAAGGGATCGGCAGTCATGGTTGCCGGGGCCGGGCAATCCAGTTTCGAGGAGTCTGGACAACAGCCAACATCTGTTTCGGCCGGTAATGCCCCAGAAACGCAGGCCGAAGTTTCTCATTCCCAAGATGAGATAGCAATGGTCCGCAGAGCAACGGAGGTCCTTGGCATCGAGTATGTGGCGCGATGGATGCGAAGCGAGATACCCTCACTCGGTAATCAAACGCCATACACGCTAGTGAAGACGGAAGATGGGCGCAAACAGGTTGAGCGCGTGCTCCTTAAGATTGAGCACGGCGTTTACTGATGGTGATCTGGCGTCTTCAAGACAGCAAGTTTCCCTTAATCAACAGCGAAGGCGCAAAGCTCTCAGGCGGCCGGTGGAATCAGGCCGGTACTGCTGTCATTTATGCCTCTGAAGACATAGTGCTGGCTGCAATGGAAATAATCGTTCATCATGGGGGCATTCCAGAAGATTACATCGGCATCAGAATCGACATACCTGACGATCTCGAAATCGGTCTGCTGGATGTCCCAGCCGGGTGGCCGGACCTGGTCCCGGAAGAGGTCACGGCTGAGCAGGGTACAAATTGGGTGAACGCGTGCAACCAGGCTGTCGTTCGTGTTCCGTCGGCAACCATGTCGGTGGCCGGGTTCAACTACGTTTTAAATCCAGCACATCGAGATTTCGCTCGCATATCCTTCAGCTTCGAGACGGTCAAATTCCATTCGCGGCTGCGACGGCGCATTTAGAGGCGTTGCGTCGGAAGCGGGCAGAATTTTGGTTTCGTGACGTTGGCAACTCAGTACCGTCCGTCAATATGGAAAGTTGTGATCGGGTACTCGGAAGTGGAGCGCCGACGGCCTTGATCGGATAGCTCCTCGAGACGGCCAGGCTCTCATCTGCGCGCCCGGAGACTCTGGTTACTGGAATGTGGCTGTTTCTGAGTGGATCGGCCAAACTGCTGAGGAGGGGCTGGGAACGCTGACAGGGCGAATCAGGCAGCATCGCGAAAAAAATCTCGCGATGGTGTCGATTTCAGCCATCTCGGTTCGATTACCTTGTGCAGGTAGAAAATCTTGGTTAATTAAACAGAGAAAAGGAGACTGAAAATGGATACGAAACCGACTTTCGAACAAGCGCAGCTGCACCTCCGGGTTTTCGAAGAGCGGCGCGAAGAGCGCCTGCGTAAAGCCCGGGACTGGTTCTTCCAGAACTTTTGGCCCGAAACGTATGAAGAGGGGATGAAGATCGCCGCCCCCGGCACCGAAGGTGGCACCAATTTCATGATGGTAGTCAGTTATTGGGAGCAGGTTTGCGCCCTGCTCGATTATGGTCTGCTGCATGAGGATCTCTTCTTCGAAACCAGTGGCGAGTTCTTCGGCGTCTTCGAGCGCATCCGGCCCGGACTGCAGCAGAGCCGCGACGCGTGGAAGAACCAATATTTTCTAGTCCACATGGAAAACGCCGCCAAGCGCTTCGAAGCGTGGTCCGAGAAACGCTCGCCTGGCCAGATCGCCACGATGCGCGAGTTCATGAGCCAGATGCGCAAGCAGGTGAGCAAAGCCAGATCCGCGTAGCTTCTGCCCCTTGTGCCGATCATCAGACCCATCCTTCGCGAGTCGCGGAGGATGGGCTGCGATTCGTTTGACGTCACCGGCGTGATCTGGCGGTTCACAATAAGGTCGGGGGTTCATAGAGGAGAAGTATGTCGACGAATCAGTCCATCAAAGTTGGTCTGCTGAAAGAGAGTGAACTCGAAGAGGCGGGCCGTATTGTCCGGGTGGCGTTCGGAACATTTCTGGGAATGCCTGATCCGCTCAACTTCATGAAAGACCGCGATCTGATTACGCCGCGCTGGCGCTCGACCCATGTCAAAGTGATCGCGGCGCGCGAAGGTGGCCGCCTGGTCGGTTCGAACGTAGCCACGCGTTGGGGATCGTTCGGGTTCTTCGGCCCCTTGACTGTGCTACCGGAATACTGGGACCGCGGTGTGGCGAAGCAGTTGCTCGAAGCCACCATGACGATTTTCGATCGATGGGGTGTGCGGCATACCGGGCTGTTCACATTCCCGCAAAGCGCTAAACACGTGGGCTTGTACCAGAAGTTCGGCTACTGGCCGCGGTATCTCACTGCGATCATGACCCGTACGCCGGAGGCTAGCCCGGCGGGGCAGGCTCAACCTGCCAATACGACGGCGTTGCTCTCGGCCTTCGCCAAGAGCCAGCGCGAACAGGCCATCCAGGCATGCGGCAAAATCACCCACAAGATCGATAAGGGACTCGATCTCGCTGGTGAGATCAGGGCGGTACTTGCGCAGCGCACCGGCGACGTTGTGTTGACCTATACGCGCGGTGTTCTTGATGCTTTCGCGGTGTGCCTGAACGGCCCCGGATCGGAGGGCGGCGAGAAGACGTGTTACATCAAGTTCGGCGCGGCCCGTGGGGGCGCAGGTGCGGGTGAACGCTTTGACAAGTTGCTGGATGCTTGCGAGGCGTTTGCATCCTCGCGCGGAGCGACTGTGGAGGCTGGCGTGAACCTGGCTCGCGAAGATGCGTACCGGCGCCTGCGCTCCCGCGGATATCGAGTGACGACGCAGGGTGTTGCGATGCAAAGACCGCATGTGGAGGGGTTCAATCGAGCCGATGTCTACGTGATCGACGACTGGCGTTAAGACGTGTAGGTAGAATGGTCGCTGTGAATCGTGTCCTTGTCACCGGCGCGACCGGTCGGGTGGGCCGCGAAGTTGTCTCTCAATTGCAAGCCGGCGGTGCCGAGGTCAGCGCACTGGTGCGAAACCCGGATATAGCTAAGTTTTCGTCAGAAGTTGAGGTAGTGCGCGGTGATCTCACTGTTCCCGAGAGCTTGGAGCCGCACCTGGATGGTATCGAAGCGGTCTTCCTGGTGTGGACCGCCCCACCGGCCACTGTTGCCCCTGTTTTGGCACGGATTGCAAAGCATGCACGGCGGATCGTATTCCTTTCGGCTCCGCTCAAAACCCCACACCCTTTCTTTCAGCAGCCCAGTCCGGCCAGGGCGCTGGCGGAACGAATCGAGCTGTTGATTGAGACCTCAGGACTGGAGTGGACGTTTCTGAGGCCCGGCATGTTCGCCTCAAATGCCCAGGGCTGGTGGGCACCGCAGATTCGCGCCGGCGACGTGGTGCGCTGGCCGTATCTCGCTGCTGCTACGGCTCCGATCGACGAGCGTGACATCGCTACGGTGGGGGTCCGCGCATTGTGCGGTGACGGGCACGCTGGAGCAGAGTACGTTCTGACCGGACCTCAATCTCTGAGCCAATTCGAGCAGCTTTCCACAATCGGGCGTGCGATCGGGCGCTCCCTCCGGATTGAAGAGATGTCGCCGGATGAGGCGCGGCGTGAATGGGCCCCTTCCTGGCCTCCTTTCGTCATCAATATGCTGCTCGACGCCTGGGCTGCCGCAACGGGTCTGCCAGCGTTCGTTACGTCGACATTTGAAGAGGTCACCGGTGCACCGGCACGGACGTTCGAGAAGTGGGCCGCCGATCACGCTGCGGACTTTCGGGCGTGAGTCGAGGCTCTCCCGAATGGCCGCGAAACAATTGGCGTGGCGACGCCGGATTTGGATTCCGCCGGTTGGCCGGTAAACAGGAATTTTGAGGGCTCCGGAAAACTCGCTCCGGTCCAAATTCCCGTTTGCGATCCGGAGGGCCATCGATGAGAAGAACTAAAATGATCTCGATGCAACAACAACCTTGTCTGAATACCAGAGAAGATGCAGGCTACCGATTCTTGGGCATTCCGACGCTGACGAGGGCGACGGGAGAAACGACGAATGGAGCGTTCGGAATGGTCGAACACTGGGAGATGCCGGTGGGATTTGGCTCGCCATACCACACACATCATAGGGAGGACGAGTCCTTCTATGTGCTGGAAGGGAAAGTGGCGTTCGTGTTCGGCGGCGAGTGGCTGGAGGCGGGGACCGGCGCTTTTGTATACGGGCCGCGCGCTATCGCGCACGGGTTCAAGGTAATCGGCGAGCGGCCTGCCAGGATGCTTGTGATGTGCACTCCGGCCGGGTTCGAGCGATTTATTTTGGATCAGGCGACGCCAATCGCGGAGCCTCCGTCCCCGCCCGATATGGAGCGGTTGATGGCGCTGGCGGAGCGGCACGGAATCGAGATCCACGGGCCGTTGCCCGAAGCCCCGGCAGAGTTCGATCGGTAAAGCCCAGGCAGCGGCACCGATCTCGCGCGAAGGGTCTGAGGGCGCTCTATACATACTCATCTCTCTCGAGAACGGCGAGGTCTTTGGTATCCGGGTTGCTCCGGAGTCGCCGGCAATCCGGAGCTGCAACCATTTCGACTCCTGCCGACACTCCTTCCCGTGCCCAACCGTGCGAGGATGATGGTGGGGTGATTGATTTATGATGACAAAACATGCACTGATGGCAACTGTTCTTTGTGCCCTGCCTACGTTCGGCCAAATTGGCGAGGTGGCAACGCGCCGCGCAGATATTCGCGGTGGTGGCGGCGATGGAAAATGCACGATTGAGGTCGAAGTAGACGGCGTCGCTGAAGTGGAGATTATGGGTGACACGGCTCGGCTTCGAACGATGTCGGGACGGCCGGCGAATTGGCGCCGGTTCGTATGTAATCAGCCGATGCCTCGCAATCCTGCGGATTTCCGTTTTTCAGGTGTTGATGGACGCGGCCGGCAGAACCTGGTGCGTGATCCGAGGAACGGCGGTCCTGCGGTTGTGCGAATTGAGGATCCTCAGGGCGGTAGCGAAGGGTACACTTTCGACGTTATGTGGCGCGGTGAGGGGGGCGGGGGTGGCTTCAATCCGGCGCCTCGTTCTGATCCTGGGTATCGACCGGAACCTCGACGCGACGATTATGCCCGACGGGATGATGGTGATCGCGGCGGCTGGAACAACGGTTGGGGCGACCGGATTCTCTTCAAGGGGAGAGGGCGCGGCGAGTTCAATCGTGAGGGCGGCCGGCCTTTGCGGATTTACTCCGTCGACTTGGTTGTGGAGCGGCGAGACGGCGACGCGAAGATTATTTTTGATACTGAGCGTGGCCCGAATACGCTTTCTTTTCGCGGGCGGACTCAGCGGGTTCAGGGGGATACTATGTTGATTGATGTCCGGGCTGCTGAGGGTGCTTCGGGGTTTGAGATGGGGGCTCGTGGGGTGATGAGTGTTCGAATTGGTCCGGACCGCCGGGTGTTGAGTATCGATATGAACGGCGATACGGATCGCGGGCGGGTTAAGCTGCGATGGGACTACTAAAAGCTTGGGCCGCGAATAAACGCTGATGAACGCAAATGAAAACAAATACTTGCTAGTTGGCTAGCTTCGTTGCCTGGCGGGCTACCAACTGCCAGCCTTGTGGACCTTTGACCCAGACGTGGAGCACGTTCATGTGCACTATGTTGGTTGCGCTGTGGTAGAGGTCCACGCGACCCTGAACTAAGGCGGTCTTGCCGTAGAAGCGGACGGTTGTGTCTGTGAAGTCGATTCTTTCTATGATGGTTTTTCCTGAGGTGATTCCTTTGAGTACGTCTGCTTTCGTTTCGTGTTGGCCGGCGGAGTGGATGTAGGTCAGGTCTTCGCTCAGGAGCTTTTGTAAGACTGCCGGGTCTTTGTGGATCATTGCGTTTTTGTAGGCGTCCATTGCGGCCAGGACGTCTTTTTCGGCGGTTGGGTCTGTTGAGGCTGCGGCTAGTGCGCAGGCGGTTAGTAGGGTGATCCACAGGAGTTTTTTCATTTGGGGGTTAGTATATCGCTTGGAGCGATGGGTCGGCTCCTATTGTTCCTACTAGTTCGGTCAAGTATTTTTTGCTGCTTACTTGCTCTAGACGTTCTGTTGTTAGCGGGTTGTCCAGGGCTTTCTTGTGGCGTGTCCACAATGCTATGTCGATGGATTGTTTTGTTTGGAGACGCTGCTTGTACCAGTCGCTTTTTAGTAGCGACTCTCTTATGAACATGGCTCTTAGACGGGGATCGTTTTCCTTCATTCCTTCGTATTGTCCTTGGGCCATGATGTATAGCAGGGCTTTGATGGGTGGGCAGGCTGCTTCTATGCTTCCGTCTTCGAAGTAGAGTTGCGCTACCGATTTTTGGGCTTCTACTATTGCCTCCATTCCGGCTACGAAGGCGGCTAGATCCTGTTTTTCCGGGCGGAGTAAGTCATCTGGAAACACGGCGCTTGGCATTTCGAAGATGCGTCCTAGAAAGCGGTCTACGAATGAGGCTGTGATGCGGTAGCCTAGACGGCTGGCTTGGACCTTGCGCCCTTCGTGTTCGAAATTTTCTACTTTCTCGAGGTAGCCGTTTTCGATCAGGAAATCTGCGTTGCGTTCGTGGACTCGCATGCGGCACCAGAGCTCCGGGACCAACATGCTGTTGTCGTGATCCACTTTGTATTTGGGTCCTATGTGGCCGGCTGCTGTGGTGAAACCGGGATAGCCTGTCAGGATTGCGGATACTAATGCGTTATTGACGTCTGCTACCGGGGAGAGCGCGTTGAATGGACCTTTGGTGAGCGCTCCTTCGCTTCCGAATCCAGTTGTTGAGGGGGATTTCCCGGTCAGGCTGCAGATGAAATCCATGAACAGCTCCGGGAGTTCCTGGTAGTGAATCGGGTTGTATACGGCTAGCGGGGGCACTCCGGTTTTGGGATCGGCGGGGTTGTTGCGCCGGCCGGCTAGCACTGCGTTTACCGGGAAGTGTACTGGCCTATCGGCGGGAATTTCTCGCGCGAGCCTTGTTCCTATCTCGGCTAGATAAGTTTCCCTTGGATGCATCAGGTCGGGACGCTTTTGTAGATATCGGGGGTTCTTTGACGGGCTTCCGTCTACTATTCTCGGATGGGCCGAGGAGACGGCGTATTTTGTTTGCGGGTGGGCCGCGAAGTCACTTAACAGGTGCTTCATTGGCTCGGTGAACTTGTCGAACTCTACGATTCCGTCTACCAATTCCTGCACTTGCGCTACGGTCAGGGGTTCGAAATTTGATAGGAACGTTCCGGGCGATGCTATGTCGGCTTCGGCATCCTTATCGAATCCACGGTAGATGGCGTCATCTGGCCTTTGGAATAGCAGGGTCTCGCAATTTGTTAGGAGCTTGACGCTTTCGTTGCGGTATTCGGGGTCGAGATTATTCAGGCTGCTGCTTGGTAATACTACGGACGCCGTGATGTCGTCTTCCACTTGCACTTTGTCAGCGGGGTTGAAGTCGGGGCGGAGTTTGTAGATGCGCCAGGAGCCGTCGGGGTCGTATCCCATGCGGAGATAGTTGCCGACTAGTTTTTGGTTATCGAATTTCAGTTCGTGGCCCAGGAATCCGTTGATGCGGTCGACGCTGAAGTGTTCGCGCCAGTCGCCGCCCCAGTCTGGACGGTAGTAGCGCTTCACTGTGATGAGAAGTTGACGGACTGTTTGGGGAATGGTTGCGAGCCATTGATTGTGGTCGTCTGTGTACTCAGGGGACGGGGTCATCAGTTTGATGACTGAACCGAGGGAACGCTCGGTGCTTAAGATGGGACGCTTCGCGCGGTCGACGGCGTGCGGCTCTTTGTAGATGGTTGAGAAATCCTTTTTCAGAATCTCTTCCACTTGTTCGATTTCCTGCTGGTAGTCGCTGACGAAGACGGGGCCTTTGAGGATGATGCTGCCGATGGATTTTGAGATTTCGGACTTGCCGCCTCCGGAGACGGTGCAGGGTTTATGGCAGAGGATTCCGTCCGCTCGCGAGGCTACGAGGCGCCAGGCGGTTCCTCCGGTTTGTTTTTCGAGGCGGATCTTGGTGCCCCATGGGAGCATGTATGTTTCTTTGGCTCGGAGCGTGAGCTGGTGCCAGTCTCCGTTTTCGCGCTGCCATTTTACTGAGCCCTCGCGTACGCTGAATTCGGCGTTTTCGGGGACGTAGAAGATGTTGGAGTAGCGGCGGTCGGTGGCGTAGCCTTCGGGCTGGATGACTACACGATCGCCCAGCCAGCGCATTGCTTCTTTGAATGTGACCTTTTTTGTTAGTACTGTTCTTCCGGCGTAGAATTGCTGGCCTAGCACGTAGGCGGGAAATGCGATTGCTCCTCCGGCGTGCTCTTCTTCGCATATGCCGTAGAGGTTTGCTGCGTAGCTGATTTGTGTTTTGACTTCTTTCTTGCAATAGCCGTAGTAGTTGTCGGCGATGATGGTGACCATCACTCCGCGCTGGTCGCGGCAGGCTAGCTTGAATGCTCCGCCTCCGTTGTAGGCTTCGTCCGGATCGCTCCAGCACATGCCGTCGCGCCTTTGGATTTCCGTCGCTTCGTTGTAATGCGGTAGTCCGATGTCTTTCTTTTTCATTCCGACCAGATGTGGGGCTAGAATTACGCAGCCGGTGTGGCCGGTCCAATGGAGGACGTCGAGCGCGGCGTCGTTTTCGGGAAGATAGGGGTCGCCTCCGTTGCCGAAGATGCCTTCTACAAAATCCAGATTGCTGACGAGGCTGGCAGGGGCGAAGAACCGGATTTCCGTGGTCTTGGCGACGTCGGATTCCGTTGCGGGACATACTAGCGGTCGGAGCAGCAGGGTCACGAAGAGGCGTACTTGTTCTTCTTGATTTGCTGTGAATGGCAGGGCCATGACGTCTTGCGGTGGTTGGAGCGCGGCGGCTAGTAAAGAGGCGAAGACCTTTTTGGGGACTCCGATTTTGTCGGCTGGAATGGGGAGTCCTCCTTCTACTATGTGGAAGATTCCTTTTGTAGTTCGGCGATCGCTTTTTGGGTTGTGCAGGATTCCTTGTGGTACTCGGTAGGACTGCAAGTACGGAGACGACAGCGTGTCTTCGTTCGGCGGGAGCGACATTACTCGTGCGAGGCCGGAGCGGTCTAGCGCGAAGGTGTGGGCTGGGAGCCGGGGGGCGGCTCCTTCGAGATAGGCGTCTAGGAAGGCCTGAATACGGGCGTCCGCGGGGCAGAGCCTGTCGCCTAGCAATTGATCCTTTTGGTAGTAGTTGCGCAGCAGCGGGCCGGCTAGCTCCAGGAAGTATGGATCGGCGGTGCTTCGGTTTACGGGTTGTCCGAGGGCGGCCAGTTTCAGATTGATGTAGCGGACCAGTTCCCCGTCCTGCTCTTTGGGTTCCAACGGATTCTCCTGTGATTTGGGTGGCGCAGCCGTGAATCGACGGGTTTCACTTTGCTCAAAAACCCTTGAGCCGTTTGAGCGGGTTTACACCCCGCTGCAGGCTGCCAGCCTGCCCCACAAAGAAGTAGTTTACCAGGGCGTTTTTTGCTTTAGCGACTCCAACTGTTTGCGGCATTGTGCGGACTCTGGGGCGATTTTGCAGGCTGCTTGTAGGTGCTCCAGGGCTTCTTTGAGGCGTCCTAGATGCAGGGTCGCCAGTCCTAGTTCGAAGTGGGCTACGTAATCGTCTGGCGCTACGGCCAGCACTTGTTCGAAGCAGGGGATGGCTTCGCGGTAGTTTCCTTTGGCTACGTAGGAGACGCCTAGATCGCGGCGGGCTAGCGTGTTGTGCGGGTCTCGGGCGAGGAGGCGTTGGAGGGTTGCGATGGCTTCGTCCAGGCGGCCGGCTGAGATGTAATCGAGGGCTTTGTCGTAGAGTTGGAACTCCGGGAGACGGTCTTTGGGGTCTGGTCCTTGGGTTTCTATGGCTGGACGGGGACCTCCTGCCAGATAACCTAGTGAGCCTAGGAGCGCTCTTGTTTTCGGCGAGATTTCGGTTGGTGCCGATGGGTGTTTGGGGGCGTGGGTGGTGAGGAGCTTTGCTAATTCTTCTCTTAGCTCGATTGCCTTTTTGGAATTTGTTGAATATAGATTGTGTTGCTCGTGTGGATCGGTTTGCAGGTTGTAGAGCTCTGGCCTTGGCGCTTGGATGTATTTGTATGGGCCGATGCGGAGGCTTCGCAGGGGGGCCCAGCCGAAAGCGTCGTGCGTGTGGAGGCTTTCTGCGTAGATTGCTCTGGGATCATTTGCCAGCAGGCTTTTTCCTTCGAACGAGGGCGGCGCCTTTAGGTGGAGGAAATCGAGGATGGTAGGTGCTACGTCGATTAGCCCCGCTGGTTGCGTGGACCTCTCCGGATTGTTGGACCTGCTGGATGGCCAGTGCATCATTAACGGCACCGATAGTGTGCTTTGGTAGATGAAGTAGCCGTGGGTATATTCGCCGTGGTCTCCCAGACTTTCTCCGTGGTCTGCGAGCAGGACTACTAGCGAGCGATCCCACAATCCTGTTTTCACCAGTGTCTGTTTGAATGTGCCGAGGAGATGATCGACGTATTCGATTCCGGCGTCGTAGCCTGGCTGTTTGTAGGGCTTGTGCAGATCGAACAGGTGCAGGAAGAGAAAGACGGGTTGATCTCGATTGGCGGTCAGCCAGCGGGTTGCTGCGCCTATTACGAGTGCTCCGTCCCTTCGGTCTCGAACTGTGTAAGGATTTTGGGGCGTGCCGGCGAAGAACATGGAGCCTGAGATGGCGGAGAAGGCTTGGAAGTTGAACGGGCTGTCGAAGACGTCGAAGCCTTGGTCGAGTCCCATTTCTCGCTCGAGGAAGACACAGCCGATGAAGGCCGCGGTTTTGTAACCGTTGTTGCGGAGCGTGGATGCTAACGTGACGGCTCCGGCGGGGACCCGTTCGGCGTTTTCTTCGATTTGGTTTTGGAATGGGTAGGTGGAGGTGAAGAGCAATGTGTGGGACGGGAGAGTGAGCGGGATCTGCGCGTCGATGTCGGTGAAGAGTGTTCCGTGCTGGGCGAAGGAGTCGATGTTTGGTGTGTGGATTGCGTGGTATCCGTATGCGCTCAGGTGATCGGCGCGGAGCGTGTCGATGGAGATCAGGATGACTGGCGGCTGTTGGGCCGTTGCGCTGCTTAGATAGAGCGCCAGCAGGAGTGCGGCCGCGCTGGATTGTTTCAAACTTTAAATCCCTCGAGGCTGAAGCGGGCTGGTTTCAGTGGCCATGCGGTGAGTGAGTCGAGATGCGCGTTGCCGCCTTTGGCGAAGGCTTCGATTGCCAGATCGTTGGGGCGTCCGTTCACGGTGGTGAAGATCGCAGCGTCACCGTCGTTCACGTAGACTTCGATCACCCGCTTGTCGAGGTAGACGTGCAGACGGATGCTTTTGTCCGTTCCGACCATCTTTTGCGCGGCGCCTACGGTCAGGATGCTGGTCTTGGCGTTATATGAGATCTCCGTTCCGCCTCGGACTCGCAGCCCGAGTTGCGTGGCGTCGTGCACGGTGAACTCTGCTTCCAACTCGATGCAATCGCCGGAAATTTTTGCATCAAGAGCAAACGAGGTGTTGTTGATGGATGCCGGTGGCTGCACTTGCGCTTTACCTCTCAGCGTTTCGAATTCCGGGGCGGGGTTCTGCCGGAGGTGTCCGTTGGCTCCGATTGTTAGGATGCGCGGCATTACGAAGCAATTGTTCCAGCCCTTCTCGGGATTTGTGCCGGTCTTACCCCATAGCCAGAGAATGCAGCGGCCTTTGTCGTCGTGGGAGATGTTGCTGGCGTAGGCGGCTCCGGCGTCGAGCACTCCTCGCGTTTCGGGCGTGAACTTGGCGCGCGCCAGATCAAGGTCACCTACAAAATATTCGCAGCTTTTGTGGGGGGATATTAGCAGCACCCACTTGGAACCGAGTTTAAATAAATTCGGACACTCGATGTTGATGACGTCCTGATCGCGATATTCGAAGACGGGGCCTCGGTAGGTCCATGCGGTCAAGTCCGGCTTTGTGGCTTCGTAGAGTTGGACGGCTCCGCCTCCAGCTTGGCGGCGTCCGTTTTCATTTCCTCCGCATACCATGTAGGTTTTTTCGGCTTCGCGGAAGAGGAAGGGATCGCGCCAATCGTCAATTTTGCGATCGCCGTGGATTTTGAGCGTCAGGACTGGATTGCCGGAATACTTTTCCCACGTGAGCAATTCGTCGCCGGATGGAATTGCCATCCATTGCTCGGGATCGCGTTTGCCGATGCTTGTGTAGAACACGCGCGGGCGCCCGTCGTCTGCAAGGATCGCTCCGCCGGAGAAGACGTGCTCTTCGCCCTTCTCGAGCGAGGGCCAGAGGGCGATGGGGAGGTGTTCCCAGTTGACGAGATCGCGGCTGCGCGCGTGTCCCCAGTGCATGTGTCCCCATGTGGAACCGTATGGATTGAACTGGTAGAAGACGTGGTGCCAGCCCTTGTAGAAAATTGTTCCGTTGGGATCGTTGTTCCAGCAGGCAGGCGGATGGAAATGATAGACGGGACGCTCGGGATCTTGGTTGGCCTTCGGAATCCCGGCGGTAACCGAGTCCATCGCTTTCGAATCGTGTACGGCGAAGGCGGGCCGGGTATGGAGTGCGAGGCCCGCCGCACACATCTGAGCGAATTGCCGGCGCGTGGGCATCTGTATAGATTTATACACCCGTTAGAAGGCGTCGCCGAACGGTGAATAGAAGCCCGGGCTTCGCGCCGAGTTTCCGCGTTCCACTTCCAGCCGGCGGCCGTCCGATCGAACTGTGATTAGTCCGGTGATGTCTGTTCGCATGACTTCGGCGTGCGCTCGCTCGAGGCGTTGGATGACTTCGGGCGTTGGATGGTGGTAGAGATTATCTTGCCCGACGCTGATCAATGCGAATGCCGGCCTGATCGCTTCGATGAATGCTTCGGTCGACGATGTTTTGCTTCCGTGGTGGGCGACCTTCAGCACGTCGATCTTTCCGAGCTTTTGCTCTGTTAGCAGGTGCGCCTCCACCTGTTTTTCGATGTCACCGGTGAGTAGAAAAACGTGCTTGCCGTAGGTGAGTTGCAATACGAGCGAATCGTTGTTTTTGGCTGTATTTGCGGGTTCGTAGTCGAGGGCTGGCGCGAGCACATTGAACTGGACGCCGCCTAGTGCGAAGGCGATGCCTTCGTGCATCCGGACTACCTTTGTTCCCACTAGCGCTGCTTTTTGTTGGATTGCTTTCCAGGCGGGGTCCTGCTCCGGCGTTGCTCCGATCCAGAGCTCCTTCGGGCGGAAGTTCTCGAGCAGGGCTACCATTCCTCCCACGTGATCTTCGTGCATGTGGGTGACGGCCATCAGGTCGACCCGGTGGATCTCGCGGGTCCAGAGATAGGGCGAGACTACGTCTTCGCCGATGTCGATTTTTGGTTTGGGACGATGCCCGAAGACGGGGATGCCGCCGGCGTCCACTAGCATTGTCTTACCGTCCGGCAGACTTACCAGCAGGCTGTCGCCTTGTCCTACGTCTACTGCTGTTAGCTCGAGCTTTCCTGGTTGCAGCAGGGGGGCGAACGGTTGCCATAGGAGTAAGGCGAAGAGTGCCAGGACCAGAACAAACGAGGCTCTCCGGAGAATGGGCTTTGCGTGCCAGGCGATTGCCATGACTACCAATGATGCTGCGAATGCGAGCGCCAGCCATAACGGCGGATCGGGCACTCGCCATGCGGGTTCCCTCGCGACGTGCCAGTCGACTACTCGCTGCGATATGTTTAACAGCCAGCCGGCTGCTGCCGCGGGCCAGTGCCAGCCGGAGAAAATGGCCAGGAAACCGATGGGTACGGCCGCCGATAGCAGGGGCACCACGAATACGTTGGCTGAGACTCCGGAGAACGATACGCGGTGGAAATAGTAGATCATTGGGAGCGCCAGGGCTATCTGCATCACGGTTGAGATTATGGCCAGCTCGTAGACGAAGAACAGGATGCGGCTCAGGATTCCCAATGTGTGAATCACCCATGTCAGCCGAATCCTTGTCCAGAGCGAGATTGTTTCAGCGACGAGGCGAAGCTCTACCCGGAACTGCGATGTTTTGGGCGGCAGCGGGAGATCGCGTTGAGGATCGGTTAATCCTTTTAGCCCTGTTGCGTATGGTCCGGATGTGCGCTCTATCAGCGGCGCCGCTAGCGCCCCGATTGCTGCTACTGCGAGGAACGACAGTTGAAAACTGGCGTCGAATAATTCTTCGGGGTCGAGGAGGAGAAAGCCAATGGCTAGCGCCGCCAGTACGTTAAGCACCCGGCCGCGGCGGTAGATCAATGTTGCTATGAGGAACAGCGTGATGCCGCCCGCTGAACGAACCGCCGGCGTTTGCCAGCCTGACACCAGCACGTATAGCCAGGCTGCCAGACCGGCGAGGATGAGGGCGTACATCCGTGGGATGAAGCAAATTCGCATGAGGAAAAGCAGCGTCATTGCGAGGATCGACACGTGCAGGCCCGAGATCACTAGAGCGTGATAGGTTCCGGTTCGCCGGAAGTTTTCTGTCCATACTTTTTGCAGTTTTGCTGAGTCGCCGATCAGTGTTGCTTGCATCATTCCGACGGCATAGTCGTTCCCTTTGTAGAGTTGCTCGAGGCGGTCTAGCGCTTTCACACGGATCCCATACAGAGCCGCCCAAAAGTTCGAACCGCAATTGCCTGGGAGGATTTTGATTTGGCTTGGGTGCGCGGAGGCGGTCCAGTAGATCTGCTGGCGGGCCAGGTAGGCTACGTAATCGAACGAGCCGGGGTTTTGGAAGTTGTGGGGCATGCGGACGCGCGCTTCGACTTCTGCTTGTTGTCCGTAATGCAGGTGGGGCGCTTGCTCGTCGTCGCGTAGATTGAGATTGACTCGTATTCGTGCCCGGGGGGCTAGCTCCAGGAGGAACTGTTCCCTGCCCGGCGAGAGTTCCGGGGGTTCTACTATGCAGCCGGCTAATAGTAGCGTCTCGCCGGAATCGGCGTTGAGTTGGGGTGCTTTTCCCGGCCGGTGGTATTCTGCTGTGGCTAATCCTGCGAAGAGGCAGAGGACTGCGGCGCAGAGGATTGCTGAGCAGCGGGTGCTTTTCCAAGCGGCGAATATCGTCAGTAGACATAGCGCTGTGCTTGCGTAGATGAGCTCTTGGGTTCCGAACTGCGCGGCGCGGCAGAGGAGGATGCCGGTGGCTATGCCGCAGGCCGGCACTAGGAGAGGATCACGCATTCGGGCTCGTTAGACTAGTAGCCTCTGCGGTGAAATCCTCTCATGTTAAGATGGGGCTACCCCGATTTGAAGGGGACCAGGAAGTCACAACTTTAGGGTCAAATCCGACCAACGCGGCGAGAGGGACGCTTTATGGCGTCCCTCTTTCCATTTTGTGGACAAACTTTGCTGCTTCCGGATTTCCTGGGCCGAAGTGCTTCAACATTACTAGATTGTCTTTGTCGCTTCGGTTGGTGATTACTACTCCTGCTTTCGCTGTTTCCGCTGTGACGAAGAGTTCGTCCTTTGTCATCTGGCCGTAGCGGATGATGGTTGGGGTTTCGACTTCGTTCTTTCCGATGTTGCCTACTCCTTGAACGACGATTAGCCCGTACGCCGCGGCGTCGCGGATAGTGACTGTGCGGCCGGGAAGCACGGTCAATTCCTTTGCGGAATAGTGCGGGGTTGAGTAGACGACCCATTTTTCCGAGTAACCGGCTTCGTTCATCTCTGCTTCTTCGCTTACGGGTGTTGGGTGGAACAGGTTGTGCTTTCCGAACTCGGGATCTACGTTCGCTTCCCAGTCGAGCATGCTGATGAGGTAGTCGAGATCGTGATGATGTTCGGGTGGAACATCCTTCACCAGCAGATCCCATGGTACGTGGCGGCCTTCTACCATCGATTGGAACATTCCGAATACGTCGGAGTTCACTTGCGGCTCATACGTCACTAGCGATCCCGGGGCGTGGAGAATTCCGGCGTTGACCTGCCATCCAGTGCCGGGCTTCAGCTTGTAGGCTTTGGAAAGATACAGGATTCCGTTGTCACCTTCGTTCCACCGCTTCAGGCAGCAGCGGATCTGGTCCTTTGTTGTCCCCGGTTCCAATCCCATGAACGTGTATGGAAAGTTGTTGTCTTTGAAGTTGTATTGCGGGGGGAAGTAGTAAGCCTCGGGTTTTCCTTTCTGACCGACGCGGTTGGCGAACTCGTCGCTTTGGTGCATGTGATGCGGGATGGGGCCGAGGTTGTCGAAGAATTTGCAGAGCACGTTCCAACCGCCGTACTTGCTCATTACTTCGGCGCCGAGAAAGGCATCGCCCATTTCGTCGATGGCGGTCTTCAGCAGAACGCGCTTGCCTTGGATGTCGATGTAGGCCAAGCCTTCGTCCGGCGGGGTTCCGGGACCGTTGGCGGCGTTGGTGGTCGATGAAAACCATCGTTCGTCGATGCCGCCGCGGTGTGCGCCGAGCGCGTACAGATCGCGTGGATCGAGCTTCAGCCGGCCACCCGGCATCAGAAAAGAGCGCGGCACCCAGCAGGGCGCCAATCGGACAATGCCGTCGCCGATGGCGAGAGCTTCACGGATCAAAGAGAGACTGGACATTCTGGCCGTCAATTATATGACAGAAGAGAGGAACGGGCCGCTGTTGTCCCGTTCCTCTCCGCGCCAAAGGAGGGTTACTGCTGGGGAGGCTGCGCTTCGGCGCTAGGTGGATCGTAACTAATGACTACGGTGGCCATGCTGGTGGCCCCGGTGGAGTCGGTCACCATCAGTTGGAAGGTATAGTCGCCAAAGGCCGCGGCGTAATCCGGAAGGGTGACCGTGGGCGTCGCGGTATTAGCTCCCGAGAGGGTGGCGGTTTGGCCAAATTGCGGAACGAACGTCCATTGGAACGTGAGCTTGCCGTTGCCTGTCGATTGTGTGCCATCGAGTTGGAAGGTATCGAGCGTGATGATGGCGTTCTTCGGACCGGCTACGGCCGTCAGCGTTCCACTCCCTCCGCCTGAACTGCCGCTCGTTAGAGTTCCCGCTCCAGTCTTCGAAAAGAGGCTGGCGATACCCACAACGCTGGTGCTGACGCCGGTAAATGTTGGAGCGCCCCCGTCGGCGGGCACGGTATATCCGGTGCTAAAACTTACGGCAGTGCCGGAAATATCGCCAAAAGGCGTAACATCATTCGGATTAATGGTGCCGGTTAAGATAGCGGCATTCATAGACTTACTGGAAAGAGTCACGTTAGTTACAGCCACGGTGTAATTCCAGACATCGGTTAGTCCGGTTGCGCCGGCGGGTGTCGGGATCGGCGATCCAGGCTGAACAAGAAAGCCATGGACTGTCAGCGTGGAACTGGCGGAGGTGTAGGATACCGCCTGCCGGATCTCCAACGTGCCGCCCTGCAACGATGCCAGCACGTCGGCGGGAATGTTCGCCTGCGTTACAGAATCGATATTCGTGAGTGGAATGATGCTTTCGATGGAGAAACTAGTGAGAGAGGGTACCGGCGTGGGTGTGGTGGTAGTCTGACCGAAAGACGTACTGAGCGCGACCAACCCTGAAAATATTGAAGCGAATACACTTTGACTTACAGTGCGAACCATTGTAATAAATCTCCTCGTGTGTTTCCTTTTTATTGTCGTTCTGGCGCTGTTATCTTAGCGGCCTATTGGGGGAAACCCCGAGAAGTGGATTAAGTTTCGTTTAGTGTGTAAAATCTTAATCGAAATTGAAATGAAACTATTTACTGGCGGACATTTGAGTCCGCGGTTTGATCCGCAGAAGAATCGGTTGTGACGCAGCGTATGAAGTTGCCAGCGGGGAGCGTGTCTCGATCCGGCCGGAAACGTAGATCCATTGCTCGATGGGTTGTGCGCTGGGGAGGGCTTCAATTTTGAAGCTGCGCTGCTTCTCGTTTTCGTTGATGAGCACGCCGTTGAGACCAACGTCGAGTACTCGCACTCTTGGGGGCAGATTGCGTACTTCGACTGGGACACGGCCTCCGAATTCGTTGTTGCGTTGTATGCTCACTGAAACGTCGATACTGCCGCCGGGCTCCAGGGTGATTTCCTTGGTTTCCGCGTTCATGAGGATGTCGGGGGTTGGCATGAGCGCTATGAGCTTGAGGTGGTCTTCGGGATCGGCGTAGCGCGCTACGGTTTCGTTCTCAATGACGGCGCGGCCTGAGACCTTCAATGGCGTTGCGCCTTCGAGCTTCGCGTTTTTATCCGCGCTGAGTAACAGAGTTGCCGCGATTTGATTGGGCTGGATGACGCCTTTGGTGGCTGTGAGGCCGGCGGGCACGTCTTCGAGCGCGACGTCGATTTTGCCGTCGAATCCGTCGGTGCGAAATGCTGTGACGGTTACTGGAATTGTTCCGCCCAGGGGAACGTTTGGATTGGCGGGCGTGACCTGCAGGCGGAAGTCGGGACGGGGCGGACGGATGTTGAGGCGGTAGGCGTAGTCGTCGCCACCTTCACCTCGGACGTCGCGGATTTTCACGAAGTAATCGCCTTCGGCGGCGACTGTGAATTGGAGGTAGGAGTCTTTGCCGTAGCCGGGGCCCCCGTCATCGTTGCGGGCGTACATGTGGGCGACGGGTAGGCCGTTCGGCGTTGGCTGAACGCCCGGCGGCAGGATCTGCGCTTTGTAGATGGGCTGGTCGCTGGCGTGGGCCTCGGGACTGGTTCCGAGATAGGCTTCGCGTTGCCCGTTGAAGCCATCCATGATGACGTCGGCGTCGGGCATTAGCGGCGTTTCGCTGATCCGCATGACTTCGTTGCCGGCCAGCATGTAGTCGCCGGCTTCGAGGCCGGCTGTGGAGGCGAGCCGCACTCCTCGTTGGGCGGAATCGTGATCGCGAAGGACTGTGCTTGTTTCCCATGTCGGACGGACAGTGGCGACTTCGACCGGCTTACCTTTTGCGTCGAGGATTTCGATTAGGGAATCGAGCTCGGAGCCGAGACGCCGCGCGGTTACTTCGAGCACCAGTTTTTCGTTTTTGCGTGCGTGGAATTTGTAGTAGTTTTCGGTGGCCAGGTTGTTTACGGGGGCTGTGATTTTTCCGTTAATTGTGGCGGGCGTGGCGATCGCTTGCGCTGTCGCGAGCGAGGTGTTCTTTCCTGCGGAGAGGATCTCCGGATCGCGGCCTACGGCGAGTTTCACTTCGTTGAATGTTTTTCCTCCCGAGGCGGCTGGGCGCAGCATGAGGTAATCCTGCTGGCCGGCATCAGGCTCGCCTTTCACCGCGATTTTGTTGGCATCGAGATCCCAGCCTTTGAGAGCGATTTCTTCTGTTTTTCCTTTCTGGAGTCCTAACGGATATGCGCTGGTGACCAGCGGGAAGTTTCCGACTTTGATCCGGTAAAAGTTGCTGGCGCGCCCGCTTTCTTCGTAGTCCGAGACGCGGATGTAGTAGACGCCGCCCTTGTCGAACTTGTGAGTGAACGAGACTCTATCCGAGCCTCCGCGATAGCCGAATTCTTTTATTACCGATTGATCTTCGCGGAGGATCGTTACCAGTGGCTGGAGCGTTGAGCCTAGAAACATGCCGCCGTTTTCAAAGACGAGGCGTTCGCCGTCTTTCACGTTAATCTTGTAATAATCGACGTCGCCTGATTTTGAAATGTCACCGACTAGAATTGTCGGCAGGTAGGTTTCGAAGGCTTGTTCGGGCGTGTTGTTTGGTTCGCGATCGGGACTTTCGCCGTAGTATGGCTCGATGAGAAATTTTCCTTCGGGGCTTGTTCCAATGGGCGTCAATAGGCGGAACGCGACTGGACCGATTTCGGCTTCGGCGTCGATGTCGATTTCGACTGTTACCTGATTGCGCGGAGGAAGTGGTCCGAGATCGATGCTGGAGGCGGTGCCGTTGGAGCCGATGCGGATGTCGGACTGATCGGGAAGTTCCTTGATGCGGAGAATTTTTCCTTTAACTCCGCTCTTGTCGAAGTAGATCGCGCTGGCTTTGGCCAGGTTGAAGCCTTCTATCGTCAGCTCGAGTGTTGTTCCGCGCGCTACACCTCGCGGCGACACGGAACTGATCGTCGGCGGGGTGGTGCGGTTTCCTGACGGGGAGTCGTTCTCCGCGGCGAAACAGGAGACTGCGGCCAGTGCGGTGCACAGCAATGCGTATCTCATGACTTACCTCGAGGCTCTTCGGGTTTCGATCGTATCCTGAAACTTTTGTGTGTCGTAAATGCTCACGGAACCGTCCATCCGGCCGGCGGCGAATGTCTTGCCGTCTGGTGCGAATTCGAGTCCGTAAATCCAATCTGATTGGTGTGGAATTGCTTTGATCTCGGTTAAATCGTCAGCTTTGAAAACCTTGATGGTGTGGTCGGCTGAGCTGGAGATTAGCGTCTTTCCGTCGGGTGAGTAGGCCAGCTTTAGTATCTGGTCTTCGTGCGCGATCAGGCTTTTTAGAAGCTTGCCGGATTTCTCCCCCAGCTCCCAAATACGGATGGTTTTGTCCGCTCCGGCGGCTGCTACGTACTTGCCTGAGGGGTCGACAGCGACTGTGTTGATTCCGTCTGCCGGCTCTCCGAATGTGTATAGACGCTCGCCGGTGGCTACGTTCCAGATCTTCACTGTTCTGTCGGCTCCGCCGGAGACCAGCCGCTTGCCGTCAGGTGTGAATTCGAGCGCGTAGACAGCGTCGATGTGGTCCTTCAATGTTCGGATTTCTTTACCGGTGTCGATGTCCCAGAGCTTGATTAGCTTGTCGTAACTGGACGTCGCTACTGCTTTGCCGTCGGGCGAAAATGCGACTGCGTAGATGCAATCGGCGTGGCCTTGGATGGTCTTGAGCTCAGTGCGCTTGTCGACATCCCAGATTTTGACTTGGCCGCTGCGCGCAGGGAGTCCTCCGGCGGCTGCTAACAGATGTCCGTCGTGTGAAAATGCTACGGCGCGGACGGTCTCGATTTCTCCTGGGAGTGTGCCGGTGAGCTTGCCGGTGGTGGGATCGATGAGGCGCACTTCTTTGAATCCGCCTAGCGCTATGAGCTTTCCATCGGGGCGGTAGGCCATGGAGAAGATCTGCGGTTTCACTGGGACTATGGGCGTGACGGACGGCAGTTTATTTCCCGCGGCTTTTGGCATTGCTTCGCCGGGGGCCGGCCCTTTGGCTCCGTTATCGATCCATTTTGCGATGAGCGAAATCTCGCCGTCGCTGAGCTTTTCGCCGCCCATTGGCATCGCTGGCTTTTTCTTTCCGGCGATTCTCAAGTAGAGGGAGCTTTCGTCACTTTTGCCTGGTGTGATGATTGGTCCGTCTGCTCCGCCGATCTTGATGCCTTCCCATGTCTCGAGGTCGAGGCCTCCCATTTTCACTTGTGCGGCGTGACAGCTTGCGCAGGATTTTTCGAGGATCGGGGCGATGTCCTTCACGAAGGATTGTGCTTGGAGCGGCGGTGCCCAGAGTGACAGGGCGATGAGTGGGAGAATTTTTCTCATCAGTGGTTGAACATGAATTCTTTGCTGGTGAGCATGGCCCAGACCATGTCTTCGATTGCTTGACGCCGCGAGTCCTTTTGCGATTCGGTGGTTCCGGTGGTGAGACGCGCTTTAGCCAGCAGTCCTGTCATTTCAGTGCGTTCCGCGTCGGTTGGATAGCGGCTGAATGCGGAGAGCGTCATGAGTTCGACGATGCGATTGTCTGAGAGCCCTAGCTTCAACATGAGGGCGATGTAGCCGTCGGGGTTGCTGAGTTTCTTGTTGAGCGTGTCACCGTTGATGACGTGGAGCGCTTGTGCGATGGTTGCGTCGACGGAGCGTTCCGATGAGTCGCAGATGTTGCGCGCCGGGCGGCCGAACACGCTAAGGAACTGCGAGACTACCTGGGTATCGGGCAACTGGAGCGCTCGCGTTCCGGCGGGGTAGTTGGCAAACTGCGTTGGGACGCCGGTTACTTGCGACATGGAGTCGAGCAGAACTTCCGCCGGGAGACGCTTGATGATGTATTTCGAGTAGAAGGTTTTGTCGTCCTGATTGGTGGCGTTGGCTTCAGAGGAAAGCTGGTATGTGGTCGAGTTCATCACGGTCCGAATCAGGCGTTTAATGTCGTAGCCGTGGTCGATGAAGTCTTTTGTGAGCGCTTGGAAGAGCTCTTCGTTTGACGGCGGATTTGTTGCGCGGACGTCGTCGATTGGGTCAACCAGCCCGCGTCCCATGAAGTTGCCGAAGACGCGATTTACGATGGAGCGGGCGAAGTAGTCGTTCTTCGGACTGGTCAGCCAGTTGGCGAAGGCGATGCGGCGGTCTTCGGGGCTGTCGAGTGAAATCGACTTGCCGTCAAGCGGCGTTGGGGGCAGCGGACGGGACAGCTTGGGATAGTTGATGTCGCCGGAAGCTTTCGCATAGATAATGGATTCGCCTGCATCGTCGCCGTTCTTCACGCCCACTCGAGAGAAGAGGTTGGCGAACTCAAAATATTGTTTCTGCGTCCATTTTTCCAGCGGATGATTGTGGCAGCGCGCGCAGGTGAGGCGCTGGCCCATGAAGGCTTGTGTCGAATTCTCGGCCAGTTGGATCACGTCTTTGTGGAGGACGAAGTAATTGAGCGCTCCGTTCTGACGTGTGCTCCCGGTGCCGGTGAAGATCTCGCGCGCGAACTGATCCCAGGGCTTGTCCTGCTTCACGCTGTCGCGAATCCAGTTGTAGAAGGCCCACATCGCATTGGTTCGCAGCTTCTTGCTGTTGACTAGAAGCAGGTCGGACCATTTATAGGCCCAGTAATCGACGAATTCGTCTCGTTGGAGGAGTGCGTCTACCAGCTTGGCTCGCTTGTCTGGTGATTTGTCGGCTAGGAATTGCTCGACTTCTTCGGAGGTGGGTAGAATGCCTGCTCCATCTATAAATGCACGGCGGATGAAGTCGGAATCGGAGCAGACTGGTGACGGCGCTATGTTGAGGCCTCGGAGTTTGTCGATTACGAACTCATCGATGTAGTTTTTTCTTGGGAATTTCTCATAGACCGCTTCGGCTACTTGCGTGGTGTAGGGAGAAGTCACTGTCGCGTAGAGCACGCGGCTGGAATACCAGAGGGTAACAGCGGCTTCTCCGTGGCCAGTGACTTTTACTACGCCATCATCGTTGACCGTCGCTACGCCTTCGTTGTTTGAGTTGTATTTCACCCAGTGGGTGACGTCTTCAACGGAACCGTCTGTGAATTTTGCTCGCACTACGAGTTGCTGCTCGTTGCCTGGTTTGAGAATCGCTTTCTTTGGGAAAACTTCCAGGGCGACTACATCTTTGTCGTTGGGGGACGGCGGCGGTGCGCCTTCGGCGATCCATTGCGAGAGAATTTTGTATTCGAGTGAGTTTGTGGCGAAGCGCTTACCGCCTCCGTGCGGGATGGCGAAGGTTGGTTTCAGCAGCATCAGACTGGCTGCGGGCTCGGCGAGGAGTACGCGGCGGCCGGTGGATTGGCGGGTTAGCGTGTCGTAATCGGCGTCGGGATCGTAACCGCGGAGCGTTAGTTTGAATCCGTTCTTTCCGGCCAGCGCTCCGTGACATGCGCCTTGATTACAACCCGATTTCGTGAGTACCGGGACTACGTTGTTGCGGAAGCTCCAGGTGAATGGCGCTTTGGCGTCTTTCACTTTTACCGTTACGGTTGCTGTTTGGGATTGCCCTTTTGCTGTGATCACGGCTTGGCCATCCGCGACGGGTTTCAGCAGGCCGCTCTGATCTACTGTGACGATTTCCGGATTCGATGAGGACCAAGTTACGTGGCGCGTCAGATCCTCTTGGAATTTGCCGGTGGTTGCTTCGGCTACTAGCTGCTGGCAGGCTTCCGGACCTTGTAGCGTGATGGCCGGCGGCGAGATCACCAGGGTGTCGGCCCATAAGCCGGCCGCTCCTAGAAGGATGAGAAAAAATTGCTTCTTCATTTAGGCGAACAGCTCCTGGATCGGTTCGGTTCCGCGATCCACGACGGGGATTGGGCGGCCTTGCGCACCGGGCAGTTCGGTCTTCAGGTCGATTCCCAACCCTTTGAAAACGGTTGCGGCTACCATGCCGGGATTTGTTGGGCGGTCCTTTGGTGAGCCACCGATGTCGTCGGATGAGCCTACGATGGTTCCTCCCTTGAGTGGTCCGCCGCCCAATACCATCGACCAGCAGTTGGGCCAATGATCGCGTCCGCCGGCTGGGTTTACTTTTGGTGTTCGGCCGAATTCTCCTGTGGCTATTACCATGGTGTTGCTGTAGAGTCCTCGGTCGACGAGATCCTGCACTAGCGTTGAGTATGCGTTGTCGAACATTGGTCCGACGAGATCTTTGTAGCAACTGATTGGGCTGAATGGTTTTGAACCGTGGATGTCCCAGGTGATTTCGTCGAATACCGTTTCGAACATGTTGATGGTTACGAAACGAACTCCGGCTTCTATCATGCGGCGCGCCAGCAGGCAGCTTTGCCCGAAGCGGTTCATTCCGTACTTCTCGCGGACCTTGTCGGGTTCGCGGTGAATTTCGAAAGCTTCGCGGGCTTTCTGCGACGACATCAATGTGTAGGCCTGGTGGAAGGATGTGTCGAGCAGACGCGCGTCTTGTGACGTTTCAAATTTGCTGACGCTCTTATCGACTTCGCTTCGCCAGTTGCGGCGGCGGTCTACCCGGAGACTTGTTAGATAGTCGGGCGGGAGCATATCGGGCACACGGAAATTTGGATCGGAGGGATCGGCGTTTAGTACGAACGGGTCGAAGGCCTTGCCCAGGTAGCCCGCGTTTTGCCCGTGGGGCATGTTGCCTCCGGTGTTTCCGATCGTCCGGGGGAGCAGAACGTGGGCGGGGACATCGCCTTTCGGTCCTTTGAGTTTATTGAGGACGCAGCCGTAGTGTGGATGCTCGATGCCTCCCTGGAAGAGGCGGCCGGTTTGCATCATCTGGTGTCCGGTGTCGTGGACCGCGGCGGCTGTGTGGTAGACGCTTCGGACTATGGAATAACGGTCCGCGAGCTTGGCCATGCGCGGGAAATTTTCTGAGATTTCGATTCCCGGGACGTTGGTCTTGATGGGTTTGAAGGGGCCTCGGATCTCTACGGGGGCGTTGGGCTTCATGTCCCATGTGTCCAACTGCGAGGGTGCGCCTACCAGCATTAAGAAAATGCAGTTGACGTCGCTCTTACTGTTGTCGACTGCTCCTTGGGCCTTGAGGGCGAACATCTGGCTTAGGCTTAGGCCCAGCATCGATAGGGCTCCGGCGTGGAGGAAATCTCGGCGGGTGGAGCCATCGCAGAACTCAACGGGGCGATCTGCATCTAAACGGAACATGGGCAATCCTCCAAAGAGCTTAAACGGTTACTTTTAGTTTATGCCTTATGGAGGCCGAGTGCTATCGGGTAGTTAGATTACTGGGCCACGAATGAACATAAAATGAACATGGATAAGACCTAGGCCGCTGCTGTTTTGATTTTCTCCAGGTGGTCTTCGATTTGGTTGATATCGGTGGGGGTCAGAGATAGGTCTCCCGCTCCTATTACTCCTTCTACTTGCTTGGCTGAGCGGACTCCTACTATGGCTGCTGTCACTGCTGGATTTAGGAGGGTCCAGGCTATGGCTACTTCTCCGGGGGTTCGGCCGTGTTTACTTCCTATTTTTCTTAGGAGTTCTGCTAGTTCTAGATTTTTGGTTAGCTTTGGCTCTTGGAAGTCGGGGCGGTTGCGGCGGAAATCGTCTTCGGGGAAGTTGGCTACTCTTTCTTTTGTCATTCCTCCGCTTAGGAGACCGTTTCGCATTGGTGAGTAGACTATTACTCCTATGTTGTTCGCTTTTGTGTAGGGCAGGATTGATTCTTCGGCTTCTCTGGCTAGCATGGAGTATTGGGGCTGGAGGGATGTTATGGGGGCTATGGGTTGGACTCGACGCATTTGATCGGCGCTGAAATTTGATAGGCCTATCCAGCGGACTTTCCCTTCTTCTTTTAGCTTGGCCATTGCTCCCCAGCCTTCTTCGATGTCTTCGTCGGGTTCGGGCCAATGGATTTGGTAGAGATCGATGACGTCTAGTTTGAGGCGGCGCAGACTGTCTTCGCACTCCTTCTTTACTGAGTCGGCTTTTAGGCGCTTTCCGATTTTTCTCGATTCATCCCAGACTCTTGCGCATTTTGTGAAGACGTATGGTTTTTTTGAGATGCCTTCCAGTGCTTTGGCTACGACTTCTTCGGAGTGGCCCAGCCCGTAGACTGCGGCTGTGTCGATCCAGTTCATTCCCCGGTCTATGGCGGCTCGGATGGCTTCTACGGATTCGTTGTCGTCCTGTGGTCCCCAGCCGAATGCCCAGCCTCCTCCTCCGATTGCCCAGGCGCCCACGCCGATGCGCGTAATATCCATGTCGCTGTTGCCGAGTCTTTTTGTTGTCATATTCCGGACTTCATTATTGCACCATCAATGTTACCGGCAGCGTTGCTGCTGCTCCTCCTGGCGCCGTGATTTGAACCGTTGCTGAGTAGACGCCTGGGACTAGTCCCTTGGGATTTGCTGATAGCGTCAGGGTGTCTCCGGTCTGTCCTGTGACTCGATTCGTGCTTAGCCATGCTCCTCCGCTGCTTTTCACTTGGAAGGGCAGTGGCTCCGCTATGTTTGTTGCGACTTGAATGGATTGGGGCTGCGGCTGGGTGCTCTGAAAATCGATGCGATCCTTGGAGAGGTGTACCGTCAGCGGACCTGGGATGACCTCGCGGATGCGATTCGCTCCGGATTGGGGAAGGAACATGTTTCCGGATGCGTCTATGGCGATGCTGGCAGGCGAAAAGTACGTGAAATTTTGCAGGCTTGCCAGTGGCGGGGAACCTCCGTCTCCCAGGTCGTTGGTTTTGTTGGTGCCTACGATTCGGTGTATGGTTCCGTCTTGCGCGACTCGCAATACTGAGTTATAGAACGCCTCGGGAATGTACATTACTCCTTGGGCGTCGAATGTCAACCCGAGGATGGTACACAATTGCGTCTGCGTGGCTTGCGCTCCGTCGGCGGTGAAGGGTGTTTGGTTGAGCTGCGCGCACGATTGGTTATTACCGGCTATGCGCGTAAGCGTTCCATCCGGATTGACGCGGTCGATCACGCTGTAGGTGTTATTTATTTCCGCGTGAGTGATGGCGACGTAGAGATTTCCCTGGGGATCGAAGGCCACGGCGTTCCAATAGTCTGTACCCTGGATTCCCGGCCCGGCTACGGTGGTAATGATTCCGTTGGTGTCCACCTTGCGCAGTCGGGCATTCGAGGTATCGGCGATGTACACATTGCCCTTGCTGTCGATGGCGAGGCCTTTGGGCTCATTCAGCGTGGCGTTCACGGCTGGTCCGCCGTCACCACCGGAGCGGAAGAGTCCAGTCCCGGTTCCGGTTCCGGCTACGAGGTGAATGGTTCCGTTGGGCGTTACTTTGAGGACTCGGCTGTCGCTGGTCGCGATGTAGACGGTGCCGGCCGTATCCGTGGCTACGGTGATGGGAAGGCCGATTGCAGCGTTGATTGCCGGACCGCCTTCGCCCGAATAGCCGGTTTGCCCGTTGCCCGCGACAGTTGTGATGATGCCATTCGGGGCGATCTTTCGGACGCGGTCGTTGAGAAAGTCCGCTACGTACAAGTCGCCCGTGGGGCTGAAAGCTGCGCTGGTGACGACGTTGAAGGCCGCCTGCAACGCTGGCCCACCGTCGCCGTCTTGGGGATACTTGATCGGCGAGAGATCTTGAACGCCGCTTCCGGCGATTGTGGAGATGACTCCGGCGGGCGACACTACTCGCACGCGGCGGTTGTTGAAATCGGAGATATAAAGATTGCCCGCGGCATCGATTATCGTCTGAGCCGGGCTGTAGAGCTGCGCGGCAGTGGCGGGACCTCCGTCTCCGCTGAAACCAGCGACTCCTGTGCCGGCGAAAGTGGAGATAGTGCGGTCCGGTGCGATGCGGCGCACTCGATTATTCATTGTGTCGGCGATGTAGAGGTTGCCCGCTGAATCGAGCGTCACGCCGCTGGGTCCGTTCAATTGGGCGGCGATGGCAGGTCCGCCATCCCCGCTGAAGCCAGGAACTCCGGTGCCTGCGATTATGAAGGCCGAGCCATCCGCGCCGATTTTCCAAATGACGCTCCCTCTGTACTCGGCCGCATAGAGGTTGTCGTTGGCGTCGATGGCGAGACCTTCGAAGTATTGAAAAAATCCGGGGTGTTGTGGAAGTGTGAAGACAGTGGAAATGATTCCCGCCGGAGAGACGCGCACGATGCACTTGCAGTAGGCCTCGGCGATGTCGAGATTCCCTTTGGAGTCGAACACGAGGCCGCGGGGCGAAGTCAAACCGGCATTCGTTGCAGGGCCGCCGTCGCTTTGGGGGCCTGGGGCATTTCGGCCTGCGCCTGCGAACGTGGTTACGACTCCATCGAGCCCGACGCGGTATACACGGCTTGTGGAGGCGTCTGAGAGATACAGCGCGCCGGTCGCATCCTGCGCCATGCCTCGGAATGCACCGACATAGAGTCCGCTGGCGAGTGTTCCGTCGGCGGAGGTTCCGTCGTTCCCACGGCCCATCCCGACTGGTACCAGGAGCGTGCCGTCGGGTTCTAAACGGCTGACCAGATTCTCGTCGTGGAGCAGGAGGCGGCCTGTTAGTTTGTCGAAGAGGATACCGTAGACGGAATTGAGGGGGGCGCTTAGGGCTGGTTTATCGTCGATTGCTCCGCGATGGCTGTAGGGCAAACCGGCGACGGTGAAAATGGTTTGCGCGCTGGTGACGCCTAAGGAAATCCAGAACAGCGCATACCGTAAGTGGCACATGTTTTACGGTATCTCGAGCGGGTCGCTACGCCACGAGTCCGAAAATATTTTTGCGGGATTTACCCTTGGTTTTCCGTTGTTCTAAGTTCTAAGTGGAGGATTTCGATGGGAACTCAACCGACTACTGCGCCTCGCGGCGGGAGCATCATGGTTAATCTGTTCGACGGGACAAGGAAGCCGGTGGCCGATGGCACGGATGTACTGATCACGGTCAAAGACGGGAATCAGAATATTGTCAAACGTCAGGACTATACTCACCCCAGCGTATTTTTCCAAGGCTTGCAGGTGTTCGGCAATTTTGGCGACGATTACACCGTTGTGGCGTCGGCGAAGAACTGTGGGGATACGGGATTCTTTCCTGTTCATATCGCCGAGAACGTTGTTCAGATTGTCGATTTGATGCTGCTTCCTAAAGACGGCGGATTCAATTTCAATGCCGCGAGTTGGAAGAAGCTGAAGCAGGCTCGGCCTACGCTGGCGGCGATTCTGGCAGAGGGGGTAACGGCGGGGGCGGCGCAACAGCGGTATGGGAATTTGGAGGAGCGGGAGAGCGGGGCCGTTCTGGCTTGCCTGCTGAATATCGCCACGGCTATGGAACAGATTTTGCTGCCTCAGGGGAACGCGTTGCAGTATCTGAAGACTCTTATCTGGGACCAAATGGCTTCCGACAGGTTCTTTGCTTATGCGGATGCCGCTTTGGTCGATCAGGTGAAGACGGCGACGGTGCACGGTACGTTTGCGCCTGCTCCGTATAACCTGCATCCTGGCGCGACTAGTAGCTATAAGCAGATCCAGTTCGGCGAGGCTAACGTGCAGTTGACGTTTCATGAGAACGACACGAAAGTTGTTGGTGGACAGAATTGCGTGCTGGTGGAACCGGACATTGATTACTTTAAGGATTTGGGGGCGCACTTGATTCTTGAGGTGGTGACGAATGCTTTCGGGGGGGTTACCGATCCGAGGGTGGTTTATATGTTGCGGTGGATTGCCGGGCGGCGCGCGGGTGTTGCGGAATTTGATCCTCTTTATGTGATTGTGTAGACGGTGAGGGAGCGGGGTTACCAACCCCGCGCAGGCTGCCAGCCTGCCCCACTACGGTGCTAGGGCGATGTCGACTTGGTCGTGGAAGGCGTCTGGCGTCTCGATTGCCAGCAAGATGTTGCTGCCGGCTGATACTCCTGCGGGGACGACGACGTTAATTTGATACAGGCCGGGGTACTGCGGGGAGAGTCCTTTGTAGGTGGGGTTCGAGGGGACTGTTGGGTGGCGCTCCGTCGGGGACCGCGGGGGTGACTGGGCCGAGGCCGGTTAGGAAGATTAGAATTGTCTCTCCAACTTTGGCTGGCTTTGCGGCATTCACCAGCGTGTAATCTGCGTGGAGAATTGCTCCCGGGCCGATTCCGGCTGAGGGCACGGTGAAAATTCCGGGGCCGTTTCATCGGGGATTTGAGTATGTTCCTGGCGGGGCCGATGGGGTGTATGCACCGATCAATGAGTTGTGGAGCTGAGGTGTAACGGGGCAGGACGGAAACCCACTATACTGACTGAAGTCTTTGTACGAGGAGGTTCTTTTGGCGAATTTCTGTCAGGGCTGTGGGGCTCCAGTTGCCGGGGCTTTTTGTATGAAATGCGGTCAGCCTACGGGGGCTGGTGCGGACGCCGTCGTAGCCGGGATTGGAGGAGCGTACCAAGCGCAGCCGCCCGCGCCCGCATCACAACCTGTAAATCCGCCACCTCAATATGCGCCACCTCAATACGCGCCGCAACCGCAGGTTCAAAATCAGGCTGCGGCGCGGCCCGCCACTGGGGGAGGCGGAGGATTTCTCAAGATTCTTCTGATTGTGCTGGTTGGCTTTCTGGTGCTGGCAATTGCCGGAGCGATGGGAATGTATTACGTGGGACGCAGTTATCTGCGGAAAGCCGGCGTGATTTCCGATCCGGCGGCTAGTTCTTACTCGTCTTCGTCCCGGTCATCCTCGGCGTCCGGCTCATCGGCTTCGTCCGCGAGCACTGGTGCGTTGAGAGGCGTTCAAAATGGCTGCGATTTGCTGTCGAAGGATGAGGTATCGGCCATCACTGGGGTGGTGATCGAGAAAGCGGTCAGCCAGGGTTCAGGCTCGGATGGTGGATGCGCATACTTCGCCAAGCCGGGTGAAAATTCGCAACGCGGGCAGGAAGATATCTCGAAGGCGCTCAAGGATTTGCAGGGTCAGTCGAAGGTCAGCGATGCCCAGGGTCAAAAGGCGATGGAGCAGATTGTGAAGGGCTTTGTGAATGCCGCCGGAAGCACCGCTAATAACGGTGCGGAGATTCCGGTGGTGAGCTTCGGCATTGCGCGCGACGGTAATACCGCTTACGGGGCGATGATGGCGGCAAACAAGTTGATGGGCGGTTCTTTTATGCAGATTCCGGGTTTGGGCGATGATGCGTTCATCGGACCAGTAAATTCGGTTCTGGGCGTGCGGAAGGGCAGCACTTTCCTCCAAATCGATCTACGTGCGTTGCAGGATGGCCGCGAGAAGGGCATCGCGATGGCGCAGAAGATCTTAGGTAAGATTTGAGCCATAACCCAGGGAATCTCCTAGTACCACGTCCTTTGCAGTTTAGTCTAGGATCGGAGATACTAGAAAGATACATAATTAAATGGACTTTTCTGATTCAGTGCTCATTCTATTTGTCGCGATATGTCTGTGGATCGTGATTGAATTCAACGGGGGCGGTGGTGGAGGCACCCGTGAGCGCGTTCCAGCTCGAACACGATAAATTTCCTGGATGCCATCGGTCATCGTAATGGGCGGCGGCTTGGCCGGCCTCGCGACTGCTGCGGCCCTGGGTAGCGCGGGTTTCGACGTTGATCTGTTTGAAGCGCGCGGGTTCCTGGGCGGGCGGGCTACTTCGTATCCGGCGGGTCCGGACAATGCAGAGATTATCGACAACTGCCAGCACGTGCTGCTGCGCTGCTGCGGGAATCTTCTGGATTTATACCGGCGGCTGGATGTCGACGGCGACATTACTTTTCACAAAGAGTTTTACTTCCTTGAACCTGGCGGGCGGACGTCTGTTCTGCGCGCGGGGAGCCTGCCGAAGCCGCTGCATTTCGCGCAATCGTTTCTTCGAATGAGCTGCCTGAGCCTGGGCGATAAGATTTCGCTGGCTCGGGGGTTAAGGGCATTGGAACGGGAGCGCGGGCGCGCTGACCTGGATCGCATTTCGATGCTCTCCTGGCTGCGCGAGAAGAAGCAGACGGCTCAGGCGATCGACCGGTTCTGGCGGCAGGTTCTGGTGAGCGCCGTCAACGAAGAATTGGACAAGATGGCGGCTGCGCATGGGTTCCAGGTTTTCTGGCTTGGGTTTTTGGCCAGCAAGGAATCGTATGAGATGGGGATTCCGAATGTCCCTTTGGCGAAGCTGTATGGGTCGGATGCATGGAAGCGATTCCCTGGTGTTCGGATTCATTTACGGTCTGCTGTGGAACGGCTTGATGAATTTGGCGTGCTGGTGAACGGTGAGATTCGGCAGGCGGATTTCTATGTGTCATCTGTTCCGTTTGAACGATTGGCTGCTTTGGCTCCTCAATTGAATCCCCCTAGGTTTGAGCATTCTCCGATTACTGGAATTCATCTTTGGTTTGATCGTCCGGTGACGCATCTTCCGCATGCGGTGCTGTTGGATCGCACGGTGCAGTGGATGTTCAATAAGGATGGCGGGCGGTATGTGCAGCTTGTGGTGAGCGCGTCGCGGAGTCTGCTGGAGATGCCCCGGAATGAGGTGATTGAGCTGGGCGTGCGGGAACTGGGCGAGTTCTGTCCTGAGGTTCGAGGGGCGAAATTGGTGAAGGCGCATGTGGTGAAGGAAGTGCGGGCGACGTTTTCGGCTGCGCCTGGGTTGGAGTTGCTGCGCCCTGAGAGCCGGACGAGATTTTCGAATGTGTTTTTGGCTGGGGATTGGACGCGGTCGGGTTGGCCCGCGACTATGGAGGGAGCGGTGCGGAGTGGGTATTTGGCGGCGGAGGCGGTGGCGGGGACTCCGGGAAAGTTTCTGGTGCCAGATATCGCATGATTGGAGCCGGCTTGATTCGAGGCGGGTGGAGTCCATTAGAATAGGGCCAGATGTATTGCTTTCTTCTGTTTCTGTTAATGGCTTGTTCGGCGTTTGCGGCCGAGAGTGAACGCGATGTTGCTGAGTGGGCGATTCGCCTTGGCGGCAATGTTACGATCGCGGGCGCTAAACGTCCCGTGCGCGACGTCGCGGATCTTCCGGATCAATCTCCGGAAAAACCGTTTCATATTGTCGCCGTTGATCTTGTCGGGTGTGATTTTTCGCCTTCTGAATTGGTTCATTTGGGTGGCTTGCCGGAACTTCGTGAACTGCTGTTACCTGGGCCGATTTTTAATCCTGGTGCTGGCAGCAAACTGGATGCTAACGATGAGTTGAAGCCGCTTGCCAACCTTCACAAACTGGAAAAGCTTCACTTCAGTTTGCACTTTCTGACGAATATTAATGTTCAGGATAAGGGATTGGCTTTGCTCAAAGACGTGACTTCGATTCAGGAGTTGCGGTTGGCGCAGACGAAGATTAACGGGTCGTCATTGGCGGCTTTTGTGAATCTTCGCTATCTGGATTTGAATTACACTCCGTTTGGCGATGCAGGAATGAAGAATCTGGAGGGCCTGAGGAAGCTGGAACAACTTTATCTGCGCGATACTTTTGTGACGGATGAGGGCCTTAAGAGTATTGCCGGGCTAACTGATTTGACCGTGCTCGATTTGGCGGGGACCAAGCTTGACGATGGTGGGATTCAGTCGCTGCGGGGTCTTACACGGCTGCGGAAGCTTAACCTTTTGGGCGCGACGATTACGGACGATGGCATTGATGCTTTGGCGAATTTGAAGGGCCTGGAGGAGTTGAATATTTACCGATCGCAGATCACCAATGCTGGTTTGGCTAAGCTTCAGGGATTGAAGAATCTTGTCGCTCTGGATGTGCGGTATACGCGTGTTTCCGAGAATGGCGTCGAGGCTTTCCATGCGGCTATTCCGGGTTGCAAGATTTACTTTGAGAACTCTTCGCCGCAGATGGTTTCGGCGTCGGCTCGCACTAGCCATCCGGCTGCGCAGAGCGATCAATCGATTGCTGCCTGGATTCGCGAGATGGGTGGGCGCGCGGAGGTTGAGAATGGCGTGGTTAAGGCTGTCGTGTTGGCTCGGACTCCTGTTTCCGATGCTCAAATTGAGTATTTGATTCGGTTGAAGGGCATTGAGAAGCTGGATCTTTCCACTACTGAAATTGGGGATGTTGCGGCTCAGGCGTTGGGTAAGATTTCTGGTTTGCGCGAGTTGAACCTGAGCAATACGACGATTTCCGATCGCGGGCTTGAGGGCTTCCGTACTCTCGCCGGGCTGCGGGTTTTGCGATTGAATAACTGTTTGATTAATGGGCCTGGGCTGGAGGCTGTGGCCGCTTTGCCGAACCTTGAACATCTGGAGCTTGCTGGGAATACGGTTTCCGATGTTGGTTTGAAGGCGCTTGCCGGCACGCATGGTATTCAATTTCTGAACCTGGCTCGTACGGATGTGACCAATAGCGGGCTTGCGGCGTTGAGTTCGTGGACGCAGTTGCGATTGTTGGATCTGACTGCTACGGATATTGGCGATGAGGGGCTGGCGCAGGTTGCTCATCTGACTGGTCTCACTGATCTTTTGTTGAACTACACGCGGTTTACGGATAAGGGTGTTCCTCAATTGGCTACGCTTAAGAAATTGGTTCGTCTGGAGATGGCTCGTACGCGGCTCACGGATGCGGGGCTTCCTACGATTGCCGCGTTGACTACGTTGGAGCATCTGAATCTCGATTACGCAAAGGTGTCGGACAAGGGTTTGGCGATGCTGCAGGCGGCTTTGCCCGCGCTTGTTGAGCTTCGTCTTGATACTGCCGATATTACGGATTCCAGCGTTGGGACTTTGAGTAAGATGACAAGTTTGCGGCAGCTCAATCTGTATCACACGCTGGTTACGGAGCAGGGTTTTGAGAGTGTGAAGAAGGCTTTGCCGCAGTGCAGTATTACTTATGATCGGGATTCGGCCGTGCCTAATCGGAGGAAGAGTTAATGCGTGCTTTTGCGCTGCTACTGGCGATGGCTGTGGTGCTTGGCGCGGCTGAACGTCCGGGTTCTGAGGCCGATTTGCGGGCTTCGTGGGTGACCGATTCCGATTTGATCGCGCTTGGCCGGCGTGCGGATCTTTCCCGGCTTGATCTTTCTTATACTCGCATCACGGATGTGGGTTTTCAGCAGCTCAAAGCTCTGCGTAACGTTACTGAACTTGATCTTCGGTATGCGGAACTCATTGGAGATGGGGCTCTGGCTGCGATTCGCGATTGGACGAAACTTCGCGTGTTGAATTTGCGAGGGACGAAAGTCACTGACACGGGGCTGGCGTTTATTTCGCATTTACCGAATCTGGAGAGTTTGGATATTGGTTACGCTTTGATCACGGATAACGGGCTTGAGTTGCTTACTGGTTTGCCGAAGCTGAAGTCGCTGACGATTGGCGGCAATAAGATGACGGACGTTGGGCTGAACTCTCTGCGGCCGGTGAAGAGTCTTGAGGCGCTGGATTTGAGTGGGATGCAGCGGACTGACTCAGGGCTTTGGTTTGTCACTGTGACGGATGGCGGCCTGGAGTCGCTGGCTTCGTTGACGAATTTGACTTCGCTGAATTTGCGTGGGGCTAAGATTACGGATGCGGGATTGGAGAAGTTGGCTTCTTTGAAGAAACTTGAGGAGCTGGATCTCAGCGAGACTAAGGTGTCTGCGAAGGGTTTGAGTTCGCTGGCGTCGTTGCCTAAGTTGCGGAAGCTTACGCTTTGGAAAGATTCGCAAGTGCATGCGGACGCCACCGCGCAATTGGGGGCTTTGAAAACACTTCGTTGGTTGGATATTAAGGCTACGGGTATTGATTCAGCCGCGGCGGATCAACTGCGCGCTCAGCTTCCTGGCTGCCGGGTTCTGTCTATGCAAACTCAGGCTATGCAAACAGCCAAGTGAGTTCGCGATTTTCGGACGACGGGAAGTTTTTCATTCCGGTGTCCATCACTCGGTCGGCGACGGTCATGTACAGATCGCCTACGGTCCCGGTAGTTCGGGTGTGCAGTCCGGTCTTGAGCTTACCTGCGTGGCCGGCGACGATTACCGAGAGACCGTTGTTTTTGTGATCATTCGCCTCTGCGTGCTCGTGGATGTAGATGAGCGTTGTGCGATCAAGCAGGTTGCCGTCGCCTTCGGGCGTCGACTTCAGCTTCCCTAGCAGATAGGCGAACTCTTCCACGTGCCAGCGGCAGATGTCGCGCATGATTCGCTGGCCGTCGGCTCCGTTTGCGCCGGGTGCTTTACCGTCGGCGTGCGTGTAATCGTGATGGCGGGCGGCGGTGTGGCCTAACCATGGGAATCGCGAGAGTCCCTGGCACTTGGTGAGCATGTAGGACGCGACTCTTGTTTGTCCTGAGGCGAACGCGTGGGCCAGGAGATCGCTTTGGATCTTGGCGATTCGCGGCCAGTCCTTCATGTCTAGATCCTGGTCCGGCGGGTCAACCTGGCGATAGTGCGGCGGGAGGCTGGCGATTGCGCGCTCTACATCGCGGACTGATGCGAGATGTTCTTCCAGACGGTTTTGATCTTCTTTGCCTAGTTCCTTTCGGAGGGTTACGGCATCGTCCTGCACCGCGTCGAGCACGCTTCGTTTGCGGCTTACCCACGCGGAATCGCGGGCTCCGAAGAGGCGATCGAAGAGCTTGTTGGGGAGCATTTCCGGCGGCAGGGAACGGTCGCGTCCGGCCCAGCTCAGGTTGCGCTGAATGCTTTCGCCGAAGGATTCCTGCGATACTCCGATTTGCAGAGAACGGAAGCGCAAATCGCCTCCGGCTTTCTGCGCTACGATTTGATCGATGGACGGGCCGCCGGCTCCGCGTCCGGTGAAACTTGTTCCCGTGGCCAGGGCGCTCATGGAGCGGTGGTGATCGTTTCCGGGGCCTGGGAGGCGGGCGGCGGGATTGTCGAGTCCTGTGACGATGTGGATGTCTTCGCGGAACTGCGCCAGCGGTGCGAGGCAGGGGGTCAGGACGTAGTCGGCGCCGGTTTCGGTGGGGATCCAATACTTTTCTACAATGCCGTTGCCGTTGAACCAGAGTACGAAGCGATTCGGCGGGCCTGCTTTCGGAATGCCCGCGGTTGTCTCGGCGGCGTAGGCGGTTCCCTGACTGTTGAACATGGCCACCAACGGCGGCAGGCCCACCCAGACGGGGGCGAGTCCGGTGAATCCTTTTAAGAACAGGCGGCGCGGTAGCGGCTTTTTCATTGCTTTACTTCTCCTGGCGCGAAGGTTGTCCACTTCATCAAGGCGATCATCAATTCCTGAAACCGGAAGCCGGAAGATTGAAACGTTTCGAATGCCGCCCGTATGACAGGACGGTCGGCTGGGGTATCTTTTCTTCCTGTTGCATACCGGAATAACTGCTTTGCGACACACTCCTGACACTGAGTGCTCACTGACAAAATGTTACCAAGCTCACGGGGCGAGGTAAAGCGGGAGTCCTTGATGCCGGCGACCATTCCTTCGGTGTTGAGGTCCAGTTCGACGGGTTTTGACGTCTCCTTTTCGGGATCTGCACCGTGGCCGGCCTCGCGACAAGTTGAAGCTCACATTCCACGAGACCGGGCCCGGTGCAGAGCCCGAAAAGGAGAGGTCAAAACCCGTCGAAGTGCACCTCAACACCGAAGG
>Ga0105240_10001387_pt1 | contig 41645 bp, 28 predicted proteins | sample KBSC54metaG_FD_80426 | JGI IMG/M metagenome (GOLD analysis project Ga0105240, IMG submission 80426) | Corn rhizosphere microbial communities from Kellogg Biological Station, Michigan, USA - KBS C5-4 metaG | ecosystem: Host-associated > Plants > Roots > Rhizosphere > Soil | place: Michigan, USA... | reverse complement strand
TGCCGTTTTCAGCGCCTACGAGGCCAACTTCTTTTCAGAGCGTCCAAGCGACACGCGCCCCTCTGGCGCTGAAGAATTCAGGCATTTCTAACTATTTTTAGGTTAACGCATATGGGACAGCGGGCCCTACCCAACGAGCGCCTGCGGCGAATCAATGAACAGGCGCTTCGCCGGCGGCGATGGCCTTCAGCCACGCTTCGCGGCGGCGGGAAAAGGCTTCGTGCCCGCGTTTGTGATCCCCTTGCGGCATGGGGACGATTTCCTTTGGTCCGGTGGCTTGATTGTATGCCGCATAGACACAGCCGACGGGCGCTGTGACATCCAGCAGACCCACTCCGACAAGCAGGGGGCATTTGGTTCGCGCGGCGAAGTTTGCCGCGTCGAAGTAGCGGCTGACCTGCATCACGTTGTCCTTGTGACTCGCGCCCCAATAAGGCCAGCCGAAGGCGCGTCCGGCGGCGTTGGCGTTTTGATCGCAGCCGGCCGGGACTTCCACGATCACGGCGGTAGCCTTTGGGAAAAAGGCCGCGGTGACAAATGATTGCAGGCCGCCCTGGCTGGTTCCCATGATGACGAAAGTCTTCCCATCCCAATCCGGCCGCGAGGCCAGATAGTCGGCGGCGCGTTTGCAGCCGAGGAACATTCTCACGAAGTAACTCGTGTCGCGGTTTTCGTAGCCGATCGAGGTATAGTTCTTCAGCAGACCGGCGGTTTGCTCTTTGTAAAAGTCTTCCGATTCATCGATGGGCAAATCGTGTGCCATGATGTCCATGACGAGCCAGCCTTTGGAGGCGCGTTCGGTAACCCAGGGCTTTAGCAGCGGATAAACGCCGGCGTATTGTAACTGAAGAATGGCCGGGAATTTGTCGCCGGTGGAAGGTTTCGCAATTTGTCCCTGGACGTGTGTGCCGTGCACGTTATCGAGCGTGATCTTCGCGTAATCCACGCCGTCCTTGCCGCTGGGCGCGGAGGTCAGAACGGGATTCGGCGGAATGGTTTCGAGCTCTTTCAGTTTGGTGTTCCAAAAGGCATCGAAGTCCTCGGGGCAGGTGGCGCCGGCTTTGAGTTTCTCCGGCGCAACGAGGGCTCCGCCAGTGCCCTTGAGTTTGCCATCGCTCGATTTGAAGGAGACGAGCAGGGTCCCGGGTTGTGCGAGAGTGGAGGTCAGGTTGCCGGTGCCGTTTGTCAGCGGGATGGTTCCGTCACCCATGGGAGTGAGGCCGCCGTTTTTGATGGAGTAGGAAATGGAGGAAACGTCGCTTCCGTCTTTGCCCGTGACCTTGATCTGCCAGTGAATCGGTTCGCCTTCGCGGTAGACGCCATCGGCATGATCGGGGGTGGCCACGATGGGGTCCGGCCCTTGGGCGTTGCAGGTGATGGCGGCGGCGATGCCGCCGAGGAGGACGAGCGTTTTGCGAAGGAGGGGATTCATGGGGATGCGGGAGGGGAACGGCTAGTTGAGCCGTGACCCTTTCATCGGATGACGGAAATACTTCGTATTCGCCGGGATGGAAGGACCGGTTTCGATGCCGGTGAGCACGGCATCGTGTCAGTGACTCTGCGAGCCGGCCGTTTATTAGTGGTGGAAGCCACTGGATCTAAAAATGGATTTCGTCGCAGGGTCTCAAGCCGGAGGCTTGGCAGAAGGTAGCCGGTGCGTCGAAGACCACCGGGACGGATTGAAATGGAAAAGCACCCTGAAAGGTGTGCCAGAATCGTCCTTTCACGATTGGTCCTTAATCCGTTATCCACCGCTCTGGCACTCTTCCAGAGTGCACACTGATGGAATCGAATACCGGTGGTCTTCGACGCACCGGCTACCTTCTACCAAGCCTCCGGCTTGAGAAACTGCTAAGTCAAATCCATCTCTAACACCAAAAGTTGCTTTCTGCCTGAGATCACGCCTTGGCCAGCGCAATGAGCCGCTGGATGAGATCCTCCGACGAAACGATGCCGATGGGCTGGCCCGATTCGCCACGAACAACGGCTAAGGACACGCGCGCCGCGCGGAGCTTTCGCAGGACGGCGTAGGCCGGCTCCTTGTCTTCGACGCGCACGATGCGGCGTTGGAATGGTTCGACCGTTCCCCGCCGCCGTCCGTCGATTGCGATGTCGAAAACGTCGACCAATCCGGTAATCTGGCCATCGTCACCGACTACCGGCCAGCGGTCGAATTTGGTTTCTTTGCGCTTGGCGAGAAGTTCTCCCACCAAGGCGCTCGATGAAATGGTTTGCACGCGTTCCATCGGCACCATCACGTCCTTGGCTGAGACCGAGCGGAAATCGACTACATTATGAATCATCTCCCGTTCCGCGCGGCTGATCGCACCGGTCCGTTCGCTTTCGATCGTCAGGTATTTGAAATCCTCGCGGGCAACGAAAAGTTTGCGCTGCTTGGGAGCGTGGCTGCCGAGGATGAGCCGGATGACGCGCCAGCCCACGAAATGCAGCGGAGAAAGAAGTGAATCCGCGAACCGCAGCGGTTCGGCGAGGGCCGCGAGCGCGCGATAGGGAAATCGGCGGAAGAGCGCTTTCGGGAGTAACTCGAGCCCGAGGAGATAGATGGGAATGAAGGCGAGAAAGGAGATGAGAAATCCGCGATCGCCAAACCAGCGCACCATCTCGTGAGTCGCGAGCGTGATGGCGGTGATATTCATCAGGTTCGTCACGATGACCACCGTGACGAGCAACCGCTCCGGCTTCGCCAGGAGCCGGCCGAGTTTGATCGCGGACTCGTCGCCCATTTTGATGCGGTGTTGCAGCCGCACGCGATTGACGGAAAAGATCCCGGCTTCGATTCCGGAAAAAACGAAGGAGATCGCGAGGAGAAGAAAGACGACGACCCAGGTCATTCTTCGCTTTCCTGTTGATGATGGTGTTTGCTCTCCTGGACGATCAAGACCTCTTCGATCCGCTTTCGCGACACACGGCGGACGGAGACGATGAGATCATCCAGTTTCATCTGGGTGCCGGCCTTTGGCAGCGTGCCGAGGCGGTTGAAAATCAGGCCGCCGATCGTGTCGATGCCCTCTTCCTCAAGGCACTCGTGCAGCAGTTCATTGATATCGTCGAGGCGGGCGCTGCCATTGACGATGAGGCGGCCTTCGCCGGCGGATTCGATATAGAGCTCGCGATCGGCAGCGGGAACGGCGTCGGAAATGATTTCCTCGACCAAGTCGGCCTTGGTGATGATTCCCTCCGTGCCTCCGTGTTCATCGATTACGATGGCCAGCGCCTGCGGATGAGTGAGAAACGAGCGCAACAGATCGATCGCCTTCATCGTCTCCGGGACAAACGAAGGTGGAATGAGCAGCTCGGTGTAGTGCATGTTGCCGTCGGAAAGCAGGAAGGCCTGGGTATCGAGGACGCCGAGCATTTCGTCGGGCGTATCGCCATAGACAGGGATGCGGCGATGACGGACCGAGCGAAGCTTGGGGATGAGCTCCTCGTTCGTCAGGTCATCGGGAACAGACACTGTATCCACGCGCGGAGTCATGCAATCGCGGGCGGTTTTATCGCCGAGCTTGATGATTTCCTGGATCATCTCGCTTTCGGTGGCGTGAAGGGCGCCTTCTTCGGCGCTTAATTCCACGAGCGTCTCCATTTCTTCTTCACTGAGGAAATGTCCCTTGCGCAGGGTTTCCGGGGTAACGGCGTTTGCCACTCTTTCGCTGATGTGCTGGAGGAGGCGGGCGAGAGGATCGACAACCGGCATGAGCACGCGCATGACACGGACGCCAGCTTTCACTGCACGGTAGGGTTCCGCGAGGGCGAGGACTTTCGGGACCAAATCGCATACGAAAACGATAAGGGCGAAGATGAGAAGGGCGGAGATCCAGAAGGATAGCTGCGGCGAGAGCACCCAGCGCAGCACATAGAGCGACAGGATGATGAGCGGAAGATTGGTCATCGAATCCGCCAGGATGAGCGCGCTGATGAGGCGGCGCGGATTCTCCATCAGCTTCTCAAGTGCGGCGGCGAAATCCGCCCGGCGAGTCTTGAGCCGCTCGATATGAAGCGGTTGAAGCGAGAAAAAGGAGGTCTCGATGGCCGAAAAGAGGATGGATCCAGCGACGAGCAGGAGGAGCACCGCCGCTAAGAAGATCAGGAGACCGGTCGAAATCATGTGAGAGCGATCCGGGCCTGGCGGAAGAGCGCGGCTGGCGGCACTAGGGAAGCTTGCGATGTTCGACTATTATCGAGGGGCCGTTGCCGGCACCTGTCTGGATTCACTGACATCTTGTCATGCACACAGCCACGAAGAATAGTTTTGCCATCACCCACGCGCGATGAAAAAAAGCGACCGCATACCGGCTTTTGTTTCCGAACTCGGGCTCCCGTCCGATTCTTCGGTTAACCCGTTCTACGCCGGGTACTTTACGTGTTTCAATGCCCGGGAATACTACGAGGCGCACGATGTCCTGGAGCATCTCTGGCTGCAATGCCGCGACGAAAACCGGCTCTTTTACCAGGGCCTGATCCAGATCGCCGGGGCTTTTGTGCACCTCCAGAAGCAGCATCTACGACCACATCATCCAAAGGACGGCTTGCGGATGCGTCCGGCGGTGCGGCTCTTTCACCTGGGGATGAAGAACATCGAGCCGTACGGGCCGCGGCATCTGCGGCTGGACGTGGCGGCGCTGTGTGCGATGTGCGCCCGGTATGCGGCGGAGATCCAGGCTTCCGAGTTTCAGGTGAATCCGTGGCATCCGGCGCGGGCTCCGCAAGTGGGGTTGGGCGGGGAGTAGTGGGCGGATGGACTTGGTGGACTGGATGGACGCGGTGACTCAGAGGTTTCGCGTGTCTTTCGGGGGATTCATCCAGTTGGCGTTGCGGCCATCGAAATAGCGGATGGGGGCAGCGGCGAGTTCGTCGGAGTCCAGGTCGTCAAGGCTCGAGAGGAAAATGGCGACATAGTCGCCGCCAATGGCATCGAGGTGGCCGCGGTCGAAGGTTCTCACGCCGCAGACTTTGCAGAATTGATGATCTGAAGGGCTTTCGCTGGCCTTCTGATAGGAAGTGAGGGAATCCTCGCCGCTCTTTTGACGGAAGTCGGCGGGTTTGATGATCACCGACCAATTCCGTGATTTAGTGCAGAACTCGCAGTTACACTTACCTGTACCCTGGCTCAGGTCGATGTCAGCCTCGTAAGTGACTTGGCCGCAGTAACAGCTTCCATGATAGGTTTTCCTGCTCATGCTGATGACTTAGTGAGGAGTTGCGGCGATCGCCATTGGGATGCTCCAATGGCGGCTCGCACAAACATTGGCGTGGTGGACGTTCATTGCGATCCCGTATTTTCGCGTTTCCAAAGTTTTCCGGTCTTCTGCCACTCGACGATCAGCTCGCGGAACCGCTGCACGGGCGGTGGATCGTTGTCCTCCGGCCAAACGAGCACGAGCGGGACGGTCATGGTTGGTTTCAGGGGAACGAACTTCAGTGGAAGTTCCGGGGTGATGACGCAGTCCGGGATGATTCCCACCCCGGCGCCGGCTTCGACGTAGCTGAGGACGGTTCCGATGAGACTCGGTGTCTGCACGAGGCGCGGAAGAAAACCGGCCTCCCGGCAACTGGCCAGGATCGTATCGTGCAGCCCGACCCCTTCGCGGCGGGCGAGGACGATGAGGGGCTCTGAAGCAAGGCTATCCCACGAGAGGGACTTTCGTTCCGCCTTTGGGTGGCTGGTGGGAAACACCACGCCAAGCCGTTCCTCACGCAGGAGGATTGTGCGCAAACCGAGGCTGCGCGCGGAAGAAACGGGACGGGTGATCGCGGCAGAGAGGCGGCCTTTGGCGAGCATTTCCCAGACGCGCTCGGGGGTTCGTTCCTCGAGATGGATCGAAACGCGGGGATAACGGCGCCGATATTCCTGGAGCAAACGGCCGAAGAAAGCCTGGGTGGGGGGGCCGATATAGCCGAGACGCAATTCGCCTTCTTCACCTGCGGCGGTGCGGCGCACGCGGCGAATGCCTTCGTCCCAGCGCTCGAGAAGAATCGCGGTTTCCCGCAGGAGCACTTGTCCGGCGGGCGTCAGCCGCACGCTGCGCCGGTTTCTCTCCAGCATGGCGGCGCCCAGTTCCGCTTCCACTTCCTGTACGGCGCGACTGAGCGCGGGTTGGGCGATGCGCAGCCGCTCGGCGGCGCGTGAGTAACTCAATTCTTCAGCGACGGCTTGAAAATAGCGGAGATGTCGGAGGTCCATCGGCGTAACGGGAGTTGTAATAACGGATCGGCATAATCGTGATGCCATCATTCTATTTCCATTACAACAGTATTGGCCGGTACGTTGCGTCATCCGCCCGATTCCCGGGCGGTGCTCTCCGATTCCCACGCATTCCCCAATCATGTCCCACGCTACCGATTACGATGTCCTGATCATTGGCGGAGGTCCCGCCGGTTCCTGTGCCGGAGCCATCCTCGCCGAGTACGGACGCAAAGTCCTGATCGTCGAGCGGGAGAAATTCCCTCGCTATCACATCGGCGAATCACTGATTCCCTTTACCTTCGGACCCTTGCAGAGGCTGGGGCTCATTCCGCGGCTTCGTGAGTCGGCCTTTGTGAAAAAGTACAGCGTGGCGTTTGTGCAGCCGGATGGCCGCGCCTCGCAGCCTTTCTATTTCTTCACACGATACGATCGCGAAAGTATTGCCCAGACTTGGCAGGTGCTGCGCTCGGAGTTCGACGAGATGTTACTCGACAATGCCAGGGCTCGGGGAGCCGAAGTCCGGGAGGAGACGGCAGTGACGGAGTTAGTCAAAGAGGGTGGCAAAGTCGTGGGCGCAAAGGTTCGCGGGCGGGATGGTGTGGTCGGAGAAATCCGGGCGCGGATCACTCTGGATTGCACCGGTAAGGAAGCATTTTCTGCTGTGCGCCACGGCTGGCGCATGCGCGACCCGTACCTGAACAAGGTGGCGGTGTGGACTTACTACAAGGGAGCAAAGCGCGATGCGGGAATCGACGAAGGAACGACGATGGTCGCTTATGTCCCGGAGAAGGGCTGGTTCTGGTACATCCCGCAGCACCGCGACATGGTGAGCGTCGGTGTGGTCGCGGAAGGGAAGTATCTGACGCGCGACGGCGTCAAAGATCCCCGGCAGATTTTCGAGCGCGAAGTGGAGCAGAACCTTTGGATCAAGGATCACCTGGCAGTTGGGTCCTCGACCGGGCAGTACTACGTCACAAGCGAATACTCGCATCACGCGCGGCATTGCGCTGCGCCCGGCTTGCTGCTTGTCGGCGATGCGTTTGCCTTTCTCGATCCGGTTTTCAGCAGTGGCGTCATGCTGGCGCTGAAGAGCGGGTTGCTGGCGGGAGATGCCGTTCACGAAGGACTCACGCGCGGCGATCTCTCGCCGCAGCATTTCGCGCCGTACGGGGCGACGATTCGAGAGGGAGTCGAGAATATGCGCAAATTGGTTTACGCATTTTACAATCCGGCCTTTTCGTTCCGTGAGGTGATCAAGCGTTATCCGGATGCTGCCGGTGAGATTACGGATTGCCTGTCTGGCGACGTGAACAAGGATTTTTCCCGTCTCTGGGATCGGATCCGGGAATTCGTCCCTCTGCCGGACGACCTTCCTTATGGCGAACCGCTGGCGGAGATGGAACCGGCGGTGGCGAACTGAGGATTTAGGAAACGTCGCCTGTACAAACCGAACCGAAGCGCGACATGAAGTGTCGGGTTTCCATACACTTTTTCGGGGCTCGGGCGGCGCTCTCCTCTGAAAAACGCCCTGGCACCTGCTCTGCTAAAGAGGCATCTGCCATGTTGAGTTTTTCGACACTTCTCATTTTTTCAGCCTCGCTGCTCGCAGCGGCGTGGTGGGCCACCACGGAAGAAACCAACCTCTAACCGTACGCATATGTTTACCGAGACCCTGACTTCGATGAACTACAACGTAATCCATACCTCGCCCGCCCCGGATGGGGCTGAATCGCTGGATCTGACCGACGAGCGGCTCATGGAAATGATCCAGGCCCGGCAGTCGGAGGCGATGGGGTTTTTGCACGACCGGTATGCGCGGCTGCTCAAGGCTCTGATTATGAAGGTCCTGCACAACGAGGCGGAGAGCGACGATCTTCTCCAGGAGGTTTTCATGGAAATCTGGGATCGTGCGGCGGGTTACAGCCAGGAGAAGGGCAAAGCGCTTAGCTGGATCGTGACGCTGGCCCGCCGTCGCGCCATCGACCGCCTGCGCAAGCGCGAGGCGTATTGCCGGATGGAAGATCGTCTGACGGAGGAGACGAAGCGGAATCCGCAGGAAGGCGTCGATCACGTGGAAGAAGACGTGGAGCATGCGGAAATGCGGGAGCATTTGCAGCGGGTGATGGTGACCTTGCCTCCAGCCCAGCGCGAGGCGATCGAAATGGCCTATTACAAAGGCATGAGCCAACGCGACATCGCGGCAGCCACGGGAATCCCACTCGGGACGATCAAGACACTCCTCGAGCTCGGAATGAAGAAACTGACGGAAGCTTTACGGGGGTACGAAGACCTCCTTTGATGGATACCAATCTATTTGAACGGCGCCGTTCGGGGCAGTCGGTCGATCGACAAGGGGCGCCGTTCCATTCTCTCCAGGTGCTGGTTGTCGATGACGAACCGGCGATCCGGGAGGTTCTCGCGATCATGCTGGCGACAGACGGGCATACCGTGCTGACCGCTTGCGATAGTGAGGACGCCTTGAGAAAACTTGAGCTCCGTGAGTGGGATATCGTCATGACGGATCGGGCCATGCCCGGGATGGGCGGCGATGAACTAGCCGCACGGATCAAAGATAAACGGCCGTTGCTGCCGGTGATCTTGCTGACTGGATACACGGGCCCGATGGAGTCGGCGGGGCCTCATGCGCGGATGATCGATGGCATCATCAAGAAGCCGTTTACTGGTTCGGAGTTACGGGAGGGAATCGAGCGGGCGCTTCTGGCGGTTCATCACGCGGGCTGATAAGGCTCACGCGGAGGCGTAGCGCGGCGTAGCCGTGATCAGATTCAGCAATTTGAGCCGTATCCTGAAACTGAGAAAGGTCTTTGGAGGAGAAATCTTCAGCGCCAACGGCGCGATGCGATACCAGCATGGGGCGACAGCCCCAGGTCATCCGCATAAATAGCGAGGGCTGAATGCCCGTTCCATGGCACGTATTTGTGCGTCGGGAAATGGTGCGGGCTTTCAGCCCTTTCGTCATTTTTTATCGATCCCTGGGGCTATCGCCCCACGCTGTTATGGGGTCGCGCCGTTGGCGCTACAGATGGGTTGCCCTCGCTCAGAGTCCGTTTTGAGAATGAAACGTAATGCTTCATCTTCCCTCTCCCCTCCGCGTTTCCGCGCCTCCGCGGGAGACCTTCCTCAGCCCTCCAACTCGGTATGGATCTCGATGAAATGGAGAATATCGTGCCGCGTGACGATCCCGATCAGTTTCCCATGTTCCGTCACCGCGAGTCTCCCTGTCCCGGCGGCGAGCAGGCGCCGCATGGCGCGGGCTGCTGAAGTCTCGACATCGATCTGAAGATCTTTCCCGCCCCATTCCGCGACGGCGTCTCCAGCACTGGTGTACGGCCACTTTTCCTTTGGGATCTCCTTGAGAAATTCGAGACGCAGGAGACCGCGAAACTCGCGGTCCTCGGTGCACACCGGGAAAGCGACGTGATGATTCGTCAGGAAATAGTCGTCCACGGCGAGATTGAGCGGCAGCGATGCCGGAATCCATGCAGCCTCCGCCGTCATGATATTTCGCACCGTAACGCCGGTCAAAATCTCACGCTGCAGCGCGTGATTGTACCCGGAATCCGCGGCGCCTTTGAGGAAGAGGGCGATGAGGAAGAACACGACTCCGTTGGCCTGATGATAGACCATGACCAAATACAGGCCGGTCAGAATCAGGACCCAGGAGAAGCCGATTCCAATACGGGAAGCAATGAAGGTGGCGCGGCGGAGTTTCCCCGTTTTTGCCCAGAGCAAGGCGCGCAACACCCGGCCGCCATCCAGCGGATAGCCCGGAACCATATTGAAGACGACCAGAGAAAGATTGGTCATCGCGAGCCAGCCGCAAACCATCGCCGCAGGCAGCCAATGTATTGATTCAAAGAGCCACCAGAGGGCTGAGTAGATGAGAATCAGCACCACGCTGACAATCGGTCCGCCGAGCGCGATTTTCAGTTCCGACTTCGGATCATCCGGCTCGCGAGCAATCTCGGCCAACCCGCCAATGAAAAGCAGTGTAATGCGAGGAACCGGAATGCCGCATCTTTGGCTGACGAGGCTATGGCCAAGTTCGTGCAGGAGGATGCTCAGAAAGAAAAGCAGCGCCGCCGTCGTACCCATCACGTAATAGAGGCCGGTGGGTTTTACCTCTAGATTCGCGGGGAAAAAAACGACGCTGAGTTCGTAGATGACGACGGCCGCAATGATGAACCATGAGTAGTCGAGATAGATCTCGATTCCGAAGTACCTGCCGATAAAGACGCCCTTGCGCCGGGCAGGCCTGGAAGGGGTGGCAGGAGATGGTGATGTGGAAGCGCTATTACTCACTGGGCGACCTCAGGGGTGGGAGTATTATTGTTGGCCGGTGGCGGTGTTTCCGGCGCCGGGGTTGCGATGTCCCAATCATAGACATGGACATCGCTGAGGCTGGCGGCTGAGTTTTCCCGCATCCACTCCAGCCCGGAGACCGGTTCCGGCATCGTCAGAGGCGACGCCTGGAGTTCGGAGCGCAGTTTCTCCGGGGTCAATGGCGGTTCGCAATCGAGGAAACGGATGGGATGGCTCAGCGGACCGGTGACATAGGCGATGACTCCGCAATCGAACACGTTTCCGGTGGCGCGGATCGACACGGATGGATCATTGGGAAAACCATCGCGAAAGACGACAGTGGCTTCTTCCATAACGAATGGATATCTCCCGCTAGGCACCAGTGCCGGATCAAAGGTCGCTACACTGGAGATAGGTTCGGTTAAGATGATGTTTTCGGCACTTACTGTTCCGATCAATGCCGGCGCTGCACCCGTTCCAGTTAATTTAAGCTCGCGTGGTTCGAGAGTCCCTTGTCTGGGCAGATTCAATGGCTGAGATGAATTACAGTCGATGGCGAATTTCCAGTTACGCCAGGGCAGACTGCGCCAGGTGAAAAGCGGGGGTAGATGGAATCCGGTCGAGCCGAAGACTAGTGAGAAGAAGTCGGGTTGAGGCAGGTCGGCAAAGTTGTCGACGACATTGAGCAGCGGGTTGTTTGCACTGTACTGAATCGCAGTCACGGTGGCATTGCCCTGCACGTTGGCGGCGCTGGCTGGGCCGGCGATTTCGACCGCCAGAGCGGCTTGCACCTGGATTCCCCGCGAGACGCTTTGGGATTCCGGTTTAAAGAGCGGGGCTTGGAAGTGCTCGCTCTCCAGCTTCAAATGCAATGCCGGGTCGCGAATGGTGGAAAAATCAATATCGCCTTGCACCGAGAAGGTGCCCTGTTCTGGAGCCGTGCATTGGAATTTCTCCACGGCCAGTTTTTGACCGGACAAACTGAATTCTCCCTGCGCGGCAGTAAGTGCCTTTCCACTCCAGCCAAGCGGAATGTTGCCATCTTTCAGCGTCAGATGGCCGGATGTATTCAGCGCACCAAGCGCCCCTTCACCGGAGATGGTTCCATTGACCGTTCCGTCCACCGGCCATTTCCAGCCGGTAAGCTGCGCCGCCGGACGAAGGGGAAGGTTCGTCGCGGTGAGATTCACTTTGCCCGGGGTCTTTTCGCTGAGCAGCGCTTCCCATGAAGCATTTGGCCAGGATTGCCAGACATCGAGCGGTAGCACGGCGTCGCCTTCCAGACAGACTTCCTGCTGGTGGCGCAACTTGAGCGCTCCGAGCGTCACGACCTTGCGTCCGACCGTGACGTTTGCCGTGACGGAAGATTCGTCGTCGGATACGGCGAATTTCGAGAACATGAGCGAACCTGGCGCATAGTCGCCTTCCAGGTCGGCGTTCACTGGATGCAACATGGCGCCCGTGGAGCCCAGCGTGCGCAGCTTGTTCAAATGCGCCGAGAAGCGGCCGGAATATCCCTTGGCGGAACCTTCACCGGACCAGTTGATCACCGCGCCGCCGGCCATTGGTTCGGGAACAATTGGTTTCTGCAGGATCGCGGCGTAAGTCGCGAGGTCCGCCACGGAGGCGCGGAATTCACCCCAGTATTGCTTCGGGCCAAGGATATTGATGACGCCGCGTCCGCGCACGAAATCGTCTTTGTTTGTCAGGTCGAGATTGGCCACATCGATCTCATTGCCCTTGAGCCGGATGGCGGCGCTCAACTCATCGATCGGTGCATTGTGCCAGGTAATTCCCGAGCCCGAGACTACGACCGCGCCATTGAATTGCTCCTTCTGGCCGCGAACGCTGCCATCGATATTCATGCGGCCCGCCGTGTATTTGAATTCCGGGAGCATCAGCGCGGAGAGTTCCGTCAGGTTCTCGATCCGGGCGGAGATATTGATGAGAAAATCGGATTGCCACCATTCCGTCTTTGGCGGTGGCAGGGTCAATTGGCCGCCGAGACTCACCTGGTTGTGGCCCTGGTGCAGTTCGAGTTCGTGCACTTCGATCCGGCGATCCATCAGGGTCGCGCCCACGGTCAGCGAATCCCACTGGCGGGAATCCCACTGGAAATTCGTCGCGGTCAGCAATAGCGACGCATTCGCGCGGCTGGCGTTGCGTGGCGTTCCGCGGAAGTTGAACTGGGCGTCTTTGATCAGGCCTCCCGCGGCATCTGAAAGACTGAGAAAGGAGGCGAAGGGGGCGATCTTGATTTGCGAGAATCGGACATTGGCGTCGATGCCGGAATGGAGCGGATCATCGAGCGTGCGAAGCTGGGCGCGAATCGATCCGCCAAAGGCGTCGACTTGCATGTCGGCATCGAGATGTCCCTGGCCCAGGGGTGTCAGTTTGGTCGACAGGTATTGCAATTCGACACCCTGCTCGAGGGTGACGTCGGAGATCGTGGCCACGTTATCCTGCACTTTCGTCGTGCCGCTGATTTCGCGGAAAGTGTGCGTCATCCACGGTTGCTTCACGATGATCTGATGGGCGCGGATTTTGGCCGGCTCCACCTGGCTGAAAACGCCGCCCGCGCCTTCGATCCGGAGCGCTTCGCCGTTGCTCTCGATGACAAAGCTGACGTCGCGGGCCTCGATCCGCTCCGGCACGATCCACGCGAGATTCGGCGCCCACTTGGCCTTGAGCCGTTTGGGTGTGGTGGGTGGGGGATTGGCGCCGGGTTCGACGACCGGCGGCAGTTCTACCCTGGCCATGACGCCATCAATCACCAGCCGCTGAAACCAGCGGTCCGTCCGTCCGGAAAGAAGCTCGCGGACATGCCAGGAGAACTCCGCCTCGGCGTTTGTGACCTCGACCTTGAAGACCGAACCGGCACGCGAGGTTTGTTTCCAGCGGACATTGTGGAGATGCACCGGCTCCCAAAGGCTGCCCCGCACTTCCCCAATCTGGACTTCGGCATCATGGCGCCACGCTTCGACGGCGATGAATTCCTGCACGAGGAACTGGAAGACCGGCGGAACGGAGAGCAGGACGGCAAGGAGAACGATCAAAAGCACGCTGAGCCTCAATTTGCTTAAGCGTTTTCGGCGCCTGGGGGCGGTAGTCGGGGCGGGCGAAGTAGATGAGGCTGAAGGCACGGATGAAGTGATCAAGAGTTGTTCATCCTACAAAGCGTTGCACAGAGTTCCAGTCTGCCGTTTGCAGACTGCGCGGTTTAAGACGGGCTTTTGTGGCCGGACATTCATGCGTGGCGGGGCAAAGTGCGATTCGCACTGCCTCCCGGAGATTGAATCGTGCGTGCCTTTCCGATTTGACGCACCTCTTGGAGGTTGAAATAAAGCCCGCCCAACCAAATTCTGGATCCCCACGAACGTATCAATGAATACAGTCACGTCTCTCAAAACCGTTACATCCAACGTCCGTTCGCGCGTCGAAGGCGCGCTGGAGGCGACGGGCGGCCTTTTGCGCCTGGCTCCCTGCTGGGTGCCGCGCTCTTTTCTTCAACCCGGCAAGCGGTTGAAACTCCATCCGGACGACCTTTACGCCTACGGTCTGCACCGTGGCGGCATCGACGAACGGTGGTTTGCCAGCACCACACCGGCGGCCAACGATAACCGGACCCCGGACGAAGGGCTCAGCTATGTGGTGGCGGGAGGCGAACGCTTCACGCTGCAGCAGGCGGTGGCCGAAACCGGCGCCCTCCTCATCGGCGAGCGGATCTGGGGCAAATACCAGAAGTGGCCGGTCTATTCGAAATTCTTCGATAACATGGGGCCGATCCCGCATCACATGCACCAGAGCGCCGAGCAGGCGAAGCTCGTGGGGCAGGAAGGCAAACCGGAGTCGTACTATTTCCCACCGCAGCACAACAATGTGGGCAACAATTTCCCCTACACCTTCATGGGGCTCGAACCCGGCACAACGAAGGCCCAAGTGCGGAAATGCCTCGAAGATTGGAACAAGGGAGATAACGGCATCCTCGATCTTTCCCGCGCCTATCGCCTGAAGCCGGGCACCGGCTGGCTGATTCCGCCGTGCGTTCTCCACGCTCCGGGATCGCTCTGCACTTACGAGCCGCAGTGGGGTTCGGACGTCTTCGGCATGTACCAATCGCTGGTCGAAGGCCGCTATGTGCCGTGGGATCTGCTCGTGAAGGACATGCCCAAGGAGAAGCACCAGGACCTGGACTTCATCGTCGAGCAGCTCGATTGGGACGGAAACACCGATCCGAACTTCAAGGATAACCATTATCTCGAACCCGTGCCGGTGGCGGATACCCGCCAGGAAGGCTATGTCGATCGCTGGATCGTCTACGGTAAGGTGAAGGGCGAACAACTCTTCACCGCGAAGGAACTGACTGTCGATCCGGGTAAGAAGTGCACGATCAAGGATAACGGCGCCTATGGCCTGATCTGTGTGCAGGGCCTGGGCAAGATCAATGGCCAGCCGTTGAATTCACCGAAGCTCATTCGTTTCCACGAACTGACCGAGGACGAATATTTCTGCACCGAAAACGGCGCCCGCGCCGGGGTGACCTTCGAGAACCTCAGCGAGACCGAGCCGCTCGTGGTCCTGCGCTACTTCGGACCCGAAGTGAACCCGGACGCGCCGGCGATGGGCGCGTACCGGAAGAACACGTTTTAAGTAGATTTAGAACTGCCGGAGCGCTGGAAACGGCGCTCCGGCGGCTTTCCAAGTGGACTTAGTGGACCGGATGGACGCCATGAACTGACTAAGTGTCCATTGAGTCCATGAGGTCCACTTAGTCCATCCACGCTATCCGCCTACCAAATCACCGCCCGCACCGCCTTCCCCCTCCAAAGCGGCGCGCCTTCTTTGATCCCGAAGGCGTCGTAAAACTCCTGCATATTCAGGAGCGGCGCATAGCCGCGGATCTTGTCGGGAGAATGGGTGTCAGTGGTAAGCGATTGGCGGAGATATTCTTCCCGCTCTTCCGAGGCCCAGCTCTGGGCGTAGGAGATGAAGAAGCGCTGTTCAGGGGTAAAGCCATCGATGGTCTTGCGCTTGGATGGATCCGCCGCAAGCGCGCGTTCCAGCGCTTCGAAGGCGATGCTCAGGCCGCCCAGATCGGCGATATTTTCCGCCAGGGTGAGCTTGCCATTCACGTGCAGGCCGGGAACGGGTGTGAAAGCGTTGAATTGTTTGACGAGCTTCTGCGTTCGGGCGTCGAATTCCTTCACATCCGCCTTCGTCCACCAGTCCTTGAGATTTCCTGAGCCGTCGTATTTCCGGCCCTCATTGTCGTAGCCGTGGGTCATCTCGTGTCCGATGGTCGCGCCGGTAGCTCCGTAATTCACAGCGTCGTCCATCTCCACGTCGAAGAAGGGCGGCTGAAGGATGCCTGCCGGAAAGACGATTTCGTTCATCGTCGGGTTGAAATAGGCGTTCACCGTGGGCGGAGTCATGCCCCATTCGGTGCGGTCGACGGGCTGGCCGATCCGCCCCAGTTCGCGGCGGGATTCAAAGGTGGCGGTGCGTTCGACATTGCCAAGATAGTCGTCCCGACGGATCTCGATGGAGGAATAGTCGCGGAATTTCTTCGGCGCGCCGATCTTGGCCGTGAACTTGTCAAACTTGGCCACGGCCTGTTCGCGAGTGGGCTCGGTCATCCACGGGACTTTGGCTAACCGGTCGTGGTAGACAGCCTTGATGTTATTGACCAAGTCTTCCATCCGCTGCTGCGCTTCTGCCGGGAAATAGTGCTCGATATAAATCTGTCCGAGCGCCTCGCCCAATCCCTCATCGACACGGCGAATGACTCGTTTCCAGCGCGGATCGATCTGCGGCTGCCCATTCAAAGTCGTGCCGAAGAAAGCGAAGCTTTCCTTCGCGGCGGCGTCATGGAGCAGGGGAGCTGCGGCGGTGAGCAGATGCCAGCGGAGATACATCTTGAGGTCATCGAGTGACCGCGTTTTCAGCACGGTTTCCAACGCCTTGAAAAATTCTGGCTGTCCGACAATGACCGATTCCGTCTTGGCCGCGTGAGCGGCGGCCAGATAACGCTCCATCGAAAACGATGGCATGGATTTCTGAAAATCCGCCAATGTTAGCTTGTGATAGTTGGCGATCGGGTCGGTCAGATCCTCGAGCTTGCGGCTGGCCTTTGCGAGGGCGGTCTCGATCTCCGTGGCGGCCTTTACTTCGGCTGCGGCGGTCTTGGCGGAATCGCCGAGCAGGCCGAACATCTTGCCGATATGCTTTTTGTAAGCGGCGCGTTCCTTGGCGAAGTGGTCCGAGAAATAGTAATCACGATCCGGCAAACCGAGTCCGCCCTGGCTGAAGATCAGCGCGTAGGTGTCGCTCTTCCGGGCATCGGCATCGACCGAGGCGTCGAAGAAACCGCCGATCCCGCGTTCGTGGAAATCGGCGAGAAGTTCGGGCAGTTCGTCCTTCGATTTCAGCGCGGCGATTTTCGCCAGGTCGGCTTCGATCGGCTTGAATGCGAGCTCCTCGGCCCGCTTTTCATCGATGGCGGCTGCATAAAAATCACCGACTTCGCGCTCGATCGGTGTGCGATCCGCCCGATCCTCACTCGCCTTTTCCAGGAGATCGCGCAGCAACGCGTGATTTCGCTCGATGAGCGCGGTGGTCGGTCCCCACGTGACTTGGTCCGGAGGGATCGTGGTCTTTTTCAACCACGCTCCGTTGGCGAATTTATAGAAGTCGGTCCCGGGATCGACGTCGCGATCCATGTTTTCCACGGAAAACCGGAGCGGAGGGGGGACTTCGGCGAAGGCGAAAGATTGGCAGAGGATCAAGGCGGCAGTAGCGAAGGCGAGCTTCATGCGGTGCGGAGGTGACAACGAATTCGACGTGATCCGGGTTGCCTGTCCAGCGTTTTCGGATCGAGCGTCCGTCACTCCGCCGCCAGCAATTCAGGCGTGAGCGCCTGATTCTTCCGCATGAGATGCGCGATTTCGCGAGGAGCGAGTGCGCGGTCGCAGAGGTACAGTTCGTCCAGGCTGCCGCGGAAATGTTCGGCCGAAGCGCTGGTTCCACCAATGGCCAGCACATCTTCAGCGAGTTCGAAGGGATCGACTTCGCGGCGTGCACCGTTGCCGCGCCGTTTGATCGCAGATTTGGCGGCAGCGCTTTCCAGCCGTCCATCCGTATACTCCTTGATTTGCATGCCCACTTCGTTCTTGCGGTTCGGCGTGAGGACGACGGCGACGTGGTGCCATTGTCCGTCGCGCAGGGGAGTGGCGCCAATGATGGTGCGTTTTCCGTAGATGGCTTGCAGTGCGCCGAACGCACCCAAGGCGGGATTGCGATTCCAGCCGACGGCAAAGGGGCGCGTCTCCTTGCCGCCGTATAGCCACGCGACCGCCGGGCCAGCCGAACTCAGATCGGAGTCCGGCGGGATCCGGGTCCAAAAAGCGATGGTGCGTGGAACGCGCCTGCCAAGTCCTGGCACGTTCGCAGTGAGAGTCGTGCTGCCGTCAAGGTTCAGTGCGTTGCCCCATTTACCCGGGGTCTGGAGGTTGGCGAGTGAGCTGGAGGGGGAGAGTTTCATTCCGTAGCTCCCTTCAGGGAGGCCGAAGGTTTGCGCGGATAGCGTGTCGCCCTTGAGTTCGTCGAAATTCCAATGGGCGTAACCGAATGCCTTGGCCGGCCGGTCGAATGCTTGTTTTCGGCCAAGTTTGGCCAGCTTCGTTTCGCGATCGCGCACATCCGTGACGCCCGAGCGGGCAAATCGGCGCGCCTGTTTTTCGCGAAGCACGAGACGCTTGTGGTTCGATGGCGCGCCTTCGGGATCGCTGGTTTCCACCGCGCCTTTGTGAACGAACACCTCGGTGCCGCCGTTGTCGTCCGTAACCATGCTGAATTCGGTGCCGAGATCGACGACGTCCACGGCGGGATTTGTAATCCGGAAGCCGACGGCTTCAGCCGGGACATTTGCTTTCAGCGTTCCGCGATGCAACACCGCGTTCCAAGCCGAGGTGACTTCGATTGACGAAGGCGCTTCGACCACCAGTTGCGCGCCGGAATCAAAAGTGATCTCCGCGGCACCCGAGACGAGATCCAGTTGTTGCCCCGAACGCAAATCATCTCCCAGCGATGGAGCAGCCCCCCCCCAGCGGCAGTCGCGAGCACCAGAGAGATGCGCCACCGTCTCTTCGCTTTCGAGATCCGGCGAAGCGCTATTTCCGGGATCGGCGGAGCGATTGCCGATCCAGAAAGCGAGCATGAATACGGCAGCGGCCGCGAGAGGAACGGCGGCCCACCATTTGGCGAAGCGGATGATTTTGCTTTTGGGCGGCGCCGGTGAATCCGGAGCCTCGGCCAGCATTTCACCGGCGTATTGAAACAGACTCGCCGAAAGCGCCATGGAACGAACGTAAAACTGGCGCGCTTCTTCGGATGACTGAAGCCATGCGGCGAGGCGTTGATGCTGTTCCGTGCTGATCGTCTCATCGGCCAGCGCGCCGCATAGTTCGTGTAACTCTAGCAACTCCTTATCGGACAGGCTCATGTTGCTCCCTCCATGGAAATGCGCTGGCTCACACAGTCGAGAAGCAGCTTGCGGATCCGGCCCAGTGCCTTGTAGGCGGCTTCGAGCGATCGTCCGGAGCGCTGGGCGGCTTCTTCCACACCGCTCCCGGGTTCGTAGCGGGTGAGAACGAGTTCGCGGTCGCGCGGATGCAGCTTTTGCAGGCATTGCGCGAGCGCTTCATGCCGCTGGCTGACTTCCTCGGCCATGACGCCCGATGTTTCAGCGATGGCGTCGACCACATCCTGATCGAAAACCACCTTGGAGCGCGCAAATTTCTGCCGTGCCCGGCGGACTTCCCAGTAAGCAATTTGGCAGGCCCAGGCGACGAAGTCCGTGCCCTGCTCGAAGTCCGCGAACTTCTCGCAAATGACGAGGCTGGTCTCTTGCAGGATATCCTCCGCGTTATGGCGATTGGGCACGAGGGTATAGATATAGGAAAAAATCCGCCGCTGATGCTGCGTCATCAGCAGCATCAGCCGTTTATTGCGTTCGAGAGTGTCTCGATCTTCAGGCATTTGGGAGCGGCGGCGCCGGCGGATTTACAAGCGGACGCCGCCAGACGAATCGCAGACTAGGCGTTCTTCTTTTTGCCGTCCTTATGTTTCGGCTTGATGGCTGCGATTTCGGAGTCGTCGAGTTTTCCGTCGTTGTTCGTATCGAGATACTTCAGGCGTGCGTCGGTTTCGAAGGCTTTGCGAAGCGCATCGGATTCCGCGCCGGGATCAATCACGCCGTTGCCATTCGTGTCGTACGTCTTGAGGATTTTCTTGGCGCCCATCTGTTTGTCGCCGTCTTTCTTCTTGCCGCCGCCAGCTTGAACGGCGGTGGGGAGGAGAAGGCCGAGGACGCAAGCGGCGAGAGTAACGGTGCGGAATGCTTTCATAGGAAGGGTTCAGTGGTATGTCAGCGATTGCTTTGAGCGAATTGAGGAGCGGGCCGTCGCAATCATGCGGTCACGCCCATTTGTTTCTTCAGCAGCGTTACAGCATGGCGATGTGAAATTCGGACAAAGGCGTTTGGAATTTTTTGATGATCGAGGATTTCTGCTTTTCCGCGACTTCCTTGTCCTAATGTCGACGCTCTCCGCTGTTCCCCATTTGAGATGAAATTCCGCACCGCGCTCCCCCGCTTCGAAAGCTTCGCCTGTGCCGTCCTCCTGCTTGGCGCGCCGATCTCATCCAGGTCATATGCCGCGCTCACGGAAACGCCGGACAAAGCGCAGGCCGAGTTCTTCGAAAAGAACATTCGCCCGGTGCTGTCGAGCAAGTGTTACAAGTGCCATTCGGCGGAGTCGAAGGATGTCAAAGGCGGACTGCTGCTCGATTCGCGGGATGGAATTCGCGAAGGCGGTGATTCGGGACATGCTGTGGTGCCGGGGGATCTCGGAGAAAGCCTCATCATCAAAGCGCTCGAGTGGCAGGACAAGGACATGCGCATGCCCCCGCAGAAAGAGGGCGGAAAGCTGCCGGACAATGTCATCGCCGATTTCAAGCAATGGATCAAAATGGGGGCGCCGGATCCGCGCGAAGCGCCGGCGAAAGTGGTGAAAAAGGGTGTTGATTTGGAAAAGGGGAAGAGTTTCTGGGCTTTCCAGGCGCCTAAGGCCGCGCCTGCACCTGTGGTAAAGGATCAAGCCTGGCCGCGCGGTGATATCGATCGCTTTGTGCTTGCCGCGCAGGAGGCAAAAGGATTGCACCCGGTGGCGGATGCCGATCGCCGCACGCTGATCCGGCGGCTTTATTTTGATCTGATCGGGCTGCCCCCGACGCCGGAGGAGATCGATGCATTCCTGAAGGACAAGGACTCTGATGCGGTTGAAAAAGTCGTGGACCGGCTGCTGGCTTCGCCGCGCTTTGGTGAACGTTGGGCGAGACACTGGCTGGACGTGGCGCGCTATGCGGAGAGCAGCGGCAAAGAGCGCAATGTGACTTTCCCGACGGCCTGGCATTACCGCGACTATGTGATCGATGCCTTCAACGCGGACAAACCGTATGATGAATTCATTCGTGAACAGGTCGCCGGAGATCTTCTTCCAGCGTCGAGTACCCGCGAGCGGGACGAGCATCTGATGGCCACGGGCTTTCTGGCCATTGGAGCGATCAGCTTGAATGAAAAGAATGCGGAGCAGTTCCGCATGGATGAAATCGATGAGCAGATCGATACCACGACGCGTGCCGTGCTGGGTTTGACCGTGGCCTGTGCCCGTTGCCACGACCATAAGTTTGATCCCATTGCGCAGCACGATTACTACGCGCTGGCGGGGATTTTTCACAGCACGAAGACGCTCTACGGAACGAACGATGCGAACGCGAAGAAGAACAAACACGCCACACCATTGCTCACTCTGGCGCCGGTGGAGGATGCGTCTTCCTCCACGGCCAGCGCCGCCCCTGAGCCAGCGCCTGCTCCGTCGACTCCCGTGCCCGCCCGCCCGATTCCGGCCCGCCGGTTGGAAAAACTCGCAAAGCGCGATCCGCAGAAGGCCGCGCAGCTTCGTCAGCAAATCGCACAAGCCAATGCCGCCGCGGCCAACCGGCCGGCAGCGGCGGTCGCTGCTCGTGGTCCGGTGGCGCCGGGTCAGTGCATGGGGGTGGAAGAAGGACGCCCCTCCAACTGCAATGTCCTCGTTCGAGGGGAGGTTAGTCAGCCGGGCGAAAACGTTCCGCGTGGATTTGTCACGATATTGAATGCGGCGGGGGCGCCCGCGATTCCTGGAAATGAAAGTGGCCGGCTGGAGATGGCGAAGTGGCTGACATCGCCTTCGAATCCACTGACCGCGCGTGTGGAGGTGAACCGGATCTGGCAGCATCTCTTTGGTCAGGGATTGGTGCGCACGGCGGATAACTTTGGCGCGAGCGGTGAGCTCCCGAGTAACCCGGAGCTGCTCGACTATCTCGCGGTGCAGTTCATGCAAGACGGCTGGAGCGAGAAGAAGTTCATCCGCTCAGTCGTTCTCAGCCGGACTTATCAACTGAGCAGCGCGGTGAATCCCGGAGCCATGGAGGTGGATCCGGACAATCATCTCGTTTGGCGGGCCAGTTCGCGGCGGCTCGATGCCGAGGCGATCCGGGATGCCATTCTGACCGCCAGCGGCCAGCTTCAGTCCAATCCACCGCACGGCTCCGTGGTGGCGAATGTCGGCGATGGCAATATCGGGAAAGGACTCAAGCCGGAGCTCTTTTCCAATGTGAAAGCGGACTACCGGAGTGTGTATCTTCCGATCGTGCGCGACTTCACGCCGGAGGTGCTGGATATCTTCGACTTTGCCGAGCCAAGCCTGGTCGTGGCGGCGCGCGACGTGACAAATGTTCCGTCACAGGCGCTATATCTGATGAATAACTCATTTGTTCGCGAGCAGGCCACGGCGATGTGCAAGCGGATTCTGGCTTCACCGTTGAGTTATCCGGAGCGCATTACGCTGGCTTATGAATCGGCCTTGGGCCGGCCGCCAACTGCGGACGAACGCACCCGGGCCGATTGCTATCTGCTGAACGAGGCACGCGCACTGATCCCGGTTAAAAACGGCCGAACCAACGATGCGGCCGAGCTTTCGTGGTCCACCTTTTGTCAGGCTCTCTTTGCCTGTGCTGAATTCCGCTATCTCCAATAACCCGCCATGAACGACTATCGCCCATACGAATGCTGTGGTGTCACCCCGCGCATGATGACGCGCCGCGATCTGCTTAAATCCGTCTCTGCCGGTTTCGGCTGGCTCGCCTTCCAGAGCCTCGCCACACAGGCCGCCGCCATGGAGGCGAGTCGTAATCCACTGGCGCCGAAGACCCCACCGCTGCCAGCGCGGGCCAAGCGTGTGATCTTTCTCTGCATGCAGGGTGGTCCGGCGCACATGGACACCTTCGATTACAAGCCGAAGCTAAGTGAAGACAGTGGCAAGCCCGGTGTCGCGAAGGGCGGTGGGTCAAAGCTTTTTGGATCGCCCTTCCACTTCAGCCAGCAAGGCAAAAGCGGGCTCTGGATTTCAGAGCTTTTCCCCAACGTCGCGAAGCATGCCGATGAGATGTGCCTCCTGCGTGGCATGCACACGGACATCCCAAGCCATCCGCAGGCCTTCGTCCAGTTACACACCGGCAGCGCACAGTTCGTGCGTCCGAGCATGGGAGCGTGGATGCTTTATGGCCTCGGCACGGAGAATCAGAACCTGCCCGGCTTCGTGACTATCAGTCCGCCGCTCGCGCTCGGCGGAGCGCAGAACTATGGCAGCGCTTTCCTGCCGGCTGTTTATCAAGGAACGCGCATCGGCTCGCAAAAGGCGGATGTCGGTGAGATGACGATCGGTAATATCCGCAACGAAGATCTGCCGACGGCTCTGCAACGGAAGCAATTGGATTTGGTGCAATCCATGAACCGCGATTTACTGACAAACTCCGGTGGGAACCCGGAGGTGGAAGGCGTGATTGAATCTTATGAGTTGGCTTTTCGGATGCAGGCGGAGCTGCCCAAAGTCATGGATTTTTCAAAGGAATCCGCGGCCACCCTGGCCATGTATGGATTCGGCGAAGGCGTGACGAATGACTTCGGAAAACAATGTCTCATGGCGCGGCGTTTCGCGGAGGCCGGAGTGCGGTTCATCGAAGTCTGCCATGCGGGTTGGGATCAGCACACCAACCTGAAGAACAAAATCGGCGCCAATTGTGCTGCTACGGACAAGCCGATTGCCGCGTTGCTCACGGATCTCAAATCAAGGGGCCTTCTCGAAGACACGCTGGTCCTTTGGGGCGGAGAATTCGGCCGCACGCCGGATAGCCGGAGAGCCGATGGACGTGATCACAATGCCAAGGGATATACCATGTGGCTGGCGGGCGGGGGAGTGAAGGGCGGAATGAGTTATGGCGGAACGGATGACTATGGGTACAAGGCGGTGGAGAATCCGGTGCATATTCACGATTTGCATGCGACCATGCTCAGTCTGCTCGGGCTGGATCACGAGCGGCTGACTTATCGGTATGCCGGGCGGGATTTCCGGCTGACTGATGTGAGTGGGAATGTGGTGAAGGAAATCATGGCGTAGAAAGGGAGAAAGAGAGAAGGGTAACTACCAACTCCCAACGCTAAACTCCCAATATTCAACGGGGAGCGGCGAAGTTCGACCTGCAGAGTTAGTGGGGGTCTTGGCGGCCGGTAGGCGGTAGGTGGAGGGTGCTGTTTCGTCGGCACCGCGGTGGTGGGGCGGCGGCAGATAGTGGAAGCGGCGTCCCGCCGCTTGAGGGCGTTGTCACGCAGAACTGCGTGGAATCTGCCCCGTGGCGATCATTCGCTTGCAACCTCGTTACCCACGGGAGTGGGGCAACGAGGGGACAAGGGAGCTTTCACGGCGCATGAAATGCCCGTCGTTTCTCCTCGATTAGACGCTTCGCTCCGAGAACATCCGTATAGCGGTTCCTCTTCCAGCTTTGCCCTCCTTTCGATATATCCTCCAAGCTCAATAGGCCCGGGATTAGACGCGTCTCATCGTTCTCACTGATCTGTTCAATCCAGCCGCGTGAGGTGTCGTGATAGTAGCATCCCAGATATATCGGCGGGGTTTTACTCTCGTCATACCAATAGATGCCGCCTCTGGTATAGCGAAGGAAATAGATACCATCGGCTTGAACGTTTGGATTGTAGTAACAACCGTCGACTGGGTCAGATGACCCGTAGACCAGAACAAAAGGAACGGTGATAACCGTAACGCTGAGCAGGACAAGTGCCGCTGCCTTTTGTGGCAGCGAACGAAGCGCCTTGCATGCCGCCGCGATGGACCGGCGAAGATTCATTCGGACTCAGTTTGGATGAGCAGCTTCGAAAACTCAACCACTCCTATCGCGCAACCGGCTTGCCCAATTCCGACAAATACCGGAACAGATCACAAAGCTCCTGCCGGGAAAGCCTATCTACCAAACCCATCGGCATCAGCGACCCGATCTCCCGTGTCTGGGCGATCCGCTCCTTGGAGATGCGCACTTCCTTCAACTGCTGCGCGATATCACGCAACGTCAGCTCGGAAGCGTCTTCATGTGCGCGATAGCCCTGCGTGATCTGGCCGTCCTTCGTCGTGACTTCCACCGCTTCGTAACTCTCTTTCACTTCCTTCTGCGGTTCGAGCACGGCGCCGATGATGAAGTCCAGCGGTTGCCCGGAGCCAATGGTATCTAAAGGCGGTCCGATGATTCCACCCTGGCCACCGACGGAATGGCAGGCGGTACAACCTACGTCGGGCCGATGGAAAACGGCATCGCCACGCTTGGCATCGGAGTTTTCATGGATTTGCCTGGTGAGTTTGGCAATCACCTCCGGCGTTGCCTTCAGGCCGGTGGTCTGTTGACCTTCCGAGTCTTTGAGCGCTTGCTCCATGGGGCCGTTGTGCAGGCCGCGAGAGCGCATGATCTGCAACAATTCCGTCGCAGTTTTCGCGGGAAGCGAAGCGCGGACCATCGCGCTCGCCAGGGCGTCGGCGCCACCCTTTCGCTCGAAGAACGCTTGGAAGATCCGGGAATTCTGTTCGAAGTCCTGTGATTTGCTGAGCAACTTCGCAGCTACTGCGGCGGCGTCTGACAGATCGCTCCTTGCCAGCGCCTGGACTGCAGATGCCTGAATGACCGCTGCGTCCGCGGCGGTTTCCGCTGGTAAAGGGTTCCTCGCCAGGTCCTCCAGGAAATCCTGGTCCCGACTTAGTCCCAGCAAGCCAAGCGAATCAATTGCCGCCGTGCGCAATGAGAGATTCCCGCCCGGTGCGCTCGCGATTTCCACGAGTTTCGGGCGCTTCTCCAAGAGATGCCATAGCCCCACCAATCGGATCGCCTGTGCACGGACACCGGCATCTTTCGCTTCAATCAGTGAATCCAGGGCGGGCTGATCCTGTGGCGTCAGAGTGACTTTGCTCCAGGCTTCCGTGTGATTGAGTTTAGCCAAAACGCGGGCGTGCAGTGCGGTGTCGTAAGTTCCGCCGGCGGTGAAATTCGCCGGATCGAGAAACCAGCGAAGATCCTCGGGTTTGGCGGTATCGACGAAAGTCAGAGCGAGTCCGGCACGGGTTTCATTCGGAATCACCGTGGAACTGGTGAGGAGTTGCCGGATGACGTCCGCAGTCATGGGGGATGCATCGAGGCGTACCAGCGTTTCGATCCACTGCGGCTTCCAGCCGGGGAATGACTTTTGGGCGAGCGGAAACCATTGCGACCTCAGGGCAATCACCGCCTGGTGCAGCGCGCTGTCGATGAAGCGATCCCGCGGGTTCTGCGCGGCGCTGAGGGCGACGATGATCGATTCTGGACGGGGTATGTTTGCCGCGGCGACGATTGCCGCCATCCGCACGCGTGGATTTTCATCCTGGGCGAGATCGGCAAGATGGGATTCGGCGTCGAAACGATCCGGCAATCGATCGGCCCAGCGGCCGATGACCTCCGCTGCATAGGCGCGCGCATTGGCATCTTTTGCCTTGAGCAGACGATCGAGCAGAGCCGGTTCCACTTCTTCGCGAGATTCAAATACGCCCAATGCCTCCATGAGGGCATGTTCCGTGCCGGAACCATTGGGATCGAGCCGCTGATACCAGTTCCGCAGTTCTGTCGTTACACCGGTGCCCCGACCTGCCAGGACGCGTTTCGCCTGATAGCGCATCCACCGTTCCGGCGATTTCAGCGCCTCGAATAACTGCTCGAGGGAAGCATCAGTCAGTGGAGCTTGTTGAACGAGTGGCCGGCCTTTGTAAGTGATGCGCCAGATCCGCCCGTGGACTTTGTCGCGGTCCGGATGACGGAAACTTGCCTGGTAGTGACCAATGATTGGGTTATACCAATCCGCTACGTAAATCGCGCCGTCCGGTCCGATCTTGATGTCCACTGGCCGGAAGCTTCCGTGCGTGCTGGTGATGAGCGGAGGAAGGTCAGTCACTCGGAACCCCGCGCCATCGTCTTCGATCTTCAGCGCCCAGATAGCGTTATTGATATAACCACCAGTCAGCAGGACACCCTGCCATTCTGGCGGAAGGTGTGAGGTGCCGACGATATCCGGCCCGCTGCTTTTCCGTCCGCGTGCATTGACCCAGATATTTCCCGCGCGCCGGTCGTCGTGCCCCGAAATCATTTCGGGCAGGGGATAGAAGACGCCGCCATTGTTGCCGGCGACAACGATGGGTTGTCCCCAATCGGTGAAGGCCCAGCCCCATGGGTTCTGTGGTTCAGCGGAGCCGCCCCAGAAGCTATCGAGCTGTTTCTGATGCGGCCGAAAACGCCAGAGCCCGGCCTGGTCCAGCTTTGAGATTCCCCACGGCGTCTCGACCCGGGCAAAGCCGTGCAAGCCCTGGCTGAACATCAGTTCTCCGCCCGGTGACCACAGGAATGAATTGATATTCTGGTGGTTATCTCCCGTGCCGAAACCGCGCATGACGATCGAACGTTCGGCGTTCGGCGCTTCACCTCGATAATGCCAAAGTTTGGTTCCTTCGCTGACATAACATCCTTTTCCATCGCCATCGACCTCGAGGCCCGTCGGAATCATGAGTCCGCCTGCGTATGTCGTGACTTTCTGGACATGCCCGGTGTGCTGTGGATCCTCCAAAATCAGCACCTTGTCATCGGGTTCCTCGCCGGGTTTGATTTGCGGGTAAGTCTGGGTGCCGATCACCCAAAGACGACCCAGTGAATCCCAGCGGATCTGTACCGGTTTGATGACACCGTCCTTCTCGGAGGCAAATAGCTCGGCTTGAAATCCATCAGCCAGTTTGAAAGAGGCCAATTCCGCAGCGGGGTCGTTTCGATCGGGTTCTTCGCCTTGCCCGAAAAGAGGAAAGAGCAACAGGCCTGCCGAGACGATCCGGGCGCCAAACTGAAAGGAAGCAGAGCGGTTCATGGTTGGTGCGGGGCGTACAGTTCCCGAGCTTTTTGATCGATGGCCTTCTCCTTTGCTTCAACGAGTGGAAGCCACTCCTCCATTTCCGCCGGGAACCAGCGTTTGCTCGGATCGAGATAGTCACGGCTGCTGGGTTGATTCGTCCGGTCTCCGGCGAGAAAGGCCCAGTTTTGCGGACGATAGTAATTGAACCAGAGGCGGTTCTTTTCCTGGATCAGCGTTCGCAACTGGAGTTGACTCATCATTTCGCTCATCCCGGCATCCGTGAAGAGGCCCTTGCGATAGAGCGGATGGTGATCAAGCCCCAGGGCTGCACCGAAGCGCAATGCCAGCGCATCCAGGCCCGCTTCGTCCAAATGCACTCCGTCCCTCGTCGACAGAGGTGGAAGTTTTTCCTTATCGCCGTGGTCCGCCAGATCGATGTAGGTGGCGTTATACTCTTTGGCCAAACCAGGTAGTGCCGCGGTGTACTGGGCGAGAATGGCGTTTTGTTCGGAAAGATCCGGTCCCTCAGTCTTCTTTTCGAAAGGAGTCGACGGCAGGATGATGATCCGCCGGTTTTCACCACGCAACTGGGTGAGGAGGTCCCGGAAAATGCCATTGAACGGGGTAAAGCGGGCGAACTTACCGAAGCTCTCCATTTTTCCAAACTGCATGATGACCACCGTTGCGCCGATCTTGTTCAGTTGCAGTTCCGGTTCAGGATAATTGAGATCCCGATGTTGTTCGGACAACGTATCTCCCTCCCAGGCAAGGGAGCGAAAGCGTAGGTGATAGGTCGGATAGGCGCGGAGGAGAAGTAACTCGAGCGAACCTTGCTCGGACAACGCGACCATGTCTTCACCGCCGACCAAAGCGATGACGTCGTTCGGTTTGATGGGGGATTCCGTCTGCGCCCGAGCCGTATTTAAAAGCAGGGATACGGCAAACAGAGCGAACAGGATTCGCGGGGAAATGTTTGTGAACATGCGGGGAGCACCGGGAGAAACACGCGAGTTGTCGGGAAATTAGGGAAAACGACAGCTCGCGTCTTGGCGGATGGTACTGCCCGTGACGGAAGATGAAAACCGAATCCGAAGGGATTTGGCGCGTGTTTGTCGAAGATCGACGGAGTTTCGAGCCGGGATATTTGCGAGCGATGCAACCTTGGACTGCGGGACGCGGCACAGTCACGGATAGGCGCAGAAATTCTGATACCCCACTCTGTGTAAATGAGCCCCTTCGAGAATGTCACGTCTACACCGCCGTGCCGGCCAGGCAGACGCACCCCATCCGGAAGGCGGTGTTGCGTCCCGCTGTCGCGGGACTTAACCCCGCAGTCCAAGGTCGCGGCGTTTGCACGCGACCGTTTGCGACATGACATGCTTGTCGCCTGATTGCCGTGTTACTCGGAAATCGAGCAGTTTTGTCGCAAACCAAAAACCGCTGTCAAATGGAACTCCAAAGCGGCTCGGGCCGCGCTACTACTCCGGCTTCTTCCAGGCTTCGATCTTCACGATCTCCACCAGGCGATCGCCGTGTTCCGTGGGCACTTCGAGAGTTTCCCCGACATGGTGGCCCAGGAGGGCTTTGGCGACGGCGGCCTTGTAGGAGAGGATGCTCTTTTCAGGATTGGAATCCCATGCGCCGAGGACGTGATAGACATCGATCCGTCCATCCGTGGTTTCCTTGAGGGTGACAGTGGTTCCGATGGAAACCTGTGTCGTATCCGGGTTGGCGAAATCCGTGCCGCGGGCCAGGCTCAGATCGCGGTCCATCTCGGCTTTCCGGCGCTGGAGCACACGCTGCATTTCTTTTGCTGCCTTGAATTCGAAGTTTTCCCGGAGATCGCCGTGTTCGCGGGCGACCTGGATCTCGGTGATGTTCTGCGGGATCTTCTTGTTCACCAGATCGTCAAACTCCGCTTTGCGCCGTTCGAGACTTTCCCAGGAAACGATCAATGCTTCCTGCTTCTCGCCGCTCTCGCCGGTGATGGTCGATTCCAGTTCGGGGTAAACTCGAACGATGCGGCCAAGGAGCGAGCGCTTGTTGAGCTCTTCAAAGACTGGCGTGAGCAGGAGCTTGCGCATGGCTTCGCGCAATTCTTCCGGCTCGGCGTCGACCACGAGGTCGGTGATCAATTCGCGATCGTTGAGTAACAGGTCATGCAGTTTGCGGTCGCGGCTTTCCATGAACTGCTCGCGTTCGAGCGCGGTGAGGATGGCGCTGAGGACGCGCGGATGAATAAGGGTGTTGAAGGTGCCTTTCCGCTCCCGCTTGTCGCACAGCCAGACGAGGGCCGGCGAGGCAATGGAATGTTCGCGGATCGCGCGATCGAGCGCACCACGCAAATCTTCCGTCTTGCCCTGCTCCTGGAGCAGTCGGGCGGCTTCGCCTACGACACGAGCGCTTCCATTGACCACGAGACTGATCGACCGGGAGAGCCAGTCTTCGGGGAACGCTTCGGGAAGGGCGAGAAGGACACGGCGCAACTTCGCGGCTGGTACCTGGTCGAGAAGAGTGGCGAGCTGCTTCGATTGATCCTTGAGGATGCTGACAACCGTGGGGTTGTTCTGGCCCTTAACGACGCCTTTCGTTTTCTCGACGATCTCGTCGCGAGCGAGCACGAGTTGCAGCGCTTCGTTCGTTTTGAGATTGGCGTTCTTCCGCGCCGCATCTTCGGCCGCGAGGACGATCGGCTCGAGTTGCGCGACCGGATCCGTAAACTCTTCGATGTCCTTGATGATGCGATCGAGCGCCGAAATCTGGTCCTTGAGCTGCCGCGATTGGTTGAAGGCGACGAGATGTTCGTCGACGCGGGAGACTGCAGCTTCGCGGAGAACGATCGGCTCGGTCTTCTTGGCCGGAATGCCGAAATGACCGTCCTTCTTCATCAGCTTCTTCGTATTTTCCCACCAGCGCTTGAACTCTGCTTCGGAGAAGACTTCTGGAACGATGACCTGTGTAATCTGGTCCTGCGTGCAGCGATTGCCGTAGCTCTGCAAAACGCGCTGCATAAAGGCCACCGGGTTCTCCTTCGCCCGGGAGCGAACCCCATCGATGTCGCTCGCTTTTTCCGCGAGAATATGGTCCGATGGAATCGCTTGCAGGGAATCGGCCGCGTACTGGAGTTGCATCGTGTGGCCGCGCTTGGTCTTGAAGTGGATGGTCATCTGATTGACCAGAAAATCGACTCCATCGATCTGACCGAAACCCCAGCTCTTGTGCAGGACGTAAGCTCCAGGCGTGAGCTTTTCAAGCGCCGCTCCCTGCGCAGTGGTAAGCTTCCCGGCTTCGACTACCTTCTGGATTTCAGAACTCATAAAGAAAAGAACGACCAACTTATCGGCGCAACTCGTACGGGGCCAAGTGAAATTCTCGATTTTGGATGATTCAATTGGTTCGGCGCGTTTTTCTCCCGCTTGAAAGATGGGTCTGTTGCCCGCCGCGCGCCACTGGAGCGCCCCAATCCGTCGAAACGGTTTGATCCGTGGCAAAATGGTTCAATAATTGCTCTCTCAAACACGTGGCTGCCGGTACTGCTTCAGTTTTACAACATCCGAATAATGCGACGGGATTCGAGGTGCTCTTCGAGCGGCACCCGCTTCCAATGTGGGTATACGATGAGGAAACCCTTCGATTTCTGGCAGTTAACGAGGCTGCGATTGACAAGTATGGCTATTCCCGGGACGAATTTCTCGCCCGCACCACGGACGAAATCCGGCCTCCGGAAGAAGTGGAGCGTGTACATGCCTACCACGCCGCAGTCCGGGGAACTGATGGTGCCACGACCGGGCTGACCGGGCCGTGGCGACACATTCGCAAAGATGGGACGGTCATCGAGGTCGAGAACAACTGGAGTGTGCTCCCTTTCAACGGACGGCCCGGCATCTTGTGTGTCATAAACGATCTGACCGCCCGGAAACGTTTCGAGCAAACAAGCCGTGAGCAGGTCCGGTTGCTTGATCTGGCCTCGGACGCCATCATCGTTTGCGACCTTTCCGGTGCGATCAATTTTTGGAATCAGGGCGCCGAACGGCTCTACGGTTGGAAAGCCGAGGAAGCTTTGGGCCTGCAGATGGTAGAGTTGCTCATCGCGGACCTGGCGAAGCTATCCGAGACCGAGGAAGGCGTGCGCGTGCAGGGGGAATGGAATGGCGAACTGCGGCACAAGACCAAGGAAGGCCGCATGGTCATCGTGAACAGCCGGTGGACGCTGGTGCATGATGACTACGGCGAGGCCAAGTCAGTCCTGGTGATCAACACCGATCTTACGGAGAGGAAGCAACTGGAGACGCAGTTTCTCCGGACACAGCGGCTTGAGAGCATCGGTACGCTGGCCAGCGGGATTGCCCACGATCTGAATAACATTTTGTCGCCGATTTTGATGTCGGCGACCGTTCTGCGGCGCTCATCCATGGCTCCCGATGCGGAGAAACTGCTCAATATCATCGAAAGCAGCGCCGAGCGCGGAGCGGGAATCGTCAAGCAGGTGCTGACTTTTGCCCGGGGTGTGGAAGGAGAACGGGTGCTGCTTCAGCCGAAACATCTCATCGGCGAGATGGGCAAAATCCTCGCGCAGACTTTCCCGCGGAATATCGATTTGCAGACACAGTTTCCGCCGGATTTGTGGACGGTGATGGGCGACGCCACCCAGCTCCACCAGGTATTGATGAATCTCTGCGTGAACGCGCGGGACGCCATGACACCGAAGGGCGGAACGCTGACGCTTGGCGCGGAGAACATCGACGTCGATCAGCATTTTGCGAAGATGAATCCGGGGGCGCGGCTCGGCCCGCACGTGGTGTTGCGCGTCGGGGATACGGGTTCCGGAATGTCGGCTGAAACGCTGGACAAGATCTTCGATCCATTTTTCACCACCAAGGAGGTGGGCAAGGGGACTGGCCTGGGCCTCGCAACGGTGATGGGCATTGTGAAAAGCCACGGCGGCTTCATCAATGTCCTGAGCGAACAGGGAGCCGGCACCACGTTTAAAATCTATCTCCCGTCACCCGGCTCCAGCGAGTCTTCGCCTGCGGTGAACGGAGGAAAACCGATTCAGCAGGGCAATGGAGAGCTGGTTCTCGTCGTCGACGACGAAGCCCCGATTCGAGAGGCTCTGGTGCAGACCCTGCAGGATTACGGTTATCGCGCCTACACGGCGGAAGACGGCAGCGATGCCCTGGCGCTCTTCTTCCAGAGGCGCGATGAGATCAAAGTCGTGCTCACCGATCTCGCGATGGGTCACATGGACGGCTTGTCGCTGGTGCGTTCCATCCGGAAGCTCGATTCGAGAGTCGGGATCATTGTTTCCAGCGGGCATCTGCTGCCGGAGCAGGCGGTCGTTTTCGAGGGCCTCGGAGTCAAGACGTTCCTGGATAAGCCCTATTCGGCTTCGAAGTTGATGAAGGCGTTGCAGAATGTGCTGAACCCGGCGGCGCCTGTGGCGAAAGGGTGAGAGGGCTACTTTGGTTCCTGGGTGAAGACGTGCGATCCTTTCGAGGCTTCCACGCGAAAATGGCTTGGATGTAACGCGTCGCCTCCTCCTGGGTAGGCGGCAGGTCCGTCGAGCGGTGTGTTTGCCACGGTGTCATCCGCCTCCAGATCATCTAGGATCTGCTGCATTTCCTTTCGGGAAGATGGGCCCTTCCGCGTGACTTCGATAATCAATCGCTGAAGATACGGCCCAAACCAAAGGCGCTCTTCCGCACCCCGGCCTCGAATGACTCCGTTGCCATGCCAGAAATACTCGTTACTCGCGACCGCAAATCTTCCGATGGGAAGAGCGGGCATCTCGCTGATTTCGGTATGAATCGGGCGCCTGGATAGCATTCCAAGAAATAGCTTTGCAGACTTCGGGCCAAGCTGGAATGTTTGAGGGGAGGATTCAGAGAATAGCAACGGGTTTGTCAGTGTGACTTGCGTGCCTGGAGCATAGTAGTCAGGTTTGATTGAGGGTGGACGCGAACATGCTGAAAACATCAGGAAACAGGAGCAAAACAGAAGGGGAAACCTGTTCACAGATCGCGATAGAGCACAGAATCCTGAAAAGTGAAACATCGAAAGTTAAGCTGGATCTGAACGCAAAGGCACTGAGGGCCGGTATCACTAGCTAACCACATCAATCTCGAGCGATTCGGCGCATTCTGGTTTACTGGCGAGGTTCGTCCCAATTTGACACGCCCCGGTTTTTCTGAGACGGATCGCTAGGCTTCATGAGCGTCCCCGCCCAATCAGAATACGGTCCGAAGTATGCCCCCGAACGAGACTTCGAGACCCTGCTCAGCGAACATCAGCGCCGCATCTATTTCTTTATTCGCTCGATGGTTTTCAATCCTGAGGACGCCAGCGACGTCCTCCAGGACGTCAACATGGTTGCACTCCGCAAGCGTGCGCATTTCACGCCGGGAACGGATTTCAAGTCGTGGGTCTTTGCCATTGCGCGATTCGAGTGCCTCACCTACCTCAGCCGCAACAAGAAGGTGCAGTGGGCTGAACTAGACTCCGACTTGCTTTCCACGCTGGCTGACCGGGCGGAGGAACGCGCGGACGATGTCGAGGCGTGGCTTGGCGCGCTGGCCGCATGCCGGCAGGCCCTGCTCGCTGCGGATGCGGAATTGCTCGATTCCCGCTACTGGAAGAGCGTGTCGCTGGCCAGCATTGCCGGAAAAGGCGGCACGTCGATCGGCGCCGTGAAACAGAAGCTCCTGCGCATTCGCGCTCAACTGAAGGCCTGCGTTCTTGCGCGCCTGCGCCGTGGCGGTCCTGCGCCGGATTCTCCGAAACTTCCGTAACCGGCGACATAAATTCACGTATCCCCTATGGAATGCCTCGTATGAACCGCGATTGGGAACAGTGGCTCGACCGCCTGAAGTCAGCGAACCTGACTGCGGAAGAATTGCGTGAATTCGAGGCCGCGCTCCAGGCGGACCCAGCGAATCTGGATGCCTACATGGATGCGCTGCTCACGGAAGCCGCGCTGGAATCGGAAAATCTCCCACCTCTGTCCCTGCGTGATCGGCAGCCGCTTCCTCTCCGCGGTCGCGTGCGTCGCGCACTGGCCTTGGCGGCGGGAGCGGCGGTGATTGCCTCCGCTGCCTACTTCGCAGGTCGGAAGACCGTCCATGTCGCTCCGTTAGCTCCGGTGGAACTGGCCATGATCAGCGACGCGGATGCTGCAGCCGAAAAGGTCGGAATCCGCATCGGACAACCGCTCGCGCAGGGCTCGCTCATCGTCCCCTCCGACTCGAATATCGCCATTGCCATGCGGTCGGGAGCGCGCGTCGAAATCAGCGGACCCGCCCGGCTTACCATTGAAAACAGCGGCAAGATCCGCCTGCACAAAGGCCGGATGAAATCGTATGCGCCCACTTACGCGCACGGTTTCACCGTGGATACTGACGATGGCAAGGTCGTGGACTTAGGGACGAATTTCGTGACCACCGCGGGCACGAAAGCCGGGACCGAAGTGCACGTTCTGGAAGGCCTGGTCGAAGCATACGCTACTGGTGGAATGCCTGGGCCGTACGATTTGGCGGCCAAGCACGCAGTCATCCTCAAGGATGGCCACTTGAAATCGACGGAATACCTTGAGCAACGGTTGAACGTGCCGCTCAATCCCGTCCTTCCGGACTCCGACGGAGACGGCATTCCCGATGTGGTGGAGGCATTCTATGGGACCGATCCACATTCCGCCGCTTCGAAGCCGGAGCTTTTGCGCTTTGCTGAATCCTTTGACAGCTTTCCGGCGGGGCCATTCATCGGCGCTCCGAGTCCTTCTGGTACGCCGATCGTCGGGAGGCATGCCCACTGGGAAGGCAAAGGCACGATCCTGGAACAGGGATTATCTTACCAGAGCAATGGCAGGTCTCTAAAATCGTCCGGCGGCGGCCTGCGCACCGTGGGCGACAATTCGACCGGGACTCTGCTCATCCTTGGCTCGGACGATCTGGCTCCCCAGGGAGTCGTCTACATCAGCTTCCTCACGCAAATGCCGAAAGCGGTGGCGCGAGGAAATTTCTTCGGCGGCTTGCTGCTCTACAAAAAAGAGCGGGAGGAGCTTTTCGTGGGCAAGATTGCGACAAGCAAATCTTACGGATCCCGCCTGAAGCTCTCCGAGCATGAAGAGTCCTTTCCTATCGAGCCGGATGACCAGACGCACCTCTTCGTCATCCGCTGTGACCGCACGCGGCTTGTTACCGATCTCTTCATCGATCCTCCGTTGGATCAACCCGAGGCTGCGGTTCATTACCAGATGCGCTACTACGATGTCCCGTCATTCGACCGAATCTCTCTGCGCTCGGGAGGACCGGGAGGATTCCCTGCACTCTTCGATGAGATTCGGGTTGGGTTGAGTTGGGATGCCGTGGTTCCGGTGGATCGCTGAATGCGGAAGCCAGGAGAGGTGGTGTGGAGGATGTGAATCGGCGCGCCCAAAATATTTTTTGGTTTCTCCGTAACCTTTGCTGAAACGCAACGTAAGCGCGGTGACCACTTGGGCTTTTGCCCGGGTACCCTCAAACACGCCTCCTCATATTTTGCCCCCCCACCATATGTCAGAATCTCAGCACTCCGCCCGTCGTCTTCCAGCTCTCAGAAAGAAACGGTCGCTTCCTCCATCTATTTCTCAGGATAGCTCCTTACGGATGATGTCCCGCCTGAAGAAGCGGGCTCTGCTGGCGACGTCCGTGTCCATCCTGACCGGCTCGCTTGCTCACAGCGCAAACATTACTTGGGACATCACTCCCGGCATTGTTGGCGGTGGCGATAGCGCGATTACCGGAGGTACAGGCACCTGGAATCTGACTAGTGGCGATTGGAGCATCGATGGTGGGGTAACAGATTTTGCCTGGAGCAACCTCACCAATGCTCTCGATACCGCAGTCTTTGGCGGAACAGCCGGGACGGTGACGGTAAGTGGCCCGATCAATCTTGGCGGGATGACCTTTTCGCTCGCCGGTTATACGGTAACCGGAAGTTCCCTGAATTTCGGCGCCTCGCCGGGAGTGATTGATACGTCTGCAACTGGCACCGGAGGTATTACTACCGTGTCGAGTGCTTTGACCGGAACAGCCGGTCTCATTCTCAATGCGAATGGAGACCTGAGCGCCGGCGGCGGAGGCAGCGGCGGATTACTCCAGATTTCCGGGACGAATACCGGTCTGAGTGGTGGGATCTCGATTACCGGCGGTATCGTCTATTTTGCATCGGCGGCTGCTGCGGGCAGCACACAAACGTTTGCGGGAAGTGGAAATGTGATCACGTTGAGCAACGGAGCCGGCATTGTGCAAGCTGGCGCCAATGGATCGACACTCGTTCTTGGAAATAACATCGTCCTGTCGACAGGCGGAGGGACCTTCCGGAGTTATACGAATCGAACCTTGCAGCTCAATGGTACGATCAGCGGAAATGCGACGCTGAATCAAACCGATGGCGGAACATTGGTCCTCGCCGGCGCGAATACTTACACGGGATCCACGGTGATCGGCGCAGGCACCCTGCAGATCGGTGCTGGTGGTAACATCGGGAATGTGAGCACCGGGACCATCACGATCAGCGCGGCACAAGGGGCGGGTGGACTTTCCGTGAACCGGAGCGACGCAGTCACGCTTTCGAATAACATTACCCTCGCCGATGGCGGAAACCGGGCGATCACCGTCGCGGATGGCGGCGCTTCCGCCGATCTCACCTTGAGTGGTGTCATTGCCGGTGGGGGGCAGCTCTGGAAGCAAGGGCCGGGAACGATGGTGATTAACGGAACGAGCAATACCTTCACCGGCGGCATCGTTCTGCAAGGCGGTGTGCTTGAATTGCCTTCGTTGGCTTCCGGCACCGTGGGCACGGGCAATTTCTTCCTTGCGCAAGGTGGTTCCGGTACTTTCCGGTACACTGGCGCGAGTGCTTCCACCGCACAGATTGCCGCATTTGCACTGCAGGGCGCCGGGGCGAATACGTTCTTCGAGGTGACCAATCCGGCCACAACCCTGACCGTCACCAGTTCGATTGGCCAGAGCGGAAACAATGGCGGGAACAATGGGCTGACCAAAATCGGCAATGGGACACTGGCCCTGGCTGCCCCGGGGACTTATGCCGGGCCGACCGTCGTTGCTGCCGGGACTCTTCAACTGGCGACGAGCAACGCAATTCCCACCGCCGGCGCGGTCACGGTGAATGGCGGTACTTTCGATCTCAATGGATTTACGAATACGGTTGGCGCAGTTACCATGACGGGCGGGTCGATGATTAATGGCATCCTTACCGGGACCTCTTACGCGGCGACGGCGGGCTCCATTTCCACCGCACTCGCCGGCACGGGTACGCTGACGAAGAGCGGTAACGGGACCCTCACTTTGTCCGGAGCTAATAGTTACTCGGGAGCGACGACCCTGTCCGGCGGTTCCCTGATCCTCGATTATTCGAGCCAGGATAACTCGAAGTTGTCCGACACCGCTGCCTTGACGTTGAATCGCGGTACACTGACGCTGGCCGGGGCAAGCGGAACGCACTTTGAGGCGGTGGGAAGCACCACCATCGGCGGAGGTGTCAGCATCACGCGGAGCGGCGCAAATACCGCTGAGATCGCTCTCGGTGCGATCACTCGCAATGCGGGTGGTCAATTGGATGTGAGTTCGACGGGGCTCGCCACGACAACGAACGCGAACGATTCGAGTGGGATCCTCACCGGGGTTACCCTTGGCAATGGGGCAAATCTCGCGGCCAATGACGGCGTCGGAAATATCGTGGCATTCACAGGCTACACGACCGTTACCCGCCTGGAATCCGGCCCGAAGAGCATTTCGTCGAACCCTTTGTCCAACGTCCAGATCCTCGACGGCACGGGCGTATCTCCGGCTAATATCACCCTTGCCGGGACCGGCGTGACGGATGTTGCGAACCTCCTGCACGCCGCCACGGGCGGAGCGACCACGCTGGATCTCGGCGGGACGAATACCTTGCGGGTGGGTGCGGCGGGTATGATCGTGGTGGGCGCGGGCACTTCCGCACTGACCATCCAGAACGGTACGCTTACTGCGGGTGGTGCAAATAACACCGCGGGAGAACTCATCGTGACGGTGAACAGCGCCAACCCCGTAGCCATTAGCGCCACGATTGCAGATAACGGGGTGGGAACCGCGACCTTGACCAAGGCTGGTGCGACGACACTGACTTTGACGGGAACGAATACCTACTCGGGCGGAACCAATCTGAGCGGAGGCACGCTGAGCCTGGCTAGTGCCGGTGCACTAGGTACCATCGGGACCATTTCCTTTCAGGGTGGTGCGCTGCAGGCGACCGCGGCGAATACGACGGATTACTCGACGCGCTTTTCCACCGCCGCCGGACAGGCTTACGTTATCGATACCAATGGCCAGGCGGTGACCTGGGCTGCCGCACTGAGCAGCTCCGGCGGCACGCTGACCAAGAATGGCAACGGCACACTGACGCTTTCCGGGGCCAATAGTTATACCGGCAAGACATTGATCAATGCCGGTACGCTGGCCGTCGCCGCGGATGCCGGCCTTGGTGCGGCTCCCGCGGGCACCGTGGCGGATCAGCTCACGATCAATGGTGGCACGCTCCAGCCCACCGCGACCTTCAGTACGTCGGCTAACCGAGGGGTTTCCATCGGAGCTTCGGGCGGAACAGTCACTGACAATGCAGGCGTGGGATTCAACATCACGAGTCCGCTCGCCGGTTCCGGAGCATTGACCAAAACGGGAGCGGGAGCTTTGACACTGAGTAACTCGCTTTCGACCTTTACCGGGACTTATACCGTGACTGGCGGGCGGCTTGGCGTAAACGCCGATCTGGCCCTGGGCCCGGCGCCAACTTCGTTTGTGGCCAATGATATTACGCTGAATGGCGGTATCTTCATGAACATGACGCAGGCGACGAGCGACACCGGCTTCGCTGCCGGGTTTACGGTGACGCTCAATGCGAATCGTGGCATCACACTTGGAGCTGGTGGCGGAACCTTCCAGACCGGTTACAATCTCGCCCTGACCATTCCGGGAGTCATCAGTGGCGCGGGCCCTCTGGTGAAGAACGATAACGGAACTCTGGTGCTGGGAGGCGCGAATACTTACACCGGCGCAACGACGCTCAATGCCGGAGCCCTGAGCATCACTTCTCCCGGAAATCTCGGCACGGGAAATCTCAATCTGACTGGCGGTACTTTGCTCTACACCGGCGCATCGGCGACGATGACGAATAATATCGCGGATGGGACGGGCGCCTTGAGCATTGTCCAATCGGGAACCGTTCTAACCACGACTGGAGCAATAACGGGCGCTGCAGGACAAACGCTGACCCTCAATGGCGTCGGAACGTTTGTCTTGAGCGGAGCCGGTGACGATGCCGGCGGACGTTTGATCGTGAACTCCGGCACGGCAGTGCTGGCGAAAGCGAGCACCGGAGGGGTGCATGCGGTGGGCGCAAACGGCGGGACCGATTACGCTCTGGTCCTGAATGGCGGGACCGCTCAACTCGGTGGCTCTGGTGGCGATCAGATCTATGTCAATTCTGCGGTACAGGTGAATGGGGGGACCTTTGACCTGAACGGCCGGAGTGAGGGTTTCGATACGCTGACGAGTAACGCCGCAGCCGGTGTCGTCACTAACACCAGCGCCAGCACGACGAGCACGCTCACGCTCGGTCAGAACAATGGCACCGCCGTTTTCACCGGAACGCTGAAAGATGGGGCCGGTACGCTCGCTTTTACCAAGGCGGGTACTGGCGCAGTGACGTTCTCCGGAATCAACAGTTACAGCGGCGCGACGAGCGTTGGAGCCGGAAAGCTCATCGTCACAGGCGGCATCGCCGGAAGCACCACCACGGTTACGGGCGGAACTCTCGGTGGAACCGGAGTCACTGGCCCGGTGAATATCAATGCCGGCGGCACTATTTCACCAGGAGCCACTGCCGCGGCGTTTGCCATCGGCACGTTGAGTACCGGGTCGCTGACTTTCAGCGGTGGCGGAACGTTTTCGCTGGCGATCAATACGTCGAGTGTCACCGGAACCGTTGTGGCGAGTGGCGTGGATGCCATCACGGGTAACCTCACTCTTGGCGGCACGGCGCCTGTGTTGGCCTTGACCGACTTGGGGACCGGGGCAACGCTGCCGCTTGGCGATACCATTCCATTTGCTACTTATACCGGCACCTGGGACAATAACTTATTCTCGGTCGGCGGAACGCCCGTGGCCAATGGAGGCAGCTTTGTCTTCGGTTCGAATATGTTCCAGCTCAACTATAACGGTGGGGTGGGCGGGAACACTGTTATGTTGACTGTTGTTCCCGAGCCCGGAAGTTGCGTGAGCCTGCTCGGAGGTATTGGCCTGCTGGCGGGTTTGCGACGTTTCCGCAGCCGGAGATTTGGCCTGGCTCGTGGGGTATGACGAAGCGCGACGGCTTTGGTGTAGGTTGAGTTGGTGAAGAACTGAAGCCAGCGACGAAAGTTCTCGAAAGCCGCTTCTGGGAAACCGAGGCGGCTTTTCGTTGCTACCTCCGGAGCGCTTCCGAACCATGCGGCCTGATTGTTCTGCTTTGCAGCGCTCCGCACCTTCTACTGCTTTCTATTGGAGCGCTATGGTTTGAATCTGAAAGCGGATTTTTGGAGGAGTTGTTTTCAGCGCCAACGGCGCGCCGCTATACCAGATACCGTGTCTGCAAGGACTGGTTTTCATTAATTTTGGAACAGGCTTTTGAGCGAGAGTTGGATGGGGAACCACGGTTCCCCAAACCCCTCCTCTAGGGGGAACATGAAGCGGG
>Ga0105240_10001386_pt1 | contig 41666 bp, 39 predicted proteins | sample KBSC54metaG_FD_80426 | JGI IMG/M metagenome (GOLD analysis project Ga0105240, IMG submission 80426) | Corn rhizosphere microbial communities from Kellogg Biological Station, Michigan, USA - KBS C5-4 metaG | ecosystem: Host-associated > Plants > Roots > Rhizosphere > Soil | place: Michigan, USA... | reverse complement strand
TGCCGCCGGCGACATACATAATGCCGTTTACGACGATGGGTGTGGATTCGGCGACGAGTCCGGGAGGTCCGCCTTTGCCTTTTCCTTTTCCTTTGCCGCCGCCCTTTTCAGTGTCAGGCGCCGCAGGAGGAGCCGACGGCCGATAGGTCCAGGCTTCCTTGAGCTGCGCGACATTCGTCGTGTTGATCTGGGTGAGCGGCGAAAAACGATCGCTGGCCAGATCGCGGCTGTAAAGCGGCCAATCGCCCGCCGGAATGCTGGACTGCTTGGCAGCGCCCTTGGTCGCCTGTTTGCCTTTGGTTTGCTGCGCGGGTCCAACCTGCGCAAGTACCGCCGAGAGTACGATGACACCGGCAACTACGGACATCTCTGACCACCGCATAAAGCGAGCTAAGCGCACGAAAAGTCCCCCAAAGCATTCTAGCGCGGCTGCGGTGTGGGCAGCGCGCCCTGGTAGTGCGCTAAATAACTTCGGGCGCGTTCACAAGTCGCTTCGCACAACGCCCGCGATGGCAGCCGGGATCGCGGATCACGTATGGAGCGTGCGGGAATTGCTGGAGGCGTGAACTGATATCCTGTTCCGAAAGTGAAGCACTTCACTGCGTATCAGTGGATCATTGGGCTGGTTGGTCTAGCCTTCTACTTCAAGTGGATCTTCGGACTTTGGCGGGACGCCATTTACCCCAAAATCGAACTCACGCGATACCAGCGAGGGGTCAGATTCACATGCGCAGTCGTTTTCTCAATCGCGATCCTTTTTGCCATTCCATTTTGGCTTGGCGTATGGAACTGAGGGACACAGATTTAGCGCATTACCCGCGCCTAATGGGGCGCTGTGTTTAACGCACCGCGCGCTCGATCAGCTTGAGTTGGACCGTGGGTGTCGTGCTGGCGTCCACTTTGGCGGAGGCGGATCGGGTCTCGAACGGCTGGCGATAATCGCGGTCCATCCAGGCGTTGGTCTCGACTTCTTCCCACGCGAAAATCTTGTACTCGCCTGGGGGCAACCCGTGCAGGGTGAAGTTGCCGTTTACATCGGTGGTCACCAGCTTGTTCATGTCCTTGCGCAACGATCCGGATATCGGAACCGCTGTGACCTGAACGCTGGTAGCCGGGTCGCCGTGCGAGTTCTGAACGGTCCCCGTGATATCGCCCGCGGTAGGGGCTAGAAGCACTTCAACCTGTCCGCCGCCATAACTGAGGTCGAGCGTCGCGTCGGGCATCTCGCGCCCCGCCAACTTCACCGATTTCAGATAGTATCCGTCGGGCATGCCGCCGACCTCTACGATATAGGAATCGGCGGCGAGGGTGGCTTGAAACGTTCCGTCGTCGTTGAGTTGGGTCTGGCCGTTGCGGCCCACGCCTCCCGCTCCGGTTTCTGTGGGAGTGAACGTTAGTCGCAGCGAACCCAGCCGGACGTTCGGTTGCGTGCTATCGATGATAAGGGTTCCAGACAGAGGCAAAGGCGGCTGAAGCCGCAGCGACACGTTATTAATATCGCCGTTGCCGACATCGACGGGAACGCGAGCGGTCAAGCGCTGCTGCGCGGCGCCCGGACTCTGGGCGACAAGGTAGTACGATCCCGGCGGCACGGCCAGGAACTCGAAAGTTCCGTCGGCATACACCTGTGCGCCCGCCAGCTGCCGGCCGCCTTCGCCGTTGCGCGGCATGAGAGAAAGCGCTACTCCGAGGCCTCCGCCGGGCACGAATGCGCCGTCAGCGGCCTTACCCTTGGCTCTGCCCTTGGCCGCATCCGCCGAGGGAGCTGTGGCCGGCGTAGGCAGACCAGCTATGGAACCGGCCACGCGGTGATAACGCGTTTTCAATAAGCGGATTTCGATACCACGAATCTCGCTCCCGGCGACAAGATTCAGCGGCGTGGCGTTGGTCGGCTCCATCAGGTTGGGATAGTAAGTCGTGACGTAGTCTTCTATAACTTCCACGGGTCCGCCGCGGCCTCCACTCGCGATCTGCGCGCCACCACGCCCGCCGTTCCGTCCGCCGCGTCCACCGCCGTTGAGGATCGCCTGGAGCGCTCCTCGCCGAGCGGTCGCGCTCACGTAATACCGCCCGGGCGGAAGATTGGCGATTCGAAACTCGCCCAGGTCGTTGGTCGATCCATTCTGAGCCTGGGTGAGTTGCCGCCGGCCGCGCGGGTAGGTATAGTGCCACACTTCGACGTTCACGGACTGGACGGGATCGCCATCTTCATCAAACACGTGCCCGGCGATGACGCTTTGAGGCGTCATCTTCAGCTCGATGCCGCTGGTGTTCTTCTCCGACACAACTTCGATTGGCAGAGTTTCGCCGCCGGGCTTACTTAGAGTCTCGCGAACGTAGCCGGTGCGTTCCCCGACGAGCGCGTAGGTGCCCTGATCGACCGATGGAAATCGAAAACTGCCGTCAGCGGCGCTGGTGGTCACGAAGTTGCCGACACCACGGCCGTTGGGGCGCAACGTTAACGTAACTTTTCGCAGCACTTCGCCCGTGGTGCTGAGCACGTGACCCTCGACGGAGCCAGGTAGGAGGGTAACCGCCGGAGTGCTCTGGCCGTTCGATGCCGGACCTACGGCCTCTGGTCCGCTGGTCCCTTGGCCAGGAAGAGCTTGCCCGCCGGGATTCTGCCCGCCAAACCCGCCTCTGCCACGGCCTTGACCCCACAGAATGGTGAGGGTCGCAAATAGCGCCCAGGCTGTCAGGAAGGTCTTAAGGATCCTCACTAGTTCTATTGACGCATAAGCCAGTCGGCAGGTTTGCGCTGCGAAGAATTATCCTTGCAATCCAGGCAGGCTGTGCCGATACCGCCCCGCGAAGACGTCGGCGAACAGGGCCACCGTCTCTTCGTGGACCAGACCGTTATCGGCAAGAATGTGGGGGTCGCGCAAATCCAGCGATTTTCCGCGCATATCCGTGCACACGCCGCCGGCCTCGCGGATTAGCAGAACTCCCGCGGCGATATCCCACGGATGCAGGTTGAACTCCCAGAACATATCCAGCCTTCCGCATGCGATATACGCCAGATCCAGCGCGGCGGCTCCCGGCCTCCGGACTCCGTGCGACAACATCGAGAGCTGGTAGAAGAAGTGAACGTTGATATTCTGATGACGCCTGCGTGAAGGAAAGCCCGTGGCGATCAGCGCGTCCTCGATGCGGTTCACTTTCGACACGTGAATCCGCTTGTCGTTGAGAAACGCCCCTGAGCCTAGCTCGGCGGTGAAGATCTCGTTACGCGTAGGATCGGCGATCACGCCCGCGATCAGTTCACCATCGCGCTCAAGCGCGAGCGTCACGTTATACACCGGAAAGTTGTGCGCGAAATTGGTAGTGCCATCGAGCGGATCCACGTACCAGCGGAATTCGGAGGACCCTTCGTGTCCCCCGCCCTCCTCCGCAACAATCGAATGCGAAGGAAAGCTCGAACGCAGACGTTCCACAATCAATTTCTCACTGCCGCGGTCGGCTGCAGTGACCAGGTCGTGCTCGCCTTTAAGCTCGAAATTGATGTGCTGGCCAGCGAAATCACGCACCAGAGCAGACGCCTCGCGAGCAATCTCAACCGCTGTTTCCAGGTAGGAAGGCAAAAACGCTAACTCGCTTCGACTTCGTAGAGATATTTGATGTCGTGCTTGTACAGGAACAAATTGGGCTGGCCTTCTCGGGTCAAACGGATAAAGTCGACGTCATAGAATTCGACGATCCCCGCGACCTCAGAGTTATCTGTCAGCCGGATACGTACCGGAACTCGGGTCTCGGACAGGTGCCGCAGGTAGCGGACCTCTTCGAAGGTTTGTTCGGGTGCTTTCGTTTTGCTGGTTCCAGCCACGGCGTCGGGCGCCGTCAGCGAGAAGTTTTCCCTATTGACGACGCATCCCCATAGTATCCGGTGCGCGTCGTGGCCCGCAAATCTTTGCGGGAGAGCTCCACTCGAACCAGGTGGAAGCGCGGCGCGTCGGCCGGCACATTGTGCGGATAGTACGCCACCAGGTACTGCGTTCTCAGATCACGCAGAATCTGCGTGAAGGCCTCATCCAATTCGCTGGCTCCCATGGGCTGAAATACACGGCCACCGGTTCCGCTCGCTAACGTGGACAAGGCGCGCTCGCCCCCCAGGTTGCGTCCGGCCTCGTTGGTGATTGGAATCACCAGAATGGGATAGATGATTGCGTCGGCCCTCTGCGCGGATTCGAAAGCATCCTCGTACTTCTTGACGCTGGTGGTGTCGCCGCCGTCCGTCACGGCCACGATCACGTGGCGGCCCTCCCGGCCGTTCAGATCGCGAGATGCCAGGTGCACCGCATCGTAAAAGGAAGTCCCAGCCTTCCCTTTTAATTCCTTGAGAGAATCGATCAGGCGCTGCTCGCGGCGAGTGAATGAGTTCATCCGCGTCACTTCGTCATTAAAGGCATACAGCGCAGCCGCGTCTCCGGGATTTCCCTCGCGCAGCAACGCTCGCAGAAACCTTTCGACAGAGGTCGATTCGTAGCGAAGATTCGTGGCCGTCGACCCGCTGGTGTCGATCAGTAACGAGACCGAAAGCGGAACTTCGGTATGGTGCTCAAATATAGCGATGTCCTGCTTCACACCGCTGTCATACACGGTGAAATCCGGCTTCTCCAGCGATCCAAACAATTCGCCGCGCGCGTCTTTGACCGACACTAAGAGCCGAACCAGCTTGACGTCCACCTTGATGGTCTGGGCCTTCCCAATGCCGATCGCGACAGCTGCAAGGGCGACAAGCGCGGTCGTCAGTATTACGAGCGTGCTTTTGTGACGGAATCGTCCCATTCCCCGTCCACCCACACCTCGCCATCGGCGAAGTATTCCTTCTTCCAGATCGGCACCAGGCGCTTTAACCGGTTGATACCTTCGAGCGCGGCTTCAAACGCCGGTTTTCGATGCGGGGCGGCGGCCACCACCACTACGCTCGCTTCCCCGATCTCGATGCGTCCCAGGCGGTGAATCATGCCCACCCGGCCTACTTGAAACGCGTGCGCGATTTCGCAACCGATCTGCGCCATCATCTTAATCGCCATGGCCTCGTAGCACTCGTATTCCAGATACCGAGTCGGCCGGCCCTTGGTGTTATTGCGCGCGATACCTTCGAAGGTAACCACCGCTCCGTCCTCGCCGCGCTGCAGGCGATGCGCCAGGTCCGCGCTATCGATGGGATCGCGAGTGATAGCGAAGAAGTGCCCGGCGGGGTCTTCGATTTGCGATGTATACACAGCGGAGCCTCCGCTAACCGGCGGCAGAAACGCCACCTCGTCGCCTTCCGATAAAGGCGCACTGGGCTCGGAAAAACTCTGGTTCAGAGCCAGCACCAGGCTTTTGGACATCTCCCGCAAGCGAGGATATCGCCCCGCGTAATACTCGAAAACGGAGTCCAGGCGGCCGCCATCTGGGATCTCCACCGAGTCCTCGCGGAGACCGACAATGTCACGTAACACCCCAAAAAACAATACGCGGATTCGCACAATTTATGATGTCATGGTAACAGACGTAATCTGTCGTTCCCGGTTACAACTTATGGCATCTGTGGAGACTCGCCTGCGCGTGCGTTACGCCGAAACCGACCAGATGGGGGTGGTATATCACGCCAATTACTTGATCTGGATGGAGGTGGGACGCGTCGAGTACTGGCGGGCATCGGGGCTGCGCTATCGCGATATGGAACACGCGGACGGGATTCTGCTGGTGGTGGCCGAAGTCAATTGCCGCTATCTGGCTCCCGCCATGTACGATGAAGAAATCATCGTACGAACCTCGGTCGCCGAAGCCACTCCCCGTATGATCCGGTTCGATTATGAGCTGCTCGCCGTGGACGGTGGACGCACACTGGCGACCGGCTATACCAAGCACGTATTCTGCGGCGCTGACCGCAGGCCGGCCAAGCTGCCGCAAAAATATCACGAGAAGTTGGGGATCAAGAAGAACTCATGAGTACAATTTCCATACGCGATTTGGATCTGGCGGGCAAGCGCGTTTTTATACGCGTAGACTTCAATGTTCCGCTGACGAATGGCGGCCAGGAGATCACCAGCGACAAGCGTATTCGCGCATCGCTTCCCACCATCCGCTACGCGCTTGAAAAGGGCGCGGCTGTGATCCTGGCGAGCCACCTCGGGCGCCCCAAGGGCAAACCGAATCCGGAGATGAGCCTGAAACCGATCGCGGCGAAACTCGCGGAGTTGTTGGGTAAGCCCGTCGCGATGGCTCCAGACTGCGTCGGTCCGGCCGTCGAAGCGATGCTGCCGAAACCGGGCGAAGTATTGCTGCTCGAGAATCTCCGTTTCCATGCCGAGGAAGAAAAGAACGACCCCGAGTTTTCGAAGCAGCTCTCGAAATTATGCGACGTGTATGTGAATGACGCCTTCGGGTCGGCGCACCGGGCGCATGCATCCACTGTGGGGATGATTGCGTTCGTAAAGCAAGCCGCGGCCGGGCTGTTGATGGATAAGGAAATCGAATATCTGACCAAGGCCGTGAAGAATCCGGCTCGGCCGTGCGTCGCGATTCTGGGCGGCGCGAAGGTATCCGACAAAATCGAGGTGATCCAGAACCTGATGAAGGTGGTCGACAAACTGATGATCGGCGGGGCCATGGCTTACACCTTTCTGCGCGCGCGCGGCGAGAGCACCGGCAAGTCGCTGGTCGAGGAAGACAAGATCGACCTGGCTCGCCAGCTAATGGCCGAGGCTGGATCGAAGCTGATGCTGCCGGTGGATCACGTGGTCGCGGCGGAGCTGAAGGCGGGCGTGGAGACAAAGGTAGTCGATAAGGTGCCGGACGGTCTGATGGGGCTCGATATCGGTCCAAAGACGGTAGCCGTTTACGAGCAGGTCATCAGCGGCGCGAAGACGGTGATCTGGAACGGCCCGATGGGCGTGTTCGAGACGCCTCCGTTCGATAAAGGCACCGTGGCGCTGGCCAAGGCGGTAGCTGCGTCGGGCGCGGTGAGCGTCGTCGGCGGCGGCGATTCGGAGAAGGCGATCAAGTCGGCTGGCGTCTCGGACAAAATCAGCCACATCTCGACCGGCGGTGGCGCGTCGCTGGAGTTTCTGGCGGGGATCGAGTTGCCGGGCGTGGCTGCGCTGGAGATTAGCCGCAAATAAACGCAAATGAACGCGAATGCTATTGGCTTGCCCTGATTCTCTTCAGACCGTGTCTTCTGCAACTCCCGACAGGCAAGGGCCATTCATGTCGGCCTTCTTAATCGTTGTTGGAGCCTGGGTCTCGGCCGGGGCCTTCGTCCACTATCGGAAGCGCCGCAACGAAGTGATGATACCGTTGCACAATCTTCTCTGGGCCATGGGAATCGGCCTATTGTTTGTCGGCTATTCGTTTCGCTTCGCGGCTTCCAGAGCAGCTAACGTCGGCCCGGAATGGCCGCGAGGCAGCAAACTGGGACCCGACCGCTTGAACACGCTTTCCGGCTTGACGTCCGTAGGAATAATCACGCCGATGAAGCAGTTGCTCATCTCGTCCCAATTCTGCGGACCCCAAACGACCTCTTTCGCAGGGTCGGGATTGAAGCGGTTATTGGCGGAGTTATCAAAATGCGAGATTCCGATCATGCGCGTACCCTTGGGCATATCGATCGGCTTGGCTAATTCGTAACCTACCTGCCATTCGAAATTCCACTTGGCTTTGAGAACCGTCTGGGTTTCGCCAGTTGGAAAGACCAGCCGCAGCTCGAAATCTTTACCGCGAAGATGCATATGCGGCTGAGCGTAAACGAGCTTGGCTTCCTGGGCGAGTGTCACTTCGCTGACCACCTCAGCGTCGCCATCGCCCGGAGGGATCGCGAGATTCGACGCCGTGGGTCCGGCGTTGAAATAGTAGCGCGTGAGCGGCGGATTCTTCGCCAGCACCAGTCCGATCTTCGAAGCATCCTGCGTTGGCTGCCCGTTCGTCGTGTAATGCAATTCGAATACAAGGTCGGATCCCTTAGGCACAAACTTGGCCGAGCCATTTATGTCGAAACTCTGCGCGCCCAGTCCTGGATTGAACTTGCCCAGGATGTCATTGCCTTCTTCCGCGCCGTTGCGTCCGATGATTTCCCGCTGGGTTTCGTTCTCGTACGCTTCCCCGGGCTCGGCGTTCTCAAGCCAGTGCGATCCTGGAGGCCGCACCCAAACTTTTCCGTGATGCAGAACCTTTGGATTGCCCGGACGCATTTCCGCTGATGAGATCCACATGTCCTGCGGGAAGTTGGTTTTCACCAAAACGTACTTGTAGTTGACGGTCCCCGTGGCAGGGATTTGGAACGGCTTGGGCATCTCGACGATGATGTCGGGCTTGATATTCCAGCCGTCCTGAAACGTCAGCGCAGCGGGCTTGTCCTTGGCGTCGCCCTCGAGCGCGCCATTGTCGGCCCACGCAGTGAGCGTGGCGATGTCTTCCGTGCTCAGCGTGCGGTCATTCTTAAAGTGGCCGACGTTCTGATCGGCCATCCATGGCGGCATTTTCCTGGTAACCACTGCGGCCTTGATCGATTTGGCCCAAGGTCGGGCATCGCTGTAACTCAACAGTGACATGGGCGCCACTTCGCCAGGACGATGACAGCTTTGGCAATTCTTCTGCAGAATTGGCAGAACGTCCTTGTTGAAAGTGACTTTTGAGGGATCCGGCGCGGCCAGAACAGCCACACCCGAAAGACAACTCACGACCGTCAGGCGAAATATGCTCACGCGAACGATACCTCCTTCAGAGGCTTAACGCTGCCTCATTATAGGGTCACTTTCGGTTCAAACGCAACGATTCGTTACACATCCGCTCATTAGTCGGGTATCAGCCATTCAAAGTGATTCACTTCATAGAAAGTTTTGATTGGACCGCGCGCCTTCGCGGTCTTAGGCTCGTTAGTATGATGGCCACTGAAAAGATCGAACGGGAGGAACCGGAGGAAGTCTCGGTCTTGCATCGTGTAAGCCGGATTGTCAGCTCCGAACTGTCTTTAGATGAGATGCTTGGGGAAATTGTGGGCCTTACATCCCAGATCTCGGGATGCGATGCCTGCCTGGTTTACCTGCTAGAGATGCCAACGGAGGAATTCGTCCTGCGCGCCTCGCAGGTTCCGCACGCGGCGGACTTGGGGAATCTGCGCATGAAGGTGGGCGAAGGTGTCACGGGCTGGGTCGCCGAACATCAGTCCCCTGTGGCGCTTTCTTCGAAAGCTTCAGCGGATTCGCGATTCAAATTCTTTCCCGCGCTGGTAGAGGATACTTATGAGGCCTTTCTCTCGGTGCCTCTGATCAACAAAGGCAAAGTGATCGGCGTGATCAACGTCCACCATCGCGAGCGGCATCAACACACGGCCGAGGAGATTTCCACCATTCAGTTCATGGGCGAACAGATGGGCAGCGCGATCGCCAAGAGTTTGCTCGAAGAAGAGAACGCTCGCTTGACCGAAGAGACCGCCGAGGTGAAACGGCAACTGGAAACCCGCAAGGTCGTGGAGCGCGCCAAGGGAATCCTGCAGCGCCGCCAGAGCCTGACCGAGGAAGAAGCATATCTGCGCATGCGGAATGAAAGCCGTCGGCTCCGGCGCCCCATGAAGGATTTGGCCGAGGCGATCATTCTGGCGGAAGAGCTTGGGCGGAAAGATACGACGCCGCGGGACGCGCGAGAGTAAGGAGTGTGGGCGGGCGAAACCGCCTGCCCCACACAGCAAGAGGTATCCTCGGAAGCAGGGTGCTTCGCATAACGCTTCCGCTCGCCTGCGCGACCATACTCGGAACGCTGTTCGCGTTTAAGCTCTACGCCGATCACAAGCCTTTTCGCGAGTATCCGGGAATGGAATACTCGATGGGGTCGATTCCCCTTCCCCCCGGCTGGGATAGCGAGACGGAATTTGTTTTCGGCCGGATCATGTTTCCTGGCGGACCTCTGGACGGCTACCGCGGGCGAGAGGACCCGGACTATCACCGCGGGCGATCGCTGTGGACCCAGGATTATCCGCGCGCGGATCGGCACTTTCTAGAAGCCGTGCGACGACTTACACGCGTCGATGCCCGCCCCGTCGAACAGGTCGTCGATCTGGAAGACGGCGACGACGTCTACAATTACCCGTTTATCTATGCGGTCCAGGCTGGCGAGTGGGGTTTGACCGAAAAGCAGGGCAAGATTCTGCGCGACTATCTCGACCGCGGCGGCTTCTTCATGGCCGACGACATCCACGGAACTGCCGAGTGGGGTGAGTTTATCGAGCGCATCGGTTACGCATTTCCGGACCGGCAGGTTCAGGACATCCCCAACGACGATCAGATTTTCCATTCGGTGTTCGACCTGGATGAGCGCTACATCATCGTCGGCTCCGAGCACTTGCGCGAAGGTTCCAAAAACGGTGGCACCGTGCCTTACTGGCGGGCGATTTACGACGACAAGGGTCGAATCCTGGTGCAGGCGATGTACAACTCCGACACCGGCGATTCCTGGGAGTTTGCCGACGACCCGCGCTATCCGGAAAGATATTCAGCTCTGGGAATACGGCTGGGCGTAAACTACATCGTCTACGCGATTACTCACTGAGGAAGAAGACCGGGTAGGTCCAGTGCCCCACCGATAGGAACAATCCGGAGACCGGATTGCCGCTGCCCTGGACCTTCCTGCGGCGTGTTGCGGTTAGGGAAAAGCACGCCGGACGCCACGCTGCAGCCACTGAAAATCCAGGAGTTACTATGCCGAAAGTGACAACCTGTCACGTGCGGACTGGGACAGATTGGCGCATCGAAGGGTACTAGCGCCACAAAGGGGGGAAAGAACGGAGGTTCCTCTCTCCAGCGCGTCCGCTTGAATATCAGGAACCTCCGGACAAGAGATTAGTGCGGAGAACTCCCCAAAGTTCTCACCTAAGCTTTCAAGTCCAACTCCGCAATCGACCGTGCGAGCGGTGTGTGCATGTTTCGCCTAAAACTGGTAGGCGAGCGCAATGTTAAATACATTGCCCCGCCCCGACGTCGCGCGTGGCCCGAGATTCGCGCCATTAAACGTGCGTGTGCGGAAATCCCAAAAGCTATATTCGAAAGCCGCTGTCACGTCCGGTCCGAGTTTACGGAAATAGCTGGCCCACACAAAGGAGTTTTTCGAGCGCGTGGAGCCCGGCATCAGATCGCTGTCTCGCGGGTCATCCGTGCCGGCGCCCGCATAGAGAATATCCTTAGGAGTCACCGGTGAGATCAGCTCGGCCCATCCGCCCATATCGCCGATCTTGCGGAATTGAGCAGGGGTATTGCCCGCCGCGGGCGTAAAGGCGACGCCCTGTTCGATTCCGCCATCGAAGGGAACCAGGTTTGCTCCGGTAAAGCCTTCTCCACGAAAGATCAGGTACTTAATGATCGGTATCGTCCAATCTACCGCCACTGCTGAGGAATCGATACCCTTGTCCGCGCCGACCGCTTCACGGCCGTAGTGCCCGCTGACACCGATGGTTGCGGTCCTTCCGGCCATGGCATGAGATAACGCGACACGCGCCTCATAAAAAGGCTGCCTGCCGCGCTCGCCAAAACCGGAGAACGTACTATCGACCGCCGAGCCGTTCACTCCGGCTTGGTCGGTCAGGCGGGAATCGCCGAACGACGGGCGTAGAACGCCGCCCTGGAGCAGCAGAGTCGTGCCCCCAAATTTGTGCCGATTCTCAACCCGGACTTGGGGCAGCCAAGCCCACAGATTACCGGCGGTTGCGCCCAGCGGTATGGCGACATGCGACAACGAAATAGGATCGAGCGGCGCAAGAATCGCTTTGTCTTGTCCGGCGACGATTCTCCAGCTACCCTTGTCTAACTGAAGATAGGCACGCCGCAGACGCGGTTGATTGAAGACCCGGTTCTGCGGCTGAAAGTTTGGATCCACTGGACGCGAGCCGAAGAAATCAATCTCGACCAAGCCGGAGGGATTCCATCCCGCGACTGGCGCCTTTGGGCTTATCTGGGCTCCCAGAATAGACTGGCGCGCAGTGAAAATCGTATCGCCGACCGCTCCTGCGCGTTTGGTGGTGCCGTCAGGGAAGGTCACGTTGGCGCTGCCAGGCAAAGGCCAAAGAGGAACATCCTGGCCCACCTGGACCGTGTCGGACGTGGAGATATTCAAGAGCAGAGTTCCGTACACCCGGAGGATGTAGTCGCCGATGGGAGCCTGCAGTCTTGAGCTCGATTTCGGGGCTCCGGGATAAAACGGTCCGTCGGGAGGAGCGTGGTCTTCAAGCGTATTGGCTGGATCGGTTTGGCTTTGCGCCGGTATCGTGAATACTGCAAATACAAGCGATGCCGCAAAACAACTCCTGCGAAGTCTCGATATCATGCCCCTCATTATGCGAAGGCTGTACCTCGCAAGTCGTTCACATCTTGTAAACGTTTTGTAAAAAGGGACGCGATTGAGTGATCGGGGAGCTACCGCCGGACTACAGGAGCCTTCAATTCGTTCTGCATCACGGTAACGTACCGCTGCGCCTGACCCTGCATGGGACCGGAGATGGCTGCGGACTGCTGTTCGAACTTCAGAGCTTCCTGAAGCTTGGTGCGATCCGTGGTGATCTTGGAAAGCTGGTAGTTCGCGACGCCCAGATAGAAATAAGCGGGGCCCGTCATCGCGGCCTGGCCACTAATCAGGGGAAGGGCGGCACGCAAGTTGGTATCGCAATCCTTCCAGATCTGGCGCACGCAGCCGGCCACGCCCGCATCGTAGTAGCCGCGCGAAAGCATCGTCGACTTAACGCGATTCCATTCCTCATCCGAATAGCCCTCGGGTTTGGCCTTGGATTTCATCACCGACACCAGCCGTGTGGCATACGTGTAAGCCTGGTCGGAGCGATTCTTGGAGATCAGGTTGTCCGCGAGGGTCATCAGCGCATACTGCTCGTTGGGGCTACCGGCGACGATCTTGGTAGCGCCCTCAATCTCTTTATCCGCGCCTCCCATTTTTCCCAATGCTGCGAGATAGGCGTTAGACGCGAGATCCAGGTAGGTGCTCTTAGGATTCATCGCCATCAAAGCCTCGGTAAGTTCGACGACTTTCGCGGGAGCCATACCGGCTTGAGCGGCGGTGGTCGCCAGAGCGTATTCGCTAAGGGTTCCGAGCCCCTTGGCGTATTCCACCCGCTTGGGCCAGTCCTCTTCGGAAAACCCTTCCAGTTTCGGACCCGTCTCCTCGGCTTTGGCTAGTTTCGCCGTCTCGACAGCCGCCTTCTTAACGGCATCGGGATCCTTTGCGGTCTGGGCATCCTTAAGTTTCTGATAGGCGTCATCGAGTTCGTTTGCGCGTGCCGACGTCACCAGGAAAAAGGACAGGGTTCCGAGGGCAAGGATGGCGGTTTTCACGGTGGTCTCCTCGCCGAATTATAACAGTCTGCCCGGGTGCGAGATGGAGCGGGTATAATCCGATCAGGTGACGTCCGCCGCACCTTTTCCCCCTGAAGCACCAATCGACGCACCGGTTTACTGCGATGTCAGCCTTCCGGTCCCGATCGATACAGCCTTCACCTATAGGCTTCCCGAGACCCTGCGCCGCCGGGTGCAGCCGGGATGTCGCGTTCTGGTTCCATTCGGATCTCGCAAACTGACGGGCGTGGTCCTGGCGACCCATAGCCAGGCGCCGACAGGTCCGACGAAGGAGGCGCTCCGGTTGCTGGACGAGGAGCCCGCCCTGGATGAAGGCCTCCTGGATCTCGGCCGTTGGATTTCGACCTACTACTGCGCGCCGCTCGGGGACACCTTGCGCGCGATGACGCCGCTAGCGGCCGATATCCGGCGCGGGCGTATTTATTCGCTTACGCCCTCGGGGCGCGATACGGCCCGCCAGTTGCACCTCAGCGGCACTGAGCAGGAAGATCCGGCCGCCGCGATTCTGCGCATGCTGGACGGGCGCGCGCTCTCGGCGACCTACCTCGCGCAAAAGGTCAATAAGGCCGCGGCCGTCCTGCGGTCGCTCGAAAAAAAAGGCTTCGTGGAATCGGAGGATGTCGCCGCCGAGCGCGATCCTCTGCGAGCTTCCGCCGCCCGGCTGCGCGTGGAATTTGTTACCCGCGCCAGCGAGAAAATTCCAAAGCAGGAACGCGAGCTGCTGGCCTATCTCGAGCTTCATCCCGGTCAGCACAATCTCGCCACGCTCGAAGATACTCTGCCGAAAGCCAGCACTGCGGCTCGTTCGTTAGCACGCCGGCAACTCGCAAGGCTCGCCCTGGAGCCCATTTCGAGCATCGCGGCCCCGCCCCGCGCCCCGCATACGCTGAATCCACACCAGCAGGAGGCGTTCGATGCGATTCGTCTCGCGCTCGGCTCGCGTCAATTTCAGGCATTTCTGCTCGAAGGCGTGACTGGATCCGGCAAGACCGAAGTGTACTTGAGCGCGATCGAAGCAGCCTTGGCGCTGGGCCGCGGCGCGCTACTGCTGGTCCCCGAAATCGCGCTGACGCCCGCGGTGGCCGGGCAGTTTCATCATCGCTTTGGCGAACGTGTCGCCATTCTGCACTCCGCATTTCACGATTCTGAACGCGCCCAGGAGTGGCGCAGGATCCGCGCGGGCACCGCTTCGGTAGTGGTCGCCACCCGATCCGGCGTGTTCGCCCCGGTCCAGAATCTGGGTCTGATCATCGTGGACGAAGAACACGACCAGAGCTACAAGCAGCAGGAAACGCCGCGTTATCACGGCCGCGATGTGGCTGTGCTGCGTGCGCGTAATGAAGGCGCGGTGATTGTACTGGGTTCGGCGACGCCCAGCCTCGAAACCCGTTACAACGCCGAGCGCGGCAAGTACACTCGACTGGTGCTGCCCGGACGCATCGAACGCCGTCCCATGCCGACGGTTTCCGTGATCGACATGCGCCGCGAGTTCCTGGAGACCCGCAAGCAGGCGACGTTTTCCCGGGCGCTGATCGACGCGGTGACCGAGCGTCTGGAAAACGGCGAGCAGACCATGCTGCTGCTGAACCGGCGCGGATTTTCGAGTTTCGTTGCGTGCCGCGCGTGCGGCGAGCGGCTACAATGCGTCAACTGCTCGGTCACGCTGACGTATCACAAGCGCGATCGGCGCATGCTGTGCCATTACTGCAATTACGCGACGCCGGTTCCAGAGCGATGCCCCAAGTGTGCCAGCGATTATCTGCAGTTCATCGGAGTCGGCAGCGAACGCCTGGAGCAGGAGCTGGGTGCATTTTTCGCCAAGGCTCGGATCGCGCGGCTGGATCGCGATACGGTGGGCGGCAAGCGTGATTACGAGACCATCCTCGCGGGTTTTCGCGAGCGGCATTACGACATTCTGGTAGGCACGCAGATGATCGCCAAAGGTCACGACATTCCCAACGTGACGCTGGTAGGGATCGTCAATGCGGACCTGGGATTGGGCCTCCCGGATTTTCGCGCGGCCGAACGAACGTTTCAACTGCTCACGCAGGCTGCGGGCCGTGCAGGTCGCGGCGAAACGCCTGGTATCGTCCTGATCCAGACCATTAATCCCGACCACTACGCCATCCAGTGCGCGGCCGAGCAGGATTACGAAAAGTTCTACCGGAAAGAAATCGAGTTCCGGCGGCTGATGTATTACCCGCCGTTTGGATCGCTCGCGAATATAATCATCCGCTCCACCAACGAAGAGGATGCTTTGTCGCGGAGCGCGGCTTTGGGCCGGTTGCTGAATCCTGCCCCCGAAGGCGTCCGAGTCATGGGCCCGGCGCCTGCTCCAGTGCTGCGCGTAAAGAGCGAATATCGTTATCAGGTGCTTTTGAAGACCGCGAGCCGTAAACGACTCAGTGAAGTATTGGGCGAGGTACGCCGATTCGCGACGGCCGAGAAATGGGGCGCGGCCAATTTGGCCATCGACGTGGATCCTATGACGCTGCTCTAGTGACACTGCTCTAACGTATGCGGGATTTTCAAATCGTCGACGCCAACCTGCGAGCTGCCATGCGCTTCTTCGGCGATGCAACCGGGTCCGGCGAGTCCCGTCCGTTGGAAGGCGCGCTGGCCATCTACTCCGGTCTCGATTACGGTGTGTTCAATATCGCCATGCTGGAGGGTACCCCCCCCGATGGGATCGACGGATTTACCACGCGTCTGGCCCACTGCGCCCGTTACTTCGCGCCGCGCACCATGCGCTGGTCTTTCTGGTTGTGCGAAGATTCGCTCGACTCTTCGACTCGCCGCCGGGCGCGCTCTCTATTAATGGATCGCGACCTGCGCCCTATTTCACAAGCTCCGGGCATGCTGGCCGAGGCACTGGCGCCGCCCCTTCGAGCGCTGCCGAAGATCGAATGCGTGCCGGTCGCCGATCGAAACACCCGGCAGGCTTTCGGCGCGCTCACGGCGGTGAGTTTCGATATCCCCATGGGAATCGCAAAAACTGTATATGAGCCGGAACGAGCCTGGTTCGGAGATTACCGCGGATTTGTTGGTTTAGTGGACGGAAAACCCGTGGCGATTATCGCCATTGTCGCTACGCCGGAAGCTCTCGGAGTGTACTCGTTGTCGACACTGCCCGAGTGCCGCCGATGTGGATATGGTGAAGCGCTGCTGCGTTCCGCCGTCACATCTGAACAGGCGCGGACCGGGATCAAACGTATCGTGCTTCAGTCGACCGATGCTGGATATTCGCTCTATCGGCGGTTAGGATTCAGCGAAGTCGCGAAGTTTTCGGTATACCTGACGAAATAGCTGAAGCGGACTACAATTTAAGCAGAAGTATGTGGCTGATCCTTTTCGTCGTTCTGCTTGCGCAAGCCCCTGGCTACGTGACGGAAGGGCTCAAGGCGCTGGATGCCGGAAACACCGACGCCGCCGTGGAGTCCTTCAACCAGGCCATAGCGGCAGACCCCGCCGACTATAGCGCCCACTTCAACCTGGGACTGGCTTACAGTATGTCGAACAAGGACGCACTCGCCATCCCCGAGTACATGAAGACTCTGGAGCTGCGTCCCGGTTTGTACGAGGCGCAGCTTAACCTTTCGATGTCGCTGCTCAACGCGCATAATCCCGCGGCGGCAATTCCGTTCCTGAAGGCAGCCGGAGAACAGAAACCCAAGGAGTTCAAGCCGGTCTACTATCTGGCGACCGCGCTTCTTGAAACCAAACAGCTGGCTGAGGCAATCACTGAATTCGAAAAGGCCGTGGAGATGGACGCGGCTTCGGCGGCAGCCGAGCTAGGACTCGGGCAGGCTCTTGCCAGGCAAGGTCACCGCAATGAAGCGGAGCCGCACTATCGAAAAGCGGCCAACCTCGAGCATTCGTACCAGAGCTACCTGCTGGAGCTGGCCACTCTGTATGAAGAACATGGGGAGGGTCCGCAGGCTCTCGATATCTACCGCGAGTTCCCCGATAATCCGGGCGCCCAGGAGCGTGCCGGTTTAGTGCTTTTGCAAACGGGTCAGAGCGCGGCGGCGATTGCCACGCTCGAGCCCGTGGTCGCGAAATCGCCCACGCCGGCGAATGAGATTGCGCTGGCGCAGGCCTACGTCAAGGAAAAGCAACTCGCGAAAGCCGAGCCCCTGGCGGCCAAAGGCGTCGCGGCGACCCCCGAAGATTTCGAATTGCGGATGTTCTACGGACGCATCCTCCGCGACGAACGGCGATTCCTTCCGGCCGCGGAGCAGTTTTCAGCCGCAACCAAGATCAAGCCTGATGCGGCTCAAGCCTGGACCGAGCTCGCGGGCGTCCTGATCATGGCCGAACAGCCAGTAGACGGCCTGGCAGCACTCGATAAAGTGCACGCTCTGGGCGCGGAAACCAGCGGGCATTTCTACCTGCGCGCGATCACTTTGGACCGCTTGAACAAGACCAAAGAGGCACTGGCGGCCTACAACAACTTTCTCGCCGCAAGTCAGAACGTGAATCCCGATCAGGAATTCATCGCCCGGCAGCGCGTAAAGGTTCTGGAAAAAGAATTGGGCAAGAGGTAAGCATGCTTCCGCTCCTGACGCTTGTGCTCGCGCTGGATCTGGCGGGGATTAAGGCCGAACCCAAGCTCGAGAAACGGAGTCAACTAGCTTTGCGATTTGCGGATTCGGCGCTCGATTCCGCGCGCGACCTGTACAAAAAGGGCGAGGTCGATGCTTGCCGCACGGCCCTCGGCGAAATAGAGACCGCTGTCCAGCTCTCCTACGATTCGCTGCTGGCGACCGGCAAGGATCCCCGTCGAAACTCCAAACCTTTCAAGGACGCGGAAAAATCCACGCGCCAAATCCTGCGCCGTTTAGACAGCCTCAGCGATTTGATGAGCGCAGTTGACCGCGGCGCTGTCGAGCCGGTCCAGCACACGGTTTCTGATATTCATGACATGCTGATTATCGGGATCATGGGGAAGAAGAAATGAAAACTCTTCTAGTCTTATTTTGCGCCGGGCTTCCAATGTTCGGGCAGGTCGGCGGGCGCGATTTTCTTACCAACGATGAGGCTGACCAGATCCGCCTGGTGCAGGAACCGAACGAACGGCTCAAGCTCTACCTGCTCTTCGCCAAGCAGCGCGTGGAACAGGTGGATCAGCTGGTGTCGCAGAATAAGCCCGGCCGGTCGGTCTTGATTCACGATCTGCTCGAGGATTACACCAAGATTATTGACGCCATTGACACCGTGGCGGACGATGCGCTCCGCCGCAAAGTCGCTCTGAACATCGGAATGGCAGCTACGGTCGACAGTGAAAAGGCCTTGCTGGCTCGGTTGCAGAAAATCCAAGACTCGTCGCCGTCCGACCTTGCGCGCTACGACTATGTACTCAAGGACGCCATCGATACCACCTCCGACAGTCTGGATCTTTCGCAGGAGGATCTGACCGGCCGCGCTTCCGAAGTAGCTGCGAAGGACAAGAAAGAGAAGGACGCGCGAACCGCGGCCCTTACTCCTGAGGAGGCGAAGGAAAAAAAGGACCAGGAAAAGAAAGAGGGTCCGGCAAAGAAGAAGCCGACTCTGCGGCGTCCAACCGATCCGCCTCCGAAGCAGTAGGATTCCGAGTCGCGACAGTAGTGGAGCGTCAATTCCGCAGCCGCAATCCCGACGGATCCACGCCGTCGCCCAACTTTCGCATCCATTGTCGCGCCAGAGCGAGCATGGAGTCGCGGGTCAGCTCGTGCTCGCGGTCGTGCGCCAGATCAGTCTCTTCCGACGGATCCTCGGCCAGATTGTACAAGCGCGTGGCTTCTTCTTGTGGACGCAGCACCAGCTTGTCGTATCCGCGCACGACCATACGCCATTCACCGGGAAGGCCCAGCCGTCCCTCGGCATATACCGAATCGGGCACATCACTGGTACCACTCCGGATCAAGCCGGGTTGAATCAGAGTAGCGAGATTACGGCCCTGCAATCCTTCAGGCGGAACGACACCGAGCCAAGCCAGCAACGTAGGCAGCATGTCGGCATGCGAAATAAGCAGCTCGCCTGCGACACGCGGCTTCAGTTTGCCCGGCCAGCGAATTGCCAGGGGCACCAGGACCGAGCGCTGATTCGGCGAGTCTTCGCCATTTCCAGATTCCGCTGTAAGTACAGTAATCGACTCGGAAGATGAACCTGGGCCAAGCAAGCTGGCGATCGACGGATCGCCCGGGCGCGCCGCGTGCGGAAATCTTCCTGTTTCGAGCGCCTTCTTCGCCAGTCCGGCCGCGGGGCAGCACGTATACGCCCTGGAAAAGACCACGCTCTCGCGCGCAAAATCCTCGGGCACCATGGGTCCCGTGATCCAGGTAATCTCCACCCGCGGGCGGGTGGCTTGCGCAGCCAGCGCCAGCGGAGCGAGCAGAATCGTGCGGCGGGTGATCACAAACGAACTTTGTCGAACGGCACGCCGCGCTTGCAGAGTTCGCAAGCGAGGGAGTTGGCATAGTATTTGCCGTCAAGCTGGGCCAAGTAATACAGCGGTAGCGCCCCGAAGTCCACGCAATTGGGATTCGGCTGATACACCACTACGGCCAATCCGACTACTTCGCCGCCGTGCTCCTCCACCAGTTTCTTGACCTCCGCGAGCTTCTTGCCGGTCCGCAGGATATCGTCGACGAGAAGCACTTTTTCGCCCGGCTGCACTTCCAGGTACTGGCGAAAATGGAGCGGCTCGCTATCGTTCTCGCGCTCGGCCCAATAAACTTGACGCGCGCGCAGGGCTTCGCAAACACCGTACGCTACTGGTAGCCCGCCGATGGCCGGCGCGACTACAGAAAGTTCCGGAATCATGGCGCGAATCTCCGTATTCGCACGCACCTTGCGGCTCAAGCCTACGCTGAGGACTTTGGCAGCCTGGTAGTCCCGCATGGTGAGCGCCACCTGCAGGTAGTCGGTGATGTGCTGGCCACCGGGATACTCAAAATGCCCGTCACGCAGCCCGCCGGTTCGGCGCAGAAGCGCAACTACATCGTCTTGTGTTGGGACAAGTTCCATAGATATTGTTGACCTAGTGTGCGCCGCGACCGCTCAGCACCGAAGGAATCGTTCTTAGAATAATTTTCCAGTCCAGCCCCAGAGACCAGTTATCGATATACTCCATATCGAGTTTCATCCAGGTCTCGAAATCGACCTCATCGCGCCCGCTGATCGCCCAGAGGCAAGTCAAACCAGGACGCATCCGAAGCCGGCGGCGCTGCCACCGCTTATATTGTTCCACCTCCGAGGGGATGGCAGGCCGGGGACCCACCAGCGACATATCGCCCTTCAGCACGTTCCACAATTGCGGCAGCTCGTCGGCGGAGAATTTCCGCAGCCAGCGGCCGACTCCGGTGAGCCGCGGATCGTTGGGAATCTTCATGACCACCTCGCGATGATTCATGTGTTCCACGGATTCGCGCATGGCCTCGGCATCCAGGCACATGGAACGGAACTTGTAAAAGACGAAACGGCGTCCATTCAGCCCGCAGCGTTCCTGGCGGAAGATCGCGGGGCCGGGCGAGGTCAGCCGTATCAGCAAGGCGATCAGCAGCATAACGGGGAACAGGAGCAGTAACGCCGCGCCCGCCAGAACGATGTCGGTCACACGCTTCACCAGCAACCGGATCTCGTCGTGCGGAGTAGAGGAGAACGTCAGCAGCGGAGAGGTTCCCAGCCGATCGAGATATACCCGGCTATTCACATGGGGCAGGAAGCCCACCGCGATGCGCGTGCGGACGCCTTCTTCCTCGCACAAAAGCATCACGTCTTCGAGCTCGGCCAAGCGGCGGCTGTCCGTGGCAAAGATGATCTCGTCGATCACGTGGCTGCGCAGCATTTCCGGAAGGACGGTAATGGCGTGAACCGGATAGTCATGCTCGAGTGCGATGGGAGTCAGCGACGATTCCAGGGAATCCGTGAAAAATCCACGCAGCCGGATGCCGTGCGATTCGCCCGCCTCTTCCAGTTGCCTGCCGAGTTGTTGCGCGGCATCGCCCAAGCCCACCACCATCACGTAATGGGGCACCGAGAATTCGCGGCGAACCACGCGCAGCAAAAGCCCGGCATTCAGGCGGAACAGGCACAATAAGAACCACGTACATAGAGCAAAGAGCCCGACAAATAAACGGCTGAGATCGAGGCGCCAGAGATATTCGAAAATAACGACCGACACGGCGCCCAGCAGGCACTGCCGGAACGCATGACGCAGAATGATGCGTGGATGCGTGGCGTCAATACGGTCGTAAGTTTCCCACCAGGCTCCCGTCGCGACCCACACCACCATCGACCAAACCAACAAGGAGGCAGCGACTCCCTGCGGAATATAGAAATTGTTTTCAAGATTTAGGCGGGAGCGAATCGCATACGCCAAGGCGAAGGCGAGCGCGATCAGGAAGACGTCCGCCGTCCCGAATAAGATTCTGACCCTCTGGCGCTGGCCTCGAAACACTAACGACAGAATACAATGCGGCCCGAGCTTGCGGGCTCAGCAGGGTTAGCGGACCTGGACGCTGGTTACGGATCCGTCACTGAGGCGGACGATTCCAAAGGCGAGGTCTCGCGCCTGGTACCTGAAGATTTCGACCAAATGGCCTTCCTCAAACATGGTTACGCGCGAGGCGGGCGCCCCCAGCTTCAATACCTCCGCTTCGGAGGTTCCACTGGCAAGGGTCTTCAAATCTTCGGCCGTGGCCTGCCGAGGCGGTGGCAGTACAAGTCTGGGAGTCGTTACCGCCGGCGCGGACGGTGTTAGCGGCGGCGGAGGAGGAACTACAGCGGCAACTTTCTTAGGGGGAGGCGGAGGAACCAGGGAGTGGTCCTTTACCACACCGCCCGGTCCCGTTTGCAGCACGGCGACGGCGCTCGATTTGTCAGCGATCTTTGCGCCGGGCTTTTCGGTCCGAGCGGCCTTAGTAGCCGTCGCATTCACATTTTGCAGAACGGCCGCAACGCCTTGTCCTACCTTCTTCCCGGCGCCCGTTCCTACGGAGCCTCCCGCTACAATACCTGCAGCGTCAGTCAGCGCCTGCGACCAGGCAAGGCCAGCAACGGCCAGTAACATCGAGAAATGTAAGACCAGGCGCATAAAGGCCCTCCGTTACGAGCCTAACTTACTTATGCCACAGGACATACAAGGCTTTCACCTTAGTTTTCATATTCGAGATAATTAACACCACTTGACAGTGGGTCTTATAGGAGTATGCTGGAGTTGGATGCCAGCAATTGCGATTCCCGACCTTTACATCCAACAACCCTACGAGTCGTATACGGCGGAGAACCATGCGACATGGCGCAGGCTCTACAATCGCCTGCTCCCCCGCTGGGAACGGTACGCCAACGAACGGTTTCAGGCCGGGATTCAATCACTATGTCTGCCCCAGGACCGGATTCCGCGTCTGGAAGATGTAAACCGGTTCCTCTCGCCGCTGACGGGTTTCCGCGCCCGTGCGGTGGCCGGATACGTCCCGGCGTTCGTGTTCTTCGATTGCCTGCGCAATCGTGAATTCCCCACCACCGTCACCATCCGTAAAGGCGAAAAGCTGGATTACCTGCCGGAGCCCGATATTTTCCATGACATCGCCGGGCACGTCCCCATGCACACCGATCCACACTTTGCGGAAACGCTGGTGCGATTCGGCGAGTGTGCCCATACCGCTGCGGCGCTGGTCTCAGAGATCCGCGACCCAGCGGAACGCACCCGAACGCTGACCAGCATTTTCCGCGCGATGGCGAGATTCTTCTGGTTCACCATTGAGTTCGGACTCATGCGCTCGCGCGACGGGATCCGCGTCTATGGAAGCGGCCTGCTCAGCTCCTTCGGTGAGATCGAGCACGCGGTAGCATCGCCCGATGTCCAGCGTTATCCTCTGCAAATTGAGTGGGCCATCAACCAGGCTTTCGAGATCGACCACTATCAGCCCTTACTGTTCATCGTCGACTCCTTCGACCACCTCTATAGCCTGGTCGACGAGTTGGAGCGATGGATGAAAGCCGGCAAGCTGAACCACGTGACGCCGGGCGAGCCGGAGGTCAACGAGGTTGATCTACAGAGCTTCCTCGGAGGCGCGTAGGGCTATAATCCGGGCATGTGGAAGTTGCTCGCCCTGGTTTCACTCATTGGCATCACTGCCTCCGGCCAAGCGCGTATTCCCATCATCCTCGACACCGATATCGGTGATTCAATTGACGACGCTTTAGCGCTAGCCTTCGCATTGCACTCGCCTGAATTGGATGTGCGCGCGGTGACCACCGTGATCGACGATGTGGAGAGCAAAACCCGCCTGGCATGGAAAATGCTGAGTATTTACAACCGGCGCGATATCGCGCTTGCCATGGGCGCATCCGAACCTCTGCTCGATCCCACGACCTCGGTCCCTTCCAAAGAGTTCGAAGTCCTGACCCGCAATGACGTGATTCCGGACGCTGTCCGCAAGCGCGCAGCCGACCTCATGATCGACACCCTACTTCAATCTCGCGGCAAGATTACGATCGTTGCCATCGGCCCGATGACCAACATCGCACTCGCGCTCAAGACGGATCCGCGCGTTAAGAACAACATCGAGCGGATCGTAATCATGGGCGGAGCCTACTTGACGTCCGAATCAGAGTACAACGTCAAGCGTGATCGTGCCGCCGCCGCAATTGTCTTTCAATCCGGCGTCCCCATCACTGCCGTCGGCCTGGACGTCACATCCCAGTGCAAGCTGCGCGAAAAAGACCTGGATCGCATGCGCCTGGCGGACGATCCGGCCGGGCATTTCCTGATTCATCTGGTGGATCTGGCCGAGGAGCAGACTCACGATGCTACTCCTACTCTGTACGATCCCCTGGCCATCGCAGCGATTTTTCGACCAGACTTACTGGAGATGCAGCCCGGTACCGTCGACGTCCCGCTCTCCGGCCTCGGGCAGATCATCTTCAAACCATCCGCTGGCTCAAAGACTGAGGTCGCGGTTAAGGTGAATGCTTCAGCCTTCCTCGAACTGTTCGTGGACCGCGTGACGAAGGGATTAGGCGGGCTGAGATAGTCTTTTTTCCCTGCAGATGAACTCGATCAATCCGATTAGTACGATTTTACCGGCTCGACGTGCACAGGTAGGGGTGACATTGGGCGTGCTGAGATAATATAGTCTGGATGCAGCCAGATACCGCCCTCCAGCTCGCGACTGCCCAACTCACGCGTGTCCGAGCCGAAATTGGAAAAATCATCGTAGGACAGCAGGATGTCGTGGACGGCGTCCTCATCTGTTTGCTGGCGGGCGGCCACGTGTTGCTCGAGGGCGTTCCCGGTCTGGGCAAAACCACGCTGCTACGGACGCTCTCCAAAGTGATGCACCTGAAATACTCGCGCATCCAGTTCACCCCCGATCTAATGCCCGCCGATATCGTCGGCAGCATGATCATCGATAGCGACAGCGGATCGAAGGCTCTGCGCTTCTCGCCGGGGCCGATCTTCGCGCATCTTGTTTTGGCTGACGAGATCAATCGCGCGACGCCTAAGACGCAGTCCGCTCTGCTCGAGGCCATGCAGGAGCATACCGTCACCAGCGGAACGCAGACCATGGAACTGGAGCCTCCGTTCCTGGTAATGGCCACGCAGAACCCTATCGAGATGGAAGGAACCTATCCTCTTCCCGAGGCGCAGCTCGATCGGTTTCTGATGAAAATCCTGGTGCGCTTTCCTACGCGCGCCGAGCTTGGCACGATTGTCGAACGCACCAGCCAGAAAGATGAGATCGAAGTCTCGCCCGTGCTTACGCGCGAGGAGATTCTGGATTTGCGCGCCGCCTGCCACCAGGTTTTAGTAGCCCCGCACGTGCAGGATCACGCCATCAGTCTGGTAATGGCTACGCAGCCGGGCGTGGCCGAAGCGCATGAGTTGTCCAACAAGTTCATCCGCTACGGAAGCTCGCCGCGCGGCGCTCAAGCCCTGGTCGAATGCGGGCGCGTATTCGCCTTGATGAAGGGCCGCCTGCATCTTTCGATCGAAGATATCGACACCATTGCGCCGGCCGTATTGCGCCACCGCATTATTTTGAATTTCGACGCCCATGCGGAAGGGCAGACTCCGGAGACGATCCTGAACAAGATCATCCCGAGTGTGGCCGCCGCGGTTTCCTCACGTGCCTGAACCTCTGCTTGAAACCCGCTTTCTCGAACGCCTGGAACGGCTGAGCATCCAGTGGCAGAACTCGCTGCCGGGATTGGTCGGTGGACACAACACCTCGCGCTTTGCCGGATCTGGCCAGGAGTTTCTGGATCATCGCCAGTTCCATCATGGCGACGATCTGCGCGCGGTGAACTGGCGGGCTTTCCTGCGGCTTGAAAAGCTGTTTCTCAAAATGTTCCAGTTGGAGCCGCGGATTCCCGTACGGCTGCTGATCGATATCAGCAAGTCCATGGAGACCGGCCAAACTGATAAGTTGTTGGGCAAGTTCTATTACGCGCAAAGACTGGCGGCCGCGTTATGCTACGTGGGCTTGGTCCGGCTCGATTCGATCGCCCTGCAACCTTTTAGCAACAAGCTGCACGATGCATTTACGGCCAGCGGCGGACGGCATCGGTTCACGCCGGCCATGAAGTTTCTCTCCGGTTTGCAGCCCACGGGGCAAACGAATTTTCTGGAGTGCTCGCGCCAGTTCTGCGCGAAGTATCCGCAGCGCGGCTTGACGCTGGTCATTTCGGATTTTCTGGACGATCGGGATTGTGAAAAACCGCTCCAGTATCTGGCGGATTTCGGGCATGAACTGATCCTGCTGCAAATCTGGGCTGACGAAGACCGCGAACCACCCTGGGAGGGTGAACTCGAAATCGAAGACGCCGAAACCGGACAGAAAGTGGAGCTGGCTTTCGATAGCGACGCCCGCGCGCAGTACACTGCTGCCTTCGATGCTAACGCCGATCTGATTCGGAAAGTGGCCGAACGAAACAACGGGCGCTACCTGGGCGTGCCGACTTCGGTTCCCATCGAGCAGGCCATCTTTGGTCCATTAGTGAAAAGCGGCGCGGTGGCCTAAATGAACTTCCTCAACCTCGGCCTCGGCGAGCTGCTTGGATTGGTCGGCGCGATCTCGGCCGGGGTGGTGGCCTTATATCTGCTCGATCGCTCCAAGCGGCACCAACTGGTAGCGACGTTGCGCTTCTGGTCAGCCGCTGACGTTCGCACCGAACTGAAGCACCGCCGCCGCATCCAGCAGCCCTGGAGCCTGCTACTGCAACTGATCAGTCTGGCGCTGCTTCTAACCGCCATCGCCGGGCCGCAATTGGGGATCTTCGATGCCGCCGGACGCGATCATGTGATCGTGCTCGATACCTCAGCTTGGATGGGTTCGCGTGTGGGTCAAGGAATCTTGATGGATCAAGCGAGAGCCAATGCTCGGGCCTACCTGCGCGGCATTCCTCGCCGCGACCGCGTGATGCTGGTGCGCGCCGATGCGCTGGCGACCCCAGCCACCGCTTTTGAATCCAGCCGAGGGGTGATCGAGAGTGCGATCCAACAATCGCAGCCGGGGGCTTCGGCTTTGAACCTGACACAGGCGCTGCAGTTCGCCGATCGCGCCCAAAAACTACAATCGCAGCGAGCGGGAGAAATCGTCTTCATCGGCGCAGGCCGTGTATCCGAAGAAGAGGCGGGGCTGTCTACGCTCCCCGCGAACCTGCGCGTGATCACTACCAGTTCGACTCAGGAGAATGTTGGGCTGCGTAAGATAGGCCTGCGGCGATCGCCGTCGGCCCCCGATAGCTGGGACATTTTCGTCGTGGTTCGGAATTATGGTGTGCGTCCGCAGAGTATAGATCTTGGTTTGCAATTCTCCAAGTCGCCCGCAGGGTCGAAGAAACTGACATTGCGTCCCGGTAGCGAGGAGCAGGCGACCTTTACCTACGCCGCTAAATCCGCAGGATTCCTCGAAGCACGCTTGAACGTCCGCGACGCCTTCCCGCAGGATGATCGGGCCGTTGTAGAGTTGCCGCCGCAAGTATCTTCCCACGTCGTGGTTTTTTCGAACGAACCGCAGTTGCTCCGCCCTCTGTTTGACGCGAATCCACAAGTGGACGCTCTATTTGAATCGCCCGATAAGTTCGATCCCGCGGTGAAGGCGGACGTGGTAGTATTGGATCGCTTCACGCCACCTTCGGCGCCGCGAGGCGCATCCATCTGGATCCAGCCGACCGCGTCCGGATCGCCTGTACCGGTGAAGGCCACTCGAACCGGCGTCAGGTTAGACCAGTGGCACCCCGAGACGACGCTCGGAGCGGGACTCCGCACCAGAGACGTCACGCTGGAATCGGCCGAGGTGTTTTCGCCGGCCGCCGGAGACATCACGGTGGCCGAAACCAGCGACGGACCGGTCATTGTCGCGCGAGGCCCGAACCCTAAGCAAGTGGTCATCGGATTCCACCCGGGCCGCGGCGCGATGAAATACCAGCTCGCGACGCCGCTGCTGATCGCCAATATCCTGCGCTGGATGACTCCGGGAGCGTTTCGTCAGTGGGAGTTTCAGGCGGGCACCGTGGGCACCGTCAATGTAGCGGTCGAAAAAGACGCGAAACCGGAAGACATCCGGGTGTTAGATGCGGAGAACCGTTCCCTGCCCTTCACGCTCGAGACAAACAGCTCCGGAAGTAACCTGCGATTCTTTTCCGGAGCGCCCGGAACCGTACGCGTCCAGACGGGCGATCGCGAAGCTGTGTATTCGCTCACGCTGCCAGATGTCGGTGAGACAGCCTGGCGCGTGCCTGCCAGCGTCCACAAGGGTGTGCCGCGCGCTATCGTGGCGGACGCTGCGCCCCGCGATCTGTGGCCCTGGCTGGCCCTGCTGGGAGGAATCGGGCTGCTGGCCGACTGGCTGCTCTATGGCCGCAGCCGGGCGTTCCGCTTGCGAGCATCGAGGGCGATGTCGCCACACTTTAAAAAGATGGCGCAGTGGAGAAAAGCGTCATGACATTCGATCGTGCTTGGGTCCTGGCCGTCGCGTGGCTCCCACTTGCCTGGATGTTGTTCGAATGGCATCGCACCGCGCGGAAACTGGGCCTGGTCCTCAAGGCCGCGTGCTTCACGGCGATACTGCTGGCCTTGGCCGAGCCACGCATGATTCTCCAGGAAACCAAGGTCGCGCTGGCTGTCCTGGTGGATACTTCGGCCAGCTCAACCCCAGCCGATCTCGCGCGTGCTTCACAGCTTGCCAAAACGATGTCGGGAGCTCAGGGCCGTCACTGGATGCGCGTCGTCCCCTTTGCGCGATCCACGCGCGATCTGACTTCCGGCGAGCAGCAGAGCAATCTCAAGCTCACGTCGACAGCGGGCGAAGCAGGCCGCGCCACGGATCTCGAAGCCGCCGTTCGCGAGGCGATCGCGGCGCTTCCGGCGGGGATGGTCCCGAGGGTCGCGCTCATCTCGGACGGTAAGGAAAACAAGGGCAGCATCGCGCGCGCCGCGTGGCAAGCGCAGCAGTTGGGCATCCCGATCGACACCTTCGCCCTCGCGGGTCGTGCGGAGCCAGCTCTGCGACTGGAGTCGGTCAGTCTGCCTTCGATCGCATTCACCGGCGAACAGTTTCCGATCGACGTTGTGGTCTCGTCTCCCTCCGCCGGTCCCGCACAAGTCGAGCTATCCGCTGAAGGCAAGCCGCTGGGCCAGAGCACGGTTTCTTTGAACCGCGGCGAAAACCCACTGCGCCTGCATGCCAGCATGAATACGCCGGGCGCGCTTGATATCGCCGTGGCGATTCGCGCCGGTTCGTTGGGCGATGTGCACTTCGATCAGGCCGTGACTCTGCGCCAGCCCAAAGTTTTATACGTGTCGCAGGACCCCGCGGAGCAGGATTGGCATTTGCCGGCAACGCTCGCCGCCGCCCAGTTTAGTGTGAATCGCGTCAAGGATCCGGGCGACGTCCACCTGAACGATTACCAGTTGGTGATCTTCAACAACTGGGATCTGGAGGCCATTCCAGCCGCGGGCAAGCAGGCCATCGAACAGTATGTTCAACAGGGCGGTGGACTGCTGGTCATCGGCGGTGAGCGGAATCTATACAAGGAAGACAAGAAGGTAGAAGATCCACTGGACCGCACGTTACCGGCGAAGCTGGCTCCTCCGCGATCGCCCGAAGGCACCGCTGTCGTGCTGATCATCGATAAGTCTTCGTCAATGGAAGGCCGCAAGATGGAGCTGGCGAGGGTAGCCGCTATCGGAGTGGTCGAAAATCTCCGCCCGATCGATCAGGTGGGCGTCCTGATTTTCGATAATTCCTTTGAATGGGCCGTGCCCATCCGGCGTGCCGAAGACAAAGCTACGATCAAGCGCTTGATTTCTGGGATTACGCCGGATGGCGGCACGCAGATCGCGCCGGCACTCACGGAAGCCTATCGGCGCATCCGTCCGGTGATGGCCACATACAAACACATCGTTCTTTTGACCGACGGTATTTCGGAAGAAGGCGACAGCCTATCGCTTGCCAAAGAAGCCGAGGCGCAAAACGTCACCATTTCCACGGTTGGGTTAGGCCAGGACGTGAATCGCAGTTATCTGGAGCGTGTCGCTCTGGGTGCCGGCGGCAAATCCTATTTTCTGACCGAGCCTCAAGGCTTGGAACAGCTGCTTCTGCGCGACGTGCTGGAGCATACCGGATCGACCGCCGTAGAGCGTCCTCTTGCCCCGGAAATTCTCAAGCACGCGGAAATTCTGAACGATGTCGGCATGGAGACCGCGCCGGCGCTCAAGGGTTATGTGCGGTTTATCTCGAAACCCACGGCGGAAACCATCTTGCAGCTCGACCGGCACGATCCGCTGCTGGCGCGCTGGCAGTACGGGCTTGGACGATCCGCCGTGTTTACCTCGGATGCAAAGGCTCGCTGGGCGGCCGACTGGGTGACCTGGAAAGGTTACGACAAGTTCTGGACGAATCTGTGCCGCGATTTACTCCCGCGGGCGGTGGGGGGCGAGGCGTCGCTCGACTATGACAGCGCCAATGGGGATCTGGTAGTGGAGTATCACCTGGGCCGCGGGGTTCCGGAGCCAGATATGATTCCCGATGTCTACGCTTTTGGTCCCGAGGGGTTCCAGCAGCCGGTTCCGGTGAAGAAAATTGCCGCGGGCACGTTCAGTGGACGCCTGCCGATCGGCCAGCGGCAAGGACTATTCCGTGTGCGGCCAGCTCAGGAATCGCGCGCCTTCCCAGAAGTCGGATTGTATCGTCCCGAAGCCGAGCTGGCCGACTACGGATCGAACGAAGCCTTGCTCAAACAGGTGGCTGAATTCACCGGCGGTCGCTTCCAGCCGGATCCAGCCGCGGTCTTTTCCGGCGGAGGGCGATCCATCGCATCGTCGCTGCAACTTTGGCCGGGATTGTTGGGGCTCGCCGTGCTGCTGAGCCTCGCTGAGTTGGTGATGCGCAAGTGGAAGGGCGTGATGGCGCGGGAATGAATTTCGAGCAAGTAATTCAAGGGACTGCCATAGAGTCCTATTTCTTCCGCGTGAACAAAAGAGCAGTCCAGACTTCGTTCACTGAGCACACTTTGTAGTCCACCAGGCCCACAGAAAGCGCCGCCTCCCGAATAACCCCTTGCGTGAGTCCCGACGCCTGTCGACCCTTTTGATAAACGATCCATATTCGGCTGGTCAAGGCGCGTTTGCGGATGCCGGCCAGCCCCCCGAGATACGTATCCGGATCGCGCACGAACCAGAGTGTCAACGGCAAAGTCTCTTCCGGGTCTTCCGTTAGCGATACGTCTTTGGGGAGCTTGCCCAACACGTGCGCGTAATTCGCTGGCGGATCGATCAATGCCACTCTTGCGCCGGGCCCGATTCCTAGCTTCTGAGCCGTCGTACGATCGGTCCGGTTCATCATGCGCGGAGGAGCCACCGGATCAACCAGCGGCTTCGCCCGTTTCAGCGCCGCCACCACGCGTGCGCGTGACGTATAAATGGCGTCTGGAAGGTCCTTGCGGATACGATCGACCTTCTCTGGATCGCCGTCGACAAATACGATGGGAATGTGGCGCAGAGACTTGGTCGCGCGCATTTCCGCGGCGACGTGGCGGCCATGCGACGGGAGCCGCGTCAGATCGATAATGGCCGCAAATGGTGGGTTTTCGCGCAATGAGCGCCACGCACCGTTGGCTCGATCGCCAAGATACTCAACCGTGTAGCCACCCGCGCGTAAGGCAAGGATCAGAGGTTTGGCTTCATCGGCTCGCCAATGAAACAGCCGCACGCGTGGCATGAGCATATTCTGCCAAACTGGACACCGGCCGGGCGGCTGAACCACCCGGTCCGTTGTCCAGCGGACGACTTGCGTTGAGTCATCCGTTCCTCCGACGTTATAGATCGCGTAATTCGCCAGAAAAACGGCTCAAGAATTCGGAAATTTCTTTTTGAGCTGCTCCAACTTCGCCATTGCGGCGCCGGAAGCGACCGCCTGTTTTGCTAACTCCATACCCCCGCCCAAATCAGCCGCCAAACCCGCAGCCAGTAATCCGGCAGCGGCATTCACCAGTACGATATCCCGGCGCGCGCTACCAACACCGCTGATAATCTCTATAATCATCTGCGAGTTACGGGAAGAATCTCCACCTTTAAGTGAAGCCATTTCTGAGGTCCGGATCCCAAAATCCGCTGGCTTCCAGAGGTGTTTCCGAACCCCTGCTGCTGTTACTTCGTAGACGTCGGTCGCCGTTGTCGTTGTGATCTCGTCCAGCCCGTCTTGTCCATGCACGACGAAGGCTCTGCGGGTCCCCAATTCAGCCAGGGCCTCCGCCATCAATTTGGCGGATTCTAGCGAAGGTGCACCGATCAGTTGTGCACTCGCCCGGGCCGGATTCGCCAATGGTCCCAGGAGATTGAACACCGTCCGGGTTTTTAGCGCCTTCCGTACAGGCTGCGCGTGTTTCATCGCAGGATGCAGCGCGGGCGCGAACAAGAATCCTATTCCGACCTCGCGAATCGATCGCCCCGCTTCCTCAGGCGACACGTCCGTGATGCGCACGCCCAAGGCTTCCAGCACGTCGGCACTCCCGCTGTTGCTCGATATCGACCGATTGCCGTGCTTGGCGACGTGCGCACCCGCGCCTGCCATTACGATGGCCACAGCGGTCGAAATATTGAATGTCCCCGCGCCGTCGCCGCCGGTCCCGCAAGTATCGATGACTTCAGGACCCGCGTCCACTACGATCATCCGGTCGCGCATCGCACGCGCAAATCCGGCGATTTCAACCGCAGTCTCACCTTTCATCTTTAAGGCGATCAGGAATCCAGCGATCTCCGCTTCGCCCGCCTGGCCTTCGAGCAGAACGCCCATCGCTTGATGAGCTTCCTCCGAAGTAAGATCGGAGCCCGTGGCAACGCGATGCAAATAAGGCAGGAGGGACATGACGTGCGCTATAGTGAGAATTCTTCACTGTAGCATCGCAATGAAAATCCATGAATACCAGGCCAAGGCCCTCTTGGCACGATACGGAGTCCCTGTCCCGAGAGGCGAAGTCGCCCTCTCAGTGAAGGAAGCCGGCGCGGCGGCGTCACGCATTGGCGGAAGCGTGGTCGTAAAGGCTCAGATTCACGCGGGCGGCCGCGGTAAAGGCGGTGGCGTTAAAGTCGCCAAGAATGCGGAAGAAGCGGCCGAGATCGCGCAAAAGATCCTGGGCATGACGCTGGTGACCCACCAGACCGGGCCCGAAGGGCGAGTGGTCCATCGTGTACTGATCGAAGAGACCTTGCCGATTGAGCGCGAACTGTACCTCGGCATCGTGCTCGACCGCGCGCGCGGCAAGAATGTCTTCATGGCTTCGGCCGACGGCGGCGTCGAGATCGAAGAGGTGGCCGCCAAGACGCCCGAGCGGATTCTGAAAGAGCCCATCGAACCAGGGCTCGGCTTGACGCCGTTCCAGGCGCGAAAACTGGCGTTTGGTATCGGCATTACCGGCGCGTCGGCGAATCTCGCGGCGCAAGCGATGATGGCGCTGGCTCGGGCGAACGAGGCTCTGGACGCGTCGCTGGCCGAAATCAATCCATTCATTCTGACGAAGGATGGAAAGGTCTACGCGCTCGACGCCAAAATGAATCTGGATGACAACGCGTTATTCCGCCACAAGGATTTGCAGGAGCTGCGCGATCTGAACGAAGAAGATCCCCTGGAAGTGGAGGCTTCGCGCTTCGGCCTCACTTACATCAAGCTGGATGGCAACGTCGCCTGCCTGGTCAATGGCGCGGGGCTGGCGATGGCCACCATGGATATCGTGAAGTTCGCCGGCGGCAATCCTGCAAATTTTTTGGATGCCGGCGGCGGCGCCAACGTCGAACAGATTCGCAACGCGTTTCGCATCCTGCTCTCCGACAAATCCGTGAAAGCCGTCCTCATTAATGTCTTCTGCGGGATTCTCCGCGGCGACATTGTGGCGCAAGGGGTGGTCGAGGCAGCCAGCGCGATGACACAGCCTATTCCAATTGTGGTCCGCATGGAAGGCACCAACGCCGAACAAGGGCGCAAGATCCTGAATGAATCGGGGTTAAAGGTAATCGTCGCCGACGGAATGCGGGATGCAGCCGAGAAAGTCGTAGCCGCCGCCAAATGAGCGTCCTCGTCAACGAAAATACGCGATTGTTAGTGCAGGGCTTTACGGGCAAGGAAGGAACCTTCCACGCCCAGCAGGCCATCGCCTATGGAACGAAAGTGGTGGGTGGCGTCACGCCGGGCAAGGGCGGCCAAAAACATCTCGACCTGCCTGTGTTCGATACGGTAGCCATAGCCGTACAGGCCACCGGCGCGAACGCGACCGTTATCTTCGTGCCGCCGGCCTTCGCCGCAGACGCGATCATGGAAGCCACCGACGCAGGTCTCGCGCTGGTCGTTTGTATCACCGAAGGAATTCCGCAGTCCGATATGCTGCGCGCGTGGTCTTATCTCAAACAACATCCGAGCACGCGGCTCATCGGTCCCAACTGCCCCGGCGTCATCTCGCCGGGCAAGTGCAAGATCGGGATCATGCCGGCGCATATCCACAAGCCGGGCCACGTGGGCGTCGTCTCCCGGTCGGGCACGCTGACCTACGAAGCGGTGGGCCAACTCACCGGCCTGGGGATCGGACAATCCACCTGCATCGGCATTGGTGGCGACCCGATCATTGGCACCACGTTTATCGACTCGATCAAGCTATTCAACGAGGACCCCGATACTCACGCCATCGTGATGATCGGTGAGATCGGCGGCAGCGCCGAGGAATCGGCCGCGGATTATATTCAAAAGAACGTCAAGAAACCCGTAGTAGGATTCATCGCCGGGCAGACCGCGCCGCCGGGACGCCGCATGGGCCATGCGGGTGCGATTATTTCAGGCGGCAGCGGTAAAGCCTCCGACAAGATATCCGCGATGAAGGCGGCCGGCATTGATATGTGCGCATCGCCCGCCGAAATCGGCGAACGAATCAAAAAACATCTTTAGGAGAATATGGAACGTACTTTCGCAATCATTAAACCCGACGCCGTAGCCGCGAATCAGGCCGGGGAAATTATCGCCATCGCCCAGAAAGCCGGCTTCCGAGTCGCAGGAATGAAAATGAAGCGCCTCAGCCAACTGGAAGCGGAGGGTTTTTACGCTGTCCATCGCGAGCGGCCCTTTTACGGCTCGCTGGTAAAGTTCATGACCGAAGGTCCCGTTGTCGTCATGGTACTGGAAGCTCCCGACGCCATCAAGAAGTGGCGCGATACGATGGGCGCGACGAATCCGGCTAACGCCGCCGAGGGGTCTATTCGCAAGCGCTTCGCCACCAGCATCGAACGCAACTGCGTGCATGGATCGGACGCGCCGGAGACCGCGGCGGTCGAGATCCCGTACTTCTTCAGCGCGACGGAACTTCTCTAGGCTCGACCCTCAGCTTCATTCCGTCCACGGCAACGACGCGCACTTCTCTGCCCGATTCCACCGGCGCCGACGACACGGCGTCCCAATATTCGCCGTGTACGAAGACTTTTCCTGAAGGAGCAAGCACCGTCCGCGCTTCGCCGATTTCGTTGAGCAAGCCTTCACCGCCCATGAGCGATTTGTTTCGGCGCGCCTTTATGGCCAGGGATAGCAGGAACATCGTGATCAGCGCGAAGGGAATGCTCACGGACAGCGCCGTGGCCAGATGAATCCGCATCTCTGGGGGTCCGTCGATCAGCATAAGCGCACCCAGAACCAGCGCGACAGTGCCCCCCGTGCCGAGGATGCCGTGTGAGGCAAAATGCGCCTCTAAGACGAACAGCATCGCGCCCAGAAGCAGCAACGACACTCCGACCCAGCTGAGCGGGAGCACGGACAGCGAGGAGGCTCCCAGGAGCAACAGGATTCCTCCCACGACGCCAGGCAAAATCAAACCGGGGGAATTGAATTCCACATACAATCCAAGCGCTCCTACGATCAGCAGGATGAACCCGACATTCGGATCGGCGATGGAGCTGATGATCCTTTCTCGCAGCGTCAGGCCGTACGGGATCACTTCCCCACCAGCCAGGTGGAGAACCTCCTTGCGGCCATCAAAGCGCGTGATTTCGCGCCCTTCCAGAGCTTCGAACAGCTTCTGCTCGCTGGGCGCGATCAGATCAATCAGATGCTGGTCGAGCGCTTCCTTTTCGGTAAACGAGCTGGCTTGGCGAATAGTGGTGTCGGCCAACGTGGCGTTGCGGCCGCGCTTTTCCACCGTGCTGCGCAGCCATGCGGAGGCGTCGTTCTCGACCTTGTGCCTCATGGTCTCGTCCATGGTCCCGGTGAGCGCGACCGGCGACGACGCGCCCGTGTTGGTGCCCGGAGCCATCGCAGCAACGTCCGCGGCTTCCAGTATGAAGAACCCAGCCGATGCCGCGCGGCCCCCGCTGGGAGTAACGTATGCGATCACCGGGACGCGCGACGCGACGATCTTCTCATTCATCTGGCGTGTCGCATCCAGCAAACCGCCGGGGGTGTTGAGGCGCAGCAGCACCGCCGCCGCGTTCTGGCTGGACGCCTGGTCCAGAGCGTGGGAGAGAACGTCCACGGTGATGGGATGGATCACTCCGTCAATATCCACGGCGATCACTTTGGGCGCGGCAGCCAGGGCCGTAGCCACTGACGCAGCTAGACACAATCGCTTGAACATGAGTGGGATACCCCACTACTACAGGTACCATGGCTCTAATGTCCGTAGACGTTCTCTTCTTTGGTGCTCACCCCGACGATGTGGAATGGGGCGCAGGCGGGATTGCGCTCTTGTTGCGGGATGGGGGCGCTTCATTTGCCATCGTGGACATGACAAACGGCGAGATGGGCTCGCGAGGAACGCCCGAACAGCGCCAAGGTGAGTCCGCGACAGCTGCGAAGTTCCTGGGCGCAAGCTCTCGCGAATCGTTGAATTTGCCCGACTGTGGACTGCTAGACTCACCGAACAACAGGAAACTCGTCGCCAACGCCATCCGGCGTTATCGTCCCAAACTCGTGCTCGCTCCCTATTGGGAAGATCGCCATCCTGATCATGCAGCCGCGGGGCTCATTGTCCAAAACTCGCAACTGTACTGCGCGCTGACAAAACTCGACGACCCCAATCCGCCTCACAAGCCCGGCGCGTTCCTGTTCTATCCGCTGCATCAATTCGAACAGCCAGCGTTCGTCGTCGATACGACCAGCGTTTTTCAGCGCAAACTTGAACTATTGCGCATCCACCGATCCCAGTTCGAGAAAACGGCGGAGGAGTTCGGTGTCATCGCTCACGGGGTCGGCGATTATTTGTTTGGTCTGGAATCCCGCGATCGATATTTCGGTTCGCTGGTCGGAGTCCACCATGGTGAGGCACTCATATCAGACCGGCCCGTTCGACTTTCGGGTTTGAACGACGTGCTTTCCTTGATGGGCGGCTAGACTAGTAGGTAGTGCCCGACAAGATTCTGGTTCGCGCCACCAATTGGGTAGGCGACGCGGTGATGTCCCTGCCCGCCTTGCGTGCGCTTCGCCAGCAATTCCCTGGGGCGTGCATTTCGATCCTCGCCAAGCCCTGGGTAGCCGATCTTTATCGCCGTGAGCCTTTTTGCGACGAGCTCATCCTCTACACGCCGCGAACCGTAACTGAAAAATGGGCTGCTGCCCGCGCCCTTCGCCCGCGTCACTTCGATATCGCGATACTGCTTCAGAACGCCTTCGAAGCCGCCGCGATCGCATACCTCGCCGACATTCCCGAGCGCATCGGCTACTCCCGCGACGGCCGGGGTTTTCTGCTCACCCGCGCGATCTCAGTTCCCAAGCCTGGCGAAATCCCGCGCCATGAAAGCTTCTACTATCTCGAACTTCTGCGCCGGGCCGGGATCATCGACGCCATGCCCGCAAATGACGCGGTCCGACTGGAAGGCGCTGCCGACGCATGCGCATCCGGTCTGGATCGATTCCAAAACATAGGGCTGGGCGATACCGTCATCGGCGTGAGTCCCGGGGCTGCCTACGGGACCGCAAAGCGCTGGCTGCCGGAGCGATTCGCGGACTCGGCCATCCGCGTGGCCAACGAACTCGGCGCGGCTGTCGCCATCTTTGGTTCTAAGGACGAACGCGACCTGTGCCAGTTGGTCGCCACGCCCATCGCGGCATCCATCGTTAAGCCCGTCAAGAACTTCGCGGGGGAAACGTCGCTTGCAGAGTTCATCGACTTGGCCGCGGCCTGCCGCGTTTATCTGACCAACGATTCCGGCGCCATGCACATCGCCTCCGCGCTCGGCGTCCGGACGGTCGCCATCTTCGGCGCAACCGACGACCAGACCACCGGTCCCACCGGCGTCCTGGCGAAAGTCGTTCGCGAGTCGGTTGAGTGCAGCCCTTGTCTGAAGCGTGAGTGTCCCATTGATCACCGCTGCATGACCCGCGTCAGCGCGGCGAGAGTGGCGGAAACGGCACTCGACCTGTTGAAATGAAACTTAAGAACCGATGTTCCGCATCTTAGTCGTACGGCTCGGCTCCATGGGGGACGTGATCCATGCCCTGCCCGCGGTCGCGAGCCTCAAGCACAGTTTTCCGCACAGCCGCCTGAGCTGGGTCATCAAGCCTCGTTGGGCTCCTTTGCTCGAAGGCAATCCCTATGTCGACGAGATCATTCCGTTCACTCGCTCGGCTCGCGAGATTCTGGCGACCCGGCGTCTCCTGCGCCGCGAACGTTTCGAGCTGGCAGTGGATCTACAGGGACTCATTCAATCGGCCCTCGTCGCAGCTTGCGCGAAGGCTGACAAGATCGTCGGCCTGGCGCGCAGCCAGGCGCGCGAGAGCTTCGCAGCCATGTTCTACTCGTCGACGGTGCGGACTACCGCTGTGCATCGAGTCGACCGCTATCTGGAACTGGTGGCCGCCGCGGGCGCTTCCAACCTCTTGCGAACATTTCCATTGCCACCTGGGAAGCCGGAAGGCACGTTGCCGGACGGACCGTTCGTGTTGGCCTGTCCTCTAGCCGGCTGGGGGTCGAAACAGTGGCCGCTTGGCCATTTCGCGGAGCTGGCCGGACGATTGAAGCTGCCACTCGTGGTCAATGGCCCCCCGGACGCAGCGGAAATTCTGGGACAGATTGAAGGTGCGCACGTTCATCTGTCCGGCATCCAGGGCTTGATAGACGCCACTCGCCGCGCTCAGTCGATCATAGGTGTTGACAGCGGACCCGTGCATCTAGCGGCGGCCTTGGGTAAGCCGGGCGTCGCGATCTATGGCCCCACCGATCCGGCTTCGCATGGACCTTACGGCGGCACCCTGCAGGTCTTGCGAAGTTCCACAGCGATCACCAGCTACAAGCGCCGTGCAGCCGATCCCGGTAGCATGCGTGCGGTCAGCGCAGCCGAAGTTCTCGAAGCCCTGGAAATGTGTCCTGCGTGAGTTTTCCAAAACCATACGCGGACACCGTCGCGAAGTTGCGTGTGCCCGGTGGATTCCTCATGGTGGTCGCATTCCTCTGGCTGTCCGCGCCCACCTGGACTTCACTCGCCTGGGGACTTCCCGTCTCACTGATCGGCCTGGCGTTACGCGCCTGGGCGGCCGGACATTTGGAAAAAAACCGCACGCTCGCGGAGAGCGGTCCATATGCTTACATGCGCAATCCGCTGTATGTCGGAACACTGGCGGTCGCCGCCGGATTCGTAATCGCTTCCCGGCGATGGGAGCTTGGTCTACTTTTCGCGGCAGTTTTTCTGCTGATCTACCTCCCGGTAGTGGAGCTGGAGGAACAGCACCTACGGTCACTGTTTCCTGAATATGCCGATTACGCCAAGCGCGTGCCTCGGCTATGGCCGCGACTCACGGGTCACAGCTCGACGCACTTTCGAGTTGAGGTGTATATACGCAACCAGGAGTATCAGGCCCTGGCCGGTTTTCTGATCGGCGTCGCAGTGCTTATTTGGAAGGCTTTGTGAATCTTAGGAAATAAGCCGTTTAGCGATCCGCGGATATACCCGTCGCGCATTGCCTTCAAACAGCTTGTAGCGATCGCCATCACTCAGCGAAAGCGCGTCCAGGTATTTCTTGGTGTCGTCGTAATATTGTCCCGTGCGTGGATCGATGCCGCGCACCGCGCCCACCATCTCCGACCCGAACAGGATGTTGTCGACCGGCACTACTTTTAGCAACAGTTCGATTCCCGGCAAGTGGTACACGCACGTATCGAAGAAAACATTCTTCAACAGGTGCTCTTCGAGCGTCGGGCGCTTCATGTCCTGCGCCAGGCCACGATAACGGCCCCAATGAAAGGGCACGGCGCCACCGCCGTGCGGGATGATGAACCGCAGCGTCGGGAAATCCTTGAATAGATCGCCCTGTATGAACTGCATGAACGCCGTGGTGTCCGCGTTGATGTAGTGCGCTCCCGTCGCATGAAATACGGGATTGCAAGACGAGCTGACATGCACCATCGCCGGTACATCCAGCTCCACCATCTTTTCGTACACGGGATACCAGTACTTGTCGATCAGGGGCGGCGCGGTCCAGTGGCCGCCTGAAGGATCCGGATTCAAGTTGCAGCCGATGAAGCCTAACTCGTCGACGCAGCGGACCAATTCTTCTATTACATTTTGAGGCGGCACGCCCGGCGACTGGGGCAGTTGGCACACACCGACGAAGTTACTCGGGTACAGCGTGCAGACGCGGTGAATCAGATCGTTGCAGCGCCGCGACCAATCCGCACTGGTTGTAGCGGTGCCAATATGATGGGCCATGGCTGAGGCGCGCGGAGAAAAGATGGTGACATCCGTGCCTCGCTCGCGCTGCAACTTGAGCTGCGCGCCTTCGAGACTCTCCCGAATCTGGTCGTCACTAATGTTGATCTTGGCATCGTAGGGAGGTTGCGCCGGATCCTTCAGCGCAGCGATCTGCGCATCGCGATAATCCTGAAGCGCCTTAGGCGCGGTGGTGTAGTGGCCGTGACAATCGATAATCATGAATCTTCAAGCTTACAAAAATCCGTCCAAGGCCTGCACGATTTTGCCGCCGACAATCGGCGTACAGTCCGGTGGGAAATCCTGGGTGATCTCATGCCCTGCATCCCGCAGCTTCCTAAGGAAGCTGTCAAGGTGCTTCATAGCTCCGTTCGGCAGGTCATGCAGGACCACCAGGGTCCAGTCGCGTGTGCGGCAGTCGGCCAGCGCGCGATCGATCCAACCGTCTGGATCCCGAAAATCGCCCGGCACCGAGTTCCACAGCACGCAGGTATACCCGCCGAGTGTAAGTCGCTCGACCACCGCCGGATGCAGCAAACCCCGGCCGAGCTTCCCGGCGCCCCCGCGGGGACGGAACAGAGGAATAGGTTGAACAATGGGATCGATCCACGCGAGGGCTCGCTCAGTGCTCTCGAATTCCTCCAGCGCCGCCTCGCGAGTCCCTTCACCCAGGCGTCCGACGTGCGACCAGGTGTGATTCCCGATCCAGTGCCCTTCCCGGCTCGCGCGGCGAGCCAGATCGAGCCCATCAGGTGTGCTCACTTTTCGCCCCAGCACGAAGAAGGTCGCTTTGATGCCATGTTGCCCGAGGCAATCCAGCACCAGCGGCGTGGCGTGCGATTCCGGACCGTTATCGAATGTAAGAGTGACCTGCGCCAACCGCTACCGCTTGGCCACTAATACGCTATCAACGATGTCGCGGAACTCTCCGTCCGTCAGCAGCCCGCGCTTCTCGATGCCTTTGTCTTTCACGCGCTTCAGCATCTCGCCGATCGCCTCATCGTCAGCATCGGTGATGCCAAGCTTTTCCAGGTTATAAGTGATCGATAGCTTGCCGCTCTTCTTGCCCAGGACCACTTCGCCCTTGCGACCCGTGAGCGCCGGATGCGTCCCGAACATCGCCAACGGTTCCTTCACCACCAGATCGACGCCGATGCCGGATTCGCGGGTGAAGT
>Ga0105240_10001385_pt1 | contig 41682 bp, 35 predicted proteins | sample KBSC54metaG_FD_80426 | JGI IMG/M metagenome (GOLD analysis project Ga0105240, IMG submission 80426) | Corn rhizosphere microbial communities from Kellogg Biological Station, Michigan, USA - KBS C5-4 metaG | ecosystem: Host-associated > Plants > Roots > Rhizosphere > Soil | place: Michigan, USA... | reverse complement strand
CTCTCCGATGAATTGTTCGGCAGCCATATGACGGTAAATATTTTTCAACTGGGCGTTGCCTATCAGGCCGGCCTCATCCCTCTTACGGCGGGTTCGATTGAGGAGGCGATTCGACTCAATGATGTCAGTTTCGAGAAGAATCTGCAGGCGTTTTTGTGGGGACGCAAATACTATGCCGACGCGGCGTGGGTGGAAAAGCAGTGCAAGGGCAAGACGGAAATCAAACCCACTTTGAATCGTATGGAAGAGCTTACGCGATATCAGAATAGCGCTTACGCTCGCGAGTACGAGGCATTCGTTCAAAGAGTGGACGACCCAGATTTACGGGAAACAGTTGCGCGTTATTTGTTCAAGCTGATGGCGTATAAAGACGAATACGAAGTGGCGCGTCTGCTGACGAAGCCGCAATTTGAATCTTCGGTGCGCGGGATGTGGCAGGCGCCGGAGTCGATTACCTATAATCTGCATCCGCCGCTGCTGCGGAGTTTCGGGGTGAAGCGAAAGCTGCATTTTGGTCCGTGGTTCCGGACTCCGCTGCGAATTCTGGCGGCGGGTAAATTTCTGCGGGGAACCCCGTTCGATATTTTCGGTATGAGCCGGCACCGGCGCGAGGAACGCGGGCTTATCGAGTGGTATCGGGATCTTATCGAACAGGTGATCGCGAACATGGCCCCTGCGAATCGGGCGTTGGCGTTGGAGATCGCAGCGCTGCCCGACCAGATTCGCGGCTATGAACAGATCAAAGAGGAAAGCATCGGCAAGACGAAGCAGTTGGCAGCCTTGAAGCTGGCGGAGTTTACTTCCCGAACTGCAATCGATACGCCAGTAACTCCGGCAGGCCGGCTTGAAGGATCTTCTGCTGGGTGCGCATGACGTCGTATTCGACGCGAAAAAATTCGACGAAGCGCTCTTCGGGCGAGTAGATCAGATATCCCGCCCGCGGGTCCTCGTCGCGAGGTTGGCCGACTGATCCGGGATTTAGGAGATAGGCCACATCGCGGTCAAGCGCCAGTCTTTGAGTAGTCACGTAGCGGACGCCATTGCGATGAAGTATGAAGCCGCCCTGCACGTGCGTATGGCCGAAAAACGAAATCGCCCGGTCCACGAACTGCGCGGCGTTCTGGGCCTCTTCCCGGCTGACCAGATACTCGTCTTCGTCCTGCGGCGAGCCGTGGACTAACTGAAAGTCGTCGACCGCTCGAGGGCCTTTCGGCAGGTCTCGCAGGAATTCGCGGTTCTGTTCAGTCAGGACTTCGCTTGTCCAAACCGCCGACTTTCGGGCAACCGGATTGAACCATTCCAGATCCTGCAAGCCGACGCAAGCTTTGTCGTGATTGCCGCGAATGAGAACCGGTGTGTTGGCCCGGCACCATTCGACCACGGCATTAGGATCGGGGCCGTAGCCGACCAGGTCGCCGCAGTTCAGAATGGAATCGTAGCGTCCTTTGGCGTCGGCCAGGACCGACGTCAGCGCTTCCAAATTTCCGTGAATGTCGCTCAGGATTAAGTAGCGCACAAGCGTATTAGAGCGATCTCGGGAGGTGCGCCTAAGCGGGCTGGCAATCCAACGGTGCCGATGCCACGTGTGACGAAGATCGACGAATTCCCTTCAGTATAGAGGCCGTCGACGTACGGCGTAAAAAAGCGCGCGATGTTTACGCCCTGGTGAAGAATTTCCACGTTCACCTGCCCACCGTGAGTGTGTCCTGCAATGGTGAGAGCAAATCCCTTTTTGGCGGCGACGGGGAAGACGTCGGGGTTGTGCGACAGCATGATGTTCAGCGCGCCCGGCACCAGCAGTTCTTCTGTGCCTTCCAGGTAGGTCTTGGCTTTGCGCTGGTAATCGACTCCGGCGAAATTGATGCGTGCGTTGCCGAACTGCAGAATGCGGTTCTGGTGACGGAGGAATGCAATGCCGAGGCGCCTTCCTTCCTCGGTGGTATATTCTTCTGAATTCGCGTAGATCTCGTGATTCCCGAGGCAGCCGAGGGGCGGCAGGTCCGCTTTCAGCCGCTTCAGATGTTTGAAGCAAACATCGAGCGGGTCGCCTCTCCGCGAAATGAGGTCGCCGGTTACGAGTGCGATGTTGGCCTTCGTTTCGTTGGCCATATCGATGGCTCGCGCCAGAAGACGCTCGCTTACGAACGGACTCAGGTGGATATCGCTGACCTGAACGAGTCGGAGGCCGACCAGATCGGCTGGCAGATTCGGGATTGGAATCGTCACTTCGCGAAACGTCAGATCTTCACGTTGGAGGAATGCTGTGGCGGTGACGGCCGCCGGGACCGTAAAGGTTGCATTCCGAACGGTAGCCAATAAACGACGCCGTTGCGGATCGAAAGGAGGTACCATCCGCCAAAACGCCAAGAGCAAAAATGCGGCGAAGCTCCAGGCGGAGAGAGCGATGGCACCAGCGTGGGTCCACGTAACGAGCAAATTGGGAGGGTATTTGGAAATGCGCTGAGGAACGAGGACGATAGCGATGGCCACCCACGCGGCCGAAGTCGCCAATATAACGTTAGTCGCAACCCGAAATCTGGCGGATGGATGCTCACGGCACCATCTCCGGAGTTGGTTCAGCACAGCCAGCGCAAGCGCAAAGGCTGCTATGTCGAACAATGCGCTCGGGCGAACACCCATGTAATCCTCTCTCAGTGTACCGTGCGGATACTGGCTGGTTACAATCGAACTAATGTCAATTGTTGTAGTTGGATCAGTCGCCTACGACGGCATCGAAACTCCACACGGCTCAGTCGATCGGATTCTCGGCGGCGCGTGCACATATATAGCTCTATCGGCCAGCTACTTCAACCCGGTAAAGATTGTGGCCGTGGTGGGAGATGATTTTGACCAGGAAGATGTCGATTTTCTGGCCAGCCGGAACATCGATTTAGCGGGTCTGGAGCGCGTGCCCGGCAAATCATTCTTCTGGCAAGGCGTTTATTCCGCGGACATGAACGATCGGACTACATTGCGAACCGATCTGAACGTTTTTGCCGATTTTCAGCCGAAGTTGCCGGAATCCTATAAGAGTTCGCCCTATCTGCTGCTCGGCAACATTCAGCCGGCGCTCCAAAAGAGTGTTCGCCAGCAGATGAACGGCGTCCGGCTGGCCGGTGGCGACACGATGAACTACTGGATCAACGACTTTCGCGAGGAATTACTCGACACGCTGAAGGATTGGGATTTTCTGCTCATCAACGATAGTGAGGCTCGGCTGCTTTCCGGTGAGACTAACATTAAGAAGGCCGCGCACAAGATTCTTTCGATGGGCCCTAACACGCTGGTGATCAAACGCGGCGAATACGGAGCGATGCTGTTCCGGCAGGATCAGTTTTTTGTGGTTCCTGGCTATCTTCTGGAGCAGGTATTCGATCCTACGGGCGCGGGCGACTGCTTTGCCGGCGGGTTTATCGGGTACATGGCCCAGTGTGGTCTCGATTTGAAGAAGGGTCAAATCGATCGCAAGGAACTGAGCCGCGCCGTGATTTACGGAAGCGTGATGGGGAGTTTCTGCTGTGAAGAATTCGGCCCGAATCGCTTCCGCACTTTGACCCGTACGGAGATTGATGCCCGCTTCCAAGAGTTCAAGGCCTTCACCGATTTCTAGTGCGGTTGCCTTTGTTCTGTTGGCCGCGTTAGGATCGGCGGCGGCCGCCTGGTTCTACTTTCACGGGTATACGCTTTACTACGGCGATGCCGAAGCGCACCTGAATACTGCGCGGCGGATTATCGACTCGCGAACTCCGGGGTACGATCAACTCGGCACACCATGGCTGCCTCTGCCGCACTTGCTAATGATCCCGTTTGTTCGGAACGATGCGCTTTGGCGCTCGGGGCTGGCAGGGACAATTCCGGGTGTGGCGTGTTTCGCGCTCGCTGGTGTTTTTCTTTTTGCGGCCGCGCGGCGCGTGTTTTCCGATACGGCCTCCGCGGCCTGCACGCTGGCGCTGTTCGCGCTGAATCCGAATCTACTGTACGTGCAGTCGATTCCGATGACTGAGCCGGCATTCTTTCTGTCCCTTTGCGGTCTGCTCTACTGCACGGTGGCGTTTGCAGGCACACAGTCGACTTGGCTAGCATTCTGCGCGGGCGTGTTCTCGATTGCAGGTTGCTTGACTCGCTACGATGGCTGGTGGTTGATTCCCTTCGTCACGCTGTACTTCTTGTTGGTATCCGACGAGCACCGTTTTCGGAACGCGATTATTTACGGGGCCGTGGCCAGCGCCGCACCGCTCTATTGGCTCTGTAACAACTGGTACTGCTGCGGCGATATGTGGGAGTTCTACCAGGGCCGCTATTCTGCTCGCGGTATTCAAGGCGGCGCTCCTTATCCGGGGGAGCACAACTGGCACGTGGCGTGGATCTACTTTCGCACTGCGGCCACGATGGTTGCCGGGCGTCCGCTTGCGTGGATTGGAACAATTGGCGTGGCTGCGGCTTTGTTAAAGCGGGCTTTGTGGCCAGTGATTCTGTTGGCTCTGACTCCGATCTTCTATGTTGTGAGCCTGCATGGCTCTGGTACACCGATTCATGTACCGCAGTTCTGGCCGTATAGTTACTACAACACTCGCTATGGACTGGCGGCGTTGCCGCTGCTCGCGCTAGGCGGCGGTGCGCTGGTGGCTTGGGCGCCGGAGCGGATCAGAGGTTTCGCTGTTTTGGTCATGATTGCTGCGGCAATCGCTCCGTGGTTGTTGCACCCCAGCACTGAAGCTTGGATCTGCTGGAAGGAGAGCCAGGTGAACTCGAACGCCCGCCGCGCCTGGACGTCCGAAGCCTCGGAATACCTCCGGGCGCATTACAAGAGCGGTGAAGGCATTTTCACTATGTTTGGGGATATGACCGGGATTTTGAGGGAGGCGGGGATTCCGTTACGCGAGGCCCTTCATGACGGGAATAATCCGGCGTGGATGTCAGCTAAGGCGAGACCCGACCTGTTTCTGCATGAGGAATGGGCTGTCGCGATTGATGGCGATGAAGTCTCCAGCGTGATGAAGAACGAGCCTCGGTATCGATGTGTGAAAATGATACGAGTTGTTGAAAAAAACGCTCCCGTCATCTTGATCTATCACCGTCAATGAAAGTTCCTTTTACGAAGGCGCATGGCGCGAAGAATGATTTTCTGCTCTCTTGGGCGGCCGAGACAGGCGGGCTGGATTTGAGTGCGACCGCCATTGCAATCTGCGACCGTCACACGGGTGTTGGCGCCGATGGCTGGTTAATTGTCGGCACTGGCGCTGCCGGCTGCAACGGAAGTATTCGGCTGTTCAATATGGATGGGACTGAACCTGAGATTTCGGGAAATGGGACGAGATGCGCAGCGGCATTTCTGGTGGATGCCGGACTGGCGGAGAACGATGTTTGCATTCTCACGGGCGCCGGTCCTAAGTGCCTGCGGCTGATGGAGCACGCCGGGCACCATTATTTATTCGAGATGAACATGGGCAGCGCCATCGTTGAGCACGTGCGCTATTCCCTTCCGCTCAGGGATGGCCGACGCGATGTGACGATTTTGAACGTGGGAAATCCGCAATGCGCGGCATTTGTAGAACACTTTGATTTCGACTGGCGCACAATCGGCGCGGAGATCGAAGGACATCCGTATTTCCGGAAGAGAACCAATGTTTCTTTTTTCCGGGTGATGGACGAGCACACCATCGACGTACGGTTCTTTGAGCGCGGCGTTGGAGAAACGATGAGTTCCGGCACGGGTTCTACGGGTGCGGCAGCCGCCGCCGTGGCGCGCGGATTAGTGAAGAGTCCGATCCGGATTATGACTCCAGCGGGTGCGATGGATCTGCGGAGTGAAGGGGAAAACTTGTTTCTTACCGGACCAGCCGAAATCGTTGTGAAAGGTGAGTTTTTTCTGTGACGCACGAGCAGACATTAAGCGAAAAGATCGTCTCGCGAAGCGCTCGCGTGGGCGTTGTGGGCCTCGGCTATGTAGGTCTTCCGTTGGCCGTGGAGTTTGCGCGCGCGGGATTTACAGTCACCGGCATCGACGTAGTGCAATCGAAAGTCGACCTGGTGAACGCGGGGCATTCCTACATTCAAGACATCCCGAGTTCGCTGCTGGCCGGGTATGTGAAAAGCGGAAAGCTGAAAGCCACCACGGATTTCAGCGCCATCGCCGAACTCGATACGATCGACATTTGCGTTCCGACGCCTTTGCGCAAGACGAAAGATCCCGACATGAGTTTTATCGTTGCGTCGTGCCAGGAGATCGCTAAATATCTTCACGCGGGAATGCTGGTGATTCTGGAATCGACCACCTATCCGGGAACTACCGATGAACTTGTGCTGCCTATGCTCGAGCAGGGTGACCTCGAAGTAGGCCGCGACTTCTTTCTCTGTTTTTCTCCCGAGCGTGTGGATCCGGGCAATCCGAAATATCAGACGGCGAATATTCCGAAGGTAGTCGGCGGCATCAGCGAGGCCTGCACGCGCCTGGGCGCGGCATTCTATCAACAGTCGCTCGAAACGGTGGTCCCGGTCAGCTCCACGCGGGTGGCAGAGATGGTGAAGCTACTCGAGAATACATTCCGCATGATCAACATCGGCATGGTGAACGAAATGGCGCTGATGTGCGACAAGATCGGAATCAACGTATGGGAAGTGATTGAGGCGGCGGCCACGAAGCCGTTCGGATTTATGCCGTTTTATCCGGGGCCGGGGCTGGGCGGGCACTGCATTCCCATCGATCCGTTCTACCTCTCGTGGAAAACGAAACAGGCGGGGATTGAGGCGCGGTTTATCGAGCTGGCCGGCAACATCAACGGCCAGATGCCGCATTTCGTGGTGGACAAGGTTCAGAACGCGCTCAACGATCATTCAAAACCGTTGCGGGGCTCGCATATTCACGTGATGGGGATGGCGTACAAGCGGGATATCGACGACGTGCGCGAGTCGCCGGCGCTAGATATTGTGCATCTGTTGGCGCAGCGCGGCGCGAAGATGACATACAGCGATCCGCACGTGCCCAAGGTGCATATCGATGGCCTCGATATGCAGGCGCAAGATCCGGTGGCGATGGCGGAGGCGGCCGATTGCGTTGTGATCGCGACTGATCACACGACCGTCGATTATGCTGTAGTGCTGGAGAAGGCGAAGCTCATCGTCGATACCCGGAATGCGTTGAAGGGAATCCGTTCGGATAAGATCGTCCGGCTCTAAAATGATCGAGACGGAGCGGCTGTTTCTTCGTGAATTCCGCGATTCGGATTTGGCGGATATTCAGGAATACGCCGGCGACCTCGAAGTAGTTCGATATCTGCCATGGGGACCAAACACGTTGGAGCAGACGCGTGAGTTCCTTTCTAACGTTCAGAGGAACCGGCCGGAGCATGGGTTCGCAATCGAACTCAAACAGGAACAGCGCGTCGTGGGAGCTTGCCGGCTCACGGTAAAAGACCAACTGAACCGCAGCGGCGACATTGGCTATGTTCTGAACCGCCGTTATTGGGGCCGCGGTTATATTCCGGAGGCCGCTGGAGCGCTGTTGGAATTCGGTTTCGGCGAGCTGAAGATGCATCGGATCTGGGCGCGATGCGACGTGTTGAATTTCGCCTCGGCACGGGTGATGGAAAAACTTGGCATGCGCCGGGAAGCACACCTGCTTCAGGATGTTTTCGAAAAGGGAGTTTGGCGCGACTCCTACATCTATGCAATTCTCGAAAGCGAGCGATAAAGCCCACATGACTCATCCTTTGCCCTTCAATCTACTCGCCTCGGCGCGGCAGTCCCTACTCGAGAACGGATTTGAACCTGACTTTCCAGTCGGGGCAGCATTAGAGCTCTCGACACTGAAAGCGAATCCTCCGCGGATTGCGCCGAGCGACGACGTTCGCGATCTTCGGAGCATGTTGTGGTCGTCCATCGACAACGACACGTCGCGCGATCTGGATCAGATTGAAGTGGCCGAAAGCCTGCCCGACGGCACGATCCGAGTATTGATCGGTATCGCCGACGTCGATGCGTTTGTCCACAAGGGTATGATTATCGATCGGTTTGCAGCGAGGCAGACGGCCACCATCTACACCGAGGTGAAGAACTTCTCGATGCTGCCCGAGCAACTCTCCACTGACCAGACTTCGCTGCTCGAAAACGCCGACAAGCTTTCTGTGGTGATCGAATTCGCCGTTGGCAAAGACGGGTCCGTGCAGGGTGGGACAGCGTATCGAGCAGTCGTCAGAAATCAGTTTCAGCTCGCCTATAACGGTGTCGGAGCTTGGCTGGAGGGGAAAGCGGCTGCGCCGCCGAAAGTCGCGGCATCGTCAGCCATTCAGGCACAGTTGAAGCTTCAGGACGAAGCGGCACACGCGATGCGGGCGGCGCGCTTTCGAGCGGGCGCGTTGAGTTTCGAGAAAGTGGAAACGCATCCACTGTTCGCTGATGGCCAGATCGTGGGACTAGAGCTGGCGCGAAAGAATCGAGCCACCGAACTGATTGAAGACTTCATGGTCGCGGCCAACGGCGTGATGGCGCGGCTACTTCGCGATCACAACCTTCCGTCGATTCGTCGCGTTGTGCGGACACCGGAGCGTTGGGACCGGATCGTAGAACTGGCGGCGCAGCACGGCGGCAATCTCCCGCCGGAGCCCGATTCAAAAGCGCTGAGCGATTTCCTCGAAGAGCGAAGGAAAGCAGATCCGGAACATTTCGTCGATGTTTCGCTAATCGTGGTGAAGCTCATGGGACCGGGCGAGTACGTTATGGAGCGGCCGGGCGATCCGGAAATTGGCCACTTTGGTCTGGCGGTTCAGGATTATACGCACTCGACAGCGCCGAACCGCCGCTTTCCGGATCTTGTTGCCCAGCGGCAGGTGAAAGCTATGATGGCGAAACAGGACACGCCATATTCGGACCAGGAACTTGCGAGTATCGCTGAGAATTGCACGGTTAAGGAACACGCAATCCGCAAAGTTACGCGCGAGATGTCGAAGCGCATCGCCGCGGTGGCGCTGCAGAAGGATATCGGCAAGACGTTCGGTGGCATCGTGACCGGTGTTACACCGAAGGGGACTTTTGTTCGAGTGATGAGACCTCCGGCGGAAGGACGAGTGATGCGCGGAGAGCGTGGCATGGATGTTGGGGATCGCGTGCAGGTGAAGCTGGTTGGTACCGATCCACAACGCGGGTTTATCGATTTCGTCCGGGCTTGAGCTTACTCGTGGGCTTCCGTGCTTTCGATTCCCATTTGCGAGAGGCGATATCGCAGGGCATTGCGGGTGATTCCAAGCAGACGGGCGGCGTGGCTTTTGTTCCCCTCGGCGCGCTTCAGCGCTTCGCGAATGATGGACTGCTCGTACTCGTCGAGGCTCATTCCTTCGGGCAGGAACGTATCGACCTGCGGCGCTTTACTACGCGGCGACATGTCGAGCCGGATGTCGGCCGGTTGCAGTTCCGGATTCGGAGCGAGGACGATGCTGCGCTCGAGGACATTCTCGAGTTCACGAACGTTTCCGGGCCAGTTGTAAGCCATCAGCTTCTGCATGGCCGCATCGCTTATTTTGGCTTCACGGCCGATTTCCTTTTCGAATTTTGCGGCAAAGTGCTCGGCCAGATACGGGATGTCGTCCTTACGTTCGCGTAGTGCGGGAACATTCAGCGGCAGCACGTTCAAACGGTAGTAGAGATCTTCACGAAAGGTCCCGTTCTCGAGCGCCGATCGCAGATCCACATTCGTTGCGGCGAGCACTCGCACGTCGATGTGGCGCGGCTTGTTGCTTCCCAGACGCTCGATCTCGCGCTCCTGCAGGACTCGCAGAAGCTTCACTTGAATGGCCGGCGGAACATCGCCGATTTCGTCCAGGAACACCGTCCCGGTATCGGCGGTCTCGAATTTGCCGGGCTTGGTGATATTTGCGCCGGTGAACGCACCCTTCTCATAGCCGAAGAGTTCGCTTTCCATCAGGTTCTCCGGCAGCGCGGTGCAATTGATCTTAACGAACGGCTTGTCGCGGCGAGGCGAATGGAAATGGATGGCGCGAGCGATCAGGTCCTTGCCTACGCCGCTTTCGCCGCAGAGCAGCACGGTGGCCCGCGTCGGCCCTACCCGCATGATGGTGCCGAAGACCTCCTGCATGACGCTGCTCCGGCCGATGATGTTATCGAACTCGTAGCGCCGGCCGAGCTCCTCTTTGAGTTGACGGTTCTCGGCTCTTAGCTCGGATACTTCCAGCGCCTTATTCACCACGGCCATCAAGTGGTCGAGCGAAAAGGGCTTCAACAGAAAATCCACGGCTCCGGCCTTCATCGCCTCAACCGCGTTTTCGACCGTTCCGAAGGCCGTGACAACGATGACAGGGACGTGCGAGTTCTGATGGCGGATGGCGGCGAGTAATTGGAGCCCGTCCATTCCCGGCAAGCGAAGATCCGTGATGACAAGGTCAGCGCGGTCGACAAGTTTCAATCCAGCCTCGGCTGAGCCTGCCTGATCCACTTCAAAGCCGGTTGAATGGAGTTGGAGTTCCATCACCCGGCGGAGCTTTTCTTCATCCTCAACGATCAGGATGCGGCGCTTCACGCAGCGGCCTCAGCCAGGGCCTCGAACAAGAGATCGAGATCGGAGGGGCGGGTATGAATGTGCGTGGCGACACGGAGGTGCTGGCCGCCATAGATCCAGATTCGGCGGTGGCTGCAGAGCGCGCGAAAGCGTTTGTCGATTGCTGGATCTTTGACCTGGAACGTGACCAGGCCTCCGTACATGCGCTCATCGGGAGGCGTCAACATTTCGACGTAAGGTAGCTGTGAAGCTCGCCTGTAGACGCTCTTGGCCAGTTGGTGGATTCGATCGTAGATCGGCTGCGATCCGAGCGCTTTGTGAAAACGCAATCCTTCCATGAGGCCTTCAAAGACGGCACGATTGTTGGTGCCAACCATCATGAAGCGAGCGGCCTTGAGCGAATAGTTGTCCCAGTTGCCCGTGACGGTTGTCGGCCATAGCTTTTCGAGCATTGGCTCGCGAATGTAGAGCAGGCCGCAGCCTGGCGGCGCGAATAGCCATTTATGCGGACTGCCTGCGAACAGATCGCAACCGAGATCGTCGAGGCGCGTGGGGATCTGTCCGTTCATGTGCGCGCCATCGACTACGGTGATGCATCCTTTCGCGCTGGCAGCATCGCAGATCGCACGTACAGGCATAATGAGACCGGTGGTAGTGAGAATGCCGCTGAAGCTGAGCACGCGGGTGCGTGGTCCGATGGCGGAGATGACAACGTCGATCAGTTGTTCCGGATTCTTCGGCGGGATCGGTAGCTTTACTTCGCGCACAGTGATACGGTCGCGTGCCTGGCGACGCATCCACGGGCCCTTACCGCTCGGATGCTCCTGATCGGTGATCAGCACTTCATCGCCTTCTTTCAAGTCGAGCCCGGCGGCGATAGTGCTCATAGCTTCCGTTGCGTTGTGCCCGAAGGCGAGTTCGTCCTTCTTGCATCCAACGAACTCCGCGTATTCGGTGCGGTACTCGTCGAGCGTCTCATAGCCCCAACGCGGATACTCGCCGTCGACCGGAAGCCCCGCGCTACGCGCCGTGTAATTTGAAACCGCGTCGACGACCGGCTTGGGGGCTACGCCGAGACTGCCGTTATTCAAGTATGTACGCCAGGCGGGCATCAGGAACTGATCAGCTCGCACGCGTTGCCAGAAGGCTTCGGGGTCCTTATTGAATAACGAATGATCCGGGAGGAGAGCGGCGGAGGCTCTGGCGGCAGTCAGGCCAGCGAGTTTGAGGACAGTTCGGCGATTCATTTCCCTTCAAGCTTACCGCTTGGCGTCCTTCGGGCTAGCTATTTCTTCGGAGGACTAATCATGATGTGGGCGCCGGCAGTTCCGGGATACATCAGCCACGGACCTGGACCAGCCGTAGTGGAAAGTCCCGTCGACTCGGGAGTGGCATAGGGCACATAGACCACCCACCGCAGATAGGCGTCGGTCACTTCACCCTTCGCAGAATCGAAGCCGCTGCCGGTGAGGACGTAGAGCAACCGAGGCTCGCGCGGAATCGGGACCTTTCCCGCGTCGACTTCTTTCCAACGGGCTTCGTGACGTTCCTTGCCTTTTACTCCCTGTGCCGCGAGTTCGCGTCCGCGGGCCATGAACGGTTCCAGGTCTTTGTGGTAACAGGCGACACTGAATGTTTTATCGCTGGGATCGTCGGCGAGACAGATGAATTCGTTGGTCCCTTTGCGGAGCGTCACTACTTGGCCTTTCGCGTCGTACCCCAACACGGTGGCGTCGGCTCGCTTGTCTTTCGGCGCAGCCAGGATGGCAGAGGCAATCTGGTCCGCGGAGGGCGCTACCTCCACCGCCATGGCGGGCAAAACTGCCAGTAAGCCGATAAACAAACGTGCGAGGATCGTCTTCATGCTCTGTAGTATTACAGAATCCGGGCGAGGCGTCGAGTTGCCTTATGACTGATCCCGTGTCCGGGTCTTTGAAACACCGGACAGTATTCCGAGTCCAATCATCACCACCACGCCCACTACGATCCAGTGAGGCGGAATGTGCATGTAATGAGCCCCCAGCCCAAGACCGATGATCATGATCACGTACCCTGCCAGATAAATTCCAAAGGACATTCGAGATCTCCTTGGTAGAGGTGAGCACGTTAGTAACCAATGCGTTGAACTGCGGCCTTCAGCCTGTTTTCAGAATGATACGATTGAATGGATTTAGCCGAGGATCATGTTTGAGATCTAAATTTACCGGTACCATCGCGCGTGCCCTGGTCATTTGGAACTTAGCGCCCCTTGCGGCACAAACACTCAGTATTGATTTGACCGAGGCCCTTCGCCGGGCGCGCGATTACAATCAGCAATTCCTATCCGCAGGCATCAGTGCGGCTCTGGCCCGGGAGGACCGCATTCAAGCGAAAGCGGCGCAACTGCCGAACCTGAATGCGCTGAATCAGTATATTTATACGCAAGGAAACGGAACACCATCGGGCGTCTTCGTCGCTAACGACGGCGTTCACGTCTACAACGAGCAGGCGGTGCTCCATGCCGACCTCTTTTCGGTAGCCAAGCGGGCAGAATACCGGAGAACAATCGCCGCCGAGGCTGCTGCCAGGGCGAAACAGGATATCGCGGCGCGCGGTCTGGTGGCCACCGTTGTTCAAAATTATTATTCGCTGATCATCGCTCAGCGTCACGCGGTAAATGCTCGGCAAAGTCTCGATGAGGCACAGCGTTTTCTCGACATCACTCAGAAACAGGAACGCGGCGGCGAAGTGGCGCGGGCCGATGTGATCAAGGCGCAGCTACAGTCGCAACAGCGGCAGCGCGACCTGATGGATGCTGATACGAACGTCCAGAAAGCGCGCATCGGATTGAGCGTGATTCTGTTTCCGGATTTGGGCCAGCCGTTCGATGTTACCGACGACCTTAAGTCCGATTTGCCGCTGCCGCCCATGGATGAGGTGCGTACCCAAGCCCTCGGGACCAGCCCTGACATTCGTGCGGCACAGGCCGGCGTGCGGCAGGCAGACGCGGGAATCTCCGCCGCCAAAGCCGGATACCTGCCCACGTTCGCGCTCGACTACTTCTTTGGCATCAATGCCAATGTTTTTGGAATCCACGGTCCGGATGACCGGCAAAACCTCGGCTCGTCCGTCCAGGGCACTGTCACCGTCCCCGTTTGGAATTGGGGCGCAACGCGGAGCAAGGTCCGGCAGGCGGAGCTGCAGGAGCGGCAGGCCCAAGTCGATCTCAGCTTTGCGCAGCGCACACTACAATCGAATCTGAGTACGTTCTATCTGGAGGCGCAAGCCGCTCGTTCGCAGTTGGATTCGCTTCGAAGTTCTCTCGATCTATCGGCCGAGAGTTTGAGACTCACCATTCTTCGCTACCAAGCCGGTGAAGCGACGGCGCTGGAAGTTGTAGACGCTCAGAGCACGCTCGTCCAGGCCCGAAATGCCTATGACGACGGCCTCGCCCGATATCGCGTTGCGCTGGCTAATCTCCAGACTCTCACCGGAAGGATTTGAGCATGAATAGAAAAGTCTTCCTAATTGCACTCGTCTTTCTTACCGCCTGCTCCAAAGAGAAGGAGAAGGAAGCCGAGCCGATCCTTCCAGTCCAAGTGACGGCGGTTGTCCGTGGCCCTATCGAGCGGATCATCTCAGCCGACGGCGTACTACGCGCGCTGGATCAATCCGCCATCATGCCGAAGATCAGCGCTCCGGTTCGCAAATTCTATGTGAATCGGGGCGACCACGTGAAGAAAGGCCAGCTTCTGGCCGAACTCGAAAGCCGCGATCTGGAAGCGGCCGTTGCGGATACGAAGGGCGCTTACGATCAGGCGGGGGCGACGTATCGAAACACGTCGGCAGCTATGGTGCCGGACGAAATGGTGAAGGCGCAACAGGATGTGCAAGCGGGAAAACAATCGCTTGAGGCCGCGCGGAAACTACTGGAGAGCCGACAGCAACTTTTTAAGGAAGGCGCGCTGGCACGCCGCCTGGTGGACGAAGCGGCAGTCGCGGAAGCGCAGGCGCGTAGTACCTATGAGACTGCTCAGAAACATCTCGAGTCGCTGGAGCGTGTGGGCCGGGAAGAAGAAGTGAAGAGCGCTGCCGGACAACTGCAATCGGCCAAGGGAAAATTCGAAGCCGCGGAGGCGCAGCGTTCCTACGCGGAAATCAGAAGTCCGCTCGACGGAGTGGTGGCGGATCGCGCTGTATTCCCTGGCGAGATGGCGGCCGCCGGCTCACCTCTGATCTCGATTATGGATGTTTCGAGCGTGATCGCTCGAATTAACATTCCCCAGGCGCAAGCCGCTTACGTTAAGATTGGCCGGCCGGCGACGCTGATGGCGACGGATGGTTCGCAGCAGGCCCAGGGCAAGGTTACTGTGGTGAGTCCGGCGATCGACCCGAACAGCACAACGGTTGAGATCTGGGTTCAGGCGCCGAATTCAGGAGAGCTATTCCGGCCGGGCGGCACCGTGCATGTGACGATCGCGGCCGGGACGATACCGGACGCCCTGATCGTGCCGCCCGCCGCGCTTCTACCGGCCACTGAGGGCGGAACTTCTGTAATGGTGGTGGGCAGCGATTCCGTGGCGCATGAGCACAAGGTTCAGACCGGCGTCCGCGAACCTGAGAAAGTCCAAATCGTCGACGGAGTGAAGGAGGGCGACCAGGTTGTCATCGCGGGAGGCGTTGGCTTAGGCGATGGCGCCAAAGTGAAAGTCGAAAAGGCGGGCGAGAAGGATAAGGCCGACGAAAAGGAAAAACCAGACGCAAAGGAGAAGGCGGGCGCGCATGAGTAATCGCTTCTCCATCGTAGAACCACCGCCCGTCCAGCCACCCCCTGTCGAAACGGCCAATGCGGAACACTGGACGGCCCGCCACGGAAAGCCCATTATTTTCGTCATCATCACTCTGATCGCCGCGGGCATCTACCTGGCGATGAGCATTCCTGTATCGGTATTCCCGTCTACCGACTTTCCACGCATCGTGATTGGCGCCGATAACGGCGTGGCGCCCATCGATCAGATGCTGGTCACCGTCACCAAACCCATCGAGGAAGCGGTCAACAGCGTCCAGGGACTCGATCACGTGAAATCGATAACCAGCCGCGGCTCAGCCGAAGTCGACCTCTACTTCAACTGGAACGTGGACATGTTCCAGACACTCGAGCTCGTGAACGCCGCAGTCGCCCGGGTCCAGACGACGCTGCCGCCGACGGCCAAGATCACCGCGAATCGTCTGACGTTCGCCGCTTTTCCGATCATGGGCTATAGCCTTACGTCCGATCGCGTACCGCAAACCCGCTTGTGGGAAATGGCCACGTACGAGATCAAGCCTCGCCTGAATCGTGTTAATGGGGTTTCCACCGTCATCGTGCAGGGCGGGCAGGAACCCGAGGTCGAAGTCCGGCCCGACCCGCCCAAGATGCTCGCCGCCGCCGTCACCGTCACAGGCTTGCTCGATGCAATCCGCCACAGCAATCTGATCGACTCGCCCGGCCTGATTGAAGAGAATCACCAGTTGATCTTGGGCCTTGTGAGCGGACAGGCGCACACACCCGAAGAGATCGCCAATATTGTGGTGAAGACAACGCCTTCGGGTCTGCCGATCCGGATAGGCGATTTCTCTACTGTCTCGAACTCTGTAAAGCCCGTTTATACTATCGTGTCGGCAAACGGCAAGCCCGCGGTGTTGCTGAACATCAACCGGCAACCGAATAGTAATACGGTGAACGTGGCGAGCGACACTCGCACCGAGGTCGCAGCCATTCAGAAAACGCTGCCCCGCGGCGTGGAGCTCAAACCGTTCTACGATCAGTCGGAGATCGTGAGCGACTCTATAAAAAGTGTGCGCGACGCGATCCTGATCGGGTTAGTGCTTGCGTCCATCATCCTTGTTATTTTTCTCCGCGACTGGGGCACGTCGCTCGTAGCCGGTCTTGTCATCCCAGCAACTATTGCGGTCACCTTTATTGCACTCAGAATGCTCGGGGAGAGTTTCGACCTAATGACGCTGGGCGGGCTTGCGGCGGCAGTCGGCCTGGTAATTGATGACGCCATCGTAGTCGTGGAAAATATCGTGCTTCACCGGGACGCGGGCCAAAGCAAGTCGGAAGCGATCCGCAGCGCTCTTGGGGAAATCACGACGCCGCTCGTCGGGTCCACTATCACGCCGATCGTCGTATTCCTTCCGCTTATCTCGATCACGGGCGTCACAGGAACTTTCTTCCGTGCGCTCGCCATTACTGTTGGAATGGCTCTGCTCACATCCTTGGCTCTCGCGCTCACTTGGACTCCGACGCTTAGCTATTATCTGATTCGCCGGAAACCGGGCGCGGCGACCAGGCATGATCACGCCGAAACAGGCTTCCTCAGTAAGTTAGTCCGCATATACGAGAAGGCCCTCCGCATCGCTCTCGGTCATCCGGTGATTCTTTGTCTGGTGGGCGTGATGTTGATCGCGGGTTCCTATTTCTGTTACAACGCGCTTGGTTCCGACCTCCTTCCCGGGATGGACGAAGGGGGCTTTATTCTCGACTACATCATGCCCGCCGGTTCATCGCTCGCCGAAACAAACAGCGCCATCGCGCGCGTCGAAGAGATTCTTCGCTCCGTGCCGGAAGTGGAGACCACTTCGCGCCGCACAGGTCTTCAACTTGGTTTGGCCCAGGTAACCGAAGCGAATACGGGCGACATCAGTGTGAAGCTGAAGCGGGGTCGCAAGCGCACCGGCGAAGAAGTGATCGCCGACGTTCGATCGAAGGTCACGGAAGAGATCCCTTCCCTACAAGTGGAGTTCGTACAACTTTTGCAGGATATGATTGGCGACCTGACCAGCGCGCCGGAGCCGATTGAGATCAAGCTGTTCTCGCAGAACCCCGACCAGTTGGCTCAATGGGCCCCCAAAGTCGGGGACGAGATCAAGAAAATCACCGGCGTCGTCGATACGCTGAACGGAATCGACAATACCATCAGCGGCCCTGCCATTACCTTCAAAGTGGACCCGCTCAGTGCGGCCCGCGCCGGATTCACGCCCGAGGAAATCGAACTCGATGTAAGCGCGATTCTCCAGGGAGAACCGGCGCCGACGCCGTTGGTGTTGAACGAGCGGCAGTACACCGTCCGGGTCCGCTATCCGGAAGAAGCACGAGCCTCGGTCGACGCGATTCGCAACACGATCCTGATCAGTGCTAACGGCAAGACGGCGACCTTGGGTTCTCTGGCCACGCTGACCGAGCAACCCGGACAGACCGAGATCCGCCGGGAAAACCTGCAGCGCGATGTCGCCGTCACTGGCCGTTTGGAAGGCTTGAATCTGGGTGATGGAATCATCGCGGTGAAAAAAGCCGTTGCCGGATTAAATCTGCCGCCGTCGATTCGTGTTGAATACGGCGGGGCTTATCAGGAGCAGCAGCGATCGTTCCATGATCTGGTAATCGTCCTGGCGATGGCGATCATTCTGGTTTTCACTGTGCTTTTGTTCGAGTTCGGTGGTTTCGCCGCGCCCATTGCGATTCTCGCATCGGCGCTGTTGTCGAGTTCCGGCGTTTTCCTCGCGCTGCTGCTCACCCGAACAACATTCAACATCGCCTCGTTTATGGGGCTGATTATGGTCGTTGGAATTGTTGCAAAAAATGGCATTCTGCTGCTCGATGCCGACCAACGATTCCGTGCCTCGGGATCGCCTCCTTTGCAGGCTATGATTGAAGCCGGCGAGCGGCGTCTGCGGCCGATTCTGATGACTGCATTGGCCACGATGGCAGGTATGATTCCTCTCGCTTTAGCATTGGGTGCAGGTTCGCAGATGCTGCAACCGCTGGCCATCGCGGTGATCGGCGGCGTGCTTGCTTCCATGGTGCTTTCCCTCATTGTGACGCCCACCGTCTATTATTTCCTTTCTGAGAGAACACAAAAGGCTTGACTTTCTCCTTTTCTTCGCCAAAACTGTTAGAGAACACTTATGGCTCTGACTCAACGGCAAAAACAGGTTCTCGATTTTCTTGTCGAGTTCGTCGAGAAGAACGGATACAACCCTAGCTATGAGGAGATCGCGGGTGGAATGAACCTTGCCTCGCTCGCCACCGTGCATAAACATATCGCGGCGTTGGAGGCGAAGCATTATGTGCGCCGAAGTTTCAACCAGAGCCGCTCACTCGAGGTTTCCGCGAAGTACCTGCAGGAATACCGCCGTCAACACGAGGCAAGCCGGACCGGCGTGGAAGTGCCGTTGATGGGCCGCATCGCCGCGGGCGCACCGGTGCAGGCGTTCGAGTCGAACGAGAAACTCAACTTCGCCGACTTTGTTGGCAACAACGATACTTTCGCCCTGGAAGTGCGGGGCGACTCGATGATCGAGGACCACATCTGCAGCGGCGACTACGTGCTGGTGCAGAAGACGGCTCAAGCGCGCGATGGCGAAATCGTGGTGGCGCTAGTGGAAGGCTCGGAGACGACGCTTAAGCGGTTCTATCACGAGCCGAACGGCAAGGTCCGGCTTCAACCGGCGAATTCGTCGATGCAGCCTATCGTTGTATCCGCGTCTTCTGTCGAACTACAGGGTCGAGTATTGGCCGTGCTGCGAAAATATTAGAGGCTTAGTTGTTTGCGAAGTTCCTGCTCTGCCCGGAGCCAGTCTTCGTGTTCGGAACCGCCCTGACATCCACGCTCGAGCCAGTAGGAGTAAGCCAGTTGCGCAATCGCAGCGTGAGTGAGTTCCGCGGGCTCCATCGCCGGCTTGGAGCTCTTTTTGGGCGTTGTGTGTTTGTGAGTCACGGTCGGTCTTGCAGTTGCGGCAGCCCTCTTTTTCGTGGGCTCCGCGGGAACAGTTGTTTCGACTTCGATCTTCTTAATGCGGGGCATTCCCTATTTTATCAAGGGCGAATCATTTTTGCCAGCGAATGTTTTATTGGCGCGTCTTGGTGAGCTCCTGCAGAATGGAGCGCGCCACCGACTGCGCGTCGCCGAAAGAATGTAAATACGTTTGGAACTGGCGGTTGAGCTCCAGTGCCTGATCCGGCCGAAGTTGCGAGCGCACGATCATGTCGCGCACGTGCACCGGATGCGGAAGGCTCGCGTCTTCATTCAACTCCTCCAGCGCAGTCTCTGGATTGTAGTGGTACATGCCTTCATTATCCCTCTGATAATCTAAAGGCGACATGCAAGTAATTCGCAGCACCCCTGTCTACGACGTCGTCGTCATTGGATCCGGCGCCGGCGGTGGAACCATGGTGAAAGTGCTCACCGACCTGGGCGTGAACGTGGCCCTGATCGAGGCGGGTCCCATGCTCCATCCGGCGAAGGATTTCAAAGAACACATGTGGCCGTATCAGATGGAGGACCGCGGTGCAGGAAAGGGCGGCGCCACCTACTTTGGCAACGGCCCCGCGTTCGGACCCTATCTCGCGCCCAACGGCTACTGGGATATTGAAGGCGAGCCCTATACCTCCGCTCCCGGGAACACCTTCAAGTGGTTCCGCTCTCGTATTCTAGGCGGGCGAACCAACCACTACGGCCGCATCTCTCTGCGCTACGCCGATTACGACTTCTTCCCGCATACCCGTGACGGACTCGGCACCGATTGGCCGATTCGCTACGAGGACCTGTCGCCCTATTACGACAAGGCGGAAGAGTTCATCGGCATCTTCGGGACAAAGGAAGGCATCCGCAGCGCGCCCGACGGAAAATTCCAACCCCCGCCCGCGCCGCGCGTCCATGAAGTCCTGATGCAGCGGGCCTGCGGCAAGCTGAATATTCCGTGCATTCCTTCGCGCATGGCCATGATCACTCAGCCTCTGAACGGTCGGCCAGCGTGCCATTACTGCGGACAGTGCGGCCGCGGCTGCATAACGGCTTCGAACTATTCATCGAGCCAGGTGCAAATCTTTCCGGCGATGAAAAGCGGACGGCTGACCATCTTCAATAACGCCATGGCGCGCGAGCTAATTACTGACGGGCCGGGCAAAGTGAAGGCTGTCTCCTATATCGACAAGGCGACCCACAGCGAGAAGCAGATTCGCTGCCGCTCGGTGGTGTTGGCCGCTAGCGCTTGCGAATCGGCGCGGTTGCTGCTCAACTCGAAAGGACCCGGCTACGCCAACGGACTCGCAAATTCCTCCGGACACGTCGGACGCAACCTGACCGACAGCACCGGCTACAGCCTGTCCGGGTACATTCCGGCCTTGGAAGGCATGCCGCGCCATAATAACGACGGCATCGGCGGCATGCATGTTTACATTCCGTGGTGGGAGTGGGACAAGAAGAACAAGACCTTTCCCCGCGGCTATCACATTGAGTTGGGCGGCGGCTATCACATGCCGGGGATCGGAAGTTTCCAGGGAGTCTGCAGCGCGCACGAAGGCTACGGCAAGTCGCTCAAAGACGAGATCCGATCGAAGTTTGGAACCACCGTGGGTTTCGCCGGCCGCGGAGAGATGGTGCCCAACGAGAATACCTACTGCGAGATCGACCCGGTGGTGGTGGACAAATGGGGAATTCCGGTGCTCCGATTCCACTTCCAGTGGACTCAGTACGAAATCGATCAGGTGAAGCACATGCGCCAGACCTTCACCAGCATCGTCGAAACAATGGGCGGCAAGGTTACGACTGCGGCGCCGCAGCGCGACGACGCCGGCATCTCGGTGGGCGGCGAAATCATTCACGAAGTGGGGACCGTCCGGATGGGCGATGATCCAGCCACTTCGCCGCTGAACAAATATTGTCAGGCGCATGATGTGAAGAACCTGTTCGTGGCCGATGGCGCGCCGCTGGTGAGCAATCCGGATAAGAATCCGACACTGACGATCGTTGCACTGGCGTGGCGGACGGCGGAGTATCTGGCCGAGGAGTTGAAAAAAGGCAATGTCTGAACGAATTGAGAATCCATCCCGGCGCGACCTGTTGCGCAGTGTGGCGATCGCGGCGATGCTCGGCAGCGTCGGTACAGCGGACGCGCAACATGTCCACGAAATGGCGGCGGCGGAGCGCGGCGTTACCGGCAACTATAAGCCAAAGCTGTTGAACGACCACGAATACAAGACTCTTCAGCGGCTGGCCGACTACATCATTCCGGCCGATGAAGTCTCGAAGGGCGCGCTCGATGCGGGTGCTTGCGAGTACATCGATCTGCTCAGTAGCCAGAGCCCGGAGCTATCCACTATCTACACCGGCGGTATTGCCTGGCTCGACATCGAGATGAACAAACGCTATGGTCACTCGTTCCTGGACGCAAAGCCCGAAGAGCAGACCGCGATGCTCGACCTGATCGCCTTCCGTAAGAACGATTCCCAGGAGCTCGGCGCTGGAATTCATTTCTTCGATTGGACGCGGAAGATGGTAGTGGATGCGTTCTACACGAGTCCGATCGGCATCAAGGATATTGGTTATCTGGGCAATATGGCGGTTGGAAAGTTCGAGACTCCGCAGGCTGCTATCGATTATGCTTTGAAACGCAGTCCGGCTTAGTTCTTTGGCGGCTTGGGGTCCTGATTCAGCAGGACCTCTTCGGCCGCGATCTCGCACTTGGCGCCGTTCGGTGGAACGTCGACTTTTGCCGTCCAAAGCATTGCATTGATCAGCAACTGCCGGAAATCGTGGTTCCCCCAATTTGAAAGGAAGTGGGCTCCGGTGAATCCGAATCCGCGGCCACCGTCCTCGCGGTCGGTCGCCCATGAGATGGTCTCGTTCCGGGGGGCGTCTTTCGGAAGCATCGTGGTCAAGATCGGTGTGATCCGTTTGTCTCCCGGGATGAATCGCATCTTGTAATACCACTCGTCCTTCAACTCGAATGATTTCCAGCCACGCGAGATCGGATGCTTCGGCGACGCCTGCGTTACCAGCACGGTATTGATCGGGTTCGTCGAATAGGGCCGCTCATAGAATCCGCCGATCCATAGCAAAAGCTCGGGACCGCCGTTGTCCTTCGGGATCTCGACCGCGTAGTGAATGCATGCCATCCCGACCCCTTTGGCCATAAGGTTCCCTAAGCGCTGAAGATGTCCGTCGAGAATGAGAGGGCTCTTCTCCCCACCATCCATGTAGAAGACGATTGCGCTGGCGCCATCGAACACGGATTCGTTGGATGGCCAGCCGTTCTTCACGATTACGGAGTCCACGCCCTTGTTCTGACGGAGGCACTTATCGGCCATGATCATTCCGGCGTTGAACTCGTGTTCTCCCGGGCCGTGACTCGGCGACCCGGCGACGAGGACAATCTTTTTGTTACCGGCTGCGAATGCGAGGGCCGTCAATACCAGACCGCTGATAATTGCTCGTGTCACTGCGCTCCCACAGACTGTTTGAGGAATTTCACGCCTTCCCAGGCAATGGAATCCGGCGTCGGTGCGATGTCGCGCCAGATAGAAGCGGCTGCTGAGAGTTCGCCGAGCGCAAACCCAAAGCTTTCGATAGTCAGCCACCCGTCATAGTGAACGTCGCGCAAAGCTTGAAACACGCTTTTCCATTCCACGTGACCCGTACCCGGAATGCCGCGATCGTTTTCGCAGGTATGGACATGCTTGAGATATTTGCCGACGGTTCGATATCCCTGCGCGATATCTTTCTCCTCAATATTCGCGTGGAAGGTGTCGAACAAAACTCCGACGTTCGGATGATCCACTTGTTCGCATAGAGCGGCGGCATCCGCGGCGGTGTTCAGGAAGTATGTTTCGAAGCGGTTCAACGGCTCGATGGCCAGCGTAACATCGTATTGCTCGAGCGCGGTGGTCACAGCCTGGTAGCCGTCGACCGCCCAGCGCCATTCTTCGGTGGTCCGTCTGCGTCCAGGCAAGTACCCGACAGGCGAGTAAAGCGGCCCGGCGATGATCTTCGCACCCGCTTCCGCGCTGGCTTTGATGCAATCGCGAAGATGAATGGCGCTCCTCTTGCGGACAACCGCGTCTTCGCTGATGAGGCTGAGTTCCCTGGTAAACACGGAGCAGATGGTGCATTCCAGGCCGTTTTCTTCACAGCCTTTGCGGATCTCGGCGGCGGCGAACTGAGTGGGGTTGAATAAAGAAACCTCGACGCCATCGAAGCCGTGCTCCTTGATCACCGGCAGCAGAGGAAGATTTGCGTGCTCAAAGCTGACGGTCCAGATAAACGTGTTGACGCCGAATTTCATCCGTTCTCCTCCTAAAGTAACAACCCGCAACGCGGATCCTCGGTCGGGCAGCTGATGGTTCCACTACCCGCGTATCGAGGGCCGCGACCTGCCCTCGCGAATCTCCTATGCAGCGCTAGTACGCCAGCAACCGTTCCGCCTGCTTGATGAGATCGTCTACCTGCGGCAGGATCTCGTTCTCCAGTTGCGGATGGTAGCCGACCCAGGTGTCGAGCGCCCCGACTCTCGCCACGGGGGCATCCAGACTGCCGAATAACTCGTCAGCAACACGAGCCGCGAGTTCGGCGCCATAGCCCCACGAGAGGCAGTCTTCATGAGCCACCAGCACGCGGCTGGTCTTCTCGACGGAAGTCCGGATAGCTTCCCAATCGTATGGAGATAGGCAGCGGAGATCGATGATTTCGACCGTGCGATTCGGGTCACGCTGCTCCAGATACATCGCAGCCTGAAGCGATTTCTGCACCAACGCACCGTACGTGACGATGGTCAGCGCGTTGCCGGGCTTCACAACTTTGGCCTTTCCGAACGGGATCAGGTAGTCGGGGCCGGCGTGCGGAGACCGGTTATACGGCTCCCGATATAGGCGCTTGTGCTCGAGGAACAAGACAGGATCTTCGCACCGAATAGCGGTGCGCAGGAGGCCGCAGGCATCGAGCGCATTCGACGGCATTACGACGCGAAGACCCGGAATGTGAGTAAAGACAACCTCGCCGCACTGGCTGTGATAAATTGCGCCTCCGTTGAGATAACCGCCAATTGCTACCCGAATCACCACCGGCGCGGAGAACCCATTATTGGAACGCCAACGAATGTTTGCCAGCTCGTCGCGGATCTGCATCATGGCGGGCCAGATGTAATCGAAGAACTGAATCTCTGGAATGGGCTTCAAACCGCGAACAGCCATGCCGGTGGCGCGTCCGACGATGCAGGCTTCGGCGATCGGCGTATTGAAACACCGCTTACTTCCGAACTTCATCTGAAGGCCCGCCGTGGCTTTGAACACGCCGCCCTTGCCCTTCACCTCGAGAAGGTTTTGCTCGCGGCTGCAATCGGCAACATCTTCACCGAACACGATTACCCGGGAATCGCGCTTCATCTCTTCGGCCAGGGTGAGATTAATCTCGTCGACCATGGTGCGGGGATCGCCGAGGAATACCGGCTGAGTATCAAATTCCGATGAAGTTGGATCGACTGTTTCCGAATACAGATATTTCAGGGCGCTTCCGCGTTCCGGTGGTTCCGCCCGGAGCACTCTTTCTGTAATCTCCTGAGTTTCGCGGTCCACTTCGTCCATGATGCGTTGCAGCGCGCGCTCGTCGGCTAGCCCTTCCGATACCAGCCAGGCGGGGTATCTCAGCAGCGGGTCGCGCGCGGCCTCGCGGGCGCGGTCCATATCGGTCTTGTACAATCGCTCGTCATCCGAGAGTGAGTGCGAGTACGGGCGTGTGCAGTGCGCGTGAACGAGCGCCGGGCCGCGGCGCGCACGGCAGTAGTCCACAGCCTCACGCATGGCGGCATAGGAAGCAACGAAGTCTGTCCCGTCCACTTCGATGCGCAACAGTTGCGGGAAGCCTTCGAGCAATGCAGAGATGCTGCCCCCGGGTGTTTGTCTCTCAGAGGGAACCGAGATTGCCCACCCGTTGTCCTGAACAAGAAAAACGAGCGGGATTTTGTCGAGGCAGGCAGCATTGAGACTCTCCCAGAATTCGCCTTCGCTCGTGGCGCCTTCGCCGGAAGAAACCAGCGTCACTTCGTCGCTCGCCGGATGCAGGTACGAAGACGCGTGCGCACAACCGACCGACTGGACGAACTGCGATCCGGTGGGCGAGGAGCCAGTAACGATGTGCAGTTCGGGTGAGCTCCAATGTGATGGCATTTGCCGGCCGCCGGACGCGCGATCCGCCGCGGCGCCGACCGCTTGGAGGAACATGTCCTCCGGCGAAACACCCAGCGACAACACTAGGGCCCGATCGCGATAGTAGGGGTAGACCCAATCGAATCCTGGCCGCAAAGCCATCCCCGCAGCCACTTGAATGGCCTCGTGACCCGCTCCGCTGACCTGAAAGAAGATGCGGCTTTGGCGTTTGAGGAGGATTTCGCGGTCGTCAATACGCCGCGAAGTGTGCATGAAGCGAAAAGCTTGAATCAGACGATCCCGGTCCAAACCGGCGTGTTGCAGTGCAAGCTCAGCACCGATAATTTCTTGGCTTGCGTTTGTCGCCATGCAAGATGCGTTTTCCTCCGTTTCAAGTGTAGCTGACGATCGGCGCTACTGCACGCTCTTCAAAGCGTTAGCTCCCAAGTTTGCGACACCAGATCGTGGCCGAAGCTGTGGTGCGGCTCCTCCTGAACGAGACGGAAACCGGCCTGTCGATAGATGTGCCGCGCGGCGTGGAGAACGTTGTTCGTCCACAGAGTGATTTTTCGATAACCCGCTTGCCGGGCGAAACGGATGCACTCGTTCACGAGACGGCCTCCAATTCCCAGTCCGCGCGCCTTCGGCTCAACCAGCAGGAGCCGCAGCTTTGCCACTGTCTTAGACTGGTTGACGAGGAATACGGATCCAACAATTTCGCCATCCTTTTCTGCAACCCAGCAGCGTTCGCGCTTGGGGTCAAAATGCTGAACAAACTTCGCGACAATGTCTGCCGCCAATGCTTCGAAGCGCTCATCCCATCCATATTCCTGGGCATAGAGGAGACCGTGACGGTGCACGATCCATCCCATGTCGCCCGCTTGGTGGGTCCGCAGCAGATATGGCGCCTTGTTGGATATCGGCTCTGCGCCGAGTATCCTTTCCATGGTTTCGATGGCGTCGACAACTTGGCGCTGTTGCGCGTCGGATAGATCGTCGAGCATGGCGCGCACTTCATCCTGCGAACGGGTGTTGAGAGCTTCAAAGGCTTTCGCCCCTTCGTCGGTTAGCGAAAGAAAGCTTTGCCGGCCATCGGACTTCGACGGTGTCCCTGCGACGAGGTTCCCCTTCTTAAATCCACGGAGAATGCGGCTCACATAGCCGGGGTCGAGCTCCAGTTCTTTGCAGAGTTCGGAGGCGGTGGATTTTTCTCGATGGGCGAGTTCGTACAGTACGCGTCCTTCAGCCAGTGAGAACCGACTATTCAGCAGCCCTGGCTTCAGCACGCCGATCCGCCGTGTGTAGAAACGGTTGAAGCGCCGAACGGCTTCGATGCGTTGACTGGGTGTTTCCATATAGTTGCTAGTGTCAACTAGATAGTTGCTTGTGTCAACGTTGACCGCTTTTTAGTACATCCTTGCACCGTGTACTACGACTGAAAAACTGGCACACACGCGGTCGGTTGGATGTAGAATGTACTCACCGGAAAACCGAACGGGAATTGCGGATAGTGATTTGGGGAGGGGTGCATGCGGGGATCAAGAGTTACGCAGCAGTCGTTTTGCTCATTGGCATTTGTGGGGATCTTGTCTGCTCAGACCACTGCCAAGGTCGACTTTGGCAACGAAGTACTGCCGATCTTGCGGCAGAACTGTGTTGGCTGTCATGGGCCTTCGCAACAGATCAGTGGATTGCGGCTCGACCGGAAAAGCTCGGTTCTCGGCCGCCGGGGTGTGGTGCCCGGCAGCAGTGAGAACAGCTTTCTGTATCACCGGATATCGGGGACTGCGTATGGGATGCAGATGCCCCCGACCGGTCCGCTCCGCGCGGAACAAATCAACATCATCAAGACATGGATAGACCAAGGCGCTGACTGGCCGGATTCACTCGCCAACGAAGCGGAGTTGCCGCCGTTGAATCCGAAAGCTGTGGCCATGGTCGAGGCGTTACGCGCAGGCGACCTGCCACGGTTCATGAAGTCTGTTGCGGAAGATGCAAAGCTTCTCAACGCACGCGGACCGGAGGGGTCCACACCATTTATGTATGCGGTGCTCTATGCCCGCGTGAAGACATTGGAACAGCTATTGAAAAAAGGCGCCGATCCGAACAAGAAAAATGACGCAAACGCCACGGCCCTGATGTGGGCGGCGGCAGACCTGGAGAAAACACGTCTCCTGCTGGACCATGGCGCGGATGCCAACGCACGTTCCAATGATATGAGAACGCCGTTAATGATCGCGGCTCGCCGCCCCGGCAATACTTCTACAGTCAAGCTTCTGCTGGACCACGGCGCGAATCCGAATCCCAACGCGCATCCGGCTGCGGAGTCGTCGCCGCTGATTGAAGCTGCCACCGCACCAGACGCAAGCAGCATGGAACTGCTAATCGACCGCGGCGCCGACGTGAAACCCGGCGCACAGCAAGCGTTTGAGATGGCTGTGGCCTTGCAGTGCTCAAAATGCGTTTCCCTTCTGGTTGCCAAAGATCTCGGCCGGGAGGCATACTCCCTCGCACTGCCCAATATCGCGTTCCTCGGCGACGCGAACGCCGTCCGCCTGACGCTCGACCACGGCGCTGACGCAAACGCCTTCGATGCGCTCGGCCGCACTCCGCTGATGTACGCGGCCGCATCGGATCTCCTTGCCCTGGACGTTGTCAAACTCCTCGTCGAACGCGGCGCCGACGTCAACGCGAAGAATGTCCACAAACAAAGCGGCGATTCCGGCCTAACGGTGCTCGACATCGCGAAGCTTCACGGCGACACACCGGTCGTTGCATGGTTAGTCAAAGCCGGCGCGAAGGGTACCCCAGCAGGCCCGGCAGTTCTGAAGCCACGGCCAGAGAACACGATCCAAAGCGCGATCCAGGGAAGTATTCCACTACTTCAACGGGCGGACGCGAATTTCGTTCCCAAGGCAGCTTGTGTTTCCTGTCACAATAACAGCCTGGCCGCGATGGCAATCGGCTCGGCGCGTAGGAACGGATTCCAGGTGGATGAGAAAATCGCGGCGCAGCAGGTGAAAGCCAATGTTTTCGGTCTGGAAAAACTGCGCGACTACATGCACCAGGGATTCTTCACTCCTGTCGAAGACGTCTTCGGCCCGTTTCTTATGGGCTACATCCTGGTAGGCCTCGATTCAGAGCACTACAAGGCCGACCTCAACACCGATGCGGTGGCCATGTACCTGAAATCTCACCAAGCAGCCGATGGCCAGTGGCCGTACCCAGTCGCCGATTCACGGCCGCCGATATGTTCGGAATATATCGGCCAGACGGCGCTTTCGATGCGCGCCTTGCAGCTTTACGCGCCCAAAACAGACAAGCCCGCCTACGACCGATCGATTCAACTTGCCGCGGCGTGGATGGCGACAGCCCGGCCGAAGAACAACGACGATCGGGGTTGGCGAGTGCTGGGATTGGCGTGGGCCGGCAAGGATAAGGATGCCACGCAGAAAGCCGTGCGCGAATTACTGGCGGCACAGCGAGCCGATGGGGGCTGGTCTGACCTCGACTCCATGGAGAGTAGCGCCTATGCGACCGGAAAAGCCTTGTTTGCTCTGCAGACAGCGGGACTTTCCGCGTCGGATGCAGCATATGAACGCGCGGTCCGGTTCCTGCTGAACACGCAACAGGAAGACGGCTCGTGGTACGTCAAGACGCGAGCCATGGCTTTCCAGCCATATTTCGATGCCGGCTTCCCTCACGGTTTCGATCAGTGGATTTCCGCCGCGGGTTCAAGCTGGGCAACCCTGGCGCTCTCGGTGGCCTCTCAGACGCGGACTACGGTGGCGTCGCGGGGCCGGTAGAAGTCGATTTCGGCAAACCTGGAGTCTTTGCCGCAATCGACCGCGGCCAGCCGGCGTATACGTTAAAGAACTTCTGAAGTGGAGCACTTAGCCACTGTTCTATAATTAAATTTCACGCCTTGAGCAAGTCATCCAAACAGTTAGGCGAGTAAAATTGGAGGTAGAAGGAGAGTCATGGCAGCAACTACTGGCGCTGGCCTCGAAGGTATTATCGCGGCTGAATCCACCATTTGTTATATCGATGGCGATGAGGGGATCCTCAGCTACGAAGGGTACGACATTCATACCCTGGCCGAACACGCCACGTTCGAGGAGGTAATTTACCTGCTCTGGAACGGACGCCTTCCCAATCGGACGGAATTGAACGATTTGAAGACGGCTTTGGTCGCCGACCGGGCAATCCCCCAGCCGGTGGTAGATTTTCTGGCGAGCGTACCTCAGGGTACGCCGATGGACGTGTTACGCACAGCCGTTTCCATGCTGAGTCTCTACGACCCGCTGGCGAAGGATAGTTCGACCGAAGGAAACGTGAAGAAGGCGCAGAAGTTAATGGCGCAAACGGCGACTATCGTTACGACTTTCGACCGGCTTCGGACGAATAAACCGGTTCTACCCGGCGATCCTACGCTGAGCCTGGCCGGAAATTTCCTGTACACTCTGACCGGAAACAAACCGGATGATTTGATGGAGCGGACGTTCGATGTCGCGCTCACGTTGCATGCTGACCACGAATTCAATGCTTCCACGTTTGCTGCGCGCGTGACGGCAGCCACGCTTTCCGATATTTATTCCGCAGCCACCTCGGCAATTGGCGCTTTAAAAGGGCCGTTGCACGGCGGTGCTAACGAAGATGTAATCCGCATGTTGCTGGAGGCGGGTGGCAAAGCCGACGCAACGCTCGCCAGCGTGAAGGCCAAGCTCGAAAAAAAGATCAAGATTCCGGGATTCGGGCACCGCGTTTACAAAACCGAAGATCCGCGTGCCACTCACCTCCGGAAATTCTCCGAAGAGATTGGCAAGCGCACCGGGCATCTGGATCTGTATCTGGCTTCGTCGGCGGTTGAAAAGTACATCAAAGAACAGAAAGGTCTGAATGCGAATGTCGATTTCTATTCGGCATCCACTTACTATTCGCTGGGCATTCCGATCGATCTGTTCACTCCGATTTTCGCGGTGAGCCGCATGTCCGGCTGGACGGCTCATATCCTCGAGCAGTACCGCAATAACCGCTTGATCCGTCCGCGCGCCGATTATAAAGGCAAGCCGGTAGGCCAAGCCTGGATTCCAATTTCCGAGCGATAATCCGGCGCGGTTCGGCCATCGCCCGCTGCACAGGACAGCATGTACGAAATCCCTACGTTTCGGAATAATCTTGACGCCATAGCGGCGCGGTTGCAGACGCGTGGATTTGCGCTGAATGTCGCTGAGTTTCGAGAACTCGACGCCCAGCGGCGGGCTGCCATCTCGGAATCGGAGAGTCTGCAAGCCGACAAGAACGAGGAAAGCGAGGCGATCGGCAAGCTGAAGAAAGCCGGCGAGGATACGACGTCTCGCCAGCAGAAGGTACGTGAAATCGACAACCGGATGGCTGCGCTTAAGGAGAAGCGCAACGAACTGGATGAGATGTTCCGGTCGATGCTGGCCACTGTTCCGAATGTCCCGCACGAATCCGTGCCGGTGGGCAGGAGTTCGGACGATAACGTGGAAGTCCGGCGCGTTGGCGAGCCGCGGAGGTTTGATTTCGAGGCAAAGCCGCATTGGGATTTAGGCCCGGAGTTGAATATCCTCGACATGGAGCGTGCGGCGAAGGTCACTGGCGCCCGTTTTGCGGTGTACATCGGCTTGGGAGCGAAGTTGGAGCGAGCGCTCATCAACTTCATGCTCGACGTGCATACGAAAGAACACGGCTACACCGAGGTTCTGCCGCCGTTCATGATCAATTCGGCGAGTTTGTTCGGCACGGGAAACCTTCCGAAGTTTGCGGCCGACTTGTTTAAGCTGGAAAACACCGATTACTGGTTGGCTCCAACGGCTGAGGTCCCGGTTACCAATCTGTTCCGCGATGAAACGCTGGAATCGGAGAAGTTGCCGATCAAGTTGTGCGCGTATACACCGTGTTTTCGCAGCGAGGCGGGCTCCTATGGGCGCGATGTGCGCGGCATTATTCGCCAACACCAATTCCAGAAAGTCGAACTGGTGAAGTTTGCGCGGCCCGAGCAAAGCTACGATGAACTGGAAAAACTGACGGCGGACGCTGAACGAATTCTTCAAAAACTGGGGCTTCCTTACCGGACGGTGGCCCTTTGCACGGGCGACATCGGATTTTCCGCGGCCAAGACCTACGACATTGAAGTGTGGCTGCCTGGACAGAACGACTATAAGGAGATTTCCTCCTGCTCGAATTTCGAAGCGTTTCAAGCCCGCCGCGCGTCGATCCGGCACAAGCCAGCCAAGGGGAAAGCCGAATTTCTGCATACGCTAAACGGCAGTGGGCTGGCTGTTGGGCGTACGTGGGTCGCGATCGTCGAGAATTACCAGCAACGGGACGGCAGCGTGGTCGTTCCCGAGGCTCTGCGGCCTTTCGTGGGCGCTGAAGTGATCACCAAACAGGGCGATCTGAAGTAGCGGTCACAAAAATCCTCAACAATCGTTCCACCACCAAGCGCATACGAATGAATGGCTTGCGGAGAGACAGCACTATTCGGCGGCACCGGGCAGCGGACCTCGAAGCGTAAGCTTTTGTCAGGAACAGAGAACTCTGTTTCGCCTGGCGCCTTGACCGGCCGCCAGGCATTTCTTTTTTTTGGAGGTTTTGAATGCCTGGTTGTAAATGGTGGGTCATCGGCGTGGTGATGCTGTCGCTAAGCGTGGGGATTGCATCCGCTCAGCCGCCGCTCACCCTAATCAACGATGTTCTTTACAAAGCGGATGGCACGCGGTTCGACGGCGTGGCATTCATTCAATGGCGAACGTTTGACGCATCGAATTCTTCACCTGTGCCAGCACAGGATCTGACGATCCGCGTCCGGTACGGAGTGATGCGCGTGCAACTGACTCCGACCAGCAATGCTTCGCCCGGTGCATATTACCGCGTCACATTCAACAGTAACGGCCGGACGCAGTTCACTGAATATTGGAACGTTCCACCGAGTACCACGCCGTTGCGCTTGCGCGATGTACGTATGCAAGGCGCGATCGGCGGAAGTACAACGCCTCTGGTGGACAGTTCGGTCTTGATCACGGACGTCTCGGGCTTGCGAGACGAACTGGACGCACGGCCGGTGAAAGCTGTCGGCTACACTACAGGCCGGGCCGCGTTCATCAACAGCGATGGGGCGATGGATGCTGTCTTGGGAAATCTGTCCGACTGTGTTCACGTGGATGGGACTTCGGGGGGATGCGGAAGCGGCGGCGGGTCGTCGGGTCCAATTTTCGTCGATTCGGAGAGTCCGGCCGGCGGCGTGGATGGTTCAAACACGGCTTTCACCTTGGCGGGAGCTCCGAATCCGGCAATTAGTCTGCAATTATTTCGCAATGGGATCATGCAGAGGGCCGGCGTAGATTACTCGTTGGCGAGTACTAATGTCACTTTTCTGACTGGAGCGGTACCGCAGACTGGAGATGTAATTCAAGCCTACTATCGAAAGTAAGTACCTTCACTGGAAAACTCGTAAGTAGTTTGAGGGTGGACAGTCTAGTTAGTAATCAGACTGGTCACCCTCGATCCATAGTACCTAAGTGGGTTCTGGAACTCATTATACGGGAAAAATTGAATTGTCATCTTCGGCAAAAAGCCGCAGAATAGGAGAAGTAAAAAGGATCATGATGCTATCTTTACTCATGTGCCGGAAACTATGGCAGGACCAACGCGGACAGGACTTCGTTGAATATGCGCTGCTAGCCGCACTCATTACGACGAGCCTTGGTGTCGTCATGCCCGGCTGGATCTTCCCCAGCGTCAGCCATATCATGTCGGGAGTGGTGTCGTCACTAATACTCAGCACCGGCAGCTAGGCTAATCTAGGTACTTCTTCAGATCAGGACTCAGTTGTTCTTTGACATCGGGGTTGTCCAGGTCTGCCTTCACGACGAGCCTCGGCGGCATATTGTTGATCTTTTCTACTTTCTCACCTTTCATTGCCTTTACCGCTGCAATGACCGATTCGTAGCCCATCTTGAAAGGATTCTGCACGACTAGCGAATCGATTGTCCCCTCGCGCAAAGCGGCCTCCAATGTTGGGCCGGCGTCGAATCCTACCAGCTTCACTTTGCTCCCCCGCTGCTTGAGGGCCTGGGCCGCTCCGACGGCGCTCGACTCATTACTGGCGAACATCGCGTCGAGATCCGGGTGGGCAGTGAGGATGTTCTCGGCCGCGCGGAGCGAAATGGCGAAATCCGCTTCCCCATAGCGCTTGTCGAGGATCTGAATTCCAGGCAGGTTCTTCTGAACATAGTCTTCGAAACCTTTTTCCCGTGCCATTGTGGATGCGGCGCCCACCTGAACTGCCAGGATGGCGACCTTGCCCTTGCCGTTCAGGATTTCACCCATACGCTTGGCTGCTATTTCTCCACCTGCATAGTTGTCGGTTGCCACCTGGGAAACGAACTTCTCCGTATCGACGGGTGAATCGAAGATGACGACCGGAATTTTGGCGTCGGTCGCACGTTCGACCACGTTCACCAGCGCGGTTTTGTCGATCGGTGCAAGCGCAATTGCATCAAGATGCGAGGCGATCATCGAGTCGATAATCTTAACCTCCTGGTTCATGTCCGTTTCCGAAGCCGGGCCATTCCAGCGGACGTCCACGTCATTTTCTCTTGCCGCCTTTACCGCGCCGGCGTGCACCGATTGCCAGAACACGTGTGCGGTGCCTTTCGGAACCATGCCAATCACTTTTTTATGGTCGCGATTACACGAAAGCACGGCCATTGCCAGCAGGGCGCAGGTCAAACAGGTTTTTAGTTTCATTCAGGGAACTTTACGGGCACTTGGATTTTTTGCCATCCCGTTCCATTCAAGGCCTTCAAGAACTCGACGACGTCGTCTTTGTCCTGATCGGTCAGATGGAGCGGTTTAATCTTTTCGTCCAGGTTCTTATTCGGTGTGCCGCCCTTGTCGTAGTAATCTACGACAGCGCGCAGGGTTTTCAAACTGCCGTCATGCATGTATGGTCCTGTGCGGGCAACGTCACGGAGGGTTGGCGTTTTGAAAACGCACCAGTCCTTGGGATCACCTGTGACCTTGAGGCGGCCTACGTCCGGGTCGGACTTGTCGGTCCCAATACCGATGTTGTGATACTCGTTTGTAGTGAAGTTGGCGCCTTCATGGCAGGAGTCGCATTTTGCCTTATTCTCGAAGACATCGAAACCACGAACTTGTGCGGGCGTCATCGCGTTCTTGTCCCCGGCTTTGTAGCGATCGAAAGCCGAGCCGCCTGAAAGGATGGTCCGCTCAAAGGTTGCGATGGCCTGCGCCACCTTGTCAATATCCAAATTCCTGGTTCCGAACGCCGCGAAGAATAGCGGGCTGTACCCGGGGATCTTTCGCATCTTGGTCACGATGATTTCGTGCGTCGTACCCATTTCCAGCGGGTTGGCCATCGGACCCTTGGCCTGCTCTTCAAGCGAGGCGGCACGCCCATCCCAGAATTGCGCCAGGCTATAGGCGCGGTTGATCACGGTCGGCGCGCTGCGGTTGCCTTTTTGTCCCTTTACGCCAGTGGAAACCGCTTGGCCATCGGTGTAAGCGAAATCCGGATGGTGACAGGTTGCGCAGGAGACGGTGCCATCGGCCGAGATGCGTTTGTCGAAGTAAAGGAATCTTCCAAGCTCCGCCTTTTCACGCGAGTACGGGTTATCCTTGGGCCACTGCACGGGCGGGAGGCCCAACGGAATTCTCAGGTCCGCCGCTGGAGCACAAACGAAAAAAATGGCTGGGGCGATCGCCGCCAGCCATTTGGTCGAATTCCGCATGCTGCTTACTTTTTCACGAAGCCGTGGACGTACAGGGCGTTATATCCGCCGAATGAGGAAAGCGTGCCGGTGACTTCCATAATGTGGCCTGCGTGATCAATGGCTGCTTTCCGGAAATCGGTCTGGCCGTCACGCCGCAGATCATGTTCTTCTTCCATCAGCATGTAGAGAGTGCCATCGGAGGTCATAAGCCCAATGGGTTGGCCATTGGTGAAGCACTTCTGGGCGCAGGAGCGATGCTTCTCGCCGTGCTTGCCGATCTGTAGATAGCACGAAAAGTCTACGATTTCGCCGGTAAGCGTCGTCACTTTGGCGCCGGGGTTTGGTTTGTTATCCACCGCAGCGGCCACGGTCGTGTTGCTCCATGGCTCAGCGGCTGCATCGCCGAGTTTCCCCATCGGCGTTTCGTAAGTGCCACCTTCCACTTTCATCTGGGGCTGTAGAATGCCCGGCCCTTTCTTGGCCGCAATCAGACTCGCCGCGGTACCGAGCGTAAAGAGTACGGTAGCGCTGAATACCAATGTTTTGCTGTTTTTCGTCATAGTCCCTCCAAGGAATTCATCCACGAACGCTGGCTGCCGGAATCTTGGCCAGTAAATCTTCAAATTCGGCTCGGTTTTCGCTGCCGATTGTAAAGCAATCCAGCTGATCTTGCGCCAGCGCAAATTGCAGGCTTTCGTCAGCTTTGTTTCGTAGGCGGCCCGCACCTAGAATCTTCATTCCGATAACGCCCTTGCCCTTTGCCTTCATTTCGCGGAGGACTGTCCGCACCGTGTTCGGGTCGGCGTCCATGGCGACTTGGGCTGGATTGAAACGGGCCAGATCGACCTCTACCCAGGGTGTCGCCGCGGCGGTCTTCAGGGCTTCGAGCGTGTGGCAGGAGGTACCGTGCGTGCGGACGATTCCCTTTTGCTGGGCTTCCGAAATCACGGCCATCGCACCCTTTTTCTTTTCCGGCCAGTCGGAATCCATCATCATGTGGAGCAGCAGAATATCGATGTAGTCGGTGTTGAGCTCGCGGCGGAAGCGATCCAAGTCGGCTTTCATCTCCGCTTCAGTGGTGGCGTGGGTCTTGGTCAGCAAAACCACCTTTTCGCGCGGGATCGTCTTCAATGCCTCCCGTACGTGGGGATGCGTTCCGTACTGATCGGCGGAATCGAAAAAGTTGACGCCCTTATCGTAAGCGTTGCGGAAGTGGTCCGCCAAACCCTGAACGCCGAGCTTTCTGGTTTGATTGGAGCTGCCGCCAACGCCGTTGGTGCCGGTTCCCATAGCCAAACGGCTGACAGAAATCTTCTTCGGGCCGAGCAAAACACGATCGGTCGCGTACTTTTTCGTCGTGTCGGCAAAGAGATGGTAGGGAAAAGCGTTCAGAGCCACGAGCCCCGTCGCGCTGACGCTGTTTCGGATAAAGCTACGCCTTTTCATTTCTGCCTCCTGTCACCAAACAAAAGGTATCACAGGCCGATGGGCCAAACAAGAGAGGGTGGATGGTGCGCGGGGTTTGTAAGCCCATACATATAGCCTTGATTCGGCGGCTTGCATGTTACATACTGGGTCAACTTGTCAGCAGGGCGTTAGAAAAACAACTCCAAGCAAGGAGAAAGCAGGATGTTTTCCATGTCGAAGACCCGGTTAACCGGGCTGTTAGCTGCAGTCGTACTCACAACATTGCCAGCGCTTGCGCAATTTCAGCGCGGCACGATTGTTGGTACCGTTTCCGACCAATCCGGCGCGGTTGTGAGCAAGGCCCAAGTAATCTTGAAGAACCTGGGGACGAATGAGGAACGCCCCGTAAACACCGACGAACGAGGCGACTACACTTTTGCTTCGTTGCTCCCCGGTACATATCAAGTGACCGCCGAGGCGGCTGGATTCAAGACTCAGGTCATCAGCGATATTCAACTCCAGGTGAACCAGACCGCCCGCATCGATTTGAAGCTCAGCGTTGGAGACATGGTGCAGCGCGTGGAAACCACGGCGAGCATACAGTTGTTGCAAACCGATACATCCGAAGTAGGCGCCGTCATCAACAATAAGCAGATCGTCGATCTGCCTTTGAATGGGCGTGATTTCCTGCAATTGGCGCGCCTGATTCCGGGTGCGATTCCGTCGCGCGCCGGAGCCACGGCGGGACAGAAGGGTGTTTCCCGTAGCGTGAACGTCGCCGGAGCGCGCGACACGTCCGTGGCGTTCCTGCTCGACGGCATCGACACCAACGACATCGTGTTCCAGACGCCGAGCGTCACGCCGTCGGTGGATGCAATTCAGGAATTTAAACTGCTGGCCAACGCCTATAGCGCCGAGTTCGGGCGCGGTTCCACGCAGATCATCGCGGCACTGAAATCCGGCACGAATCAGTGGCACAGCACGTTGTTCGAGTTCAACCGGAATAACTCGTTCGCAGCGCGCACGTTCTTTCAGCCCGGAGCGGTGGCCCGGCTCAACTACAACCAGTTCGGCTTCACGTTCGGCGGACCGCTGGCCCTGCCGAAGATCTATAACGGCCGCAATAGAACCTTCTTCTTCGTCAACTACGAAGGCAACCGCACGCGTTCGGGCGGCGCCGGATTCGCGTTCGTCCCTGATGCCAATTTGAGAACCGGCGACTTCTCGGCCGCGGGAAATCCGATCATTTACGATCCGGCGACCTACGACGCAACGACTCGAACCCGGCAGCCGTTTGCGGGCAACAAGATTCCCTCGAACCGCATCAATCCCGTTGCTCCCAAAGTGCTGGCGCTCTTGCCTCTGCCCAATTTTCCAGCACAAGCCGGGCGCAACTACCAAGCCAATATTCCCGGAGTGGACGACAGCGACAACGGCAATGCCCGCGTGGACCACCGTTTCTCCGACAAGGACAATATCTTCGGCCGCTATTCCATTCTCGACCGGTCCCATCCGCAGCCAGCGACGTTGCCCAACAGCGGCATCACCGACTCTATTCGCGGCCAGAACATCGCTCTAAACTGGGTCCATATTTTCAGCCCCAGCCTGATCAATGAAGCGCGCGCCGGTTTCAATCGCGCCAAGTATTACACCACGGCCATCAGTTCGCCCAGCGCCAACCCGGCCAAGGATCTTTTTGGCTTTCAGAACACGATTGAGGACCCGACCGTCGGTTTTGGTCTTCCGGCATTTGGTTTTTCCAACGGATTTACAGGCGTGGGGCCGGGCTCTCAATATCCCGCCAATTCGATCACTCAGACGTATCAGTATGTGGAGAATTTAACCTGGATACGCGGCAACCACACGTTGAAGGCAGGAATTGATTTCCGCCGCACCCGCTTGACTGCGATTGTCGGCAACAGCGCGCGCGGGTCTGTCACGTTCACTGGCCAGTACACCAACCTGCCTAGCGCTTCCAGCACTACAGGCAGTTCTATCGCCGACCTTTTGTTGGGCGACCCGCAAAGCATCGCTTCGTCGGTCGGAGACGGCGTTGCGCACGACCATACCAATCTCTACAGCTACTATTTTCAGGATGACTGGAAGGTGACCTCGCGGCTGACGCTGAACCTGGGCGTGCGCTACGAGTACGCAACTCCTTACGTGGAGGAGCTCAATCACTTTACAATTCTCGATACCAGCGATCACACTAGCGGTGGCCGCTTGTTGCTGGCCGATTCGGCAATGGCTTTTCAACCTGGCGTGGGGTTGGTGGACACCGGGAAGAAGACTTCCCGCAGCCTGATTGCGCCGGATAAGAACAATTTTGCTCCGCGTCTTGGCTTGGCATATCGGCCTTTCGACAAGACAGTACTGCGCGCCGGCGCAGGAATTTTCTATGACGTGCAGGAGGGTAACGAAGCGCAGTTCCTGCGCAATAACCCGCCTTACCTGTTCGCGCAGAATCTTGCCGGCGATCCGTTTGTTCCCACCTTCCGTCTCGATAATCTGTTCCCATCTCCCACTGGCTCCAGCACGGCGGGCGCGATCGGCTCCATCCAGCCGTTCAGCGAGGACATCACGAACCGCACACCGTATGTGGCGCAATGGAACGCGGCGTTGGAGCGTGAGCTTCGGAACAACTTGACGCTTGAAATTGGCTATGTGGGTTCGGCGGGTAAGAAGCTGCTTCGCCGCAGTAACTTTCAGCAGGGGTCCCATATTCTGGTGACGAACCCTGCCAATCCGGCCCCACTCGCACAACGCGTGGATTATCCGAACTTCAGCAACAACTACATCATCGGGACCGACAATGGATCGTCCTCCACGTATCACGGTCTGTTGACTAAAGTGGAGCGGCGGTTCTCCAACGGCTTTGCTGTGTTGTTCTCGTACACGTGGAGTCACGCGATTTCCGATGCGGCCAGTTCGTCGAATTTCGACAACACGCCGTCGAACCCGCAGTGCCGCTGCGATTGGAAATCGGAAAAAGGTCCGGCCGCCTTCGACATCCGGCATCGGGCTGTCTTCAGCTACAGCTACGAGTTGCCGTTCGGGAAGGGACATCCATTCCTGAGCCGGGGCGGCGTGGTCAATAAAGTCGCCGGAGGTTGGCAGGTGAACGGCATTACCTCGCTCCAGACTGGCCCTCCGTTTACTTTGGCGACACCGGGCGACAACGCCAGCATCGGTTCCAGCGCGCAGCGGCCGAACCTTGTGGGCGACCCGTATGCGGGCATCGACACGGGGGCGTCCTACGAGCAGCGCGGCGTCAACCCAGGTACTTACTACTTCAATCGCGCCGCTTATGCCCTGCCTCCACTCTTCACGCTTGGCAACGTCGGCAAGAACACTCTGTTTGGTCCAGGCACACAGAACTGGGACTTCTCGGTTTTCAAGAATACGAATATTACCGAGCGATTGAATTCGCAGTTTCACGCGGAATTCTTCAACATCTTCAACCACCCGAACTTCAGCCTTCCGGGCCGCACTATCAATCAGCCGACTTTCGGCGTGATCAATAGCGTTCCCGCTGGATCGGCGCGGCTGGTGCAATTTGGACTGAAGCTCATATTCTGAGCACGGATGCTGTAGTATGCCTGGAGACGATGCGAAAGACATTTCTCCTATTCCTCAGCGCGGCGATTTGCGGGTCTGCCGCGGAAAAAATTCCGCCATCGAAACTCATTGAGATGGCCGGCCACAAGGCCAATGCTCCTGAATTCAAAGAAGCCTTGCTCGCCAGCCTTAAGGATGCGGACATCAAAAAGGGACTGGCTTTCGTTGGAGACGGCCCTGATTTCCTCTGGGCGGTGGAGTCGAAGAGCAGGCCGGCGCTCTTTGTGGATGACGAAGCGCGTCCGGGGATGAAGCAGATCAAGGCTCCGAGATCTGGATCGAGACCGGCAAGCTGACGACTGGAAGGTCGCACGCATTCCACTACAGGATCGACGGAAAGCCGTTCGCCGGGCGATTCGACGTTCCCGCGTACGGACCGGATTCCTATCCGAAGCCAGGGGTTCCGCAGGGCAAGATCAGCGAGAAATTCGTCCATACCAGCAAGCTCTATGACGGTATGCGGAGCGACTACTGGATCTATGTTCCGGCCGAATACGATCCCAAGGTTCCCGCGGCACTGATGGTCTGGCACGACGGACAGGGATTGGTTGATCGCAATGGGCAATCGCGATTGCAGGATGCGATCGATAATCTGACCTACGAGAAGAAAATCCCGGTGGCGATCTATGTGTTTGTTTCGCCCGGCGACTACACGATGACGCCAGGATCGCCCACGTATGAGTTCATCGCGAAGTTTTCGAAGGACAGCGGGCGGACATTGAAAGATTCGACGCACAGCACCTGCTATGACACGGTCAGCGATCAGTACGCGCGCTTGTTGCACGATGAACTGCTGCCGGACGTGGAAGCGAAGTACAACATCCGGAAAGAAGGGTACAGCCATGCAGTAGTGGGCAATTCCTCCGGCGGTATTTCGGCTTTCAACATCGCCTGGTGGCATCCGGAATGGTTCAGCCGGGTGGTCACGCGGATCGGCACGTTCACCAGCATCCAGTGGCAGCCTGGCATGCTCGATGGCGGGAACGTTTTCCCGTTTGCGGTGCGAAAGCAGCCGAAGCGCAATATTCGAGTGTGGCTGCAGGACGGCTCCGAGGATCTGGAGAACGAGCACGGGAGCTGGCCGCTGCAGAATATCCAGATGGCGAATTCCCTGAAGTTGCGCGAGTATGATTTTCGCTTGAGCTTTGGGAACAACAACCACACCGGTGCGTCTGGCGGCGCGGAGACGCCGGAAGAATTGGTGTGGATCTGGCGGGATTACGATCCGTCGAAGGTGGAGCAGATCTACCGGATGGATCCGGCTGAGAAGGACAAGCCTTATTTCCGCGTGAAGATTGCTAACCGCTGAGGGGAAACCGGACCGGTGTCGGACACGGGGCTCCAGGCGGCCATGCGCCGTTACCTTCGTTCTGCAAAATCGTGAAAAACGATCGCGGCGCCGGCCGACAGCACCGATGCCGCCCGCCACTGCGCCTTCGAATTCGTTT
>Ga0105240_10001384_pt1 | contig 41694 bp, 39 predicted proteins | sample KBSC54metaG_FD_80426 | JGI IMG/M metagenome (GOLD analysis project Ga0105240, IMG submission 80426) | Corn rhizosphere microbial communities from Kellogg Biological Station, Michigan, USA - KBS C5-4 metaG | ecosystem: Host-associated > Plants > Roots > Rhizosphere > Soil | place: Michigan, USA... | reverse complement strand
GTGTTCTCGATCAACTACTTCGTCGTCGGCATCATGGGCGGACTGGGCGCGGTGATCGTGGGGCGGCTCAACGACACGGTATTCAAGGCGGAGGGCAAGGAGGCCCTGCATCACAGCATGCTGGTGCTGCCGGCGGGCATGGCCCTCTGCGCGCTGATGTTCCTGATCGCCAGCCGCCAGATGGACCACGACGTAGCGCAACTCAGCGCCGGCTCGGAACCTGCCGCCGGCGGGTGAGGCTACGCCGGCTCGGCGATCAGGTGGTCGAGCAGCCCCTCCTCGACGTACGGCGGGATCTGGTCGGGCGTGAACGGCAGCGCCTCCTGGCCGTGGTAGCCGATCTTGGCCCGCACTTTTGGATCCAGGTAGTAGGCCGCCGTCGCGACGACGGTCAGCGCCGTCCAGGCGGGCAGGTCCGTCGCCCGAAGGTCGGCCAGGCCCGCCGGCGAGGCCAGGGCGCGGCGCAGGTCTGCGGCCAGATCCGGCCGCACCGACAGGACACGATCGACCTGGCGGGTCACGGCCTCGGTCTCGGCCACCGCCGGCATCCCGTCGCCCGGCGGCATCAGGGTCTCGGCCCAGGCCAGCAGGCGCCGGCGTTCGTCATCGCTGAGGGGCGCGGGAACCAATGGCGCCGGCTCGGCCCACGGCCGCCCGGCCTGGGCGACATGGGTCCGGCGTTCCGGGACCGGCATGTCGCGACGCGCGTCGACCAGGCGTTCGGCGGCGCGCAGCGACAGGGCGCAGATGGTGCTGGTGGGATTGAGCGGCCCGGAGGTCACGAACACGCTGCCGTCGAGGACGCCGAGGTTCGGCACGTCGTGGGTCATCTGCCAGCGGTCGACCACCGAGGTCGCCGGATCGTCGCCCATACGCGTCGTGCCCATCAGGTGGGCGTTGCCGCCGGTGGGGTTGTTGGCCAGCACCTCGCGCGCCCCGGCGTCGGCCATGATCTCCATGGCGCGGGCGGTGTTGAAGTCGAGGTTCTTCAGCGAGTTGGGATGGTAGCGGTAGAGCATCTTGGCCGCCGGCAGGCCCGCCGAGTCGGTCAGGCTGTCGGACAGCACGATCCGGTTGCTCTCCTCCGGCGGGTCCTCGCACATGATCGAGAACTGCAGGCCGTGCTGGAAGCGCTGCGCGAACCGGCGATGATGGTCGGCCGGGTCCACGCCCTCGAGCATGAGGCGCTGGGCCTCGATGACCGGGCCGCCCGCCACCGGGTGCAGCGACCACTTGCAGCCGAAGTCGAACCCCCGAGAGCGGTCGCTCTCGCCGAATTCCAGGCACTGGACGGTCGACCCGTAGTGCATCTGCGGCTGGCCGAACGGCGCGTCGAAATAGGCGGAGACGCTGGAGATCGGGTGCAGCATCAAGCGGCGCCCGACCAGGCCGGAGCGGTTGGCGATGCCGTCGGAGAACCGGGCGCAGGCCGAGTTGAGCAGCAGCCGCGGCGTGCCGATGCCGTTGGCGGCCATCAGGGTCACGTCGGCCGACTGGAAGTGGCCGGCCCCCGAGGTGTCGAGCCACTCCGCGCCGGCCGCCAGGCCGTTGGAGTCGAGCACGATCCGGCTGACCCGGGCGCCGGTGATCAGCCGCCCGCCCGCGTCCACGAAGCGGCGCCAGTGGGTCAGGTCGGCGGAGGACTTGGCCCCCTCGTTGCAGCCGGTCTGGCAGGCGCTGCGCCGCACGCAGGCATGCCGGCCCTCGTACGGCAGCGAGATGATCGCGTTGGTGTCGGGCCACCAGTGCCAGCCGCGCCGGGCGAAGGCGCGGGCCACCGCCATCGGGCCCTCGCCGAACGGCAGCGGCGGCAAGGGCGGATCCTCGCCGGGCGGATACTTCGGATTGCCCCCCAGGCCAGAGACGCCGATCATCCGGTCGCTGCGCTCGTAGAAGGGCTGCAGCTCCTCGTAGGTGATCGGCCAGTCGTCGGCGACGCCATGCAGGGTGCGCAGGCGGAAGCTCTCCGGCAGCAGGCGGATCCAGATGGCGTTGTAGAGGATGGTCGCCCCGCCCACGCCGTTGAAGTTGATGATCCGCATGTCCGACTCGGAGAAGTCGATCGGATAATCGCAGGCCGCGCCGCGGAGGTTCGGGCTGGACGACCAGGTCTTGCCGGCGGCCAGCTCCCAGTCCCATTCGGAGCCGCGGTAGCCGTGGCGGTCCTGCCAGCCGCCCTGCTCCAGGGCCGTGACCTTGAATCCGGCCTGTTGGAGCCGCAGGGCCGCGACGCCGCCCGCCGGGCCTGCGCCGATGATCAGGACGTCACTATGCTCGTCGGCCACGCGGCCTCCCTGGTATGATCCTCCCGCCCGCCTTGTTCACGTCATCGCCGGGCTTGTCCGGCGCCCCATGAACACCCGCTTGGTCCGCGTCCATGGGTGGCCCGGACAAGCCGGGCCATGACGTGAACAGGCGACGTCGGGCTGTCCGAATCCCTGCCTAGTTGTACTCCCACCCCTCCACGCCCGGATCGGCGCCGATGCGCGGGCCGGGGGTGAAGGTGGCGGGCAGGCTTTCCCAGCCCATGACCACGCCGCAGTTGTCGTACTGGCGGGCGTTCGCGGCATCGATCTCGATGTCGGGCATGCGGCGCAGCACGGTGTTGAAGATGATCTCGAATTCCAGCCGCGCGTAGTGCTGGCCGATGCAGCGGTGGTTGCCGAAGCCGAAGCCCACCTGCAGCGTCGGCTTGCGGTCGAGGTTGATCTCCAGCGGGTTCTCGTACTCGCGCGCGTCGCGGTTGGCGGCCGGCCAGCACAGCATCACCCGGTCGCCGCGGCGCATGGCCTGGCCGCCGAGCTCGGTCTCCTTCATCACCGTGCGGCACAGGCCTTGGGTCGGCGTGCCGATGCGCATGAACTCGTCGAACGCATCGCGGGTCTGCTCGGGATGCTGCTCCAGCCGTTTGCGCAGCGACGGGAAGCGCACGAGGTTGACGAAGGTGGTGCCGATCAGGGCCGAGGTGGTGTCGATGCCGGCGCCGATGATCAGGCCCGCCAGCGCCGCGGTGTCCTCGTCGGTCAGCTCCACGCCCTTGTCGCGGGCGTTCAGCACCTGGCTGATCACGTCCTCGCGCCGATCGGTCTTGCGCGCCTGGACGGCCGCCTTCAGGCGTCCCGACTGATCCGCCCGCGTTCCGCGCGCCAGGGCTTCCTCCCAGCGCGGGTCGTCGGCCGCGAGATGCGAGGTGGTGTGCGACAGCCAGGCCACGTCGCGGTAGTTGTCGCTGGGCAGGCCTGCCAGTTCCAGGCTGAAGATCGCCGGCACGATGTTGAACATGTCGGTGGCGAGATCGACGCGGCCGGTCTCGATCTTGCGGTCGATGCAGGCGTCGATCAGCCGCTGGATGCGATCGCGCCATTTCTCGGCCGCCTGGACCGAGAACAGCGGGGCCAGGGCGCGTCGGGCGACGCCCCATTCAGGCGGGTCCTCCTGCAGCATGATGCCGGCGGCCGCGCTGGCCGGTCCGCGCTGGAGCTGGCGGGTGGTGCGGGGCGGGATGAACAGGCCGTTGAGCTGGATGTCGTCGACCGGGCAGCCGCGCGAGAACTCGGCGCGCGAGGAGAAGGTCTCCCAGTCGCGGGCGGCCTGGGTGAGTTCGGGATAGCCGATCACCACCCAGAAGCCGCCGTGGTGGGGCGACCAGAACACCGGCCCGACGTCGCGGCGGATGTCCTCGAACCAGTCGTAGCGGTCGGTGACATAGGCCTTCGAGTTGTGGTCGAAATAGTCGACGACCTTGGCGCCGACCGGACACTGTCCGCCGCTCATCCTCGCCCTCCCGAACGGCCTCGGCCGCTCAGGCGGCCGCCGCCGACATAGGCTTCTGCGACGCGGCCGCCCTGTCCAGGGTGTCCTTGTAGAGGACGCCGTCCTTCATGATGGCATGCAGGTTGGCCTGGTCCTTCAGCACCTTGATGTCACGGCTGGGGTCGCCGGCCACCACCAGCAGGTCGGCGTACTTGCCGGCCGCGATGGTGCCGATGTCCTTGCCGAAGCCCAGCAGCTCGCCGCCGTTCTTCGTCGCCCAGCGGATCACGTCCAGCGCCGAAAAGCCGGCGTTCTCGACGTAGTAGACCAGCTCGTCGGCGTACATGCCGTGCGGCATGAAGGCGACGCCGTAGTCGTCGCCGGCCAGCATGCGGACGCCCGCGTCGTTGGCCTTGTGGAACACCTCGGTGTCCCGCGCGATGCTGGCCTGGATCCGCTCGGCCACCTCGCCGCCGCGCAGCTCGGCGGTCAGGTGCGGGAAGAGCAAGGAGGGGCAGAAGCCGATATCCTTCTCCACCAGCAGCTCGATGCCGCGCTCGTCCAGCCCGTCGCCGTGGTCGATGATGTCCATGCCCATCTCGCAGGCCATCCGGATCACCTCGCCGTTGGCGATGTGGCCGCGGATGCGCGCGCCGTGGGCGTGGGCCGCCTCGATCGCCGCCCGCAATTCCTCGGGCGTCATCTCCAGCTGCTCGGCGGGCGTGGCCACGCCGTGGCCGCCGGTGACGAACAGTTTGATCATCTCGGCCCCGTTGCGGACCTCCTCGCGCACCGCGCGGCGGAACCCGTCGGCCCCGTCGGCGCGGCTGAAGTGGCCGCTGTAGGTCGACTGCCAGTAGTAGGGGATGCGGTCCTGGGAGTGGCCGGTGGTGCTGACGTCCCGCCCGCAGGCCACCAGCCGCGGCCCGACGATGACGCCCTCGTCAAGGGCCATCTTCAGCGCCGCATCGATGCCGTTGGCCGAGCCGGCGCTGACCGCGCCGGTGAAGCCGCAGTCCAGCGCCAGCTTCATGTTGTGGGCGCCGTAGATACCCTGCAGCCCGACCGGGCTGTTCATGCCGACTGGCATCCGCACCCCGTCCGAGCCGAGGTTGCGGTAGGCCGAATGGTAGTGGCTGCACACCAGCCCCGGCATCAGCGTGCGGCCGGCGACGTCGACGACCCGGTCGTCGGGCCGCGCCGGCGGCGCGCCTGGTCCGAAGCTGACGCTCTCGATCCGCTGGCCCGACACCACCACGGTCGCGTTCGGCCTTGCGGCCGAGTCCCCGTCGAGCAGGTTCGCGTTCTGGAAGATCACCCGCGCCACGTTGTCCTCCCATGATAGTGGCTATCCGCCTTCGAGGGCGAATTTAGGCCAGCATTATCACCTCTGGCAAACGAAGATAGGGCCTGCGAGACCTCCGCCGCCCCGCAATTGGACCAAGGCTTGCGCCCGCGGGCGCAATCGGGCCTCATCCGGCGCTGTCTGCGTCCACCAAGCAGCGAGCAGGTGTTGAACCAGAAGGCCGGAACGCAGGACAGGGGCACCCTGGTCGAGGGCCTGATCGCGCAGTTCGAGCGCGACCTGACCGACGGCCGCTTCGCGCCAGGCGGCTTCATGGGGACGCGCGAGGACCTCTGCGCCGCCTACGGCGTCACCAGCCCGATCTTCTTCCAGGCCAGCCGCGTGCTGGTGCACCGGGGCCTGGCCGAGCTGCGGCCCGGCAACCGCGGCGGCCTGTTCGCCTGCGACCACTCCGTCGAACGGGTCGGCAAGCGGGTGGCCACCTACCTCGAGTGCACCGGGGTCGACTTCGACGATGTGGCGCCGGTCTCACGGCTGCTGCAGGAGCTGTGCGTCCGCATGGCTACCGGCTGGGTCCGGGTGGAGGCGGCGCGAACGATCCGGGCGACCATGGCCAGGGTGATGCCGGCCGACACGTTCGAGCGGGGGCGACTGCTCAGCTATCTGTTTCAGCAGTTCGCCGACGCCAGCGGCAACGTGATCCTGGCCCTGCTGCACCGCGTGAGCACCGAGGTGATGCTTGACGTCTCCGCGCCCGCCGCCACCGCCGAACAAGACGCCCCGACAGGTCCGTTCCTGGACCTCGGCGCGCGCATGGCCGAGGCGGTGATCGCGGGCGACCACGCGCTGGTAGCTGAGCTCTACCAGCAGTTCCGCGAAGCCGTGGCGCGTCGGCGGCGCTCCAGCCGCGATCTGCCGCTGCCCGATTTCGCCAACCGCGACGCGGCGGCGCGCAACCTGCCGGAACGGCTGGCCCTCTACATGCTGAAGGAAATCCAGCGCGCCGGCTGGCCCGCGGGCGAGAAGCTCGGCAACGAGCCGGAGCTGCTGCAGCGCTACGGCGTCAGCCGGGCCACGCTGCGCCAGGCGCTGCGGTTGCTGGAGGAATACTCGGCGGTGGAGACCCGTCGCGGCCCCAAGGGCGGAGTGATGATCGCCTCGCCGAATCCCGACGTGGTCACCCAGACGGCCCTGGCCCTGCTTAGCAGCCGGTGCGCGACGCTGGAGATGAGCCGCTCGCTGCTGGTCTCGCTGATGACCCTGGCGGTGGAGCTGGCCTTCGCCCGCGGCGAAACCGGCCGCCGCGCCATCGCCGAAGCCTGCCGCGACACGTCGCCCGAGCTGCATGGGGACCTGACGCGCTTCCTGCTGGAGCAGGGGCGCGTACGGGCGCTGGACCTCTTCGTGCGCCTGCTGGGCGAGTTCGAGCAGACCCTCGAAGAGCTCCGCTCCGTTCCCGGCGGAGGCCGATACGGGCGAGTCGCCGCCGCCCTCGCCCAGGCGGCCGAGGCGGACGACCTGGCCGTGGCGCGCTGCGCCGTGGCCGACCTGACCCGCTCTTTCGGCGTGGGCCGCCTGCCCGCGTTCCGCTAGCGGAGCGCTCCCTCCCGATCACGGAGCGGGCGGAGGGGTCACCACGGCGGCTTGATCGCCCCCACCGCCATGCCGCCCAGGAAGCCGCCGTCGGTGGCCAGGGCGTGGCCGTTGACGAAGCTGGCCGCCTGGCTGTTCAGGAAGATCAGCGGATAGGCCTGCTCCTCGGGGGTCGAGAAGCGGCCCATGGGCTCCATGACGAAGGCGACGCGGTCTTCCGGCACCAGCTTGGAGAAGTGGTCGGCCCACATCGGCGTGGCGGTGGGGGCCGGCATGGTCACGTTCATGCGCAGGCCCTGCTTGGCCAGTTCGGCCGCCCGCTGCAGGGTGTAGGCGATCAGGACCTCCTTGGAGAAGCCGTAGCCGTTGCCCACCAGTTCGGTGTGCGCCTCGACCCACTTCACGCCGCTGGCGAAGTCGGGCGCGGCGATCAGTTCGCGGCACTCGGCGGCGTGGTTGCCGTACATCGGGCCGGCGGTGGAGGCGATGCTGACGATCGCGCCGCCCTGCTTCATCCGCGGCACGAGCCGCTCGGTCCATTGGCGCAGGCCGATGAAGTTGACCTTCATCACCTCGACGGCGGGAAAGGTCTGTGGCAGGCCGGCGCAGTTGAAGAGGGCGTCGATGCCGTCGCCCATGGCGTCGGCGGCCGCGTCGATGGACGCCGGATCCGACAGATCGAGCTTGGTGTAGGAGGCGAGCGGCAGGTCCACCTCGCGGATATCCGCGCCGTGGACCACGGCGCCCAGGCGGATGAGCTCCTTGGCCGTGGCCGCCCCCATGCCGGAGTAGCACCCGGCCACCACCACCTTCTTGCCTTCGTACGACCAGACGCTCATGGGCGCTCGCTCCTCTCCCTGTGTGCGACCAGCCAAAAGGGCTCACGCGCGGCGCGTCAAGCCGCAATGAGGCCGGTCTTTGCCAGGCATCGACTCGTCGGCGCGCCGACGGATACGGTCACGGCCAACGAGACCGCCTGGGAGGGCCGCATGGCCGAAACCGAGCAGACCGATCCGGACGCCTTCCGCGCCGAGGCCCGCGCCTGGCTGGAAGCCAACTTCCCGCCCGCCCTGAAGAACGCCGGCCCCCCGCGGGTGGACGAGAACGAAGTCCCCACGCCCGACCGCGAACTGTGGCGCAAGCGGATGGGCGAGAAGGGCTGGGGCGTCCCGACCTGGCCGACGCAGTATGGCGGGGGTGGGCTGAGTCCCGAACAGAGCCGGATCGTCCAGCAGGAACTGGCGCGGCTGGGCGCCTACAACCCCATCGGCGGGATGGGCGTGATGATGTTCGGCCCGACGCTGCTGGAGTACGGCACGCCGGAGCAGAAGGCCCGGCACATCCCGCCGATCGTGCGGGCCGACATCCGCTGGTGCCAGGGCTTCTCCGAGCCGGGCGCCGGCTCGGACCTGGCGTCGCTGCAGACCAAGGCCGAGGACAAGGGCGACCATTGGCTGGTGAACGGCCAGAAGGTGTGGACCAGCGGCGCGCAATGGGCCGACTGGTGCTTCTGCCTGGTCCGCACCGACGCCACCCGCAAGCACGCCGGCATCTCGTTCGTGATCTTCGACATGAAGACGCCGGGCGTGGAGGTGCGGCCGATCCGGCTGATCTCGGGCGCCTCGCCCTTCTGCGAGACCTTCCTCACCGACGTGAAGGTGCCGAAGGCCAACCTGGTCGGGCCGCTGAACGGTGGCTGGGACGTGGCCAAGCGCCTGCTGCAGCACGAGCGCACATCGATCTCCGGCGGTTCGGCCGCCTCGGGCTCGGCGCCCGGCGGGTCCCTGAAGGACCTGGCCGAGCGGTATGTGGGCGTCGACGCCGACGGCCGGATCGCCGACGCCGACCTGCGGCTGCGCATCCTGAACAACGAGATGGAGGCCCGCATCTTCCAGCAGACCGCGCTCAGGATCATGCTGGAAGCCAAGTCCAACGCCGGCCCCAGCCTCGCCAGTTCGATCCTGAAGAACGCCGGCACGCGGGTCGGCCAGGAGCGGGCCGAGCTGGCGGTGGAGATCATGGGCCACCAGGGCCTGGGCTGGGAGGGCGACAGCTTCTCGCCCGGCGAGCTGCAGGTGGGCCGCGCCCTGCTCTACACCAAGGCCTTCACCATCTACGGCGGCAGCCAGGAAGTGCAGAGCAACATCATCTCCAAGCGCGTCCTCGGCCTGCCCGACCCGCCCGGCGCGGCCTGAGCACGAGACCTAGAGAGGAGAACGCGGTGGCCGCTCTGACCGAAGAACAGGTGATGCTGCGCGACGCGGCCCGCGACTGGGCGCGCGAGAAGAGCCCCGTCAGCGCCCTGCGCCGGGTGCGCGACGCCGACCTGCCGCTGGGTTTCGATCCCGCGGCCTGGAAGGCGATGGCCGAGATGGGCTGGCCCGGCGTGCTGATCCCCGAAGAGTACGGCGGCTCGGCGTTCGGCTATCTGTCGCTGGGCCAGATCCTGGAGGAGACCGGCCGCACCCTGACGGCCTCGCCGCTGATCTCGACCGCCCTGGCCGTCGCCTCCGCGCTGATGCTGGGCGGCACGACCGAGCAGCAGGCGGCCTGGCTGCCGAGGATCGCGGCCGGCGAGGCGATCGGCGCGCTGGCGGTCGACGAGGGGCCCCGCCATGCGCCCGACAGCATCGCGCTCGCGGCGACGTCCGCCAGCGACGGCTGGACGCTGAGCGGAACCAAGACCTTCGTGCTGGACGGCATGGCGGCCGACATCTTCGTGGTCGCGGCTCGCACCTCCGGTCCGGCTGGCCAGGCGCAGGGCGTCAGCCTGTTCCTGGTCCCGGCGGACGCGGCCGGCGTCAGCCGCAAGCGGCTGAAGCTGCTGGACAGCCGCGGCGTCGCGCAGGTGACATTCGAAGGGACGCCGGTGGGACGAGACGCCTTGCTGGGTCCGCTGGGCGGCGGCGCGCCGCTGCTGGAGCAGGTGCTGGACCGAGCCCGCGCCGGCGTCTGCGCCGAGATGCTGGGCGCCGCCCTGCAGGCGTTCGAGACCACGGTCGACTACCTGAAAGTCCGGGTGCAGTTCGGCCAGCCGATCGGCTCGTTCCAGGCCCTGCAGCACCGGGCGGCGCGGATGTTCATGGAGCTGGAACTGGCCCGCTCGGCGGTGGAGGCGGCGCTTCAGGCGATCGACGCCGGCTCGCCGGAGGTCCCCGAGCTGGTCAGCCTCGCCAAGGCGAAGATGGGCGACACCCTGCACCTGGTCTCCAACGAGATGATCCAGATGCACGGCGGGATCGGCATGACCGACGCCCACGACGCCGGTTTCTACCTCAAGCGCGCCCGCGTGGCCGAAGCGACCTACGGCTCGCAGTCGTTTCACAAGGAGCGCTATGCCCGGCTGACGGGGCTGTGACGCACCTGCCACCACCGCTCACCGACACCCTCATCGCCGCTTGAGGGAAGGGCTATCAGCCGGGCGCTTTCCTGACTAAACGTCACCTCGAATAACCCACCGGGAGGGATTGCGAGGATGACCAAGCCGCTGGCCGGAATCCGCGTCGTGGAAGTGGCGATGTGGGCGTTCGTGCCCAGCGCCGGGGCCGTGCTGTCGGACATGGGCGCCGATGTGATCAAGATCGAGACGCCGGCGGGCGATCCGATCCGCCAGCTCAACACCGGCGGCATGGCGCCAGGCGCGCACGGCTTCGTGTTCATGTGGGAGATCTTCAACCGCGGGAAGCGCAGCATTACGGTCGACCTCAATGCCGAGGGCGCGCTCGACCTGCTGCACCGGATGCTGGACACCGCCGACGTGTTCCTCTGCAGCCTGCTCCCGGCCACCCGCCGCAAGCTGAAGATCGACATCGAGGACATCACCAGCCGCCACCCGAACATCATCTATGCGGTCGGCAGCGGCGCCGGGCCGCACGGACCGGAGGGTGAGAAGGGCGGCTATGACAGCATCACCTTCTGGTCCCGCGGCGGCGTCGCCTCGGCGGTCACCCCCAACGACTCGGCCTACCCCCTGCCCATGCCGGGCGGCGCGTTCGGGGACGGGCTCAGCGGCGCGATCTTCGCCGGCGGCATCTGCGCGGCGATCGCGCAGCGGGCGATGACCGGCAAGGCCTCGGTGGTGGACGGCTCGCTGCTCGGCAGCAGCATGTGGGCGATGCAGCCCGGCATCGTCGGCGCGACCCTGCAGGGGATCGACGAGATGCCCAAGGCGCCACGCACGGCGCTGCCCAACCCGCTGGCCGCCACCTACCGCACCAAGGACGACCGCTTCATCGCGCTCTGCATGCTGCAGCCGCAGCGCTACTGGCCGGGCTTCTGCAAGACGGTCGGGCGCCCCGAGCTGGTCGACGACCCGCGCTTCGCCACCGACGAGGCGCGCAAGGCCAACATGGCCGAGTGCATGGATGAGATCCAGGCGATCATGTCCGCCAAGACCCTGGCCGAGTGGCGCCCGATCCTGGCCAGCCAGGAGGGCCAGTGGGACGTGGTCCAGAAAGCCGGCGAACTCGCCCGCGATCCCCAGGCGGTGGCCAACGGCTTCATCCAGGACGTCGACTACGGCGAGGGCCGCTCGATGAAGATGGTCAGCGTGCCCGTGCAGTTCGACCGCCAGCCGCTGAAGAGCCAGCCCGCCCCCGACCTCGGCGCCAACAACGACGACGTCCTGGCCGACCTCGGATTCAGCGAGGACGAGATCATCGACCTGAAGGTGGCTGGCGTCGTTTTCTGACGGACGCGGCGCCGGCCGCCGGGACTTCGCAAAACCGCTGCAGGAAAGGCACGCCCATGACCGCCGACTTCTCGTCCGGCCTCGCCGTCGACAAGGAATCCGTCGTCCAGACGGCGCCCACCGAGCCGTTCTGGTGCGAGAACCTGCTGTTCTGTCCCTACGACCCGAAGTCCGGCGTCGCCATGTGGCTGCACCTGGGGTCGATCCCCAACGACTGGACCCTGTGGGAGGACCGGGTGCTGGTGTCGCTGCCGGACGACCAGGGCGTGCTGACCATGTGGGGCTACTACCGCACCCGTCCGGAGGACCGGCCGGGCGGCCCCAACCAGTCGTTCAAGTGCATCGAGCCATTCCGGAAATGGCGGGTGACCTTCGACGGCTTCGCCGATCACATCACCAACGAAGCCATGACCAAGGGTGGCCTCGCGCCGATCAGCGGTCGCCGCAAGCGCCTGACCATCGAGCTCGACATCGACTACGTCTGCCCGGTCTGGGACGCCCAGACCTCGGCCCACAGCGCCGAAGGCCGGGGCGACATGACCAGCCAGGGCTGGGCCAAGGAACACTACGAACAGATGTATCGCGCCACGGGGCGGGTGAAGGTCGACCAGGACGAGTGGCCGTTCGACGGCATCGGCTGGCGCGACCATTCGCGCGGTCCGCGCGGCGGCGGCACGGGCGCTCCCTGGGGCGGGCACATCATCGCCGGCGGCGTCTGGCCGAGCGGCCGCTCGGCGATCTTCTCCAGCTACTGGGGGCCGGACGGGACGGTCACGCTGGAGGGCGGCGTGCTGACCGAGAAGGACGGAACCACCCACAGCGCCGCGCTTGTCGACCCGCCGCGGCTGCGCGAGCTGGTGTTCAAGGGCGAGGTGCTGAAGACCGGCCTGCGCTACGACGGCGGCGAGGCCAACTTCACCCTGACCTGCGACAAGTCGATCTGGGTCTCGATGCCGGACCAGCTGGCCGTGGGCGTCAACCGGGCCGGCACGGGCCTGACCTATGTGCTGAACTGGGGCCCGATCGACTGGGACGGCGAGACCGGCCACTTCTACATCGAACGCTCGGATCCGCTGTCGCTGCCCCCGATCGCGCTGAAGCGCTGACGGCGCCTCTCGCGCTCGCCATCCACCAAAAAGTAGCCCTCTCCCCGTTCATGGGGAGAGGCTGGGTGCGGGGACGGTGCACCGGCCGGCGCTTGCCCTCACCTTACCTCTCCCGCGAAGCGGGAGAGGGTTCCTGATAGGGCGGTGAGGGGGCCGAGAGCTACACCCCCCGGTACACCGGCACGGGCGGCGCATCGGCTGGCCGCGCGCCGGCGACCATGTCCGGCCCCAGGCGCGAGTCGGGAGACTTCCAGTCGATCCGCACCTCGCGGTGGACGATGAACCAGCGGCCGTCGATGCGGCGGTACCTGTCGGCGTAGAGGCCGGAGTGGTCCGGGCCGTTTTCCGAGAAGTTGATCCAGTAGTTGCGGCCGGTGGCCGCGTCCGGTCCGTCGAAGGCGATCAGGGAGGAGGTCAGGTGGTGGCGCATGATCCTGCCGCGCGCGCCCGGCGACGGCGCGGACGCCGGCGACGGCCCGTCGCGCTTCACGCCGCCGAGCGCCTGGACGATGCCGGCGCGGCCCTCGGCCCGCCAGGTCGGGATCTCCATGGTCGCGTCCTCGGCGAACGCCTGCCCCACGAGTTCGACGCGTCCGCGGTCGCCCTCGATGGTGTAGGTGGCGACCAGCTGACGGATCGCGTCGCGGTCTTCGGCCTCGCTCATGGCGGCTCTCTCCCTCTCTCGTTGCGAGGCGAGGCTAAGGGGTCAGACGCCGCCGGGCAATTCGCTGCGGGCGCGGACGTCGGCCAGGGTCTGGTCGCGGACCAGCACGCCGTCCTCCCAGACCGTCTCCAGCGCGTCGGCCCAGTCAGGGTCAGCCGGCGCCCCGTCGACCTGCGCGACAGTGCGGAAATCGCCGGCGGCGTTCCGCTGCAGCATCAGGCGGCCGGCCTTGGAGCTCTTGCCGGGATCGGTGACCGGATGCTTCGAGACCTCGATCCAGCGGCCGTCGACCCGCGCCGCCGAGCATTTCAGGGCGAACTTCTGGGTGTCGCGGTCGAGCTGCTGCAGCAGGCCGCCGCCCATGCCGAAGGCGAGGTTCTCGGCGCTGAAGCCCAGGGCGATGATCCGCTCCAGGATATCGCCGATGCTGACCGGATTGACCCCGTCGCCCTGGATCACCCGGACATGGTTCAGCACCTTGAAGCCCTTGCCGTTCAGCGTCGTCCCGAAAGCGGTCTCCAGCATCCCGAGCGTCTCGGCCACGATGCGCGGCGGATCGCCGGAGTCGGGGCGCACCACCAGCACCGCGCCGCTGTCGATAACCGCCTGCCGCAGCTCGCCGCCCCAGAGGTCGCGCACGGCGTGGTAGAGGTCGTAGCTGTCGGACACCACCGAGAACAGCGCGCCCGGCCGGCCGAACTGGACGAGCATGTTGCGGTAGGCGTCCGCCTCGCGCGCCTGGCCCCAGGCGGTGATGGTGCTGTGCTCGGCCGCCGGGATCGAGAGGGCCGCCATCGGCTCGTGGTACCAGGCCCGGCCGGCCAGGATCGCCGCGACGGTGTCGCTGCCGCGGAAGTTCACCAGATGGGCGAGCCCGCCCAGCGCCGCCGACTCCTGGCTGGACACCCCGCGCGAGCCGAAATCGTGCAGCTTGAAGGGCAGCTCGGCGCCCGGATCGTCGCAGGTGCGCTCCAGCGCCGCGCGCAGGGCCTGCTTTACGTGCCAGCTCAGGGTGGCGACGGTGGTGGGGTACCAGACCCTCAGCAGCGCCGTCTCCAGGTAGGACGGCAGCCAGAAGCTTGCGGGATCGGTGCTCTCGATGGTCATCAGCGCATTGTGCGTCGGGACCACCGTGCCCTCGGGCGCGGCCCGGATGCGCACCGGCAGTCGCCCGCCGAACTGGCTGACGATCCGCCGCCAGCCGGCCTCGTTGAAGGGCTCGCCGTGGGCGGCGAACAGCACCTTCGCCGCGTCGACGTTCGCGTCGGTGACCGGCGCGGCGAACTGCGCCTTCAGGATCGCCTGCAGGCCGAAGAACAGGGTGCGGTCATAACGTCCGCCGCGGCTCTCCACGTAGAAGAAGGCCGCATCGGTCCCGGGCGGATACTGCAGCCAGTGGCTGGCCTTGTAGCTGTCGGTATCGAGGATCGGGTTGGCGAACATGCCTGACGCTACCTTTTGAACCCGCTCATCCCGGCGAAAGCCGGGACCCGGATGTTTTCACCGTTCCTAGTCTGGCGCTCGACAGGGTCCGGCTTTCGCCGGGATGAGGGAACAGGAACAGGGGGAGCTACCCACCGCCGATCTTGGGGATGAAGAACACCTCGCTGTCGGGTTTCAGCGGCGAGGTCCAGGCGTCCTGGTGGATCTCGCCGTCGATGGCCACGGCCATGCGCCGGTCCAGATAGGGCCCGAACCCGGGGTAGCGCCGGTCGAGCTCGGCGATCAGGCGGCGGACGGTGTCGGCCGCGATGTCGAACTCCGCGACGCCGCCGGTGAACTGGGCGGCGGCGTCGGCCGGGGCGACCACATGCGCCATGGACGCTATCCGGCGGCCTTGGCGTCGAGGGTCGCGCGGATCCGGGGCGGCGAGAGGGGCAGCTCGAGGATGCGCACGCCGATCGCGTCGCGCACCGCGTTGCCGACCGCGGCCAGCGGCGGCACGATCGGCACTTCGCCGACGCCCTTGACCCCATACGGGTGCCGCGGGTTCGGGACCTCGATCATGATGGTGTCGATCATCGGCAGGTCGGAGGCCACCGGCACGCGGTAGTCCAGGAAGCCGGGATTCTCCATCTTCCCGTTGCGGTCGAAGATGTACTCCTCGTTCAGCGCCCAGCCGATGCCCTGGGCCGCGCCGCCCTGCATCTGCCCCTCGACGTAGGACGGGTGGATGGCCCGCCCGACGTCCTGGGCTACCGTGTAGCGCAGCACCGTCGCGTGGCCGGTTTCCGGGTCGATCTCGATGTCGCAGAGATGCACGCCGAAGCCGGGGCCCGCGCCCTGGGCGTTCAGCGACACGCTGGCGGAGATCGGACCGCCGGTGCGCGCGGACTGGCCCGCCAGGCCCTTCAGGGTCAGGGGCTTGGCGCCTTCCTTGGCGGGGTCGGCGCAATGGGCCGCGCCGTCCTTCCAGGTCACCTGCTCGCCGGGGACGTCCCAGATCAGGGCCGCGCGACGCTTCAGCTCGGCGACGATCTTCTCGGTGGCCTGGATCACCGCCATGCCGGTGGCGAAGGTGGTCCGGCTGCCGCCGGTGAGCATGGAGCTGCCGATCGAGGCGGTGTCGGCCACCACCGGGCGGACGTGCTCGACCGCCACCCCGAGCACCTCGGCGGCCATCATGGCCATCGAGGCGCGCGAGCCGCCGATGTCGGGGTTGCCGTTGGTCACCACCACCGTCCCGTCATCGTTCAGGTGCACGGCAGCGGTGGACTCGCCGCCGACGTTGAACCAGAAGCCCGCCGCCACGCCGCGGCCCTGGTTGGGACCGAGCGGCGCCGAATACTGCGGGCAGGCCTTGATCGCCTCCAGGCAGTCCAGGTAGCCGATGTTGGCGAAGGTCGGGCCGTAGGGCGCCTTCACGCCGTCGCGGGCGCCGTTCTTGATCCGCAGGTCGACGGGATCCATGCCCAGCTTGCGCGCCAGATCGTCCACCGCCTGTTCGACCGCGAAGGCCGCGATCGGGGCGCCGGGCGCACGGTAGGCGGCCACCTTGGGGGTGTTGGTGACCACGTCCCAGCCGATGATCCGCAGGTTCGGGATGTCGTAGCAGGACAGGGTGGTCATGCAGGCCGCGCCCACCGGCGAGCCAGGGAAAGCGCCGGCCTGGAACTTCAGCTCGACATCGGCGGCGACGATGGTCCCGTCGGCCTTGGCCCCCATCTTCACGTGCATGACCGAGCCGGAGGTCGGACCGGTGGCCCGGAACACCTCCTCGCGGGTCATCACCATCTTCACCGGGTAGCCGCTCTCGCGCGACAGGGCGAGCGCCAGAGGCTCGAGGTAGACCACAGTCTTGCCGCCGAAGCCGCCGCCGATCTCCAGCGGCGTGACGCGGATGTTCGAGGTCTCCAGCCCCAGCACCTTGGCGGTGTAGGTGCGGACCATGAACTGGCCCTGGCTGGAGCACCAGACCTGGCACTGGCCGTCGGCGCCCCAGGAGGCGACGCAGGCGTGCGGTTCGATATAGCCCTGGTGCACGGCCTGGGTGACGTAGCGACCCTCGGCGATCACGTCCGCCTGCGCGAAGCCCGCGTCGAGATCGCCGCGCTCGATCTTGTGGCGCCTGGCGACGTTGGACGGCAGGCTGGGCACGTCCTCCAGGCCCTCGGTGAACAGGTGCGCATGCAGCACCGGCGCGTCCGGCGACATCGCCGCCTCGACCTCGGTGACGTGGTTCAGCAGCTCGTAGTCGACCTGGATCAGTTCCAGGGCCGCGTCCGCGGCGGCGGCGCTGGTGGCGGCCACGGCGGCCACCGCGTGGCCCTCGTAGAACACCGCGTCGCGGGCCATCACGTTCAGCGCCATGTCGCGCATGTTCGAGGCCGCCTCGCCGCCCTCGTGGAACTCGGTGGCCACGTCCGGCAGGTCCGCGCCGGTGATCACCGCCTTCACCCCCGGCACGGCGCGGGCCTTGCGGGCGTCGATGGAGCGGATCCTGGCGTGAGCGTGCGGGCTGCGCAGCACCTTGCCCACCAGCTGCCCGGCCAGGTTGAAGTCCGCGCCATAGACGGCGCGGCCGGTCACCTTGTCGGCCCCGTCCGGGCGGACGGGGCGGGTGCCGACGATCTTCAGGTCGGTCTGGACGTCGGGGCGGTCGAGTGTGTCGGTCATCAGACCCTCGCTTGGCGCATGTCGGCGGCTGCATCGAGCACCGCCTTGATGATCTTGTCGTAGCCGGTGCACCGGCAGAGGTTCCCCGCCAGCCAGTAGCGGACCTCGGTCTCGGTGGGATCGGGATTGGCGTCGAGCAGCGCCTTGGAAGCCACCAGCAGGCCCGGCGTGCAGAAGCCGCACTGCAGCGCCGCGTGCTCCAGGAACTTCTGCTGCAGCGGATGCAGCCGGCTGCCCTGGGCCATGCCCTCGATGGTCTCGACCCGCTTGCCGTCGGCCTCGGCCGCCAGCATCAGGCACGAGCACACCAGCCGCCCGTCGACGATCACGCTGCAGGCGCCGCAGTCGCCGGAGCCGCAGCCCTCCTTGGTGCCAGTCAGGCCGAGTTCGTCGCGCAGGGCGTCGAGCATCGTCATGCCCGGGTCGGCGAGGAACTCGACCGGGTCGCCGTTGACGACCGTGGAGATGTGTTGGCGGCTCATGCGGCGGCTCCCCCCGCCCGCTGGTAGGCGATCGCCGCCGCGCGCCGGGCCAGCACGCCTGCGACCTTGATCCGGTAGTCGACCGTGCCGCGCTTGTCGTCGATCGGGCGGCAGGCGGCGCGAGCGGCGGCGTCCAGGCGGCCGAGCGCGGCCTCGTCAAGCTTGCTGCCGACGATCGCCTGGCTCGCCTCCGCCACCAGCAGGGCGGTGGGGGCCACGGCGCCCAGGGCCACATGCGCTTCGGTGATCACGCCGGCCGCGTCGAGGACCAGGTTCACCCCCGCCCCCACCACCGCGATGTCCATCTCGGTGCGGGGGATCATCCGCAGGTAGGCGTCCGAGGCGCGGGGCGGACGCGCCGGCAGCCGGATCTCATAGACGAACTCGCCCGGCGCAAGCGACGTCTGGCCGGGGCCGGTGCAGATCGACTCCACCGGCGCCTCGCGCCGGCCGTTCGGACCGACGATCACGCAGGTCGCCCGCCCGGCGATCATGCAGGGCACGCTGTCGGCCGCGGGCGAGGCGTTGCAGAGGTTGCCGGCCAGGCTGGCGCGGCCCTGGACCTGCGTCGAACCGATCAGGTTCGCCCCCTCGACCACGCCGGGCCACGCCCTGCTGAGCGCCGCGTGCTCGCCAAGCAGCGCCCCGCAGGTGGCCCCGCCGATCACGAAACCGCCGTGCTCCTCGCGCACCCCGACCATGCCGGCGATGCGCTTCAGGTCGACCACGACCTGCGGGCGCGCCCGCCCCGACTTCAGCTGGACCAGCAGGTCCGTGCCGCCGCTCAGCGCCTTGGCGCCGGGCGCGCTCAGCGCGCGGGCCGCCTCCTCGGCGGTCGTGGGCGCGAGATATTCGAATTGAGCCACCAAAGGCCTCCCGACTGCGGCCGGGTATCGGGGCGTCGTTTCACAGCGCCGCGCCGGCCCAGAACTTCCGTCCCAAGGGTCGCCTTTGCGAGGTTGCGGGTCAAGCGTGGCCGTGTCGTCTGCAAAGCCGCGAGCGTTGCCGCCGGAAAACTGCATTCGATGTGCAATGTTACTTCATAACGAGCCATCGGTCGGCCGCTTTCCTGGCGGCGGAGACGGCGCCACACTGGAGCGGGGTTGTGAGGAGCTGGGCGGCATGCATCGTGGGTTGATCGGCGCGGGCGCTGCCTGCGCGCTGGCGGCGCTGTGCGCCTGCAACATGGCCGGCGCCGGCGCGGCCAACCCACTGCTAGGAAAGTGGAGCGTGGTCGCCAACGGGGCGTTGGAGTGCATGCCCGAGTTGGAGTTCAAACCGGCCAGCCATATCACCTATTCCAACGGCAGCACGATGACGGCGCCTCACGCCAGCGAAGAGCCGGCCGCGTATGTCGTGAGCGGTCACCAGGTTTTCGTCGACGCCCCGGGCGCGATCGAGCACACCACCGCCTATGAGATGGAGGGGCCTAATCGGATGCTGTCGCCCCAGGGCTGCAGCTACGAGCGGGAATGATCGATTGCCGCGCCTCAGCGCCCATGGGGCGTCGGCGTTGCGCGAGGGCGGTTTGACCACAGGACGCGTCCACCCGATCTGGGGCCTGTTCGAGATCGCCGTGATGGCCGGCCTGTTCCTTGTCGTGCTTTGGGTCGTAGGACCGCACGTCGGGTCGAATTCGGCGGCTCTCGCCTTCTATTGGGCGACACTTGCGATCTGGGCGGTCGTCATCGTCTGGTTGTCGCCCATCGTCCTCCACCGGGACGCGCCCGGCCTGCGGGGGTGGGGGGGAGGCCGATCGCCGGACGATCCCGGCGCCGTGCCCAACGCGTGGCGCGCCTACGCCGGACTCACGGCGATCGCCGCGGTGGCGCTGATGGTCGCCGTCGTCGTGCGCGATCCGGCCTTCGCCGTCCACACCCGATGGCCGCGGGTGGCGCGCAAGCTGCTGATCTATCTGGTCTACGGCCCGATCCAGGCGCTGGTGTTCTTCGGTTACATCCAGACCCGGGTGCGCACAGCGCTGGGCGCCTTCGCGCGCGGGCGGTTGACCGGCCGGCCGATGGTCGCCCTGCTCACCGCCGCCCTCTTCGCCGGCGCCCACGCGCCAAACTGGCCGCTGGTCCTGCTCACGTTCGTCGCCGGCATAGCCTGGTCGTGGCTCTACTACGCGCGACCCAGCGTCCTCCTGTTGGGCGTGAGCCATGCGGTGCTTGGCACCATCGTCTACAGCCTGCTCGGAATCTCGACGCGTATCGGGCCCTTCTACGCCCACCCCGAGGGCCACATCGTCCGCGACGCGATCCCGGGGCTGTCGGCTCTGGTGGGCGACCTCTTCTGACTCCGCCAGCACCGCGCGACCGACGCAGATCATGGCGGGCGAGGAATGGAACTCAGTCGTCTCCATGTCTGGTCACGGCAGAACGGCCCGGCGCAGCCGTGGAGAATCAGCACATCGCCCTGAAGTCGTATCTCGCCTCTGTAGGTGCGCCCGTCCTGCGGATCAGTGACCACACCGCCGCGCCAAGCCGCGCCGTCCCAGGCAAAGCCCCGCAGCATGAGCGAACCGAGGCCGCCGTGGTGAAGCTTGCTGGGGTTCCAGGCCCAGGTCAGCCGACCGCACAGGAGCTGCTGCGCCTGCGCGCAAGGCTCCAGCCGGACGACGGCGCCCAGCCCGGGCGTAGCCCAGTCGTCCTGAACGCCTGAAGCGTCACCTGGCCCGGGAACGGCCGACGCCGTCGGCGCCAAGACTGCGATCGCCACTGCCCCGAGGACGGCCGAGACGTATTTTCGCGCGCGGCCTCGCATGATGTCACGCCAGCGGAGCCGAGGACGCGGATTCCTGGCGGGCCGGCGCGTTGGACCGCCTGCGGGCGCATCTCGAGCCACCGACGATGGCGCTGGCGGCGAGGTACAGCGCGGCCCCCACACAGTTGGCCACCAGGTCCTGCATGTTGTTGTCATAGTCGCCGACGCCGGCGCCTGGAACGTTCAGCTTGGCCAGGTACTCGGCCATCTCCACCACCGCGCCGCCACCCTGGACAACCAGGAGCACGAGAAGCGCGTGCAGCCGCGGGTGCGCCCGTGGCGGCTCGATCAGGCGGCTCACCAAGGCGGCGCCGGCAAAGGCGTTGAGGGCATGAACGTACTTGTCGAACGGCAGGCCCAGCACGTCGGCGTCGTAAAGACGACCGCCGTGAATGGCGACAAAGCCGCCGGCGAAATGGGCCAAGATGCCCGCCTGCACCAGCACCAGCACCCAGGTGGGGAACGCTACCGTCCGAAGGTAGCGCCATCCCGCCGCGATCGCCGCCAGGATCACCAGCGCGTAGAAGGCGAACTCGTACACGTTCGCCACGATCCGGTGCTCCGTATAGCGGCCGTAGTAGACGTCTACGCACATGACCACGAAAAGCAGCGCGTTCGCCGCGGCGAAGACGTCGGTGTTTCGCAGATCGACAGACGCTGTCTTGCCGGTCGGAAACCGGATGCGAAGGGCCCCGGACGAAGCGGCCCGGACCTCAGCCTGCTCCGGGCGCGATACATCCTTCCCGTCCATGCCTTGCACGATCTCCTGCGGCATGAATGCCGGATCGCCCGCGCGGCGCATTGATGCCGATCAAGGAGTGGAGGCGACTTCCAAGATTGCGCCGCGTCGCCACGCCTCGCGCCGGGCTGGGCGGCCACGCGACCGCCTGCAAAGGCGAAGGCCCGCAGCTATTCGCTGCGGGCCTTCATGGTGGAGCTAAGCGGAGTCGAACCGCTGACCTCTTGAATGCCATTCAAGCGCTCTACCAGCTGAGCTATAGCCCCGAGGTCGATCGGGTCCGCCGGAGCGGAGGGCGCGGAACCTAGTGCGAGGTCGGGCCCCGATCAAGCCCGTCCTCGCACTCAGGGTGCGGCCTAATCGTTTGTCGACCCTTCATCCGGCAGGCCGTCGATCTCATCCTCCGAGAAATCGTCGTCGTCGTCCTCGATGAACGGCACCGCGTCGTCGTCGGCGTCCTCCAGGTCGTCCTCCTCGGCGAAGTCGACGCCGAGCCCGTCGTCGGGCGCGGCGACAGGGCTGGCGCCCTCTTCGTCGTCGTCCGTCTCGAGCACGTCGGCGTCGGCGGCCTCGTCGAGCTCGGGCGCGGTCTCGGGCTCGCTGCCGAACTCGTCTTCGGGCTCCGGCCTTGCGACGGGCTTCTCTTCGGCCTCGTCCTCGGGCAGCGGCGCGCGGGTCCGGACCCGACGGTTGCGCAGGGCTTCCTCGGGATCGAAGTCAGAGCCGCACTTCGGGCAGTGGGCCGGCCGGCGGTTAAGGTCGTAGAACTTTGTCGAACAGGTGGGGCAAATCTGCTTTGCGCCCAGTTCGGGGTTAGCCAAGGCGGCGACCTCTATATGAAGCGGCGTGAAGGGCGGCTCCCTTGCCATGGGTGCAGGGCGCCTGTCAAAAGCAAAGCCCCCCGGCGTCAACCCGCCTTTCGAACACGCGAAATGAAACGCGAGGGGACTTGCCTGTGAGACTCCCTCTTATTGAGACGAGCGTGAAGACCTTCGTCATCGCCGTGGATGGGCCAGCCGCGTCCGGCAAGGGGACGATCGCCACGTGGCTTGGCCGACAGTATGGGCTCCCGGTGCTGGACACCGGACTGCTCTACCGCGCCGTCGGGGTTCTGTTGCAGCGTGCCGGCGGTGACCTGGACGATGCGGCGGCGGCCGCGGCCGTGGCGCGGGGGCTGGAGGCGGCGGCGCTCGAGGACGAGGCGTTCCGCACCCGCGGAGCCGGCGAGGCGGCGAGCCGGGTGGCGGCGCACCCCGAGGTGCGGGCGGCGCTGCTCGATTTCCAGCGCGCCTTCGCGGAACAGGCCGGAGGGGCGGTGCTGGACGGGCGCGACATCGGCACGGTGATCGCCCCGGAAGCCCCGGCCAAGCTCTACGTCACCGCCAGCCCGGAAGAACGGGCCAGGCGGCGCTGGCGGCAGTTGCAGGCGCAGGGCGAGGCGGTCACCCTGGACGAGATCCTGGCCGACATCCGGCGGCGCGACGAGCGGGACGCAGGGCGCGATGCGGCCCCGATGAAGCCGGCCGCCGACGCCGTCTTGCTGGACACCACCGCAATGACTATAGAAGCCGCTTCCGATGCGGCCCGCCGCATCGTCGAGGCGGCGCGCGCCCAGTGGGAAGTCTCCCGCGGCTAATCCAAACGCGCCTCACCCTCGCCGCCGCGGGTCTCTCCAGGCGCCTCCGGGCGCCCATCGGCCGAACCCAACGAATGATCGGGCCCTGCCGGCGCGCTCTTGCGCCGTGTCCGCGCGCTCCAACCGAAAGACCAAGACAGAGACCTATGGCAGACGACCTCAGCATGAACCCCACCCGCGACGATTTCGCCGCCCTGCTCGACGAGAGCTTCGGCCGCGGCGACTTCCATGAAGGCTCGGTGGTGAAGGGCCTCGTGGCGGCGATCGAGAAGGATTTCGCGATCATCGACGTGGGCCTGAAGACCGAAGGCCGCATCCCGGTGAAGGAATTCGGCGTCGACGACGACGGCAAGCCGACCCTGAAGGTGGGCGACACCGTCGAGGTGTTCCTCGAACGCGTGGAAAACGCGCTGGGCGAGGCGGTGATCAGCCGCGAGAAGGCCCGCCGCGAGGAGGCCTGGACCCGTCTGGAAGGCGTCTATGCCAAGAACGAGCCGGTGATGGGCTCCATCGTCGGGCGCGTGAAGGGCGGCTTCACCGTCGACCTCGGCGGCGCCTCGGCCTTCCTGCCCGGCAGCCAGGTGGACATCCGCCCGGTGCGCGACGTCGGCCCGCTGATGGGACGCGAGCAGCCGTTCGCGATCCTGAAGATGGACCGCCCGCGCGGCAACATCGTGGTGTCCCGCCGCGCCATCCTCGAAGAGGCCCGCGCCGAGCAGCGCACCGAGCTGGTCAGCCAGCTGCAGGAAGGCGAAGTGCGCGAAGGCGTGGTCAAGAACATCACCGACTACGGCGCGTTCGTGGACCTGGGCGGCATCGACGGCCTGCTGCACGTCACCGACATGAGCTGGAAGCGCGTCTCCCACCCCAGCCAGGTGCTGGCGGTCGGCGACACGGTGAAGGTGCAGATCGTCAAGATCAATCCGGAAACCCAGCGCATCAGCCTCGGCATGAAGCAGCTGCAGTCCGACCCGTGGGACGGCGTCGAGGCCAAGTACCCGGTGGGCGCCAAGTTCAAGGGCCGGATCACCAACATCACCGACTACGGCGCCTTCGTGGAGCTGGAAGCCGGGGTCGAGGGCCTGGTCCACGTGTCCGAGATGAGCTGGACCAAGAAGAACGTGCACCCCGGCAAGATCGTCTCCACCTCGCAGGAGGTGGAAGTGGTGGTGCTGGACGTGGACGCCTCCAAGCGCCGCGTCAGCCTGGGCCTGAAGCAGGCGATGCAGAACCCCTGGGAAGAGTTCCTGGAGAAGCATCCGATCGGCACGGCCGTCGAGGGCGAGGTCAAGAACGCCACCGAGTTCGGCCTGTTCATCGGCCTGGAGAACGACATCGACGGCATGGTCCACCTGTCGGACATCGACTGGAACATGCCCGGCGAGGAAGCCATCCTGCGCTACAAGAAGGGCGAGATGGTGCGCGTGCGGGTGCTCGACGTGGACCCCGAGAAGGAGCGCATCAGCCTGGGCATCAAGCAGCTGGCGGGCGACCCGCTGGCCGGCGACGTCTACCGCAAGGGCCAGACGATCACCGTCACCGTCGCCGAGATCACCTCGGGCGGCATCGAGGTGAAGTTCGGCGACGACGAAGCCCCGGTCAGCGCCTTCATCCGCAAGACCGACCTGTCGCGCGACCGCTCCGAGCAGCGGCCGGAACGCTTCGCTCCGGGCGACCGGGTCGATGCGCAGGTGACCAACGTGGACAAGGCCGCGCGGCGGATTTCCCTCTCCATCAAGGCCCTCGAGGCCGCCGAGGAGAAGGAAGCCATCGAACAGTTCGGCTCTTCCGACAGCGGCGCGTCGCTGGGTGACATCCTCGGCGCAGCGCTGCGGCAGAAGGCGTCCAAGGAGTAGGCGACTGGTCCGGCCCGCGGACGTCACACGTCCGCGGGCCACGATCCGGCCTTGAAGATCGGGCTGGGTTTAGGCAAAGCTTCGCGCCGACCGCGGGGGAACGCTGGATGATCAAGTCAGAGTTGATCGCGACTTTGGCGAGTGAAAACCCGCATCTCACCCAGCGCGATATAGAGCGCGTGGTGGGCGTGATCCTCGAACGTATGATCGAGGCCCTCGAGGACGGCGGCCGGGTGGAGCTGCGTGGCTTCGGCGCCTTCTCGGTGCGCTCGCGCCCCGCGCGAGCCGGCCGCAACCCCCGCACGGGCGAGGCAGTGGAAGTGCAGGCCAAGAACGTGCCCTTCTTCAAGTCCGGCAAGGAGCTGCGAGTGCGGCTCAACGGCGGTTGAGTCCCGGGAGCACAGTCGGCGCGTGAGTCACACCGATCCGAAGCAGACCCTGCGCGCGGCGGCGGAGGCGCCCATGTCGATGTACAAGGAATTCCGCGAGTTCATCGCCCGCGGCAATGTCGTCGACCTCGCCGTCGGCGTCATCATCGGCGCCGCGTTCGGCAAGATCGTCACCAGCCTGGTGGACGATCTGGTCATGCCGCCGATCGGCCTGTTGCTGGGGCACGTCGATTTCGCACAGCTGAAGATCGTGCTGCAGGCCGCCGAGCCGGCCAACAAGGTGGCAGAGGTGGCGATCCGCTACGGCGCCTTCCTGAACGCGGTGCTGCAGTTCCTGATCGTGGCCTGGGTGGTGTTCCTGATGGTCAAGCTGCTGAACTCCGTGCGCCGCAAGGAAGCCGCGGCCCCCGAACCGGCCCCGGCCCCGCCACCGACCGAGCTGCTGCTCACCGAGATCCGCGACCTGTTGAAGGCGCGGGGGTAGCCTTTCGAGGTTGGATTGCGGGACTGCCATGCGTCCTTCGAGACGCCCGCTGTGCGGGCTCCTCAGGATAACGAAGATATTCAACGGCAAAAATTAATCGTCATGGTGAGGAGCGGCCCGAGGGGCCGCGTCTCGAGCCACGCAGAGCATCGCAACGACTTCAGTTGCTAGGTCCGCGGCCTTCTCCGAGGACAGATGGATTTTGCGCCTCCCATTCCCTCACGACCTTCTTCGGGGCGATCTTCCGCCACCGGCGTTCCAGGAAGTTGCGGAACGAGCCAGGATGAAGGGTCTCGCGGCGCGCCAGCACCGCGGGATAGTCCTTGTAGTGCGGCGTGACGTGGAAGGTCGCGGGCTCGGCTTCCATCAACATCTCCCGCTCGTCGATCGGCACGCCGGTCAGCACCAGGCTGTCGTCTTCGGCCCGCAAACGGGTGAAGAACTTCCTGTTCACAAGGAAGGACGGCCGCCCGTAGGACGTCCCCTCCTCGGCGCCCGGGAAGCTGAGGATGATCCGGCGCATCTCCTCCAGGGTCATGGCTTGGCCTCCAGTGTCTGGGCCTCCAGTGTCTCGGCCTCCGGCGTCTCGCGCAGCGCCCGCAGCGGCGAGGCGAGGGTGATCAGCGACGACACGGTGACGCCGGCGGCGGCGATGTAAAGCGTCTCGCGGACGCCGACGCGGGCGGCGAGCGCGCCGGCCGCGAGCGCGCCCAGGGTTCCGGCGAGGCCCTGGCCGGCCAGGAAGGCGCTGCTGGTGCGGCCGAGCAGGCTGGGCGGCAGCACCGCCTGCCGCAGGCTGGTCGCACCGATCAGGCCGATCGTGTTGAGCGCGTCACCGACCAGCTGCGAGAGGACCAGGACTGCCATCGCCGCAGAGGGCGAGCCGCCGGCGAGCGGCACGAGGAGGGCCGCCAATCCGCCGGCCAGGCGCGTCGCCACGATCGCCGGGCCCGGCCCTAGCACGCGCGCCGCCCAGGGCGCGGCGGCGGCGCCTGCCAGCGCGCCGAGACCGCCGGCCGCGATCGTCAGGCCCAGCATTGCCGGGCTGAGACTGAGCACGGTCAGCGAGAACAGCACATACAGCGCCGCGAAGAAGGCGCCGAAGAAGCCGCTGCCCAGGCTGGCGAGCAGCAGCGGCCGGACCAGCGCATGGCCGAGGCAAGCACGAAAGCCGGCCGTGAAGTCCAGATCGAATGGCGCGCGCGTCCCCAATCTTGCCGGCCTGGCCCGGATGGCGCCCAGGAAGGCCGCCGAGACCAGGTAGGTCACCGCGGTCACGGCCAGGGCGATCGGCGGGGCGACCAGGCTGAACAGACCGCCGCCCAGCGCCGGGCCGGCCATCTCGGCGGCCGCATCGACGGCCCCCAGGCGGGCGTTGGCCGCGGTGAGCTGCTCGCGGCTGACCAGGGCCGGCAGGATGGCGTGGTCGGCGGCGTCGAACATCACGCCGAGCGCGGAGACCACCACAGCGGCGACGCACAGCCCGGTCAGATCGAGCCGGTGGGCAAGCGCCGCCGCAGCGACCGCCGCCAGCGCCAGGCTGCGGCCGATATCGGCGGCGATCATCAGCGGCCGCCGGGGCAGCCGGTCCACGAACGGCGCGCCCGCCACTGCCGCTGCGGCTCCGGCGCCAAGCATCAAGGCCGCGAGCAGGCCGAGCGCGCCCGGTCCGCCGCCCAGGGCCAGCACCGCGGCCATGGGCAATCCTTCGCGGGCGATCCTCGCCCCCACCGCAGAGACCGCCTGCGCCGCCCAGAGGCTGCGGAAGTCGGGGGTCAGGGGCCCAGCTCCCACACTCCGGTGCGGCGCACCTCCTGGTCTTCCAGCCCGCGCGGCGTCTGGGTGCGGTATTCCGCGAGGCGCGTAAGGCCGGTGTTCGGGAAGTAGGTCCGCCCGGGATCGCCGATCAGCACGCGGGCGCCCCGCGCCCGCGCCGCCGTCAGCCAGGCGATCACCCGGTCGGCCAGCGCCGCCTCGTAGCAGATGTCGCCGGCCAGGATCAGGTCGGTCTGCGGCGCGGGGGCGTCCAGCAGGTCGCGGGCCGTGAAGGACACCTCGACGCCGTTGGCCTCGGCATTGAGCGCGACGGCGGCGGCGCAGAAGTCGTCGATGTCCGCCGCCAGCGCCGAGGCCGCGCCCGCCCGCATCGCGGCGATCGCGGCCAGCCCCGACCCGGCTGCGAAGTCGATCACCCGCCGGCCGGCGATCTCGCCGGGATGGTCCAGCACATAGCGCGCCAGCCCCTGCCCGCCCGCCCAGGCGAACGCCCAGAACGGCGCCGGCAGGCCCAGCGCCTCCAGCTCAGCCTCGGTCAGCCGCCACAGCGGCGTCGCGTCGTCCGCCAGGCAAAGCCGCAGCTCCGGCACATGCGGCGGAGACTGCAGGCGCGTGTGCTCCAGGATGAAGGCGCGGCGGTCGGCGATCACGAGACTGGCTTCGGCAGGAACGTCCCGCGCTATGACCTCGGCGCGCCCAGCAGTTCCGCCAGAATCTGGGGCGCGGCGGGATCCCAGGAGTGTCGCGGGCCGACGGTGATGCCGCCGTCGACCACGAAGTGGGCGCCGGTGACGAAGGCGGACTCGTCGCACGCCAGGTAGAGAGCGGCGCGGCCGATATCCTCGGGCAGGCCGGCCTTCTTGACCGGCTGCGCCTTGGCGCCGTTCTCGGCTACCCGGGCGGCGATCTGGTCGGAGACCTCGCGCGTGGCGCCCAGGGCGTTGCCGAAGATCGAGGTGGCGATCAGGCCTGGGCAGATGGCGTTGACGCGGATGTTCTGGGCGGCCAGCTCGGCGGCGGCGCAGCGCGACAGGTGAATCACCGCCGCCTTGGCCACGGAATAGGCCAGCGGGCCCCAGCCGGCCTGCAACCCGGCCACCGAGGCGGTGTTGACGATCGAGCCGCCGCCCCGCTCGCGCATCAAGGGCGCAGCGTGGTGGATGCCGAGCGCCGGCGCGCGCACCAGCAGGGCGAAGGTCGCGTCCCAGCCTGCCGCGGTCATCGCCTCGACCCCGCCCACCAGCGGCACCGCGCCGGCGTTGTTGAACAGCACGTCGAGGCCGCCGAACGCGTCCCTGGCGCGGGCCAGGGCGGCGACGATGTCGGCCTCCCGGGTCACGTCGCAGTGGGCGTAGGCGAGGCGGCCGGCGAACCGCTGCTCCAGCATCGCGCCCTTCTCGTCCTGCAGGTCGGCGGCGACCACCCGCGCGCCCTCCGCCAGGAACACCTCCACCGTGCCCAGCCCGATCCCCGAACAGGCCCCGGTGATCACCGCGACCTTGCCTTCCAGCCGTCCGGCCATTCCGCCCCTCCTCTTGCGCGACGCCGCGGCGCCTACTCGATCATCACCACCACCTTGCCGAGCGCCTCTCGGGCGCCGAGCCGGGCGATGGCCTCGCCGCCCCGGGCCAGCGGGAAGTGCTCGGACACATAGGGCCGGATCCTGCCCTGCTCGTAGAAGGCCAGCAGCGCCTTCACGTCCTCGGCATGGCGGGCCGGATCGCGGGTCACCGACGCGCCCCAGAACACGCCGACGATGTCGCAGCCCTTCAGCAGCGCCAGGTTCAGCGGGATGCGCGGGATGCCGGCCGGGAAGCCGATCACCAGGAAGCGGCCTTCCCAGGCCATGGAGCGCAGCGCCGCTTCGGCGTAGTCGCCGCCCACGGCGTCGTAGACCAGGTTCGCGCCGTCCGCGCCGCAGGCGGTCTTGAACAGCTCGGCCAGCGCCTTCTGGCCGTCGCGGTCGAACGGACCGCGCGGATAGACCACCATCGCGTCGGCGCCCCGCGCCTTCACGACCTCGGCCTTGGTCTCGGACGAGACCGCGCCGATCACCCGCGCGCCCATGGCCTTGCCAAGCTCGACCGCCGCGAGGCCCACGCCGCCCGCCGCGCCCAGCACGAGCAGCGACTCGCCGGGCTGCATGTGGCCGCGATGCTTCAGCGCGTAGTAGGAGGTGCCGTAGGTGAGCAGCAGGGCCGAGGCCTCGTCGAACGGCATGGCGTCGGGGATCTGGACCAGCCGCCAGGCCTCCACCGCCACCTGCTCGGCCATGCCGCCGTAGCTGCACGCGCCCAGCACCCGGTCGCCGGGCTTCACGTTCGCGACACCCGCGCCGACCGACTTGACCACGCCGGCCATCTCGCCGCCCGGGGCATAGGGCCGCGGCGGCTTGAACTGGTACTTGTCCTCGATCATCAGCACGTCGGGGAAGTTGATCCCGCAGGCCTTGACCTCGATCACCGCCCAGCCCGGCTCCGCCACAGGTTCCGGCACGTCCTCCAGCACCAGGGTCTCGGGGCCGCCGACGGCCTTGGACAACAACGCCTTCAACTCGCCCCTCCGGTCTTCCCTTTTGCCGGCGCGACGCTATCCGAAGGGACTGGCGCAAGGAAGGGTGACGACGTGGGCGGACGGGTGGCTCTGGCGCTGCACGGCGGGGCGGGCAGGTTCAAGCCGCGCGACTATTCGCCGGAACTGGCCCACATGCGCGGCCTGATCGACGCCGGCAGGGCGCGCCTCCTGGCCGGCGCGCCCGCGCTGGACGTGGTGACCGAGATCGTCGCCGACATGGAGGCCACCGGCATGTACCTGGCCGGCCGGGGCACGGCGCCCAACAGCGCCGGACGATTCGAACTGGACGCCAGCCTGATGGACGGCCGCGACCAGCGCGCCGGCGCGGTGGCGGCCCTGCAGGGCTTCGCCTCGCCGATCCGGGCGGCGCGCGCGGTGATGGAGACGACGCCGAACGTCCTGCTGGTCGGAGAGGGCGCCGCCGCGCTGGCGGCCGAAGCCGGGCTGGCGCGGGTCGACGACGCCTGGTTCACGCCCTACCGGCCCGACGGGGCGACGACGCGCACCAGCGGGACGGTCGGCTGCGTCGCGCTCGACGCCAGCGGCGCCCTGGCGGCGGCCACCTCCACCGGCGGCATCCTCGGCAAGCGGCATGGCCGCGTCGGCGACAGCCCGCTCCCAGGCGCCGGGGTCTGGGCGGACGCCGGCGTGGCGGTCTCCTGCACCGGCAGCGGGGAATATTTCATCCGGGCCGCGGCCGCCGCGCAGGTCGCCTTCCGGCTGCGGTTCGCGGGCGAGGCGGTGGCGGCGGCGGCCGAGGCGGCCCTTGCCGAGGTCAGGTCGCTGGGCGGCGGTGGCGGCCTGATCGCCGTGACCGCCGCCGGCGAGATCGCGCTCGCCTACAACACCCCGGGCATGTTGCGGGCTGCGCGCCACCCCGACGGGCGGGTCGAAGCCGGGGTGTTCTCGGAAGCTGGCTAGCGCGTGCTGTTGTAGACGTAGTCTTCCCGCCCGCCCGTCCCGACCCGCAGGTCCGCCGGAATCGGCGTGCGGGTTGTATTCATCTGCATGTGGGCGTCGAGCGCGGCCTGGTCGGCCCAGTGTTCGAGCAGCACCAGCCGGTCGGGATCGACGGCGCTCTGGAACACCTCGAACTGCTCGCAGCCCGGCTCGGTCGCCACCTCCAGGCAGCGCGCGCGAAACGCAGCCGCCAGTTCGGCGCCCCGGCCCGGCGCGGCGGTGAAGCTGATCACGAGGCGAATGGACATGTGCGGTTCCTCCCTGGATCGGTCGGAATAGCGGTCCCTGGCGGCGCCGCGTCAAGCATGGACGAATGCGGGGCCGCGCCTCATTCTGGGACGGGACCGGGGAGTCAGATGCCGGGGGCTATGATCAGGCTTGCTGCGGCGGCGGCTGCATTGGCGGTGGCGCGCGCGCCGCCGCCCGACACGAACTGCCCGATCCTCTTCGTCGGCTCGTCCAGCATCGCCTTCTGGTGGACGCTCCAGCGCGACATGGCGCCCTACAAGGTGGCGGACCGGGGCGTGCCCGGCGCGAGGATTCCCGACGTCAGCGGCGGCTTTCCAGGCGCGGCCCGCTCGCTGCATCCGCGGGCAGTGGTGTTGTACGCGGGCGACAACGACATCGACGCGGGCCGCCCGGCCGACCGAGTCCTCCACGATTTCGGTGTTTTCCTGGAGGTCAAAGACCGCACTCTGGGAGCCGCGCCCGTCTACTTCATCTCCATCAAGCCCTCGAGAGCGCGGGCCTCGGAGCTGCCCACCCAGACCGCGGTCAACGATGGCGTGCGCGCGCTGGCCGCCACACGCCATGACCTGGTCTACATCGACGTCGCCTCGCAGATGCTTCAGGACGGGCGGGCGCGGAACCTGTTCATATTCGATGGCCTGCACATGAACGCCGCCGGCTACGCGCTCTGGACCCGCGCGGTGCGTGCAGCCCTCGACCAGACCGGCGCGGCCGACCTGCCTTGCCCACCCTGAGGGGCCAATCGCCTCGCGAGCCCCTATCTGATAAGACCCCACGCGATTTCAGATGCTTCGAGCTTCCGTGACCACCGTCCTCGCCGCCCCTCAGCGCACCCAGGCGCGCCCCAACCTGACCGGGCTCACCCGCGCCCAGCTGCAGGCGACGCTGGCCGAGTCCGGCGTGGTCGCGCCCGACAAGGCGAAGATGCGGGCCCAGCAGGTTTGGCGCTGGATCCACCACCACGGCGTCACCGGCTTCGACCACATGACCAACGTGGCCAAGGAAGCGCGCGCCGCCATGGCCGAGGCCTTCAGCCTCGAGCGGCCGGTCGTCTCGACCCGCCAGGAGAGCCGCGACGGGGTGATCAAGTGGCTGATCCAGCTGGCGCCCGGGGTCGAAGTGGAGAGCGTCTTCATCCCCGACGTCGGCCGCTCGGGCGCGCTCTGCGTGTCCAGCCAGGTGGGCTGCACGCTGAACTGCAGCTTCTGCCACACCGGCACGCAAGGGCTGGTGCGCAACCTGACGGCGGCGGAGATCGTGGCCCAGGTGCAGATCGCCCGCGACGACCTCGGCGAGTGGCCCGCGCCCGAGGAGGGGCGGCGGCTGACCAACATCGTGTTCATGGGCATGGGCGAGCCGCTCTACAACCTGGACTCGGTCGCGGACGCCCTGGACATCATCTCGGACAACGAGGGCATCGCCATTTCCCGGCGGCGGGTCACCGTCTCCACCTCCGGCGTAGTCCCCGAGCTGCAGGCGCTGGGCGAGCGCACCGGCGCGATGCTGGCGATCTCGCTGCATGCGGTTCGCGACGACCTGCGTGACGAGCTGGTGCCGATCAACCGGCGCTACCCGATCAGCGAGCTGATGGCCGGCGTGCGCGCCTATCCGGGCCTGTCGAACGCCAAGCGGGTGACCTTCGAGTATGTGATGCTGAAGGGCGTCAACGACAGCCTGGCCGACGCCAAGGGGCTGGTGAAGCTGATCTCGGGCATTCCGGCGAAGATCAACCTGATCCCGTTCAATCCCTGGCCCGGCGCGCCCTACGCCTGCTCCGACTGGGCGACCATCGAGGCCTTCGCCCAGGTGCTCAACCGCGCCGGCTACGCCTCTCCCATCCGCCGCCCCCGCGGGCGCGACATCCTCGCCGCCTGCGGCCAGCTGAAGTCCGAGAGCGAGAAGGTGCGGGCGAGCGTCCGGCGCGCCTCCCTCCCCCTCGTGGGGAGGGACACCGACGCGTAGCGTCGCAGGGCGGGGATGTCTGAAGGTTCAGCGATCGTCACCGATTGGCGAGTCTCTCTCCAGAGTCCCCCACCCTGACCGCTGCGCGGTCGTCCCTCCCCATGAAGGGGAGGGAGTGCTAGTCAGCCTTCGGGGCGAACAGGCGAGACCGTGAATGCCGACACCCTTTCAATCTCCCGAGCTGCAGGCGTGGGCGGCGGGATTCCCGGTGACCCTGCTGCATGTGGGGGTGACGCTCGGCATCCTGGTGCTGGGCTCGGCGCTCTACGCCCTGCTGACCCCGCACCGCGAGATCCAGCTGATCCGCGAGGGCAACAGCGCCGCGGCGCTGTCGTTCGGCGGCGTGCTGGTGGGGCTGGCCCTGCCGCTGGCGTTCGCCATGGCCGCCTCCACCTCGCTGCTGGAGATCGCCCTCTGGGGCGCCACCACCACCGCCGTCCAGCTGGCGCTGTTCTGGGTCACCGACCTGCTGCTGCACGGCCTGCCGCAGCGGATCAAGGAGGGCGAGATGGCCGCCGCCGCCCTGCTGGTGGCGGCCAAGCTGGCGGTGGCCGCGATCCTGGCCGCCGCCGTCGCCGCCTGACGCCCGCGACCGACCGCCCATGCACTTCCCCCGCTTGCCGGACTGGCTGGTCTACCTCTCGGTGGTGCTGGCCATGCTGTTCGCGGCGCTGGGGCGCCAGGAGCGGGCCAACGCGCCCCCCCCGCCCCCGCCCCTGCCGGCCGGCCAGGGCGCCATCCTGAACCCGGCGACGCCGTTCGATCCCGCCCTGGTGGTCAAGGTCGACACCCGCTCGCAGGAGACCGAGGGCACGGCCTTCTCGGTCTCGGACAACGGCGTCTGGCTCACCGCCCGGCACGTGGTCGACCACTGCGCCAAGGTGGCGATCATGGTCACCGAGACCGAGGGCGTGGCGGCGACCATCTGGCTCGACCCCGTCAGCGAGATGGCGGTGCTGACGACCGGCGGCGGCGCGCCCGCGCTGCCGCTGCTTGGCAGCCAGCCGCTGCGGCGCGGCAGCCTGGCCTTCCATCCCGGCTTTCCGCACGGCCGGCCGGGCGAGGTCGCCTCGCGGCTGCTGGGGCGCGAGACCATGTTCCTGCGCGGCCGCGGCGTGCGCACCGTGCCGGTGCTGGTCTGGGCCGAGGTGGGGCGGACGGAGGGCCTGTCCGGCGCCCTGACCGGCCTCTCCGGCGCGCCGGCGCTGGACGAAGCCGGCCGGGTGGTGGGCGTGACGATCGCCGAGTCGCCGCGGCGCGGCCGGATCTACACCACCTCGCCGGAGACCCTGGTCCAGGGCCTGGCGGCGGCGCATGCGCGGCCGTCCGCCCAGGCGGGCGGCCTGTCGATCGCCAGCGACAACTACGGCCGTGCGGCCGATAGCCTGCGCCGCGACCTGCGGGTGGCGCCGGTGGTCTGCCTGACGCGGTAGGGGCCGCTCAGAGGGCGGCGGGCGCGACTTCCGGCGGGCGCCGCCGGTGAAGGGCCGCCAGCAGCAGGAACAGCAGCAGCGCCGGCACGCCCACCAGGCCCGCGCCGACGAAGAAGATGGCGTAGGCCTGAGGCAACGGATGGCCGCTCGCCTGCAGGCCCTCCACGATCGCGCCGGAGAAGCCTTTCAGGAACTTGCCGAGCATGGCGTAGGTGGATGACAGCAGGGCGTACTGGGTGGCCGTGTAGCCGAGTCCGGTCAGGCTGGACATGTAGGCCACCAGCGCCACGCCGGCGAAGCTCATGGAGAAGTTGTCCAGGGCCATCACCGAGCCGAACACCCAGGGGTTCGACCCCGAATAGGCCAGCAGGGCGAAGGCCGCCACGGCGAGCGGCTGCAGGATGGCCCCGACGATCAGGCTCGGAAAGAAGCCGAACCGCACCGAGGCCAGCCCGCCCGCAGCGATCCCGGCGATCCCGGCGACCAGCCCCACGGTCCCACGCACGAAGGCCACCGTGTCCTTGGCGATGCCCATGTCGTGGTAGAAGGGATTGGCCATCGGCCCCATCACGAAGTCGGGCAGCCGGTAGAGCGCCACCGCCGCCAGCATCAGCACGCCGTACTGCCGGTGCGCGCGGAAGAACTCCACGAACGGGCCGATCACGGCGTCGAAGAACCCCTGCGCGGTCCAGAGCGGCGCCTTGGCCTTCATCACCGCGTCGGCGCGGGCCGGCTCCAGGGCGAACAGGGTCGCGGCGACGCCCACCGCCATGCAGAGACCGGCCGCCCCATAGGAGATGGGCCAGCCGATCCGCGCCGCCGCCGCCACGATCAGGGCGTCCGTGGCGAGCAGGGCGCCGCGGTAGCCGAGCTGGTAGGCCGACGACAGCAGCCCCAGTTCCTCGCTGTCGGCCGCCGACTCGATCCGCCAGGCGTCCACCACGATGTCCTGGGTCGAGGAGGCGAAGGCCACCACCAGCGCGAAGCCGCCGAGCACCGCCAGCCCGTGCCCCGGCCCCGCGACCGCCATGGCGATCAGGCCCGCGCCCACCATCAGCTGCGCGATCAGCATCCAGCCCCGCCGCCGGCCCAGCCAGCGGCCGACCAGCGGCGCATCGAGGCGGTCGACCAGCGGCGCCCAGAGGTACTTCACCGAATAGGCGATGCCGACCCACGACAGGAAGCCGATCGCCTTGAGGCTGGTCCCCTCGTCGCGCAGCCAGTAGCCGAACGTGTTGCCGGTGAGCAGGAACGGCAGGCCGGAGGCGAAGCCCAGCGCCAGCATGACCGCGACCTTCGGCTGGCGCAGCGCCGACAGCACCCGCATCGCGCCCTTGCGCGGCTTCGGGGGCGCGGCCGTGGCCGGTGGCGGATTGGTCTGATCGCTCATCGCCGGCCCTGCTGAATCACTGGAACGGCGAGCTTGGCGCGGCGCTCGGTGACAGTCCAGCCGGCCCGTCGGGCGTGCCCGCCCTACGCCACCCGGGTCCAGCGGGCCAGGGCGGCTTTCAGGGCGTCCGGCGACAGCGGCTTGACCAGGAAGTCGTCCATGCCGGCGTCGAGGCAGGCGCGGCGGTCGTCGTCGAAGGCATTCGCGGTGAGGGCGACCACGGGCGTGGTCACGCCGCGGGCCCGCAGGGTGCGGGTGGCCTCCAGGCCGGAAAGGCCCGGCATCCGCACGTCCATCAGCACCAGGTCGTAGGTCGACGTCAGCAGGGCCTGAAGCGCCGCCTCGCCGCCCAGGACGTGCTCGACGCAGGCGCCTTCGCGCCGCAGCAGGGTGCGGGCGAGCATCGCGTTGATCGGATTGTCCTCCGCCAGCAACACACGAACGCCGGTCGCCGCCGGCGCGGCCGTCGAGCGGAGGGGAGCGACACGGTCGTCGTCGACCGGCGGGCGGCCCACGCCCGCGGCCAGCACCCGCTCCACCAGGGAGGCGCGGCGCAGCGGCTTGATCAGATAGGCCCCGTAGCCCCCGGCCCGGTAAGCATCGATCCGCTCCCGCTCCTCGGGACGCAGCAGCACCACCCCCGCCCGGCCCTCCGGCGCGGTGGGCGGAGCGCCGTCACCGGCCAGCAGATGGTCGATCAGCACCACGCTGCCAGGCTCGGTCAGCGGCAGCGTCTCCTCGACGCCCCGGGCGCGGATCGCCCGGCCGCCGCTCGACTCGATCTGGCGCGCCGCCGCCTCGCGGACGATGGCGCTGGGCGAGACGATGGCCACCGTGCGGCCTGCCAGCGGCCGGCGCGTGTCGGCCCGGCCCGCCGGCTCGAAGGCGGCCTCGAACCAGAAGTCGGAACCGTCCCCCTCGCGGCTGTCGAGGCCGATCTCGCCGCCCATGGCTTCGGCCAGGCGGCCGGCGATGGCCAGTCCCAGCCCGGCCCCGCCGCCGCGACCGCCATCTGCCTGGGCGAAGGCCTCGAAGATCCGCTCCCGCTCCGTGGCCGGCACGCCCGGCCCGGTGTCGGAGACCGTGAACCGTAGCCCGCCGCCCGGAGCCGCCTCGGCCAGCAGCAGCACGCCGCCGCGCTCGACGAACTTCACGGCGTTGCCGGCCAGGTTCAGCAGAATCTGCTTCAGCCGGCCCTCGTCGGCGAGGATCGGCGCCAGCGCGCCCTCGGCCGCCCAGCCGATCTCGATCCCCTTCTCGTGCGCCCGGGGGCTGAGCAGTTCGCAGACCGAGCGCAGCAAGTCCTCGGGCGACACGGCGGTGCGGGCCAGCTCGACGCGGCCGGCGCCCAGGCGGGCAAAATCCAGGATGTCGTTGACCAGGCCGAGCAGGTGCTCGCCGCTCTCCATCAGGGCGTCCACATAGGCGCGCTGCTCGTCGGTGAGCGGTGTCGATTCCAGCAGGCGGGCCATGCCGAGGACCCCATTCAACGGGGTGCGGAACTCGTGGCTCATGGCCGCGATATGCTCGGGCCGGACGGCTTCGACGGTCTTGAGGGCGGTCATTGGCGACCGGTCTAGCGGCGCCCGCTTAACATGCGGTCAAGTGCGCCCCGAACTCTGGGAAGGCCGACGCAGCGCACCAGCCGTGTGATCCCGAGGTGTCCGGGATCTCGTGCGGCCAATCCCCGGGAGATCGTTCACCGCTGAACTAGGTTCCCGGCGGGCGGCCCGGCGCCACGATCTCGCCCGGCCCCGCCGGCCGTCCCGCCCTGAGGCCGGCGATGTACTGGAGCTCGTTGCGCGCCAGTTCGTTGCCGGGCTCGAGTTCAAGGGAGGCGCGGTAGGCCGCTTCGGCGTCGTCGAGACGGCCAGTCTCGGTGAAGCAGGCGCCCTGGCCCCGCAGCATGCGCGCCCGGTCCAGAGCGGGCAGGTCCGGCAGCGCGAGCCCCCCCTCGTACTGCGCCAGGGCGTCCGGCCAGCGATGCAGCGCCTGCAGCGAGGCGCCCTTCTCGGCGACCAGCATGGGGCTGTTCGGCGCGGCCCCGAGGCCGAGGTCCATCACCCGGATGGCGTCGTCGTAGCGGCCAACCTCGTTGTAGTAGGCGCCGAGCAGGAAGCTCAGCCGCGGATAGGGATCGGAGATCCTGACCACGCGCCGCCCATCGCCGCCCTGGGAAAGCGCCGAAGCCAGCTGCGACTCCAGCGGGCTGTCGACCAGCACATAGGTCACGTCGTCGTAGTGGAACGTCTTGCGGATCGGCGAGCCGGCCGTGCTGAGCGCCGACTCGAGGTCGACGGCGAGCGGGGCGATGCCGGCGAACCCGCGCTGCTGGTAGTCGGCCGCAGCCTGGTTGAAGAGGACGTCGGCGTCCTCCCAGGGACGGGCGGGGGTCGCGGCCCCGGTGGCGGGCGCGCAGAGCGTCGCCAGCGCGACGCAGACGGCGGCGAAGGAGAGCCGGATCATGACCGCATCACGCGCTCGGGTTTGGGCGAGGTCAACGGCGCACTAGCTGGCCAGGCGCTCGCCGAGGTCGAACAGCTGGCGGTGGACCGGCGACGCCAGCAGCGACAGCCACTCGGGATCGACCACCTTGCGCTTGAACTTCTCGGCGGTGAGCGGTCGGGAGAAGAAGAAGCCCTGGAACAGGTGGCAGCCGATCACCTGCAGCGCCTCGACCTCCTCGCGCGTCTCGACGCCCTCGGCCAGGACCGCGATGTCGAGGCGCCGACCCAGCTCGATCAGGGCGGCGCACACCGCCTGGCTGTCGTGGCGACGGCCCACCTCGGTGACGAAGGCGCGGTCGATCTTCAGCTTGCCGAAATCCAGCGACTTCAGGTCGCCCAGGCTGGAGGCCCCGGCGCCGAAGTCGTCGATCGCGACGCTGACGCCGATGGCGCTGAGGTGGTTGAACACGCGCCGGGTGTGCTCCAGGTCCTCCATCAGCGCGGCCTCGGTCAGTTCAAGCTCGAGGCGCTGGGGGCGTACGCCCGAGCGCTGCAGGGCGCCGGCGACCATGACCGGCAGCTCCGGATCGCGGAACTGCCGCTCGGAGAGGTTCACCCCGACCTTGAACGGGTTCAGCCCCAGGTCCTCGAAGCTCTTGGCGTCGGCGCAGGCGCGCTCGAAGATCCAGGCGCCGACCTCCTTGATCATCCCGGACTGTTCCAGCACCGGCAGGAAGCGCGCCGGCGGGATCGGGCCGATCTCCGGATGGCGCCAGCGCAGCAGCGCCTCGGCGCCGATCACCCGCCCGGCATTAAGGTCAACGACCGGTTGATAGTGCAGCGCAAGCTCGTCACGGGCCATGGCCTGGCGCAGCGCCTGCTCCATCACGAAGCGCTCCTGCGCGGCCGCCGAACTCTCGTCGGAATGGAAGGCGAGGCGGCTGTTGGCCATCCGGCCGGCCTTCCCGAGCGCGCCGACCGCGCGGGCCAGGAGGGTCGGACCGTCCTCGCCATCGTGTGGATAGAGCGCCGCGCCCAGCCGGACGTCGGGGATGACCTGGTCCTCGCCCTCCCCGATCGGGTTGACCAGGGTGTCGGCCAAGGCGCGCAGCGCCTCGGCGGCGCCCTTCGGGCCGGCGGATTCATGAAGCCAGACGGCGAAGCTGTCGCGGTCGACCTGGGCCAGCGGCCGACCCGGCCCGAGGGCCTTGGTGAGCCGCTGGGCGAACACCTGCAGCACCTGCTCGGCCGCCGGGCGGTCGACGGCGACCAGGCGATCGAACTGGGCGAACCTGATCACGCCAAGGGTCGCCGGCGTCGGGCTCTCCTTCAGATCCTGGGCGATGGCCGTGAAGAAGGGCTCGCGGGTGCCGACGCCGGTGACCGGGTGGCGGTTCGACAGGCGGTGGCGCACCGACTCGAGGCGGGCGGCCAGGTGGCGGATGTCCGAGGCCATGGCGGCCACGGCGTCGAGGGAGCGATCCGGATCATCGGGCGCCCCGGCCATGCGGGCGGTGGCGTGCAGCGCGTTGGCGGCGGTCTGCAGCGCGCCCAGCAGGGCGCCCATGGCCGCCACCGCCAGCAGGCTGAGGCCTGACGCCCCGGCCAGCAGCGCGAACCGCAGCATCGGGTCAGCGAGGGCCGCGGGGGCGGCGGCCAGGGTGATGGCGAGACCCATGGGGATCGCCGCAGCCGCGATCGCCAGGGCCATCACCTTGACGCCATAGCCGAACGGCAGACCGGACAAGGTCCGGTGTAGATGATGCTGGCCCATGTTCAGAATACCGCCACCCTCAGATGTGAGGAAGCTTGGCGGCAGGGCCCCTTCCATACCGTAAAGTTTCTTTACTAATCTGAATTCACCTTAATGTGTCGCAGCTCCAGCCAGTCTAGCAGCACCCGGTTCACGGCCTCGGGCGCCGCCTGCTGGACCCAGTGCGACACTCCGGCCAACCGCGACAGGGTCAGATCGTCCACCAGGGCGTCGTAGCCCTCCCGCATCGCCTTCGGGCCGACATAGCGGTCGGCGTCGCCCCAGATCAGCAGCGTCGGTGTCTTGATCACCGGCGCTGCGCCGGCGAACGGGTCGCGGCCGAAGTTGGCCCGGTAGTAGTTCAGCATGGTGGTCATGGCGCCCGGGATCAGGGCGTTCCGGCGGTAGATCTCGCGCACGTCCGCCGGCTGGTCGGCGAAGAGACGCTCGATCGCCCGGGCGCCGTTGGCCCGGATCAGCGCCTCGGGCAGCCACGGCAGCTTGAAGAAGGCCATGTACCAGGACCGGCGGCGCTGGTCCCAGGAGGTCCGCACGGCGCGCATCATGGCCGCGGGATGCGGACAGTTCATGACCACCAGCCCGTCCAGCGGCGCACATCGGAGCGCCGCGCAGGTCCAGGCGACGGCGCCGCCCCAGTCGTGCCCGATCAACAGGCGGCGCCTGGCCCCCACCGCCTCGAACAGACCCGCCACGTCTGCGGTCAGGACCTCCAGGCGGTAGTCGCGGGCCCTGGGCGGCCGGCTGGAGTGGCCGAATCCACGCAGATCCGGCGCGATCGCCCGCCAGCCCTGCGCGGCCAGCGCGGGCAGCTGATGGCGCCATGAGATCCGGCTCTCCGGAAACCCGTGCAGCAGCAGCGCCACCGCATCGCCCTCCCCGGCCTCGTCGACGACGAAGGAGAGGCCGTTGGCGTCGATGGTGCGGGTGGTGATCTTGGCGCTCATCGCCCGCGTCCGCTGTCCCGGCGAGAGCCCCGTGGCAAGGGCGTCGTTACCCGACGATCCGCACCGGCAGCGTCTCGTACCCCCGCACGAACGACGAATAGACGCGCTTCGGCTCGCCCATGACCTCGATCACCGGGTGGCGCTTCAGGATTTCCTCCCACACCACGCGCAGCTGCATCTCGGCCAGGCGGTTGCCCAGGCAGCGGTGGATGCCGAAGCCGAACGAGAGGTGCCGGCGCGGATTTTCGCGGTCGATCAGATAGGCGTCGGGGTTGTCGATCGCGGTCTCGTCGCGGTTGCCCGAGACGTACCACATGATCACCTTGTCCCCTTCCCTGATCCGCTTGCCGCGGAACTCGAAGTCGCGATGGGCGGTGCGGCGCATGTGCGCGAGCGGCGTCTGCCAGCGGATGGTCTCGGCCACCATCGACGGCAGCAGCTCGGGATGCGCCCGCAGCTTGGCGTACTGGTCCGGGTTCTGGGTCAGGGCCAGGATAGATCCGGTGATGGTGTTCCGGGTGGTGTCGTTGCCCCCCACGGTCAACAAGACCACGTTCCCCAGGTATTCCATCTGGTCCATGTCGCGGGTGGCCTCGCCGTGGGCG